>CEUM01036985.1_pt1 | contig 26429 bp, 16 predicted proteins | sample 356421 | NCBI WGS metagenome assembly CEUM01 (sample SAMEA2622716, study PRJEB7988) | marine metagenome | biome: marine biome (ENVO:00000447); feature: surface water layer (ENVO:00002042); material: "saline water (ENVO:00002010), including plankton (ENVO:xxxxxxxx)" | depth 5 m
GAAAAAGATAACACTTATTTTAAAGGAAATTTAAATACTGGACACTCATTATTTAAACAAGCTGTATCTTTAATTCAGAAACAAGATACAACATCTAAAATAAAACTTGAGGAGGCTGAACAATTTTACAAAAACTGTGTTGAGTTAAGTGAAAATAAAAACGAAAAAGCTGAGAGTTATTATAACACTGGAAATGCTCAACTACTATCTGGTAAAATTGACAAATGCATAGAATCCTATAAAAATTCGTTAAGATTAGTTCCTGAAAACATGAAAACAAAACATAACCTTGCTCTAGCTCAGTCTATCAAAAATAAACAGGAACAAGAAAAGAAAGAAGAGAAACAGGAAGAAAAACAGGAACAAGAAAAGAAAGAAGAGAAACAGGAAGAAAAACAGGAACAGGAAAAAGAAAAAAAAGAAGAGAAACAGGAAGAAAAAAAGAAAGAAGATCTCAGTAAAGAAGAAATAGAACAAATACTTAATGCTTTAGAAAGAGAAGAAAAAGAAGTTCAAGAAGATATGCAAAAGAAAAAAGGGAGTGGAAATGGAAAATTATTAAAAGATTGGTAAGTTGAAAAATTGGTTTTTAATATTATTCTGCTTTAGCAAATTTTTATCTTTCTCACAAGTTAATTTTTCTAGTACATCTTCTAATACCTACTATAAACAAATTGATGGACAAAGGATTTCATTTACTATAATTAAATCAAATGATAACGGTCAAGAAAGTCAAAAATGTTTAATAAATAATTACATAGAAATTGATTGTGAAATTGTATCAAATTGTTTTAACAAAAATGAATGTGATGAAGTTAAAAGAATTTTAAAAGAAGAGAGAAAAGAACAAGAAAATCATAATATTAAAAACACAGATAAATCAGATGTTTTTATCAATTTACGAACAAATAAATCTGAAATATATGTTGGAGAACAAATTTCTTCTATCTCTGAAATTTATATAAAAAATGGTGTAAATATTCAGAATACAAACATACAGCCTATTACATATGATGGTTTTTGGGAGGATGAAGTAAAAATAAATACAAATGAGCGAAAGAGAAAGATTATAGATGGTATAAACTATACTAGCATTAAATTTCGACATTCAGTGTTGACCTCTCAAAAATCTGGTTTATTAATTATACCTCCAAATAATGTAGAAGTTGATATCCCTACAAAAGGAAGATTGATACAAAACCACCCATTCTTTGGTCCTCAATACGAAACCGTTTTAAATACAAGAAACATAAAAACTAAAGAAAAAAGAATTAAAGTAAAAGATCTCCCTAAACCATCACCTAAAAACTTTTATGGTATAGTCAGTAAAAAATTTAATATAGAAACAGAAATTAATAGAACTAAGTTAAAAACATCTGAAGCAATAAATTTTAAAGTTATTTTTAGAGGGAAAGGAAATATAAATATGTTAGAACCATTTGAAATTAATTTTCCTAATACATTTGAAGTTTTTGATCCTACTATTACAGACAAAACATATGTTGGAAATTATAATACTGGAGGAAGTAAAATATTTGAATATGTATTAATTGCTAGGGAGAAAGGAAGATTCACTATACCTAGTATTTCATTTAGTTTTTTTAATCCCGATTCTGAAAAATATGAAGAACTGTATACTAAGGCTATTCAAGTTAATATAGAACAAGGAAAAAAATATTTTGATTCTGACACCTCAATAATTTCCAATAATAAATTAGATTTAATTCCAAATTCTGAATACAGTAAAATTAGTTTAAGAAATAACTTATATAAATATTATTCCAAACTATTTTTAGTTATAATTTTATCACTTTTTTCACTAATGACTATCAAATTTATTTTAAGCAGAAGAGTTATAAATACCACCGAGCTTAGAAAACGTAAATCCACCAAAATAGCGATAAAAAGACTAAAAAATGCTCAAAAATGCATAAAAAACAACAATTTTAATGCATTTTTCGAAGAAATTGAAAAATCACTATGGGGGTATTTTGCGGACAAATTCAACATTTCCTCTGCAAATTTATCCAAAGAAAATATAGATTACTATTTTACAGAAAAATCGATAGATAAAATATTAAAAGATAATTTTATAAACCTATTAAAAGATTGTGAATTCGCAAGATACGCACCAAAAAACAACCAATATAAACAAATGCAAGAAACCCTAAATAAAGCCAAAGAAATTATAATTGAAGTTGAATCAAATCTTAAGAAAAAGTGAAAAAAACAATACTTATAACACTTTTCATTTATTCTTCTTTCTCCTATTCTACTGAAAAGGTATTTCAATCTGCAGATTCTCTTTATCAAATTCATGAGTTTGAGTTAGCGATATCAGAATACTACAAAATAATAGATGATAATTTAGAAAGTCCCGAATTATACTATAATTTAGGAGTTTGTTATTATCAAATAAGAGATTACAAAAAAAGTAAATTAAATTTTCAGAAAAGCTTAGTATTAAATCCAAACCAAACTCTATCAAAAGATAGAATACAACAGATTAACTCAAAAATAAATCACAAAGACTTACCTCAAATTTTTTACGACAAATGGTTTGATAAAATTATAAATTTATTTACTCTTAAAATATGGATATTAGTATCCTTCTTGCTGATATTATCCTTAACAACTATTATTTCTACAAAATATATCCTTAAAATTCAGGTAAAAAAAGTAGTGATTATAAGTTTGTTTTTAACCAATTTATTGATCTATATCATATCAAATTATAAGATAGAAAATGATAAAAAAATATTTGAATCTCCTATCTCAACTTCTAAAGATGAAATTCGTCAGAATTAATTATTTATTTTAATTTTTTTCATTCTTCTTTTACAAACTATTCTTTATCAGATAGTTATTACTAGTAAAAATTATATTATTTTCATTATATTTGTAGCTATCATAAATTGAAATGAAAAACATATGAAAAAATCTTTACTCAAAATAATTTCTTTCTGCGTTATTTTCTTGACCTCAAACAACTTACTTTCTCAAGCAAACAATTGGGAAGAACATTTTATAAATGATACTGTTAAAATAGAATTTTCATATCAAATTTGCGATTTCAGTTCTACGGCGAGTCAAGAGTTAGTTGTTTTCAGATTTACTAATCTTACAAATGAAAATGTTAACTTATCGTATTCTATCAAAATTTGGAACAACAATAAGGAAGTAAACTTAGAACAAAATTCAGAAGAAATTCGTACAAATATTAGTTTACTTTCGAACGAAACAAAAATATCTGACTGTGAAAATAACAACAAAGAATATACTATATTTTCAGGATTTGTACACAATACAACTCAAGAAAGATACCCAACACTTACAAAATTTGAATTAACAAATATTATTACTGAAAATGAATAAATTCTACTATAAAAGCCTTTTAATATTTATAATTTTCTTTTCATTCCTCAACACATCGAAATCACAATGTGTTGTATGCGTAGAGGCACCTCCTTTAATTACTTGTGGAGAATCTGCCACATTACTAGGAGAAGGATATATAACCTCAACTTATTCAGATGATTTTAACAGTTGGACAAATCCAACTAATCCCAGTTCTTTGTGGGCAAACGTTAGTACTGGAGGCACAACTAACTCAAACTGTACAGGATCACCCACTACTACTAGTTCGTGTTCAGGATCTACCACTGGAGGTGATTTTTTATGGTTCCCACAAGGGTCAATGGTACCTAGAGTAGCTCGAACTATACAAATGCCGGTGCCTGCTGGGGGAACTATATTCTTCGAATTTAAAATGGAGGGACAAGGAGGTTCATGTGATGGTCCTGACCAAGTTAATGAGGGTATTTTTCTTCAGTATAACGTCGGAGCAGGGTGGCAAGACTTGCCAGCTAATCAAGCACCATTTAGTAGTAATCCAATGCCATACACAAACGAAGCGTACTTTATTCCCCCAGGGAATGGAAACCCTTTAGCTCCTCAATACAATACATGGGCACAATATTCTATCCCTATTCCTGCGGTCGCCTGGAGTGCAAACACTCAATTTAGATGGTTTCAGCCTAGTCCAACGTCAGCATCATGGGACTTTTGGGGACTAGATAATGTAAACATAGTACCAGCAGGACCTGGTGGAGCATCTTTCACATGGTCTCCAGGAGGTCAAACTACACAAAATCTTACAGTAAGCCCTACAGCACTAACAAACTACACGTTGACATATTCTGATGGTGTAACAACTTGTAGCACCACAGTTGTTTTAGATGTCGCTCCTCCAGTTGTTGTACCCACTATCGTTCCAAACCCTTTAAATCCTTGTCCAGCTGCTACAGATTTAACAGCTGAAGTTAACTTTAATTCATGTAATTACAGTATCTATCTATATGACAATGGAGGTAACGGATGGATTACTGTTCCTCAAACTCCAACTTCTATTGATAACAGAATTGATGTTTTGATTAATGGTGCATCTATAGGTACATATACTTTAAATAATGGCTATGGACCTGATATATACAATATCCCTATTACTAGTGGAGATCAACTAGAGGTCAATTTTATGACTGGAGGACCAAGCCCTGCTGAATGTGCTTACTTTGTTGTAGATAATCAAGGGAATTTAATAACAAATGGAGCTGGTAACATTATTTCCGCTATGGGACTAACAACCTCCCCATCTTCACCATTTTGGCCAGTTCCCTCAGGCATTCTCCCGTCAAATGGATTTTCTGTTGTACCAACAAATTTTGGACCTATAACTGCAAGTTGCCCTACAACAAATCCTTATACTTATACATGGGAAGTTGCTTCAAATGGTTCTACTGCAGGAATAGGAAATCCTAATAGTCAAAATACAACTGTAACAACTGCTACGACACAAGACTATCTTGTTACAGCAACTGATGTTAATAATCCTGGATGTATCGCTACTGGAATTGTAAACGTTACAGGATCGGGTGGTAGTTGGGATTTTTCTACAATCACACCAAATCCTGCATGTGAAGGAGACTGTATTGATTTAAACTTTACATCAACATCTGGAGTGGGGAATTATAACATTACTATTGAGATGATAGACGCAAATGGTTCTTCATCTAATATATTTACTATTGACAATAATGGAAATAATGTCGCTACTGGAAATCCAATTAGTTTATGTCCTACAATTACAGCTGCCGTTCCTTCAGTAACATTTAACATTACATCCCTATTTGACGCAGCTGATCCAAATAATTGTGAAATTCCTATTACAAATTCTAGTCAGAATGTAACATTTGCCACACAACCAAACTCTGGAACAGCGCCTTTAACTCCTATATCCTTTTGTACAGTTGATGCAATAACAGACATTTCAACATTTTTATCTAATTCACCTGATTTAGGAGGAACGTGGACTTACTCTGGAACTAGCCCTGCCCCTGTAAACATTCCATTTGTTGGTCTGAATTACATGTTTGATCCAGGTTCATCTCCAGCTGGAAATTATATTTACACCACAAGTAACTCACCTTGTTTAAATGATGTTTCAACTATTACAATTAATTTAGAAACTCCTCCAAATGCAGGCCAATTACCTCCATTTAATGTAAATATGTGTTTAGGTCAAACACTTGATTTAAATACACAATTTATTACAAATCCGATACCAAATACACCGGTTTGGACAGATATTACATCTGGAGTTCCAGGAAATAGCATTTCTAACAATTTTACACCAATTACCTCAGGTACCTACATACTAAGAAGTACAATTGTAGCTACTGCAAATTGCCCTTCAGACTATGAAGATATTACCGTAGTTGTAAATGATATTCCTTCTGTTACCTTTAGTACTATTAGTCAAATCTGTTTAGGTGAAAGTTTAGATTTAAACTTCAGTCCTACAGGTACAGCTCCATTTACTATTACACTAACTGATAATGTGAACCCATCATTTAATGTAGTTGTAGATGCGAATGGAAATGACATTGTTACAGGACTACCTGTAACAATTACTCCTTCAAGTACAGGGATTGTAACTTATACGGTAACAAATATATCTGACAATTTCTGTTCTTCAACTGTATCCGGACAAAATTCTATTATAAATATTTTAACCCCTCCAAATGCAGGAGTTTTACTTTCCCCTCTAACAGTTTGTTCAGATGATTTAACAATTTATGATTTGTCTACTCAGATAGTTGGCCAAGATTTAAATGGATACTGGTTAGATGCTGGAGGGTTCCAACAGCCTCCAGGTTCTTCATTTAATTTCAATACTGCTATGGCTTCAGGCAATTATACTTATGTTGTTGCATCTGCCGCTTGTCCTGACGCACAAACAATTGTACCAGTAAATATTATTACTGCTCCAAATTTAGGAACCGCAAACCCTCAAAGCATTTGTATAAACAATTATGGAATTGGAAATTTATATAATTTAGATAATTTATTGGGAGGAAATCCTGATCCTGGCACATGGTATGAAAGTGGAGTTCCTGTACCAACTAATATTAACCCTAATACTTATGGTGTAGGTACAATAACTTTCACCTATCAAGTTAATGGAATTCCCCCTTGTAGTAATGAAAACATCGATATAGACTTAGTTATAAATCCAGAACCAGTAGTTGCTTCATTTACGTCTACTGCCCCATCTACAACACAGGGATATAATATTGGAATTGATGTTAGTATGTTAGTTGGAACAGCTCCTTTTACTATTGACATTTTGGATGATGATATTCCTGTAAATACTGGTAGTATTTTTATAGCTACTGGGATGACAGGATCAATAAACATGATGCCCAATGTAATTCCTACAACTACCTATTCTATAAGTTTGATAACAGATGGAAATGGATGCACAACTTCTTATTCAGGAACAGTTCCTGTTGGTGTGATACCTTACCCTATTATCAATCCATTTTCTACTTTAACTCCCGAGATATGTGAAGGTGATGTTGCAACTATTGAATTTGATATGACTCAAGGTGTTGTTCCTGTAACAGTTGATTATACAATTAATGGAATTCCTTATACTGAGGTCTTGAACTCTACTGGAATTACTTCTGTAGTGATTCCAAACACAAACTTAAGTTTTGGAATCAATACTTTTAGTATTGTTAGTATTATAGATGTTAATAATGAAGCAGCTCCAAATATCCCTAATGATATTCAGATTATATATAACCCTAACCCATCTGCGACATTTACTACTACTACTCCTGTAATTTGTTACAAAGATCCAGCGACATTAGAGTTTGATTTTCTTGCCGGGACAGCTCCTTTTACTGTAAACTATACTATTAATGGAACTATTCAAGTTCCTTCATTAAGCTTTAATACTTTAGGTACTCAAAACCAAGTACTATCTCCTGATCCAATGGTAGGTAATAATACTGTCGCTATTGTTAATATTGTAGATGTAGAAGGCTGTATTGGAAATGTTATTACTACAGAAGATATCTTAGTAAGAGAACTACCAGATTTAGATTTAACAATAAGCGGAAACAATCCTATCTGTTTTGGAGACAACTCAGAATTTTCTTTTCCTGTATTAGCAGGTCTTGCTCCTTTCAACCTGAATATTTTGGAAGGAAGTACGAATAATACTTTAAACATAGATGCTACTGGACTAATTGGCGGAGCCCCTTATACAGTTTCCCCTCCTAACACTACAAACTATACTCTTACATCTGTAACGGATGCAAATGGATGTACTCAAACATTAAATGAAAGTAAAACTTTAGTTGTTCATGAACTTCCAGTAGTAGATGTCACTGGTACAACTGAAATTTGTAATGAAGAAATAACTCAAATTTATTTTGACTTTAAAGCAGGGTTATCCCCATGGACAATATCTTATGAAATTAATGGCATATCAGCAACTCCATTTCCATTAAGCAATTCATTAGATTCTATTTCTGTTAGCCCTTCTATTAATTCAATATACAATTTTACAAATATTACCGACGCTAATAATTGCTCTAATTCTATTACAGATGCTACAACAATAACTGTAAACCAGTTACCAGTAGTTGTTGTGTCTGGAGGTGGAGAAGTTTGTGATGATGGAACAACAGTAGATGTGATATTTAACACTTCTGAAGGGACACCAACATTTAACTTTGAATACACTGTAGGTATTTCTGAAAAAATTGTTTCAAATGTTGGTTATCAACATGTAATATCAACTAATGAAGCAGGAACATATTCAGTTACAAACATAATAGATAGTAAAGGTTGTATTGGAAAAGATATAACAGGAAGTGCTGATGTAATTATAAATCCAGTGCCAGTTGCTAGTTTTGAAGCTTATCCTCAACCTGCAGATGTAACAAATCCTTTGATTAATTTTATAGACAATTCTACTGACCATACTTTAGGTGTATGGGATTTTGATGATAATACAACTGCTCCAACTAATTTTGGAGAAATTACTCACAGATTTTCAGACTTAGACAGTGGGACTTACTTTGTAGAGTTATATGTTGAGTCTAATAAAGGTTGTTCAAGTACTGAAGTAAAGAAAATAGTAATTGATAAAGCTTTTATATTCTATATTCCAAATGCATTCACTCCTAACAGAGATTTGATTAATGATGTATTTATGCCATATGTGGATGGAGTATCTAAATATGATTTTTATATTTACAGTAGACAGGGTCAAAAAATATTCCATACACAAAATACTGAAGAAGGATGGGATGGATATATCGCAAATGGAGATGAATATGCAATATCTGGGAAATATGCCTACGCTATATATATTGTAGATTTACATGGAAAAGAGAGAGTTTACCAAGGCAACTTTTTGCTTATAAGGTAAAATGAAAAAACCACTATCAATATTATTATTTGTTTTTTGTTCAAATCTTATTTTTGGACAATCTGCTACATGTAATAACGCTCTACCATTTTGTACTGGCAGCACATATACTTTTCCAGCATCAACAAGTGGATCCGCTCCCCCTGGAGCCAATTACGGATGCTTATGGTCGCAACCAGCTCCTGCGTTTTATTTTTGCGAGATTGATCAGCCAGGAAACATGACAATTACTCTTTCTTCTACTCCATCTAATGACATTGACTTTATTTGTTGGGGACCATTTACAAATCCTAATACTATGTGTAATAATTTAACTGCAGCAAACATTGAAGATTGCAGTTATGCACCATGGTCAACTGAAACATGTCAAATTAATGGAGCACAAACTGGAGACTATTATGTTTTACTTATAACAAACTATTCTGAGAACCCATGTAATATTAACTTTTCTCAGACTGGTGGAAATGCAACAACAAACTGTTGTATTTTAGGAGGAGACGCAGGAGATGACAATACAATTAATGTATGTGATTCTGATGCATTATTTAATATGCAAAATCAATTGCTTGGTAATCCAGACAATGGAGGAACATGGTATGATGCAAATTGGATTAATTTCGGAAACAATTTTGACCCTTCTATTAATCCATCAGGAACTTATGCTTATATTGTATCAGGAACCTCAACTGCATGTCCTGATGATACTTCATACCTTTCGGTAAATGTAAATACTTCTCCTTCAATAAATTTCCCCCCTTTTTCAAGTGTATGTGATAATGCATCTCCTATTACATTAAATACAGCGACACCTATTGGAGGAAATTATTTAGTTAATGGATCTAATTCTAGTACTTTTACTCCATCTGTTTTAAATATTGGAACAAACACAATAACTTATAATTATACGGATCTAAATGGATGTTCTAATTCTACAACACAAAATATATTGGTTGATCCTTCTCCTTTTGCAACTGCAACAACAACAAATGCAACTTGTAATGGATTTACAGATGGAACAGCTAATCTAAATATAAGTTCTGGAACATCTCCTTATATTGAAGATTGGGGAACTTATAATCCAACATCACTTCCAGCTGGAAGTTACACTTATACTGTTACTGATATTAATGGTTGTAGTTTCACAGATAGTGTTATAATTTACGAACCAAACACATTTTCCTTTAATGTTATAACTACAGATGCTAGTTGTAATGGTAGTAATGATGGTACAGCTGTTGTAAAAGTTCAAGGAAGTTCTACTCCTCCAGGTAATGTTTCTAATTTAACATATTGTAATTCTGAACCAGGCTCTTCTTCTTATTCAAATATTGATGAGGTAAAACTTTTTGGAGATAATTATAATATTGATAATAATACTACTGGTATATGTGATCAATATGAGGACTACACAAGCACTATGTATGCAGACATTACTGAAGGTCAGTCCTATACTATTGATATTACATTAGGAGATTGTAGTAATCTAAACTATTCTTCTGGTGGAAAAGTATTTATAGATTGGAATATAGATGGTGATTTTAACGACCCTGGTGAAGAAGTTGGTAGCATTCCATATGGAGTAAATTCAAGTGCTTCCATCCCGATTACCGTACCATATTCTGGGGTAGCAGGAGCTACAAGAATGAGAGTAGTTTCTCAATATATAAGCACCCAAGATATATCTTTAATTAGTCCTTGCGATGTAGGAATATGGACACCATTTTGGACAGAACCATGGTTTGGATCTACTGAAGATTATTCCATAGTAGTTACAGCTGCTTCTGTAAATGCAACATATTTATGGTCTAATGGGCTAACTACTGACAGTATCTACAATCTAGCTGCTGGAATGTATTCTGTAGATGTTTTTGATGATAATGGATGTGTGAATTCTGGATTTTTTTCTATATCAGAGCCTTCTTCAATTACAGTTTCTGAAAACATTACAAATGTAAGTTGTAACGGGTTAAATGATGGAAGTATTAATTTTAATATATCTGGAGGAATTACAGATTATACCATTAATACCGCTGGCCTATCTCAAACATTAACAGGTGGAGTCAGTAGCTTTACAACTCCAAACATTCTTTCTGCGGGAACATATAACTACACTATTACTGATTCTAATAATTGTAGTTACACTAACTCTGTTATTCTTACAGAGCCATCTCCTATCTCTACAATAGAGATTGTAAATGATGCTAGTTGTTTTGGATATTCTGATGGAAATGTTTCTTTAGTAATTTCAGGCGGAATACCTAATTATAATGAAGATTGGGGGGGCAATAATCCATTAAATCTTTCTACAGGAAATTATAATTATACTATCATAGATAATAATGGATGTACTTTTTCAGACTCTGTATTTATAAATGAGCCACAAGATATTATTATTTCATCTTCTCAAAACAATGTTAGTACTTGTGGAGCCACTGATGGAAGTATCGATATTACTACAACTGGAGGAACTTCTCCATACACTTTTAATTGGAATACTGGACAATCAACTGAAGATATCAGTAGTTTATCGGCAGGGAACTATATTATTACAGTTACGGATGCAAATCTTTGTACAAAATACGCAACTATTAATATTACAGAACCTGTTTCACCTATTGTTAGCTACATTCAAACAAATACAAGTTGTAACTCAGGAAATGATGGAAGTATCGATATTAGTGTTTTAGGAGGACTAGCTCCTTATCAATATCAATGGTCAAATTCTTCAACAACTGAGGATGTTTCAAGCTTAATGGCTGGAATTTATACTGTTAATATAACAGATGCTAATAATTGTATAGTGATTGAAAATATTACTATAACAGAACCTACTGCTGTAAATGTTATTTCTACACAAACAAATGTTACAAACTGTAATGGTAATGATGGAAGTATTGATATTTCTGTAAGTGGTGGAACAGGAAATTACACTTACTTATGGTCTAATGGATCAATAACTGAAGATGTTAATAATTTAGTTTCAGGCGCTCATTCTCTAGATATAACAGATGATAATAATTGTACTTTCACTTTCAACTTTACAATAAACGAACCAAGTGGTATTACTTCTACAGAAAACATAACTCATGTAAATTGCTTTGGTGAAAATAATGGTTCAGTTATTTTAAATATTATAGGAGGTCAATCTCCTTATTCTGAAAACTGGAACGGATATAACTCTTCTAATCTTAGTGCAGGCACGTATACTTATACTGTTACAGATAATCAAAATTGCAGCTTTACGAATACTGTTATAATAACAGAACCTCAAGAACTTCTTGTTTCTGAAAACATTTCAAATGTATTATGTAAAGATGAAAATTCAGGAAGCGTAATACTTAATATTTCAGGGGGAACAATACCATACAATGAAAACTGGGGAGGCTTTAATCCAAATGCATTGTCCAATGGAAGTTATAGTTATGTAGTAACAGACGCTAATAGTTGTACTGTTAGTAATCAAATTCAAATAACAGAACCTGATTCTTTAGTATCTACAATTATTACTACAGATGCGATGTGTTTTGGATATTCTGATGGAACTGCAAATATCACTACTAATGGAGGAACAATGCCTTATTCAACAGATTGGTTTGGGCAAAATAACAACGCTCTTACTTCTGGAAATTATAGTGCTCTTGTAACAGACAATAATGGATGTACTAATACCTTAAACTTTAATATTTCTGAACCAAGTGCAATTTCTATAGTTATTGACTCATTTAAAACTTCTTGTTTTGGATATTCAGATGGTAGTGCAATTCTAACTATCTCAGGAGGTTTTCCTCCATTTATAGAGAATTGGTTTGGACAAAATCCTTTAGCTCTTGATGCGGGAACTCATAATTTTGAAATTACAGATGCAAACAATTGTATTCAATCTGGCATTGCAACTATTTATGAACCTAATGCTATTACCACTAACGAGATAACTTCTGATGTATTATGTTTTGGAGAAGATAATGGAACTGCTTATCTGCAAATTTATGGGGGAACTTCTCCATATATACAAGACTGGAATGGAGCAAATATTACCCAACTCTCAATTGGTAGTTATAACTATACAATTACGGATGCAAATAATTGTACTTATTCAGATTATATTAGTATCAACCAGCCTGATCTCATATCAGTCGAAGAGTTAGTAACTGATGCAAACTGTTTTAACAGTAATGATGGTCAAGCTATCTTAAATATTTCAGGCGGAACTTCTCCTTACAATCAAGATTGGGGAACTGAAAACCCCTATGCTCTTTCCGCTGGAATTTATTCTTACACAATTACTGATAATAATTCTTGCTCTTATACTGATAGTGTTTTAATTAGTCAGTCTAATCAGGTGTATATGAATTTTAGTTTAGAAAGTCCTATTTGTATATACGATTCATCTAAAATTTCTATTAATGTAATTAACCCTTTATCTGATAGATACACCATAGAAATTACAGATGGAACAACAACTACTTATCTTTTTATTGACTCTTTAGGTAATGAATTTAGTTCTGGAATTCCAATAAGTTTCAATCCCGAATCTACTAACACTTATACAATTGTCTCTATAACTGATGATAATGGATGTAATAGTAGCGTAAATCAAACAGAAATTATTGTTGTAAATCCATTACCATCTCTAACATTAAATATGCCTAACTTCTGTACTCAAGATTCTTCAATAACACTTAATTATGGAAGACCAATTGGAGGTAATTATTATATTGATGGAGAATCAACAGCTTTCTTTGATATAGAAAATCTAGAAATAGAGACTTACCAAATAAAATATGAATATACTGACTCTATTACGTCATGTTTTAACTCTATTTCTACAACTGTTCAAATCAACTCAAGTCCACACGCAGATTTTGAATTTGGACCATATCCTTTAGATATAGATAATCCATCTGTAGAATTTAAGAATTTCTCTGATTATTACAATTATACCTATTGGGATCTTGGAGACGGCATTACATTAGAAAACCTAGATGAATTTTCCCACATCTATTCTGATACTGGAAGATTCATCCCTAAATTATTTATTGAAAATGAATATGGTTGTATAGATTCTATTCAAAAAGAACTATATATAAACCCTGTATTTTCTATTTATATCCCTACTGCTTTTTCTCCCAATGAAGATGGAATTAATGATTATTTTGGTCCTTATTTAAGAGATGGAGGATGGAAAAGATTTGAAATAAATGTTTTTGACCAATGGGGAGAAAAGATTTTTAATGAAAAAAACATATTCTGGAATGGAAAACTAAATGATGAATATTGTCCAAATGGCGTATATAGTTACACAATTATTGTTTACGATTTCTTGGAAAAAACTCATATAAGAACTGGAAGTTTCTCATTAATAAGATAAAATGAAGAGAATCATATTACTCTCTGACTCTCATCATACAATAGATGAAAGAATTTTCCCCTATCTTAAAAAATGTGATGAAATCTGGCACGCTGGAGATATTGGAAAAATAGAAGTTACAGATACTTTAAAAAAATTTGCTGCTTTAAGAGCAGTTTGGGGGAATATAGATGACCATATTATTCGAAAAGAATTCCGAGAAACTACTTATTTCAAATGTGAAGAATTAAAAGTTATGATGACACACATTGGGGGATACCCGGGCAGGTACGAAAAAGGAATAAAAGAAATCATTAAAAACAAAAAACCAGATTTATTTATCAGTGGTCACTCTCACATTTTAAAAATAATACATGATAAAGAATTAAATTTACTTCATATGAATCCTGGAGCAATAGGAAATTATGGATGGCATAAAGTAAAAACCATAATTTCATTTAATGTATACGGAAAAGAAATAAAAGATTTAAAAGTTATTGAGTTTCCAAGAATAAATAATTAACGGATTCTATCTGCAGACCTCACTAATTTCTCATCCTTTTTAATAAAATAAGCAGATAATAATAATATCACATAAGGTATTATTAAAAGTATTCCTCCATAATAAATGTCATATAAATCATCTCTATTAAAAATAAGTAAGAAAAAAGAAACGGTTATTGAAACTCTAGCAAATGAAACAAGTTTTAATTGTTTTATTCTATTTTTGAACTGAAAAATAGAATAAATAGAAAGTAAAATAGATAACAATAGGAAAAGTGCTGGGAATTGTAAATTCTTAATTAAAACTGTTTCACCTTCAGTATTAATCATAACAGGAGCATAAAATAGAATAACTAAACTTAGTATAGCAGAAAAAAATAGAAATAAGGACTGAACTCTTTGTATCATAATTAATAATTTTCTGCAAAGATAGATTATTTCATTAATATGAGTGAATTCAAAAAATATTTGTATTATTGCAATACATTTCAGTAATTAGACAAAAAATCACACTACTTATTATCCTACAATAATTGACAAACTGTCAAGAAAATTAATACAAAATATTAAAAAAAAATGTACAAATTAGACGATCTTCAAAAGAAGAAAGTTGCTGATTTAAAAGAAATTGCAACTAAATTAAATCTGAAAAAATTCGAAAAACTAAACAAAACAGATCTAATCTATAAAATATTAGACGAACAAGCTTCGACCGCTTCTAAAGAAGAAAAACCAAATTCATCTTCAAAAAGAAAAAGAGAACGGTTTAAGAAACCAACTACAATATCTGAAGAAAAACCTATTAAAAAGATTGAGAACAAATCATCTGAAAATAATCTGGAAAAGAAGGGACTAGATAAAAATGAAATGGAAGACAAAAAATTACAACATAAACAAAATCCTAACCAGAATAAGAAAACAAATCAAAACAATCTTAATCAAAAGAAAAAGAATCCGAACCAAGACCCAAATTATAATCATCATTCTAAAAAAGGTTTAGATTATGATTATGATTTTGATGGAATTATTCCCATTGAAGGAGTAATTGAGATTCTTCCAGATGGATATGGTTTTATTCGTTCTTCTGATTACCATTACTTAACTTCTCCCGATGACATTTATGTATCTCAATCTCAAATAAAATTATTAGGATTAAAAACAGGAGACACAGTAGAGGGAAATGTACGTCCTCCAAAATCTGGAGAGAAATATTTCCCGCTTATTAGAGTAGAAAAAATAAATGGAAGACATCCAAATATTGTAAGAGATAGAGTTCCTTTTGAGCATTTAACTCCTTTGTTTCCATATCAAAAATTTAATATTTTAGGAAATGGACATAATAAGATAGCTACCAGAATGTTAGACTTATTCACTCCTATTGGTAAAGGACAAAGAGGACTTATTGTAGCTCAACCTAAGACTGGTAAAACAGTACTTTTAAAGAATATCGCAAACGCAATTGCGGATAACCATCCTGAAATATATATGATTATTCTTCTTATCGACGAAAGACCAGAAGAAGTAACAGATATGGAACGTTCAGTAAATGCTGAAGTAATTGCTTCTACTTTTGATGAACCAGCTTCTCGTCATGTAAAGGTTGCAGATTTAGTATTAGAAAAAGCAAAAAGAATGGTTGAATGTGGTCATGATGTAGTAATACTACTTGACTCTATTACTAGATTAGCTAGAGCCTATAATACAGTACAACCAGCATCTGGAAAAGTACTATCTGGAGGTGTAGATGCAAATGCTTTACATAAACCAAAAAGATTTTTTGGTGCTGCAAGAAAAATTGAAGATGGAGGCTCTCTAACTATTTTAGCAACTGCTCTTACGGAAACTGGAAGTAAAATGGATGAAGTTATCTTTGAAGAATTTAAAGGAACTGGAAACATGGAACTGCAATTAGACAGAAGAATATCTAATAGAAGAATTTATCCTGCGATTGATTTAGTCTCCTCATCTACTAGAAGAGAAGATCTACTTATTGCAGAAGGAATGGAACCAAGAATTTGGGCCTTAAGAAATTATCTTGCAGATATGAATCCAGTTGAAGCAATGGAATTTATGAAAGATAGAATTAATAAAACTAAAGATAATGAAGAATTCTTATTGACCATGAATGGTTAATTTTAAATCTTAAAATTTAAAATCCCGGGATTTATTTTTCAAATATTCCATAAATAACACTGCCACTACCACTCATAGATGCGTAAATAGCACCTTCTTTGTATAAAGAATTTTTAATATCTTTTAATGATGAATGTTGTAGAAAAACAGAGTCTTCAAAATCATTTTTAAGAATATTTTTCCAATCATTAATTGGTAATTCTATTATTTCATTTACATTTAATTCAGGTATTTGTGGCACAACTCTACTATAAGCTTCCTCAGTGGAAATATGGATTCTAGGATTGATTAATCTAATTTCAAACTCAGATAAATCTAAATCTATACTTATCATCTTTTCTCCTATTCCTTGTACTAATTTTGGTCTATTATCAATAAAAAATGGACAATCTGCTCCTAACATCACAGAATATTTTTCTAATTGTAAATTAGTAAGATTCAATCCAAAAAGTTCATTTAATGCTTTTAATGTAAAAGAAGCATCTGAAGAACCTCCACCTAAGCCAGATCCAATAGGAATTTGTTTATGTAAATGAATTTTTACATTTCCTATTCTGTAATCTTTATGAAGTAATTTCCATGCTTTTTCGCAAATATTCTCACCATCAGGAATTTTAATTCCACTATTTACAAATTTAAAAGTATCAAATTTTACAATCTCTAAAATATCTACACATTCTTTAACTGGATAAAAAACAGAAGAAATGTCATGATATCCATTTTTTCTTTTTCTAAGTATATTTAATCCTAAATTTATTTTAGCGTTTGGATATACAATCATGAATTAATTAGTTTTCAACAACAAATATAAAGACATCCTTTTTTTTAGGCCTATGGATTTGATTTTATTTAACTTTGTTGTCCAAAATAATTTAAAAAATTATGGAATATTTAGATTTTGAAAAACCAATAGAAGATTTAATTGAAAAGTTAAATCAAACAATTCTATTAGGTAAAGAAGGAGAAGTAGATGTCAGCTCTACTGTTGCAGAATTGGAGAAGAAAATCAAATCAACAAGAAAAAAAATTTATGGAAATTTAACTCCTTGGCAAAAGGTTCAATTGTCTCGACATCCACAACGACCATATACACTTGATTATATTCTTGAAATCACAAATAGAGATTTTGTAGAAATTCATGGAGATAGAGCTGTAAAAGATGACAAAGCTATGATAGGTGGTTGGGGTACTGTTGATGGAGAAACTGTTATGTTTATTGGACAACAAAAGGGAAGAAATACTAAAGATAGACAATACAGAAACTTTGGAATGGCAAATCCAGAAGGTTACAGAAAAGCTTTGCGATTAATGAAAATGGCTGAAAAGTTTGGAAAGCCAGTTGTAACTTTAATTGATACTCCTGGCGCTTTTCCTGGATTGGAAGCAGAAGAAAGAGGACAAGGAGAAGCTATCGCACGTAATCTTATTGAAATGACAAAGTTAAAAGTACCTATTATTTGTATTATAATTGGAGAGGGAGCTTCTGGAGGTGCTTTAGGAATTGGCATTGGAGATAAGGTATTAATGATGGAAAATTCTTGGTATTCTGTTATTTCTCCAGAGAATTGTTCTACTATTTTATGGAGATCATGGGAGTTTAAAGAGAAAGCTGCTTCCGCATTAAAACTTACTTCAGATGATATGATAAAGAACAAATTAATTGATGGAATTATAAAAGAACCTATTGGAGGGGCGCATACTTTTCCCGATCAAGCATATAAAAATGTTAAGAAAGCTATAAAGGAAAGTATTAAAGAATGTAAAACATTAAATGTTAAAAAATTAGTACAAAATAGAATGGATAAATTCTCAAATATGGGAGTATATAGCGAATAACAAATGGCAAAGAAGTTTCTAAATACTAAAAAAACATCCATTCCCTCAAATATTGAAGGAAAAATTCAACCTCAAGCAATTGATCTAGAAATTTCTGTTTTAGGTTCTATTCTTATTGATAACGAAGCTCTATCTGATAGTATTGATATTCTTAAAAAGGAATATTTCTATAAAATAGAACATCAATATATTTATGAAGCTATTTCTAATCTTTTTCAAAATTCTAATCCAATTGACATACTTACTGTTACGGAGGAGTTAAAAAGATTAGGAACACTTAAAAAATCTGGTAATGTTTCTTATGTATCTAGTTTAACTAGCAGAATTTCATCTTCTGCAAATACTGAATATCACGCCCGTATCATTGCAGAAAAATTTATACAAAGAAAGCTCATCAACATTTCTAGTGGAATTATTGAAGAAAGTTTAGATGATACTATTGATGTTTTTGAAACTTTAAACAAGGCAGAACAAGAGCTCTTCAATGTAACAGAAGGAACACTTAGAAAAAGTTATGATTCAATGAGTGATTTAATAAAAATTTCTCTTAAAAACATTGAAGAATTAAAAAATAAAGAAGAGGGGTTAAGTGGAGTTCCTTCTGGTTTTTCTAAATTAGACAAACTAACTTCTGGCTGGCAAAAATCAGACTTAATTATTTGTGCAGCTCGCCCTGGTATGGGTAAAACAGCTTTTGCTCTTACAATGGCAAGAAACATTGCTGTAGAACATAATATGGGAGTTGCTGTATTTTCTTTAGAGATGTCTTCTGAACAATTAGTAAATCGTTTAATTTCATCTGAATCAGAAATTGAAGCAGGTAAATTAAGAAAAGGAGATCTAGCTGAACATGAATGGATTCAATTACACTCTAAAATTAAAGGTCTCTCAAAAGCTCCTATTTTTATAGATGATACTCCTGCTATTTCTGTTTTTGAACTAAGAGCTAAAGCTAGAAGACTAGTAAAGAAGCACAGTATTAAAATGATTATTATTGATTATCTTCAACTTATGACCGCTGGTGGTAAAGGAGGAAATAGAGAACAGGAAATATCTACAATTTCTAGATCATTAAAAGGAATTGCTAAAGAATTAGGAATACCTGTAATGGCTCTTTCTCAGGTAAATAGAGCTTTGGAACAACGATCTGGAGTTGGCAGTAAACGACCAATGCTTTCTGATTTAAGAGAATCTGGGGCGATTGAACAAGATGCAGATATTGTAACTTTCATTTATCGTCCACAATATTATAAAATACACGAATGGGAAGATGGAGAAAGCTGTTTAGGACAAGCGGAAATAATTGTAGCTAAACATAGAAATGGAGGATTAGGAGATGTAAGATTAAAGTTTAAAGCGCAATTTGCAAAATTCTCTGACCTAGATGAATTTGAACATGAAGCAGATTCTATTACTAATGAATCCATGGTTTCTATATCTTCTAGTATGAATAATGATATGAATTTTGAAGGCGAGAATGATTATTAATGAAAAAAGTTCTTTTAATAATATTAGTTTTATTTAATCAAGAAAGCTTTTCTTCTTATATTCTTATTCCGATGGATGATTCACAATCTAATCACCTAAAATCTTATGGAATTGCATTTTTATCTTTGCAGAATGATGTAAAAGTAGATTGGCTACTTAATTATAAAGGTGGGAGTTTTTTAATCAAACATTATTCAGAGCTTGAAAAAGAATGTATAGTAAGAGGGGTTTCTTATCAAATTATTGCAGACGCTCAGTCCACTGAAATTCTAAAGAGCATATCATCACCCTCTGTAAATCAAGAAGTAATTCGATTAGAAAAAACCCCTAAAATAGCTATCTATTCACCAAAACACAATCAACCTTGGGATGACGCTGTAACTATGGCTCTAACTTATGCGGAAATTCCATATGAAGTTATTTATGATGAGGAAGTATTATCTGGAGTTCTTCCGTTATACGATTGGTTACACCTTCATCATGAAGATTTTACAGGTCAATATGGTAAGTTTTACGCAAGTTTTAAAAACACTTCATGGTATAAGGAACAGAAAGTATTATTTGAGCAACTCGCTACTAAACTAGGTTTTAATAAAGTATCCAAGTTAAAACTTGCTGTTTCTTTAAAGATCAAGGATTTTATCAATGGAGGTGGATTTTTATTTGCAATGTGTTCTGCTACTGATTCATATGATATTGCTTTAGCTGCTCAAAATACTGATATTTGTTCACATATGTTTGATGGAGATCCTATGGAATCAGGAGCAGAATCAAAACTAGATTATTCACAAACACTTGCTTTTAAAGGTTTTAATTTAGTTACAAATCCTAATCAATACGAATTCTCAAATATAGACGCCACTTCAACTAGGAGAATAAAACCAGAGATAGATTTCTTTACTTTATTCGATTTTTCTGCAAAATGGGACCCAGTTCCTACAATGTTATGTCAAAATCACACTAAAATTATAAAAGGATTTATGGGACAAACTACCTCATTTAATAATAAGTTTATTAAATCTGATGTACTTATTATGGGAGAAACAAAATCGACAAATGAGTCTCGATATATTCACGGGAAATTGGGAAATGGAACATGGACATTTTATGGAGGTCATGATCCTGAAGATTACCAGCACAGAGTAGGAGATCCTAAGACAGACTTATCTTTACATCCTAACTCTCCGGGATATAGACTAATATTAAATAATATTTTATTCCCTGCAGCTAAGAAGAAAAAACAAAAAACATAAAATGAACTCGTATATTAAACAAATATTTTCAGTTTATATATTCACTGTTTTTTTATCAAGTCCTTATTTTTTACAATCACAAATCAAAGTAGATGAAATTATTTCTAATAAATTAATCAAGCAAGATTTTATTTCATTTGAAAACTTAGTATATGATGATTGTATTATGACTACCAACAATGGAGAGGCATTCAGCGGAACTGCCTATATATATGAGTACATAAATAATTATATATTTCTAAGCAATTCACAAATGGCGAAACGACTGCCTGATTCACTATTGAAAATAGTTATGTTTGAAAAAGGAAAAAAAAATGGAAGATCTCTAACAATTGACCCAACAAACGGTATGATTTTAAATGAAAAAGTATTTGAAAAAAAAGATGTTATTACAAAGATCAATAAATATATATTTAAGTTTAAAGAAATTAATATTGAATATGGAGATCTTAGCGATTATGTGTATTTTACTGGTGCTAAAATCTATAGATTAGATACTATTAAGAATCAATATCAAATTATAAAAAAAAGTTACTCATCTGAAAATAGTAGAATCATAGATTCTCTTTTCGGTTCACATAATTTAACAATATTTGCTGATAATTGGCATCTCTATGGAGATACTTCAGTAAATTCATGGGCTGGTAAATATTTAGAAATGATTGTATCAGATGGATATGGTCATATATTTGAACCATACGGTCATATATACTCAGATTATGAATCGTATACTAAACTCTATGAGCCAAAATATTGTGGAGAAACTAAAACAATAAAGCATATAACTATGCTAGAAGAGTTTCCTTACGGCAAAAATATTTCAGATTTTCCATACAACACTATAGAAAGATATAATGAATATGAACGCAGAGGATGGAAACATGATAACACCTCAGAGTTAAAATAGGAATGTTAGAACCTATGAAAAAACTTATTCAACAAGTATTTTCTTCTTAATTGTTCCGTCAGTATAAATATTCATTTTAGAAGGTTTTTATATTTTTGAAAAAAATAAAAATTGAGATTATTCAAAAATATTACAATCTATATAATGAGCTTATTATATGTGACTGTTGGCGTCAAACATTTTACAAATACAGATTTCTTTGTCTCGATTGTGCCTCCAATTATAGATTGTAAAAAAGAAGCTGTTCTTATAAGTGGATTTGTTGAAGTTATACTTGGTGTGTTACTATTATTTAAAAAAACTAGAAAATTAGCAGCTTGGGGAATAATATTACTATTAATTGCTGTTTTTCCTGCAAATATATATTTATATGCTTCAGAATTTGCTAGAGAGAAAATCAGTATTTCTAAGAACCAAGCTTTATTTAGAATTCCGTTTCAAATCCCATTAATGATTATATCATATTGGCATTCAAAAGAAATACACTCAAATCGATTATCAAAAATATGTTGCGCATTATTTATACCCACAGTTATCTATTTCATCACAATCTAAATAATTAAAAAAGTTAGAAGATAAAAACTAGATTTTCACTAAATATATACCTACCAATTGAATAGGTATATTTATACTATTTAAAAATATCATTAGATTTATAAATAGTTACTCCTTCAACTTTATTTATCAATGATTCATTAAGAATTTTAATTGCTAAATCTTTAACTAATAAAGGTTTTAAAGCTCTTAGAAAGCCTAATTTATTTATTACCTGCAATAAATATATACTATATTTTTCTCCAATCCTAATTAATTCTGGCTGTCTAATTAAAGATGGTGGTTGAAAAATATGAATTTTATTAAACTTTAAACTCTTTACTGAAGATTCTAATTCACCCTTAATTTTTAGATAGAAAAAAAAAGAATTTTTGTTTGCTCCAATAGAAGAGACTAAAGAATAATGACTAACACTATTTTCTGAGGCAATTTTAGCAAACTCATACTGGTAAGTATAATCAACTAAAAACTGTTCTTTTTTTCCTCCAGCTTCTTGTTTAGTTGTTCCTAATACGGAAAACAAAATATCTCCTTTAACTAAACTTTTGTATTCACTTAATCTTGAAAAATCAATTATATGTGAAGTTAATTTTACATGGTCATTATGAATCTTTCTTCTAACAAATAAAGTAACTTTACTAAAATTAGAGTTTTCTAATAAAAGTTTAACCAATTCTTTTCCCGTAGCACCAGTGGCTCCTAAAACTAATGCATGAAGTTTTTTCATAACACAAAATTACTAAATAGGCATATTAAAAATAAATTTTCTTATTAAGAGGATTTTAGCTATTCAAGAATAATTCTCTTCTCTACAGTACCATCATCATAAATATAAAATAATAAACTCTCTTGACTTTCTTTATCTTTTCTTCCCAAAACATCAACAATGTTTATAAGTGATTTTGAATCATTAATTGCTGAAATAGAAGAAGGTATATTGTTTATATTAATAAAAGAGGTGTCTGAAATACAGCCTAAACCATCCGTTATAAGAAAATAATATAGACCATTGATCGAAGGGGTAAATTGTATATTAGATAGATTGTTTTGCGAAGTACTAATTAAACCTGATGGTCCATATATCTCAAAAATAAATGGCGGAGTCCCTCCATTCACTGAAACATTTATATTAGTTCCAATTGAGGTTAAAGAAACCATGGGAAATGACCATTGAATATACGAATTAATAATACTATCACAACCATATATCGTTTGTATAGTATCAATATAATCCCCTTCCTCAGAATATGAATTATTCCCGACAGTTACAATATCTCCTTCACATATAACATAGTTATTATAAACTACTGAGATTGGATATACTGTCAAATTCGTATTAACCAAGCTATCACAACCATTTACAGAAGTTAATATATCTGTGTAAGATCCTGGCATAGTATAAGAACTATTTCCTATCGAATATGTATCTCCCTCACAAACACTCTGAAAATTAGTAACCGATACAGTAGGTAAAACTGTTAAATCAGTAATAATTGTACTATCACACCCATTTGCAGAGGTCAAAATGCTTGTGTAAACTCCTGTTTGTGTAAAGATATCACCTCCAACAATAATACTATCTCCAGAGCAAAAGGAAATAGTCTGCATGAAACTAGATGTTGGTAATACAAAAAGATTTGTGATAATAGTACTATCACACCCAGAAACAGAACTAAGTAAATCAGAATATATTCCATTTTGATTATACTGACTAGTTCCAACTATTAGAATCTCCCCATTACAAATTGTATCATTATTACTCATATTATAAGATTGATTAACAATTAAATTGGTGTTGACTACGCTATCACATCCAAAATAATTAATTAATGTATCAGAATATATTCCTGTAGTATTATAAATAGAATTTCCTACAGTATATGTTGCATTATTACAAATAGTCACATTATTATTTGTAACTATATTAAATGTATTACACGGAGGAAATAAAATAGCGTCCAAAATTGTCATCTGTCCATTTACTAAACTTACAGTTAAAGTATCAGTAATATATCCAGGAGCGGTAAAAACAACATGAAAAGTTCCTGAATTTACAGATGCTGTTTGGTAAAATCCTAGAAGATTAGAATTTTCATTTATTGAAGTAGATAGGATTTCGATAGAAGCGTTACTTATTGGTGATGAAGTAATTCCATCAATAACATTACCCTTTAAATAACAGGCTTGTTGAAAATCTCTTCCATATACTAATAATCTACCCGACCCACTTGGACCACTATTTATATCCGATGAAATTATATTTCCAGAGGGTAAATATGGATAGGTTCCCCAACATCCATCAAATCCATTACCAGAACCAGAATAAGAATCATAATAAGCAACTTGAATCATATTATGAGGATAAGTAATGTCATGTACTGTAGTTCCATCTCTATAGTAAGAGGTAATTAAAAAATTTCCATCTACAAAAGTATTATGTGGTATCGAGTTTGAGCCTGGATTAGATTGTATTCTATCTATTTCAAAAATATTTGAAAGATTTGTAACATCATATGCTGTTAGAAAGGCTCCTGATTGTTCATCAGTAGTAAAAACATAATCTCCATCATCAGAAACCCAAGCATTATGAGTAAAAGCATTCGGAGTAGTAACAGAACCTAATGTTTGAGGATTGGATTTATCAGAAACATCCACACATACAAGTTTACCAGCATATACACATCCTGCCCACATTGTATCTCCTCTAACCATTCCATCATGTATGTATTCTTCGTTCCATTCTCCTAAATATACAGGGTTTGTAGGATTCGCATTTACATCAAGAAATATCGCTCCATTTGGTTGAAAACCAGGACCTCCAGCTCCAAAGATGTACGCAATCCCATTTTCATCAATATATATATCATGAGCACTCGTAAAAGAAACACTACCTCCATTATTATTTGTAAACTGAGTAACATGATTATATGTATTTCCAGTCATATCAGTCAAATCAACAATTAACAAACCAGCATCTGCCTCAGTAGTAACATAAGCATAATTTCCCCAAGTTTTTATATCTCTCCAAGTGGAATTAAGATCTGAAATAAAAAATTCCTCTATTGGAGAAAATGGATTTGTAACATTTACAACCGAAAATCCACTACGTAAACCAACTAAAGCATATTCATTATCATTCCCATCAACCCATCCCCAAATATCATTTCCTTCAGTAGTGGGATAATCATACGTCCCTAATAAACTCATATTCATACTATTTTGAGAAAATACATAAAAGGGGATTAAGACAAAAAATAAGAGAAGATTTTTCATACTACAAAAATATAAAAAGATTTATAGGAAATAAAAAAAAAGTCTCAACTAATTAAAGTTGAGACTTTCTTTTTATAAAACGGCAACGACCTACTCTTCCAGATTTCACTCTAGTACCATCGGCGCTACTGGGCTTAACTTCTCTGTTCGAAATGGGAAGAGGTGGACACCAGCGCTATAGTCACCATAAATCTTTTGTTCAATAAATTGACATTTAATTGTAGTGAATATATAAAAGTAAATCAAAGTCTATGGGTAATTAGTATTGCTCAGCTTTGACATTTCTGTCTTTACACTTGCAACCTATCAACGTCATCGTCTATAACGACCCTTAAAAGAAATCTAATC
>CEUM01328265.1_pt1 | contig 26346 bp, 20 predicted proteins | sample 356421 | NCBI WGS metagenome assembly CEUM01 (sample SAMEA2622716, study PRJEB7988) | marine metagenome | biome: marine biome (ENVO:00000447); feature: surface water layer (ENVO:00002042); material: "saline water (ENVO:00002010), including plankton (ENVO:xxxxxxxx)" | depth 5 m
GGTACCAACGGTGATTATACCAGCCATTGATTTGATTCCCGTATTAGACAATGTATCCCCCTCTAATCTTGACTTCACTTTTCTGAACATAACATTAATCCCGTTTTCAACCTACCAGCAAGCAAATGTTCGAGGAGCATATACAGTGACTGGGATGGCAAAATTTTGATAGCATGTAGAATAACGGTGTCACTGGTGTAACCTATTTTTAATGAACTGGATTCAAATATAACAAAGTGGGAGCAAGAGTAATGAGCAACGACTGTGACCCAATTTATGCTAAAGTGGATGACGTACTTGAACAATTAACTAAGTCAAAATCACTCCATCTTCTAATGGTTCTAGACCGAAGTAGCAAAGCATTGAGATTTTCAGAATTGAAAACATTGGTTGATGCTTCCTCAACCACGGTTTCAAGAAGGCTCAAAGAATTGGAAGATTTTGGTTTAGTTGACAGAAAAATCGTGGATAACTCTGCCAGTGGAATTGAATACAGCCCTACCATTGACACTAAATTGTTGAGTCCTATAATGCAGTCATTGTATGAATGGGTGGAAAATAGGATTGCTGATTGATTGCAATTAGTTTATTCACTAGTTTAATGTGCAAAAATCATGCGTCTTTACCACAATCCTAGATGTTCAAAATCCCGCCAGGCAGTTGCTCTTTTGGAGGAAAAAGGCGTGGAATTTGAGACATATCTATACTTGAAAAATGGTATTGATCCTTCCGATATTCACATTCTTTTGACCCTAGATGAAATAATCCGAACAAGTGACTTATCTAAATCAGACATATCTGCCCTAAATTCAATCGAAGAAAAGCAAAAACTGTTGGAGAATAACCCCGAATTTCTTCAAAGACCTGTGCTAATCACAGCAGATAGAGCTGCAATTGGGCGACCTCCAGAGGCAATTCTCTCTATTCTCGACTGAGGATATCAAGCAATTTTCTTTCTCTTACAATTACCCGAGCATTTCCTGGGAGATCCTGCTTGTCCGCAACTTCTGCCATTGTTGTTAGATATCCGTATGTGTTGTATTATCGTAAGGTTTGGGTCAAGACCCATTTTTTTGTTTTTACCACAAAATGGACAAGCCAACCAACTTGAGTTTATTTCAGATTCACAAACCGCGCATTTTTGTTTTCTTCGCATAAAGCGTATATTTTTAGGGAGACCTAAAAACTTTACTTATGCCACTTATAAATCAATCATAATTCCGGACTAATCGATGTGCATAGCGAATGATTTAGGTCTCCCTAAATATTTTTATATCTCCCCTTACTGGGGTAATTTGAGGAGAAATATGAGTAAATTCACAATATTATACGGAACTGAAACTGGTAATTCAGAATTATTAGCCATGGAAATTTCAACAGCCGCAGCATGCAAAGGTCTAGATTTCGAATATTTTGGAATGGATGATATAAGCCATCAGGAGTTTCTGAAGATAGAAAATCTGATCGTTGTTTGTAGCACTTGGGGAGATGGTGAACAACCTGGTAATGCAGAGGAACTCTTTGAGTTCGTTTCTAATCTTGACTCGGATACATTGAGAGGTATGAATTATTCAGTTTTAGCTCTTGGAGATACTGCATTTGATTTGTTCTGTGAAGCAGGAATTCAATGGGATGAAACCTTAGAGAAGAAGGGAGCATACAGAGTATATCCTAGAATGGATTGCGATACTGATTATGCCGAGGATGCAGATTACTGGACAGATGGAGTTCTAAATGAATTGATACCATTCTGTTAGATCATTCTAGGAATGCACTCTGATAACTCTGGTGACTCTATATCCTTGAAGTAATTTGATGAATTTACGGGTTTGAAATTCCGAGTCTAATTTAGTGTCTCCTGTATCGATTCTTACACTCGAAAGACCTAACAGTTTTGCTGGTGTTGCAATCCCTAGAATGTTTTCAATTCCAATAGCCCTCAGGACATCTGCACTTAGTTGTAAATTTCCTCTCCCAATTAGGAATCCTTGCCCACCCATTGGTGAAAGAAGTAACAATACCTTTCCATCGTGGTTATTGACTAAACTTAGCAAGCCTTGCTCGTTTAGATCTACATGTAAATTCCCTTTCTCAAAGATATCTATCCCTAGCAAGGTTAGATCCAGGTTGAGGTGAAGACCAATTTGGCGCATCGTGCCTCCAGACCCGAAAACTACCATCAAATTCTCATCGTCTTCTATCAGATTTTTGATGTGGTCTGCCATTCCTTCAATTGTTTCAGCTTCGCTTTCTCTTTCGACCTGTTCCTTTGCTCCCTGCATGTATTTTGGGCTTGAAGGAGTGTAAGCTTCAGCATACATTCTAACACGCCATTCGCCTTTGAGATAAATCTCCTCATCCAAATCCATTATTTCTGTAATTGCAACCATCAAATCTCCAAGTAAGAATGCAAGAGTTACTTCTGCGGCAGCTCTGGGAGTGGTTGCAAAGCACCCTGAATGCATTTTCACTCCTGCTGGAACTCCAATCAATGGAGTCTTAGTTGCTTCTTTTTTCCCTTTTTCTTCAGAGGCTTTTAGAGCATTTGCAATGTCTCTAGTCGTTCCATCTCCACCCGCATAAATTATCCCATCAACCTGATTTTCTAAGAGTAAATCCACCAGTTGAATCGTGTCCTCGGCGTTGGTTTCTTCTGGAGTATTTCCAACCTCTTCCAGATTCCAGGAGTCTGAAGTAGGTATCCATTCGTTCCCCATTCTTCCTGAAAAACATACCAGAGTTGGTTTGATTGAAGTTCTGTTTAAGGAACTGGAGAGAAGTTCTGAAAGATTGTTCATTGCCTCGTTCATTCGAGGGCCTGATCTATCGCTAGCCCCCGCCTCCCTTGCCTCTTTGGCTCTACCATCGCTTCCTTTGAAGCCGAGTTTACCACCCAAGCCAGCATCCGGGTTGACGATAATGCCTAAGCGCATATATGTCGCTAAAATTCCATAACTATCAATTCTATTCATGAATTCGCTAACAAAACAAGTACGGATAATGGCTAAATATCAATTTCTTGCTTTGTTTAACCATGGCAGCTCACCCCCGCGACAAGAACAACCCGACTCTTGACAAAATTTTGCAAGAATCATTCGAGGATATGGGAAAAGGAGAAAGAAACCTTGAGCAAAAAGCTAGCGAAGAATCACCTTTGCCAGCCGAAGCGGTAAGTCAAGAGAAGCCTCAAGATTATGAATACAATAAGGTCTACAAATCAAATGAAGTTTCTAGCATGCAACTGAAGAGAAAGGGTCTCTCAAAACCAAAGGAAGCACCAAAAACAGAGGTCAAAACAAAATTAAGCAGTTCTCAGGGAGACGATTTTGATATCGAGTGGTAATCAATCACTTTTTGCAGGAACTAGGCTCGGAACGGATGTTTTTTCCTGTATTTCTTGTTTCAACGAACTGATGAAATCATCAAGGGATAAACCGCTAATTTGGTCACCATTTCTTGCTCTTAGGCTAACAGTTCTTGATTCAATTTCTCCTTCACCAACGATAACCATGTAAGCAGGTTGCATCTTTCTGTGAGTTCTAATCTTCTTGCCAATGGTATCATCACCAGCATCGATCTCTACCCTAACATCGTTATCCTTTAGCAGGGCTGCAATTTCATTAGCATATTGGGCATGCTTTTCTGATATAGTGAGAATGTGAATCTGAGTTGGACTGAGCCAAGTTGGGAACTTACCTGCAAAGTGTTCTATCAAAACTCCACAGAATCTCTCCATTGAACCAAATGGGGCGCGGTGAATCATTACCGGGCGGTGGGTGTTACCATCACTTCCTTTGTACTCTAATCCGAATCTTTCCGGGAGGTTGTAGTCAACCTGAACGGTTCCAAGTTGCCACTCTCTTCCGATTACGTCTTTCACTACGAAATCAATTTTTGGACCATAAAATGCTGCTTCTCCCTCTTCCTCAGTCCAGTTAACTCCTAGGCTGGATGCTGCATCTCTACACGCTTGTTCAGCAGCATCCCACTTTTCTGGAGACCCAACATATTTGCTGGAATCTGGGTCTCTTAATCCAACTCTAACTCTGTAGTCTTCCATTCCTAGTGTTTCAAATATGACTTGTACAAGTTCTATGCATCCAAGTACTTCCTCTGCAATTTGGTCCTCTCTAACGAAAAGATGTGCATCATCTTGTGTGAATCCTCTAACTCTTGTTAATCCAGAAATTTCTCCGCTCTGTTCCCAGCGGTAAACCGTTCCAAACTCGGCAAGTCTGAGGGGCAGATCACGGTAAGAGCGTGCTTGAGAGGAATATATCTTGACGTGATGAGGACAATTCATTGGCTTTAGCAGATATCCTTCGATATCTCCTGCTTTCATCATGTTTGATAATTCACCACACGAACACCCCTCGTCGCTTAATTTCTTCATTAGGTCCTTTTCTACCAATGGCGGATATTGTGAATCTTGGTAATATGGGAAATGCCCACTTGTTCTGTATAAGTCCAGTTTACCGATATTTGGAGTGAAGACTTGATGGTAACCTTGCCTTCTAAGATGATAGGAAATGAAATCTTGTAATTCCTGTCTTACAACTGCTCCTCTAGGTGTCCAAAGAATCAAACCTTGACCAACTTCTTCATCAACGTGGAATAACTGCAAATCCTTTCCAAGCTTCCTATGGTCTCTTTTCTTTGCTTCTTCCATTCTGGAAAGTGTTTGTTTTAGTGCGTGCTTGTCTGGTTCTACGATACCGTAAATCCTCACTAGTTGCTCCCTGCTCTGGTCGCCTCTCCAGTATGCTTGGGATACACTGGTCAGTTTAACAGCCATCAGTTTTGCAGTACTTGGAACGTGTGGCCCTAGACATAGGTCATACCAGTCGCCCTGCTTGTAGATTGTAGATGAGTCTCCATCCTCTAACTTATCGTTTATTATTTCAAGCTTGTATGGATTATTTACAAAATGCTCCTGTAATTCTTCGTCTGTTAATTCGATTCGCTCGACTTGCAGGTTTTTTCTGCTCAACTCATTCATTTTCTTCTCGATTGTTTTGAGATCGGATTCTCCTATTGGTTCCATAGCAAAATCGTAGTAAAAACCTCTATCGATTGCTGGACCGATTGTTGGTTTAGCATCTGGATATAATTCCATAACTGCTTGCGCTAACAAATGGGCAGCGGAGTGTCTTAGGATATGCATCCCATCATCCGAAAAAGCATCAATGCCTGAAACTTCACATGATTCTGTTAATTGTGTTGAGAAATCCTTCTGCTCACCGTTAACAATAGCAGCAACACATCCGTGCTTTTTGCCGTTCGCATCTATCACTACCTCTCCAGCGGTGATGCCAGATACATACTCATTTACGGTTCCGTCATCAAGGGTAACTTGAATCATTGACATGGTACTTCCCCAGCATGCATTCGTGTTGACTCCTATTAATGAAATCATTCAATAACGCATGCGATAAACCGCAGATGTCATCAATCTTGTCGCTTTCCCAGTGCTGATGCAGGAGCCGATAATCGTACATACGTACGACCATTCTGTTCTTTTGACGCTTCTTTTGGCAGGCCTAACCGCTTGGCTTTTCTTGAGATATGGGGTTCCTAGGCAATTGAATGGACTACAAGTTGCTTTTAGTACGGGTCAAAAAAGGTATGAGGTGCACTACGTTACTGAGAGCGTTTCCGATGTTAGAGAACTTCTTTCAACTAAAGGAATGCAATTTGGAGTTAGGATGTATATTTTAGCAATCACTGGGGCTTTAATTCTGTTATTCGAATTTCTCTTAAACAGGATTGAGTTAACGGAAGGATATAACTCAATCTCCCTTTCCCTAGCACTAGTTCTAATCGCAGTGCCTGGATTGGTTTCGGCAGGCTCTTCTTTAGGCGTACAAGTCATCAAACCCATAGGACATTCTAGGGCGAGTCTACAAGAATCAACCATCTGGCGTACTTGGTTATATTCATTCATCACTTTAGCCTGGATTGTTCTGAGTGCAGTTGTCTATTTCGTGTTAGATATCTTTGACATAACCCTATCATCAAGAGTAAGTATCACCATTCTTTTTGCCTTTTCTCCGTCTATTTTAGCATACGGAAGAGTACTTGGCTCATCATGGGCAGCAATGATACAATCCAACAGAGCAGTTGCAGGAGGAAATAGATCGCTATTCCACAATTTTGAGCCTAGTGCTTTCCAACAAGCAGTGGCAAAAATTGTTCAATTTAACTTGGCAGTAATGCCTATTGTTGCAATAAATTCCCTAGTTACCCTACTTATTATTGCAGCCCAGCCTGACTTATTGACTCATTCGGACAGAGTATTCAGTCTACCTGAATATACGCCACAATCAACGGTAATGGAAGAAGGTGGATTACTTGGTTTTCTTCTGATTGAGTTATTTTCATACATTCCTGAAGCAAACATAAGGATTCCATTGGTTACGTTCGTTCTTTTATTCCTGCTTATGAACGTAGCATTAATCGGCTTTTTATTCGTTTACGAGGTTGCAAAAATTCTATTCCTTGATGTTTCGGATGTATCTGGTAGAGGTGGAATTACCTTGGCTGATTCTAGGCTATTACGTGCTGATAGGGGTCAGCAAGCAAGAGTGTTGAACTTCTGTTTCTCAGGATTTGCGGGCCAGTCTATGCTTTTGCTTGCTCTTGCAATGATTACTTTCTGGGATTCTCAATTTTTGCCGCAAGCTGATGCTTGTGGTTCTTGGGAGAATACAATTTGTGCTATTGTAGAAAAGAATGCTATGGAGGAACTAACTTGGATGCTCTCAGCAGGCGGGCAGATCGCATTTTTATCGATATGGTTCCGCTCCTTATCCGTTGGTGCAAGACTGGATGAGATCGAATTCGATAGTGCAGCTGTTTCCCAGAGGGAAAAATTGCGAAACCTGCAAAGTCGTATTTATTTGAAAAAGACCCCCATTCAAGAATTAGTCGAGAAAGGAGAGTGGCCTCAGGTTATTCAACGCTATGAAGAACTAGCGCGTGGTACAACAGCAGAACTTAGCGGCTTAGATTTAGTCAAAAAGACGGAAGCATCGATGTTCGTGTTCGCAGGACTCTCAAGATGGGATGAGGCTGAACAGGAGGCTGTGTCCTTGTTAGCACTGCGTGGAGGAGAGGAGGCGGAGTTAGCAAAAATGACGCTTGCTAGCGCTTCATTAGCTCAAAGGGATGTTGCAGAAGCAAGGCCGAGAATTGACTTTTTGCCAGATAATGACATCGAATCTGCCCGATTACGATGGTTCTATTCAACGCTTAGTGGTGATAAGTCGAAGGTTTTGGAGATGGATGAATCTCTTTTGATGGTTGATCCGATAATGAAAAGGAACCTTGAGTTGATTGAAAGAGTAAAACAAGAAGAAGCCTGGTCCAAATTAAATTATGACACGGTAAAAACAGGCAGATTGCTGTTTGCAGGAGATATCGGGCGGGCTAGAATGTTGGGTCAGCATGAAAATGCACTTACTAAGTTGGAATCATACATGCAAAAAGATCCAGATTGGTTGCTTGGTAAGGTCATGAAAATACTACTTCACCTAGATGCAGGAAGACAAGCAACTGCAGCAAGAATTTCAGATGAATTCAGTAAAAAAGACATGAGAGATCCAGCGGTAAGGAGCGCAATTCTTCATCTTGCTAAATCAGACAATACAGTTCAAAAGCCGCTTAGTGAGCCTACTGGATTGATTTGGTTGTGTGACGAAATCGGAGATTGGGGAGGGGGATGGCAGAGTAGACACAATGTTGCTCCTGCTCCAAATTTTAAGCGCAAGTATTTGTTGGAACACGGCTGGAATGCAAACTGTGCAATTGGCTACTTAGCAAAAGAACACTTCAGCAAAGCGGTTTCAAAGAAAGAGAAAGGTTGGAAGAGCCTCAAAGGTATTCAAAATGCTCCACCATGCTTGTATACTCATCTCACAGGAATAGTCGTTACAATCGGTGGTATGCCGATAGACCTTGGTCTGCCTCCACAATTACTAAATTAGAATTTCAAAATCAGATTCGCCAAAACCCATAAATTAAGTGTTTTACAAGCAATACAACATGATACCTGATCCATCGGCGCCTCAGTACAATCCAAATCAACCTCAAATTCAGCCTCAGGTTTCTCCACAACCTCAGCAATTTGCGCCTAATAATTATGGTCAAATTGGGGGAACTCCAGGTTATCAACCACAACCTATAGCAGTAGGGCAGGCTCCTTTTGGCATGATGCAACCAGCCTTTGCATCAACTTCTGCAACAGCGGCTCTCATCCTTTCTATTCTTGGATTATTGGGAAGTTCTTGCTACGGTATTGGTTTCTTATTCATCCTAATCTCAGCAATTCTTTGTATAGGTAATGGCAAGGTCATAAAAGCAAATCCTATGCATCCTGACAGAGGAACTCACAAGGCTGCAGTTATCATTAATTGGATAAGTATTGTGATAGTCTTACTTGTAGCAGTACTTGTGGTAGGAAGCGGAGTAATGTATGTTTGGGCAGCATCACTTGCTGAAGGTAACACTGACGGTGAATTAATGCTCTATGATTTTGACGCTTCAGATGCAAGTGAAAACACATCGAATTTAGATGATGATGAATTGATTATTATTACGATGAACCAGGGTAATGATTTGAGTTGGTCTGTAGTACAAATCACAATCAGTGTTGATGGTGCTGCAGCAATGACCTGCGACAACCCGGGGCAGTCCGGAGGTGACTGTGGTGCAACTGAATTCGGAAATACTTGGGATGCAGTATGGTCTGTTGGGGACGGCGTCACACTAGCCGAATCAGGATCCGATTTTTGCGCTTATGGTTGTGATATTGAATATACAATAACTAACGTAAGGGAGGGTGCTATTATCGACTCTGGATATGTGTATGCCTACTAATCGCTCTCAATCCAGTCAATCCGTATATGCCCAGCGAATTTCATAGGCGTCTTCGGATTCTCTCAATAACAGAATCTGCGATTTGAAGTGCCTCAATAGTTTGTTCAATGTTTCCAGAAGCTAGAGCATCTATGGCTATCGCAATTGATTCTTGACCTTCCATTCTATCTGGGTCCTTAGCATCAATTCTACTTGCATTGCACTGATTGAGAATAATTTTCCACTCCTCTTGTATGAATTCGAGAAGTTCTTTTGCTTCTTCATTGGATTGATTTGCAGCATCAAGGTCTGAAGTCAACTCGTTAAGTCTCGCAGCGGCAGTTGACCAGTCTAGTTCATCAGCAAGGGATTCAATCTTTTCCCATCTCTCATCCCAATTTTCTTTGTCATCTCTTTGCGACCATTGCTTCTTTAATTTGGATGATTGCCTCAATGCCCTGTTTACAGCATCCATTGCTTCCCTTTCATTCTCAATAAAGCGGATTACAGAGGAAGCGAGCCCTTGTGCTTGTCTAGGGTCATTTTTCTCAAGCATTTCCTTTGCTAGTGATAATTTTTGGTTAATCAATTCTTTTTGTATTCCATCTGCCGATTTTACGGCTTTCTTTGCCTCTTCTAAGGCTTCTTTAGCGACTTTTGCTGCATCATCTTCGGTTGCTAATTGTCCCGGAATAACTTGAGCAAGTTCAAATGCCTTCTTTGCAGATTCTTTAGCCATTTTTGCCTCGGCTTCGTTGAGTATTTCCCTCATATTTGCTGCCATGGTACCACTTTTTCCATCAAGTGCCCTTTTTGCCTCGGCGATTGCAGATTCTGCTTTTTGCCACCACTCAATAATTTCTTGAGCACTGCGTTTAGCACTTCTAAACATCAATTCTCCATCTCTTAGAGAGCCTAATTGGACCTCTCTTTGCCCAGCGGTCAATGCTTTGCGTGCTCTTCTTGAAGTTGGAGCGATGCGTTCAGATTCTTCAACTAATGATTCAGCATCTTTCTGAATTTCTTCGATATCGTTGCTGAATGCAAGAGTTCTTTCAATATCCTCAATTGCATCATCAAGTAATCTCATACCTAGTTGAGGATCTATGTGTCCTTCTTCAGAAGCAGTCATAACCAAACTATTTGCTTGGTCTATCTTGATTCCACTTGCTTTAATTTCTAACATTCTGTCTTGAACTTCATCAAGTCTTTTCCTAAATTCTCGTCGTAAACTTCTATCCTCGTCTCCGTTAGTCCAGGTGTAGATTAGGTGAATTGTTGCTAGCAAGAGTATAGATGCTCCGAGTATACCACTTGAGGTAGTTATCTGGTATTGTTCGGGTAAATACAAAGAAGCCGTGGCTGCGATGCCCAAAAATTGCATTATTGCCTTGTATCTCAAGACATTTAATGCTCCTCTTAGGATGGTGTTAGAATAGGAAAAGCAGACATATGATATAGCGACTAAAATCAGTGCTGCTAGGATGTTCTCGGGGGTTTGACTTGTGATAACTGGAGATAATCCAATCCAAAGTAAAGGCGCCCAAGCGATGGTTGCGGCACTAGCAGCTCTAGTGTTTCCTCTTGCATCGCCATTCACATATTCATCTACTTGCAGTGCCCAAATGATGACAATAAGTGGAAGGCCAAGTGCTTGTATCAACCCACCCTTACCTTGCAAAGCAGGCTGAATACTGGGGGCGATTAGCCAAATAGTCGAGGAAAAGATTAGAATCGTTGAAACTATTGTAAGGTTATCTTGCCTTTTTTTCCGTTGATCCATGACCGCTTCAAAGGCAGCATCTACATCCGCCCATGTGTCCATAGTTGCAGAATTGAGGTAATGGATTTGAACCTAGCGGAACATTGCTATGGTGCTTTACTCTTCTTCTGATATTTCAGTTGCCCCGGAGTCTCGTCCTGGTTTAGTAGAGGCTGTGTTGATTATGAAGCCGATTATTGCAAACAGAAGAACTAAAATTATGGCTATTTCAACCGCTGAGATTCCCAATGGAGTTCGTAAATCAGAATCATAGTTTAGTTCGCCAGATTTACCATTTAACTCTCCAAATTCATCGGTAAGGTCGTACTGGATGTCAACTGAAATGACCTGATTTGGATTTGTCTGAGCCTCGATAGGGACAATGGTATAGCCTTGATTTGTCGGACTCCATCCGGCTATGTAGTAGTAAACACAATCCTCTCCAATGCATAATTTTGCTTCTGTTGGGCTTGACCCAGAATTCATTACAACTACGTTGAATTGTTCTAATCCAACATCCAGGTCACCATCAGTAAGGATTCTTTCAACTTCCAAAGTTGGAATTTTTTGAGGGTAAATATTTGCTTCTACTCTTTGTGTAATTTCGCTGCTATCATAGGCAGCTAGTACCGTAAATTCGTGAACGCCAAACTGTATTTTTGAGCCATCTACATATGTTAAGTCAGATATATTGAATGCCAAATAGACATTACTAGAGTTTAGTTTAGGTAATTCGGCAGTAAGGGAATCTGATTGAGCAACGTATGACTTCTCCACAGTGAAATCGAAATTATCAATCGATAGGTGGGGGTGGAATGAGTCTGACAAATCTAAGATTATTGTATCGTTTATGTCCGGAGTATTAGTTGTAGTCCAACCCTCATCAGTCCAAATCTTCAATTTAGGAATTATTCTTACATCATCATATGTTGACCTCAAAATAACCTCATATCTATGTTCAGTTTGATGCCCAACTTGATCCGTTAGCGTCAATACCAATTCGTATACAGTAATCGGTGCTTCTCCTCTTCTGGATTCAATATCGTCACTTGCGGAGTTGGCATATGCTGCTTCCCGCCATATTTCTTGCAAAAAATTGTCAGTGTATGACCAGTCTTCTGAAACATTTGAAGTCCATATTGCGGTTACGTGTCCAGAAGAGTCATCGCTTGCTGAAATCATGAAACGAGGGGCAGAGCCTGGATTTACCATGAAAAACTCACAGAAGTTTGCGTTTGGAAGCAACGAATTTTCTGTTTCATTTAGCCAAGTAAATTCTGATGAGCAACCAACATCGCTCTGTAGCATATCTAGTAGCGGAGGTTGAGAATCTAGAGAGAAATTATTGACAAGGCTCCCGGTTAAGTCATTTTCATCTACGCAGGTTGAGTGAATCGAGATTTCGCTTTCATCTCCGATATAATCCTCTAGTTTTGGTACATTAAATTCAGTTGATGTGAATGTAAAAATGACACCAGAATTGGATTTCACTTCCGATGTACAGGTGTGGCTTGATAGATATCCGTCCTCAATATCTAATTGATAATGAACTTCCAAATCGGTTGGCCACATTCCATGAGACAGGACATAATTGCCTTCTGTGACCGCTGTAGCGGAAACTTCTGGGGCAATGTTTTGCTTTAGAGTAATCACCATTTCACCTGCGATTGAAGTCTGATTTCTTATGACAATAAAGTTAGATGAATTGCCGGAAATCCATTGCTGTCCATTACTTGTGTAATATTCTAATTCATCATGCAGATCAATTTCCAAAGGTACCAGTTGTCGTAAATCATTTCCATAGATTACTCCCAGTCGCACTGAATTTAATCCCCTATTGTGGGCAATCATTTCCATTTGGTAATCCCATCCCCAAGAACCAGAGAAATCGGTACCGGGATTATCAATAATAGTGAAGTTGTTAGATGAAACATCCATAATTCTAAGGTCATATGTGCAGCACAAATTTGATACAGAATCCATCCAAGTTAAGTTTTGGATGACCTCTGATGCATCTTTTTCGAATAGCAACTCTGATTGCCGTTGTATCCCCAGACTAGAGTATGGTAATGATGGAATCCCCTGTCCGTAATCAAAATACATTGTTTCCATGTATTGGGCTTGAATAGTACTTGATGACCCGTTGGCGTCATCGAAATTTAGCTTAGCCATGGAATTACTTGCTTGGGCTTGGGCATCAAAATCTTGGAAAGTCGATAAGTCAGATTCATTGGTCAGACTAACTGACTGATTGATGAGATTATTTTCTGATAGTGCGAAAACAAAGTAGGGAGAATCAAGACTTTCTAAACTGGTATCAAAGGTGAAAATTTGCGGAAGGCTTGCATTGCAGTTTGTATCGCAATTTAATTCAACTAATTCAGTGCTAGAAGGAGAATATATTCTGTATTCAAGGAGTGGATTTGGGTTTTGAAAAGAGAAGAAATCACTACTTAGTTGTGGTAAATCAATGGAAACGTTTTGGTTGCTTTCTCCTGAAATACTCAGAATACCCAAAGCGGTTTGATTGGAGTAAGCCACTATCTCCAAACTCTCATTAGCCGGGGAAGCAAATTCGGCAGAGTTTTGATTACTTGAATGAGTGAAATCACTGGTTATTGATTTGATTTCATATCTTGAAACTTCAGCACTAGAGTTGATTGAAATATGTCTAGAAATATGGTTTGCAGTGATTGAAATATCTAAATCATCTTCGATTAGAATTGGCGCTTGGTATGGTACGGAATATCCTTCACAGTTGGCATCGATCATAATTCCAGCCCCGACTCTAACCTGCATCACTGAATCAAAACCAGTTGTTTGGCTTAGAATCAACTGGCTCCAAGGATTTCTTGCAAAGATGATACAATCTAATTCTATTCCTTGATTATCATAGATATTTACAGAGATATCAGCATAGTCAAAATTGTCTGATGAATCGAATATTGCAGAATCAGTCTCCAACTGGTTAACAGACGGTATTGCTGAAAAAATGAATAAGAGAATCATGATGACTGATAGGCACCTAATTCTCATGAGTTGTTACAAAATATAGTTCCCTTTGAATGATGTGGTGTTCGGATTGTGAATATTATCTCGCTTGAATCCCGAATAAAATTCTTCAAACTTAATCACAGGAATGTTCAAGGGTGTTCTTCGCCGACAGTTTAGAAGAAGGGGATAATATGGCTGGCCTAATCACAATGGACGATTTGTCTAATGAAGAGATAATCAGTATACTAGATGACGCTGAGAGGCTATTGCCGGTGGCAAAAGGTGATTTGTATCTTCCACTTTTGCAAGGCAAAATCCTAGGAAATCTATTCTTCGAGCCATCTACCAGGACAAGAATGTCCTTTGAGACTGCCATGAAGCGATTAGGGGGAGATGTCGTAAATTTGGGTGACGTAAAAACTTCTTCAGTTGTGAAGGGAGAAACCCTGTTTGACACCATCCAAATGGTTGATGGCTACACAGACATCATCGCTATGCGGCACCCTAGACAAGGTGCAGCAAGATATGCGCAAGACGCTGCTCAAGTCCCAATTTTGAATGGTGGAGATGGAGCTGGGCACCACCCAACCCAAACTATGCTCGATTTATTCACGATTAGACAATCACACGGAAAGCTTGAGAATCTGAAAGTTGTTTTAGCCGGGGATTTAAGGTACGGAAGAACAGTCCATTCGCTAAGTCATGCACTGATTAGATTTGGATGTGAGATAGTGCTTGCAAGTCCAGATTTACTCAGGATGCCTAAAGAAATCGTTGAGGACTTGGTAGCTCACGGTGCTAAGGTCACAGAAACAACTGATCTTTATGGAAACTTAGACTCAGCAGATGTTGTATACATGACTAGAATACAGAAAGAGAGATTTGCTGATGAAGACGAATATGTCAAGGTCGCGGGAGCTTACAAATTGGATGCTAGCCATCTTGACGGATGTAAGTCTGAAATGATTGTAATGCACCCTCTTCCAAGGGTTGACGAAATCCATCCTAGCGTTGATGTTACACGTCACGCTAAATATTTCGAACAGGCATTCAATGGAGTCGTAGCAAGAATGGCATTACTTTGCAGGCTGTTAGGTGTTACTGTTCCCGAAAAAGTTGGAGGTGAGGCCTGATGTCTTCTGAAACAAGTATGCGAAGAGTAACTGCGATTAGAAATGGAACAGTAATCGATCATATCCCCGCAGGACAAGCACTTAGAGTATTGAAACTTCTGAACATCACCGACCAAACAGCAGTTCCGGTTTCGCTGGTAATGAATGTACCATCTAAGAAAATGGGTGCTAAAGACATTGTAAAAGTCGAAGATAGAGAATTAACGCAAGCGGAATTGGATAGGCTTGCATTGGTAGCTAGTGAAGCAAGTGTCGCAATCATAAGAGCATATTCTGTAGCAGAAAAACTGCACATTAACTTAGGTGAGGAATTGAACAACGTAGTACGCTGTACATTTTCTAATTGTATAACTCAAAATTCGAGAGAACCTCTTCCTCATAGGTTAGTCATACTGAGTAAAGATCCACTGCAACTGCGATGTCATTATTGTGGAACTCCGCAAAATATTGACCAGTTGATTAACAACGTGCTTTGATTAGACAATTCCAAGGTCTACTTTCATTTGACAGGCCTTGCATTCAGTTGCTGAGGACGTCATTTCTCCACAGGTTGGGCAAGAAGTAGGATTTGGCATTGGGCTACTTGATTTTCCAATTGCTTCATCTAACTGTGCACGCATTGATTTTATCTGGTCAGCCATCTTTAGCAGTCCATGTCTTGTACCTGGGGAATCTCTCTCTAAATCTGCAACAATGTCTCTTGTTCTCCATCTCAATGCACCTTGTGCATGCGGGCATTCTTCATGGTGTATCTCGAGTTCTTTGTGAACTGCCATAAGATGAATCTCTTGCTCAGGAATCCAACGTAGTGGTACTATCCTTGGAGCCATTCCTTCTGCGGGTCTTGCAGTATGTGGTGCTAATCTTATGGTGCGTTCTAGATCTCCATTGGTGATATTCATCATCACTGTTTGAGCCATATCATCGAGATTATGGCCTAAGGCGATTACATCAGCGTTAGCAAGTTGGGCTAGATGATTTATTCCTTGGCGTCTGAAAACACCGCAATATGCGCATGGCATCTTTGATGCCGACTTGTTTTGTTGAGTAACCATTGGTAGTCGCCTGGCAACTTCATCCATCTCTACGAAGCCTAGTTCGGTGTATGGTACGGTTAGGAATCTAACTCCTAATTTTTCACACAATCTCCTGGCACATTCAAGAGATGGAGGTCTGTAACCCTCTATCCCCTCATCGACACAACCAGCCGTAATCTCAATGTCTGGTCTTTTGCCAAGAATATCTACAAGGCTCTCAAGTAGGACAGCAGAATCTTTACCTCCAGAAATTGCAACAAAAATATTGGTTTTCTGACCCTTTCCCTTCAAAACTAATTGCTTGCGTAATTCTTTGCTTATCTTCTTTCTATTCATTTGGCAAAGGTGCTCACCACACAGAACACGTCCAGAATAAGCCTGTTGTACAACTGCTGGCTTTGAACAGGAATCACATGTAGGAATAGAGAATGGCAATGGCTTCTCTGTTCCCATAGCCAGCCGTAGTGGGTTTGTTTTATCAGTGTCACTCATAGTGTAACAATTGGTAAACCATGTTTTTTGGATTCATCCACACAATAATTTTTCAATTGAAATTTTAAATTTTCAATTGAATTTTAATTTACAGTTTTCCATGAGAAAACAAAATTTCAGGACAATATTTGCTGCTAAAATGACAACCCAAGGCATCCTATGTGTGATGAAAAAATAAGAAAATAGCCTAAATTCCAGTTGGAAATTTGAAAATGGTGCTAAAATCCACACTTTATCCGAGTAATAAGGGAAACTTCTTGAAGGCTAATGCTACGTCAACCGGTTTGAGTGAGCATGCTACAGCGAGTTTTAGGGGATTTATTGAAGACAGAAGGAGTCGATCAGACCCTTCTCTTTCACAGGCACAATGGCCTGATATCTTCGGTTGTAGAAGAAGGCTTCATGCCCCCAGTTGAGCGATTGATGGGGCTCATCGATAAAGCGGAGAGCACGTGTGGCGTATCTGACTTAGGTGAATTCTTCGAATTTTGGCTTGAATCAGAAGAAAAAATCATGATCAACAGAATAGATAACCTCCACTACATAATTCTGCTTGGGTTTTCGGGCAAGATAGCCAGGTGGAGGCATGCAATTGACCATAATAGATCGATATTGAAATCATTGAATTTGAGGTGAAAAAATGTTTAAGATGCCAGAAGGTAAAGAAATTGATGTTGAAATAGTTGTTCAAAAAGGAGCAATTCAGCCTTTCGATGTAGGAGTCATCTCCACATATTTTGGAAGAAGAAAAACCCCCTCTGCTCATAGAATTGTCAGGGCAGGTCGCATAATTGGTTATGTTTGCGACGGTCTAGAAAAAGGTCAACTTCTAGGAGGCTCAGCTGCAGAAAAAAGAATTGCAGAGCTCGAGAAAAGTGACAAACCTAGGTTCGAAGCCTGGGAGTGGAGTTCAAACCAACTAGCTCGAGTGATTGAATTATTGCCAGAAGCGTTTGAGGACTTTTCAGAAACTTTTGGACTAGTCGCAGGAGACCACGGCATTCATAGAATGATGGCAAGGGACCTCTCTAGTGTTACCAAGGCAATGATTGAGAAAGAAGTGGTCAAAGGGGCATTAGCAATTGACTCAGGCATGGTTATCGATTCCCAAGGCGAAATTGGCGGAGATCCGGAGGAAGTTGCTGCAATGGTTTCAGATTTAATCAAGGAGCAGGATTCAGTAACCTCACAATTGGGTATTGATGGGCGAGGTTACTGGACTATCAGGGGCGGAAATTCAGATGTCCTTATGGCAAAAACAGGAGATTTTGCATTAGCAGTTTGGACTGAGGCGGGAGTAGATCATAATTCATTGATGAATGAGATTTTACTCAACTTATCAGGAGATATTACATCTTTAGGTGCAGATGGAACATTACCAGATGGATTCTTGATGCGATCTGGAAAAGGAGGTGCAGATGCAATTCTTTCAATGATGAAAACGGCAAAAGATGAACAAGTAGATGGGCACATCAAAGCTGGGGGTTCAGAAAATGCCACTTACATCGTCATTTCTTCCGGAATACCTGTAGCGATTTCCGGAGACTCGAACTTGAAATTTGATGAATTAGTCCATAAAATGACAGATGGGAAATTGAGAATTGAGTTGCACAGACTTGGTGCGGAGAGTATTCTAACTGAAAATTCAGGGACCGTGAAAAACTTCTCTCTTACAAAGTTAGGCTCGCTAATAGCCAATGCAAGGTCTCGAACTGAATCTAGAATCAATACCCTTCAATTGATGTTTGATGACTTGTTTACTTTTGAAATGGGCTTAGAGGCAGTTGCTAAAGCAAGAAAATCACAGAAATTCCCGCTCTCTGCAAAGACCAAGAATGCAGGTAAAACTCAGACTAAAGTCGAGGATATTGCTAAAGTGGATACTGCATTGCGAAGGAAATTAGAAAAATCAGAACTAGCAAATGATTCCCTTTCCAAAGAATTAGAGGTAATAAAAGCAAAATTGGAGGTTGAAAGAAAAACCAACCAAGCCGCTAGAGTTGAAATCAGACAACTCAAAGAGACCAGACTCGATGCTGATAAATCCAAAGAAGAGCATCAAATGCTTTCCCAAAATGCAGTGGTTGAAATTGCTGAGGCAAAAGCAAAGGTCGAGGTTGCTGAAGATAGAGCATCAAGACTGGCTAAAAGAGTATCAGAACTTGAGAACCAGCTCGAAAATAGGGCAGAGCAATTGGCTAAGGCAGTTGGTTCTAGGGATAACAGAGAGAAATTGATGGCTGAGATTGAGGAATTAGCCACTAGGGAATCAACTCTAAAGGCAGAACTAGAATTCTCATCTGAAAAGAGCAATAGAATTTCACAGCAATTAATCGATGAGGAAAGAAGGTTACAAGTCCTTCTTGAACAGGTCAATGTCACAAGAGAAAGGTACACAAGAGCACAATCCGAATTAGAGGTATTAGAGGAAAAATTGAAGCTAGGTAGATCTGAATTGGAAGAGGTTGAAGTTGAAGCCAGAGCAATGAGGAAGAGGTCTGATGAAGATAGAATTCGAATGGTAGAATCCGAGACAAGAAGGTCTCAAATTTATGCCGAAATCAAAGAATTGATGAGTGAGAGACGAAAGACGCTTAGAGAACTTGGAGACCTTGGAGCAAAAAGAGGTCATGCAGAGGCTGAATTACTGGTTCTTGTCGAAAAAGCACAAGCTTTGTCTCAGGCTCATGAAGAAGCCCTTGCAGATATTGAGGAAGCAGCTTTGCTGAGAGCAAAATTGTCAGAGGAGCCGTTAGCACAAGCCCTCCTTGATGACAAACAGTCCTTTGATGCTCTTGGTCCAATCCTTGAAAGACTTGAGCATGCAAGAACAATCGGTTATTCTGTGACCTTGCTAGATAGGGCTGTAGAGCGTTCATTGCAGGTAATTCAAGCATGCGTAGACCATGTGGCTGCAACACCAAGGCATTTGCTGAGCAAGGAGGTAATGAGTATGCTAGAGCGCCAGGTCCCAGAAACTGCTGGTGCCGTAAGAGGTCTAGCAAGATGGAGCGTTCAACAACGTCTTGAGCACCAACTTGGAGAAACAGTCGGGCATTTAGTGGTAGATTTGGAGCAAATTCTAGAGGACCACGATAAGTCAATCACCATGCTAAGGAGACTAAGGAATGTGTTGGAACAATTGGCAAGATTGAATGCTCCGATAGACAAGGTAGATGCACTATTATCCAATTGTAACAGACCTGAAGCACTACCAACAATCGCTAAAGAAACTAGAAAACTGATTCAAATCGCTCTCGATGATATTTACATGGAGGCAGACCAAAGGGAAGTTGGAGAAGCGGTAGCCCTGGAAAATACGGCTAAGATACTTGAAGAATTGATTGCTCAATTAGATGCTACAGGTCTATCAGATGGGGTCCCTAAGGGTGCACTTTGGGATTTCCAAAGAGATGGCCTTCTGCCGTTTGAAAGACACAATCAACCTACCAATGTGAGGGCTGAAGTTGATGATGCGATGTTGAATCACATGCGCCCTACTTTGACTTCAGAGCAAATCACATCTGTTGATGAGCAAGATGAGTCACCAAAGGAAGACGGATGGGCTGAATTAAGCCCACCACAAGAAGAGCCTGCTGTTGAAGTTGAAGAGTTTACAATCACAGAATCAACCACCGAGATAGTCAATTACGAATCAAGTTATTCTGATGAAAGGGCTGCACTGGAAGCAGAACTAGCCAAATTAGATGCGAAAACTTCTATTCGCCAGGATTCCGATGGAGCAGATGATGCAATGTCGGCACTTGAAGCAAAGTTAGGTAATTTAGATCTGTGAGCTGGTTTTCTTGGAAGAAGAAAATTTCTCAACTCTTCTAGGTAGAACTGAGGTGCAGGGGAAAAAATATCCACTTTGGTTAGAAAGAATTGGAATATTTCTTTCTGTAGCTACAGGTATTTTGTTTGCTTACTGGTGCATTGTGATGAATGACTGGAATATTTGGATTGAGGTAGGTTTAGGCTGTTTTATTGCCCCTCCAATCTTCATTGCTTTGGGTGAAGCCTTAGGAAGACTACTTCAATTTACGCTTGCCGATTAATATTCGTTCAAGATAACTCTTGTTTTAGTTGATTTTGTTCCTGTTACAATTCGGATGGAGTCGATTATACGGTTCAAATCATGAGTGTCATTTGCATTTGCATAAATCAAAAGGTCAGTCTCTCCGGTAACTTCTAGGATTTCAGAGACTCCAGTAATTCCCAAAATTTCACTAGCAGCATTACTTGTTGACATTTCTTCATTTACTGAAACCTCGATTATTGCACGGACATTGGCACCTCTAACCTTGACGGTAAATGATTGGATAATACCGCTCTCAACCATGCGTTTAATCCTTAATCTCACGGTTCCTTCACTCGAATCAATCATATTGGCTATCGATACATTAGATGCACGGGCATCTTCAGAAAGAGCCCTCAATATTGCGAAGTCCACCTTATCTGGGGATGCCATTACGATTACCAGTGGGATTGTATATTCAAAGGTTTACGAATTTCGTAGATACAGGCGACTATTGAAATAAACAATTTATTGAGACCAAATATCTTCTTTGCTAATTGTTTCTGCAGCGGTATCTGAACGTGTAACCGAGTAAAAGAGTGCTCTGACTCTTTGCCACGGGACTAGATATTTCAAAACGCTAGCTACGCCAAGGAAAAGCAATGCTGAAATCACTAACCCGTAAGTTAATCTCAGTTCAATAGACTCTGAAACCTGTGCTGCCCACTGTGAACCAGTTGTAGTTTCGACTATGTCTAACAAGACAGAGTGGAAGCCAAGTGCAATCATTGTAGCAACTGCTGTTAAAGCAAGGAAGCCGATTGTGTGTCTAAGATGACCGTTCAGCGAATTGTCCATTTGTTTAACGTACTCAGGGTCTCTTTTACATGACTCTGGGAGCCTGTAAGCATATTCCAAATACCTGATTACAGCAAATGCAGACTCTTGGAAAGACATGATCAGTACTGCAATTAGTACCAAGGACAATTGTTCCCTGGATATTAAGTCAAATCCAAACAGACCGATAGTTGCCTCCCCAATTTGCGTATCAAGCGTACTCAAAGTATCTCCATAGGTTCCTAGTTGACCCATAATCGTCGGGAAAGTTAGGACAGCGTGAATTCCTAAGAATAACAGAGTAAATCCAATCGACCAAGCGATGGCTTGTTTACTCAGACCCCATATTCCTCTAGTCCCAGCAATGATTGGTAACAGGTAAATTGTCATAATCAACAATGATAGAATCATCATCAATGGCCATTGAAGCATTTCGATTTCGTTATTGTTTGGCGCTCTTATTTCCCACTGGAAGAGCATTCCACCAAGCCATGAAAGCAATGTTCTTCCGACAAGCCCTACGATTAGAACTAGAATGAATCCAAGTTTAATTCTCTGCTGCACTTTTTGGCTTTGGAATGCAAGCAATGCCATGCCGCCACCCAAGGTTAGCCCAAGTAGCAGAGGAACGAAGAATTTAGCCAAGCCACTACCTTTTGATCCTGTAAGGAAGTCTCCTAGAGGGTTATCTAACCCAAACGAATCTAGGGTTTCGAATAAAATTGTGTGGTCGATTGAATCCACTACATATGTTGAAACGATTATCATGTACATCCAAACTAGAGATACTGTAGCAATTATTTGCAGTGCAAGAATCTGCCAGGACTTTCTCAATGTCTTCAAGTGAAGAGTTTTACTTCCTCCAGTCTGGTCGACATCGCTTTGAGGTGCTACTTCTCCTGCCATGTTTAGTACCCCCTGACCTGCATTAATGCTTGAGATAAGTCCATGTCAGGCATCCAATCAATCACAGATGCTCCTGAACCAGCTAAGGTTGTCAGCCTATTTTGGCGCTCTATCTTGAGAACCTCATAATCGAGTCTTGGAATTCTTGTGGTCAGTTTCTCAAAGTCTATACTGGAAGGAGAAAGGACAGTAACTTCGTGTCCCCTTCCGACTAAATCTCTTACCGCAGCAGGTACGGTTCCATCTCCTTCGCATGAAGATATGATGAATACTGGAGAGCCTCTTGAGAATCTTCCTGAAACAGAGTTCGTAACTGCTTGCAAAGGCATTCTTCCTTTACTGGAAGCTCCAGCTAGAGCGCTCAGAATCTTGAAATATTGTTTATCTCCTGTATCCGGTGGAAGGTAAGATAGTTTTGTCCCATAGGTACAAAGGGCAACAGAATCCCTTCTTTGTAAGAAGTAACTAGCAAGGGAGGCTGCTGAAACTGCTCCCATCTCCAATGGATTTTTCAAAACTGTACCTATTCTGCTTATTTCCCTTGTATCGAATAGGATGTAAACATCGGTAACTGCGTCTCTACACTTTTCATTAATCATCAATTCTCCAGTCCTTGCAAAGGCTTTCCAATTGATGTTCTTGAACGGGTCACCTGGCACATATTCTCTCAGTGAATAGAATTCCGAACCTTGTCCAGGAGTTCTTAGCGTTGTAGCACCTGTGTACATCTTTGGTGTTCTCGAACGTAGGAATGCTTCCTCTACGTCCTTGACCTGCGGGAAGATGACGATATCAGAGTGATGATTGATTTTCATTTCGTTGACATTCAAGTTGAATGTATTTCGATATCTTACTGAAACAGGTCCGATGTTGTAATGTCCTCTTAGAGGGCATCTGAGCACATAGCGAATCCTTGCGCTCTCATTTGGAGCAAGGTTTAGTCTCATTTGATTTAATCCACTTCGAAGTTTCATCTCATGAGGTACATTGTCGTATACTTCGATCAATTGTGTTCTTCTATGGCTTCTGTTAACAACCAATAATTCCACGTAAAGATCGTCTCCCTTGTACAAGTTATCAGCGGAAAGTGTTCTCTGAACTTCTATGTCACCGTGTCCACTTAGCCATGAGTTGACAACGATGAATGCAATCAGAGCAAGCCCAAGAATCATCATTTGATGATTGGTAATCATCATTCCGATTAGGACTAAGGAGATTCCTCCTCCAAAGGTAAAAGCTGCCTTTCTAGTCCACATTTTATCAGCTCCTTCCCCAGGTCTTTATTCTCTTTATGATAGCAACTTTGCTTGCAAGATCATAGTCTTTGGTTTCCAAAGCAAACTTAGCAAGAACAGGATCGTTAATCAGTTTTACAAGCTCTTGAGCGGGTAATTCATTGAATTCTTCCCTCGTGAGACCATTTTGATTCCGCACCTTAGACATGAAAACTTGCCGTATTTTCTTCGCCTGGGAGTAGTACTGGTATCGATTGTGGTCTCCAAGCCCGTAATAGATGATGCTGAAGACGTGTCGCCATGGCTCCGGGTCCTTCTTTTTGAGCAGAATACCTTCCAATACAACGAATAATGCAAGAAGTAATACAGTCACTGCGAGCCCTTCGCCAGTAGAGTAAACTAGCAAGAAGTAAACGGTGTTGTAGGCTTCTGCAAGTATTGCATTTTGTGGATGTCGCGACTCATCAAAGATAACCATTGCATTTTCTCTTGCTTGCCCTGCGTTCTCTCCTTCATTAATTGCCAAGGATTCACTGAGAACATCTAGAATCCATCTTCTGTTGGAATTTTCTGGAATAAAATTGACGATGTCTCCATATTCTTCAGAGTCATATAACCCATCGTTAAAATTCTCATAGTCATACAGCGCGTTGACTAAAACAGAACCGTCAGCAACGAATAATATTCTTCCTCCTTCATCAGGGTCACATGATTTATCTGCACAAGCCTCGATGCTGAGGTTGAATTGTCCCCACAAGTCCGGTGTCTCAGCGTTGACCTCATTTCCGACCCATATCTGCCCATCGCCATTTGTGTCAACTGTCGCTTCGTTGCTAGTAACAGCCATGATGTTGACATCATTTAGGGCACCTTGAACACCAGGCATTATCTCTAATCCGGTTGCATTGTTCATAAGTATCGTATAGGACGCGTTGAAGTTGATTTCTCCGATTTCACCAGTTGTTGCAACCCAATGTTGGCGGCACATACCCGCCTCTTCGTATCGCATTTGTTGACCATCGATTAGAGAGCATGGGTGTTCAGAATCTCCATTCTCTCCCCATCTTGAGTGACTGCCGATAGTTGAAGGATCAATTCTTGTACCGTTCATTCCACATGGATTCTCCTGCATGCACATCCAGATGTAATTGAAATCTAGTTCAGTAGCATATGTTGAGTCATATACTTGATATCCGGTGATGTTTACTCCAAATGCATTTGCTATGCTACTGGAATAACCAAAATCTTCGAAGACAATAACATTGCCCCCATCTTCAACAAAGTCGACAATCGCTCTAATTTCGCTGCTAGAGTATCCATCCTCTCTGCTGAATGAAATCAATCCATCAGGGTCAAATTGTGGTAAGGAAAGTGTGTCTCTTTCCACCCCATTTATGATGAATGTTGTATTCCTTGGATCTTCAATATCAGCTAGCAAAAGCGGGCTTGAAACAAGTGAACGAGTAGTAACTCCCATTTCATTCAACTCACCTCTGAATGCTGAGAGGTCATCCCAATCATCATCGTAAGCAGATAGTTGATTTGTGTTAGCAACATTGACAAAATTCAGCAATATTGTAAGCAATAGGATGCCGACTACGGACCAAAAAGCGGCTTGCAAGCCTATTCTTTTCCACTTTATCGAATCCCAGTCTATCATAACTTCACCAACTAGAGCACTGTTCGTACATCGTGAGACATACCTTCAGGTTTAGAAGGTTGTCCATAGTTGAGGCTTCATGCATCATTGAACAACGACTTCTAATTCAGCCGGTTCATGGAGTGCGTACAACGATTCTCTAACAATTGAGATAATCATATCGATCTCTTCTGATGTCAAGTTGAAATGTGGGGTAAACCTGAGGGCATTTAGCCCTCCGTGAACTACTCCTAGCCCTCTTTTTCTGCACCATGTTTCAACTCCATCAAAGCCTACAACATCTAGTTTTTCTGGATCAATTTCTGCTGAGCATAATAGCCCTGAACCCTGAACCTTAGTAATTAGGTCTGGGAATTCATTCTTTAACCCATTCAACTTGTCTACGAATTCTACTCCCCTATCTAAGATGTTCTGTCTTAACTCTGGAGTAATCTTCTCAAGTACACTAACCGCAACCTCAAGCGCCCTAGGATTAGTTGTCATTGTATTCCCATAAATTCCGGGAGCATATGTGTTTGCCGCTCGCTCGGATAGCCCTACAACGCTGAGTGGATATTGTCCTGCATTAATTGCCTTAGACCATGTCTCGAGGTCGGGTACTGTGGCATCTTGGAAGCCAGGATAGTCCACTATGCTCAAACATCCTTGACCTCTTAATCCAGCTTGGATTGAATCAACAAGAATCATACCGCCGTGTTCGTGGATTAACCTGACTGCTGCATCATAGAATTCTCTTGAGATAATTTGTCCGGGTGCTCCTTCTCCTTGTACGGGCTCAACAGCGATTAGTTCGATGAAATAACCCTTCTCTTTAGCATCTTCAAACACTTCTTCTAAGGCTGCAACATCGTTACTTGGTACTATGATTAGGGAATCTCTTGTTTCGAAGGTTTTGAGATTCTTTTGGTACTTTCCGTAACAAGAATCCGAAATGGTAGCTGGTCGATGAGTTCTTCCGTGAAATGCTTGTTTCAATGCGATTCTCTTGATTTCTGCACCCTCGTATCTAGAACCCTTTGCAGTCATGATTTTTGTATTAGCATCAGCAATTCTCATTGATAGTGTGACAGATTCCGAACCTGAATTTAGACAAATGAACTTGCTAAATGGACATCCTTCAGGTCTAGAATGACCAAGTTCCTTTCGCAGGGCATCAGCAAATCTCTTTTGAGAAAAATTTGCGGTCATAATGTTAGCCATTACGTGATTGTCGGACATAGCCTCCATCACATCGTCAGGGCCGTGGCCGCCACCAAGCATGCCATAGCCACCGTTGTCGTGTATGACTGCTCCGTGAGTGGAAACGATCCAAGGTCCCTTGGCTGCGAGTGCGATGTATGGGTTTACAGTAGCTGCGGAATAGAAGTTAACGAAGTCTTCCTGAGCATGAGAGATAAGGTCTTTCTCTGCTTGTAA
>CEUM01008598.1_pt1 | contig 26308 bp, 13 predicted proteins | sample 356421 | NCBI WGS metagenome assembly CEUM01 (sample SAMEA2622716, study PRJEB7988) | marine metagenome | biome: marine biome (ENVO:00000447); feature: surface water layer (ENVO:00002042); material: "saline water (ENVO:00002010), including plankton (ENVO:xxxxxxxx)" | depth 5 m
GTGGAGATTGAACGTGCGGAAAATACGCTTCGAGACCAACGGCAACACTCAGGACTTGAGATTCAGTCCTCACGTCAACCAACGACAGTCGTTCAATCAAGCCGTTCTGTTGCCGCCCGATACGAGCGAGAAATCCATGTCGATAGGTTCCGCCGTCAACCAAAATTCAACTCAATGGCAAACGGAAGTACAATGGATTGGTCGATTCGCAACAATCTACTAACGACCACGAATCTCATCACTCAACCGACCGTATCACAAGCTAAAACAGCAGGAGGTAGAACAGCACCAACTTACCCCCATCTCGGATTCAAGAAGAACGGGCGATCAAGAGGTCCTTCGATTGATCCAAGGCCACTTCCTCCTCCAAACTATGGCTCTGAAAATATGGGAGCAATTCTTACAACACAAACAAGAGATGAGGCTTCAAAGATATGGTCAACAAGTCGCTTGAACCCGTGGTTTGTTTGTCCTCGTCAGGCTTGGACTGAGCAGATACTGCACGCAAAGGACGCTTCTCCAGAACCTTCAGAGGACATCGCTCCTTTGGCCAAAGGAACGCTTGTTCATTCCATTGAAGAGCATCTTATGACCATGCTCGGCATCGAAGTTGGTGGCCAGCCGATTTCTATTGGCGTGCCTATGCATCTTGGTATTACAATGTCAGAATTGGAACTATGGCAAAGCGTTCTGAGTCGATTATCGGAGTTGGCACCTTGGCTAGCGAGAACAAACGCTGTATCTGTCCACCGTTGCAACGATCTGATTGGGTGCTCTCCAGAAGAGTGGAATGCATGGATTGAAGGAAGTCATGAACTCCCAATTGGTGGTCGATTGGGACGCCTACTTCTTGCCGATCTTGCCTTGACTTCTGCGTCACCTATTGCAAGCGAGTGGGCTCTTCAACAGCAATCTGAACAACATGTTGAAATCCAAGGCTTTAACGATTCCATGGAGATTTCTTCATTGAAGATTCGAGGTAGAATTGACCGCGTTGATAGTGTTGTTTTCTCGGATGAAGTCGTTGAACAATTGAATGAGAGTGGGCTGTTCGATGAAAGTGCAGAAGGACTTCCCTTGATTTTTGAGGAAAAGGAACCTGCAGCAAAACGTTTCATCATCATTCGAGATATCAAAACCATTGAAGGTCCAAAACCAGGCCAAGAAGGTTCACGCCATGCTTCTGGTTTGTTCAAGGAAATTCAACTTGCTGTCTATGCACGTGCTTGGGAGATTGCACATCCTGGAGACAGAGTGATCGGTGTTGGGATTTCAGAAGTTGGCGATGACGCGGAGCATTTTGTTGAAATCGATCCAAGGTTCAAGCCCTACACTTCCCTCCTCAACATCGGATCACAAACCGAGTATTCAAGCAATCATTTTCGTCTACCGAACGAAGGACCAAGCCCCCAGAGCAACAGTTTCCGTGCGTGGATGAGCTCTCGAATTACCGCTGCGATACGTGCTCGTGAAGCAAGCGAACTTGGTTGGAATCATCCAACGCCAGGCTCTCATTGTGCGTATTGTTCTCTGGCGAGCGCATGTCCTTCGGCCTCGATAGGAGGTGAGATAAAATGATTTCATTCAACCGAAGTCAGAGACTTGGTCTCAACCTAGACCAGCACATCGCCTTGGATGCAGGGGCAGGTACAGGTAAGACCACTGTTATGGCCGAGCGCTATGTTCAACATCTCCTCTCTGCCGAACAACGTGCTACGTATGTTTTGCCACCTCCAATCCGACAGGAACCCATCGGTTCCGGCAAGGTCTTGGCTGCGAAACGCGACCGAACGCCATTGAACGAGTGGAAAGGGCTGTTACCACAAGAGATTGTAGCAATAACCTTCACCCGTAAAGCCGCTTCAGAATTGCGTTCTCGTATCCGTCAACGCATTCAGTCACTACGTGCACATCCTGTTAGTCAAGAGGACAGAATGGGCGTTCATGACCCCAGACTTCGTCATCAAGGCGATGTCTCGATGCTGATGTCCTTGCTTGAGGCAGCTCCGATTTCCACCATCGATGCATTTCTTTCTGAAATTCTAGCACCACACATCGACTCGGTTGCTCTTCATCTGAGCAAGGAGCAATTGCCTGATGAAAAAGCACCGCTTCTTCGAACTCAAGCATTGAATTCCGCGTGGAGGATTCGCAATGCGCGGGATGCTATCGAGGCTGGAATGCTTCAATCCGCTGATGATTTCATCGCTGCACGAAACCGTCTGGCAATCCGACTTGGTGGGCAACAGAGCGCTCAAACCGTTCTGGAGGGGTTGCTGGAATCGTCGCTTTTCGTCGAGGAATCAAGACGTCGTTTGCGATCTCGTTCTATTCGAGCAAGTATGCCCTGGGATGGAGAAACGCCTCCAGATTACCGCCTCATTGAAGATATGATCTTGCAAGAATGTGAACATTTGATCGACCCCGTGATTGAAGATGTCTATGCCATCCTCAATGAGTGGGTGGATGTTTTCCTCAATCATCATACCGTCTTTGTTGCACCAGCTCAAACAGAAACAACCAATACACGATTCAATCAACTGGCGTACCTCGCCCGTGAGCCACTTCCTGATGAACCAATGGAGCGTCTGCAATGGCTGTATCAAGTTGTAGCCTCTGCTACGACACCTGCCCAACTTGATGAGGTAACACCTTCCATTTTGAAAGGTGGAAATTTCCCGCGAGGGAATTACCTCGCAGGCTGGCCCGCAGGATTGGTGACATGGTCTTCGCTCAAAACAAAAGATGTGCAGCCATTGAAACAACAGGCAGCGGCCTTAGCTTCGGATGCTGGTCAGCGGTTGCAAGACCGTGTTCATGACCCTGCTGACGGGCGCCTTGTTTTCATGCTCTGCAAGGTTGCATATTGCCTCAATCCATCACGCCAATTCCTTCACAGGGAACCAAACGAACGTTACGATCGAGAACTTCTCGGTCTTGAAATCGCACGAGAACCTCCCCACATGAAGATGCGCGTTTCGAGAGACTTACAGGTCGAGGTTCTGAACGATTTGTATATCGTTCACTCAGGGTGTCAAGATTTGCTTCGTCATTTAAAATCGCAAGAAGAAGCGCATGACTTCGATGATGTACAATTGATGGTTGGTGATTTACTACTCGTGCGTTGCCCTGCGATTGTTCGTCACTGGTATCCTCCCGAGGCGGTTCAGTCTTTGGATGATCTTGGGGATGAGCCATGGTCAGATGAACACATACGTAGAGCACTAACGCTGATGCAAGGTGAAGAGGAGAAGTATCTTGATTTGCAACGACGTTACGCGCTCTTGAAACAAATACGTGCCCGATATCGTGCCTTCATTATCGATGAGTATCAGGATACGAACCCCGAACATGCCCGACTTCTCTCTCGCCTATGGGGTCGTCGGGAGGGGATTTCGAAGGAACATCCAGCACCAATTGGGCCATGGGATCCAACCATCTGTATTGTTGGTGATATGAAGCAAAGCATCTACCGATTTCGACAAGCCGAAGTGACCGTCATGCGCCGAATGGTTGCATCTATTCGCGTTGCAAACAGCATTGAACAGAATGAGCCGAGGCTTGAACCATTCATCCAATCGGGGCATGGCCGAGATCCTCGCCCGGTTGGCGCTGGTGGTGAGTCAGGGTCGTTCATTCAAGCATCGGACTATTCCCGCGACGAACAATCAGCGCCATGGGAATACGTTTCCTTTGGAATTGATGACTCAGGACTGGCAGTTGAAGATACAACAGCGCAGGAGCGAGCAGAAGGGCACATACAACTCCGTACGAATTTCCGAACCGCACCAGGTTTGCTTCGAACACTCAACAACATGTTTGATGACACATTCGACGCTCGGCATCATCAATTCCCTGGAGATTTCCATGCTACTGCCCAACCTCTCGAAGATGGACGCGAAACCTCTCATACTGGAACGATCGAATGGCTTCTGCCAACCCAGAATGACACGGGAGAATTGCCCTTGGATATGCTGGAAGGGTACAACCTCTACGATGCAAGAAACGCAAATTTACGCCACCTTGAACACGAACTTATCGCATCACGCTTGGACACTCTTGTTCGAGGTTTACCAACACGGATTTGGTCATCCGATGCAGCTGCTTACGTTGAAATAGAGCCAGAAGAAACAATATCTCCGGAAGATGTGATGATTCTTGTACATTCAAGAAAACACATTCCCGACCTTATCTCGCGTCTTCAAGCACGCGGTTTGCCAGTGATGGCTGATAAGCAGGGCGAGTTGTTGAAGCAACCAGTCGTCCAACCTATGATGGCCGTTCTGGAACTCCTCTCCAAGCCAAACTCGAGGCATGCCGTTCATTCGCTCCTTCGATCGCCAATCGTCGGTGCATCATCCATTCAAATTGAGGAGTTAATGGGGGAATCAGATGTCGAAAACTTCTGGTCCCATACTGCACAGTACTTCGTTTCAGCACCCCAAGGCCCCCTTCTGGAAGCACTTGCTCAGTTGGTTCAATACGGTGCGATTTACGAGGTCTTTGATGCCGTGTTGGATCACAGTGATTTGCTGATTGCCTACCCCGATGAATCAGAGCGACAAGTTGCAGAGATGTGGTGTGCGCTGGTACAGAAAATTGGTGCTGATTTGGGTCATGAGCCCGCTGCAATTCTGGAACAGATGAAAGCATTCGCAACACTAGGAAACAAAGGGCCGCAAGCGAGTACAACGCCTGCAAGCGGCGCTATCCAAATCATGACCATTCATGGTGCAAAAGGGCTGCAGGCACCCGTTGTCATCGTAACTGGATTGTTCGAGGCAGGGCGACGTAGTTCGAGCATTGAAGCCCAGAACAACGTCCTCATCACACCCGACGTTATCGCAGGTAGAATTCACCCGTGGAAATCGAAAGACAAACCAGAGGACGCATTGTGGATGTTAGCCGAACAGATGAACAAGGCTCAGAATCAGGCGGAACTTCGACGCCAATTCTACGTAGCGCTTACACGAGTGAAGGACAGACTCATCTTTGTTGGTTCACCTAACGCCCCATGTTCAATTGGTGAAAATTCGATGATCGCCATGAAAATCAATTCCAAAGGAAACAACATGGGAGATTTGATGATGGACGGATTCCGATACATGGGGGTTCAGTCAGGATCAGAACAAGTATGGAACCTCGATGGTGATGTACACGGCCAACGTCTCGACGAATACGGTGAACAGGAATTGGTATTCAATCCAATTTCTCTTTTCCATACAAGTGGATTCATGGACGATTCGCTGCAACAATTACGCATGTATCATCACCCCGATTGCTTCTCGACACAGACCCCAACCTCGCAGTTGGCCAATTGGTTGGCCATTGAAGAGCAACTCTCTGCATCGGTTGAGGTTGTAGAATCAGAGCAACACATTGTACATCAATCACCAACACTTCGAATGACTGCACACGGATTGGATACTGCAAATTCGTGCCGCAGGCGATATTGGTTGTCGCATGTGAAGGGTTGGCAGAGTGAGCCATTGAACATTCGAGGAATCTCAAACCCCGTCCAAGATGAAGAGGATCGAAAGGACCGTTCAAGCGGTGAAGATTTGGAGTACGAGTCGATTGGTTGGCCCTCTGCAACATCGTTCGGTTCCATGTTCCACAGACTTGTTGAGATTGGATTAGCAAACCCTGCTGAAATGAAATTTGAGGAATTCAACCTGAGCCCAGTTTGGTTGAATTCACAGCCAAATCAGCTCCTTTCGAGCAAAGAAATCGATGACGCCACACACTCACAGTCCGAATGGCATCGCCTATCACCTGAAGAACAACACCAGACGAGGTCAAGAATCATACAGTTGGCAACATTGCTGACGAAAGGTTCACTTGGACGAATGGCGGAAGGACAAAAAGTCAATGGCTGCGAAATCGAAGGGTTGCGTACGGAAGCATCCTTCTTTTTCGACCATGAAGTCAACCTGGAAGGCGTCGTCCGTTCTCCGCTCACACAATTGCAACAACCATATGTCAGGCTCATCGACTCAGTAAACATACTCTTTGAAGGCCAGGCGGATATAGCTCTAGCAGGTGTGGATGGGGAGCAACCTTGGATACAGGTCGTGGATTTGAAAACCTCTGGAGCCCGAGAGGAACAGTTGGAAAACCATCCCTTGTACGAATCTCTTGATGAACCATTTTCCTTTGAACCTCAAAATGATGCAGAATTCGAAATGCTTCGAAATCACCGTCTTCAACTCACGTTGTATTCATTGGTGTTTCGTCGTCAGGAAGAGCAAAAGCCAGTCGAAAAGCGTAGAGAAATACGCCCCCCTGCTCTGTTGATCGCCACCACCGGACGTTTTGTTCAGATGCCTGATGGAATGTACGAAGAAGCCGAGAAGGAATTGCTCAATCTCTTCGATTGGATGGCACATTTGGTTGCTGATCCCAATGGAACTGAAGAGCCAAAACGACTTCCATTGGAGTTCATCGATACCTGCAAAAAATGTCCATTCTTCAAAGGCGACGTACGATTGTGCGGTCCACAAGGGATGGACTTGGGCATTAATGCTGACTTTTCTTACCAAGAATAGCCAACGTACCGGGTTTATCTGAAGAGGCATTGGCCCGCCATGCATGGACTTCAGTAAATCCGACATCCTTCCACATCTGAATCCATTCTGCTTCGGAAAATGTGGACATGTGTACATCAAGAGCTTCTGGCCAGCCAAGACTTTCCTCGTGTTCTTCATAATGGTCAATGCCGATGACTGCCCACCCATTTTCCGATAACCAATCATCATGAATCGAATGAAGCATTTGTTTCGGGTCGTGAAGATAGTAGATGAATTCCATTGAATGGATAAGATCGTATTGTTGAGGAGGTTTTGTTTGTGGAAACACTGCAAGGTGATATTCGTTGGTTGAGTCAGTAGCCTTTGCTTTCTCTATCATGTGTTCTGCACCATCAAACCCATCGGCTTTCTGACACTGTTCGTGTTGACCGGCCAAGCGGACGACCCAACCGTTCCCGCACCCCAAATCTGCAAATGAAAACGAATCGCCCTCCGATAAAACACGTTCGAGAGCAGCATCCAGCATTTCTCTGACTGAAGGCCCATGGCCGCGTTCCATACCCTCGTCTTTGCCTCGATGTGCCCAATCGTTGAAGACGTCCGTTGCTTGCTTCATGGTTCTGCGAGTCAATACGTCCAAAAAAGGCATCGAAAGCAACATCATCCTCATTCGCATCCATTGATGCATGGGGTCAAAATCCACCGATGATGTCTTGTATCCAAAAATCGAACCGTATGCCACTGGAATGCTACCTGTCTCAGAGCGCCATACCATCGCTTGGGAATGTGCAGGCAACCCCGACGGAATCCCCGTTATCGTGATTCATGGCGGACCCGGGGGAGGTAGTCAACCCTCATATCGACAATATTTTGATCCACAGAAATGGAACATCATCCAATTCGATCAACGAGGCTGTGGCCAATCAACGCCATACGCTGACCTGGAAGAAAACACAACCATGCATCTTGTTTCCGATATTGAGGCCCTTCGAACTCATTTCAACATTGAGACATGGCATGTTTTCGGTGGATCATGGGGATCTACACTTTCGCTTATCTACGGAATCTCTCATCCCGAACGCGTCCGTTCATTCATCCTTCGAGGTATTTTCATGTGCAGGAAATCAGAACTGCACTGGTTCTACCAAGATGGAGCAAGTCATGTCTTCCCTGATGCATTTGAACCGTATCAACAACACATCCCTGCAGATGAACAATCCTCCCTCATCCCTGCTTACTACAGCCGACTAACAAGCGAAGATGTCGACATCCGACGCAATGCGGCAAAGGAATGGACGCGATGGGAAATGGCGACAAGCCGGCTGTTCCCTGATCCTGAATATCTCGATAAAGCAGAAGACCTTGATTTTGCCGTTGCTTTCGCACGAATCGAATGCCATTATTTCATCAATGGAATCTTTGTCGAGGATAGTTATATTCTCAACAATACAGATTCAATACAACATATTCCAACAGTCATTGTCCAAGGTCGATACGATATGGTCTGCCCGGTTAAGAGTGCATGGGAATTGCACAAGCAATTGCCAAACTCGGTCTTGCAAATCATTCCAGATGCAGGCCATTCGATGGGCGAAGTTCCGATTGCAAGAGCCTTGGTTGAGGCTACTGATTCAGTGTAAGAAGTACGCTTTGCAGACCTAGCAGTGTAAATGAGTCAATAAGGGAGAAGGATGACGTAACGCTATGGCCAAGACCCTGTCGAAAGGTAGATTGCTTCGGTTCCAAGCAGGGCTGTGCCTTCTGATTCTGCTTCTTGTACCCTTGCAAGCAATGGCTGAACAGAGCGTATCACCTGCGCTTGATTGCTCAGATACGACTCTCCATCAAGCAGAGTCAATGGAATGCAGTATTGATCTCAGTGATTATGTTGGTACTTCGACGATTCGCTATGAATTTGTTCCAGCAGATTCGAGTACAGCAGGAACCCACGCCTCCGTGCTAGCCACAGGGAACTCGCACAGTTGTGCCATCCTTGAAAATGGATCAGCAATGTGTTGGGGGCTTGACAATTATGGTCAGCTCGGAGATGGTGGGGATGCAACGAATTTGATCAAACCCACTTCGTTTGTTTCAATCGACGAAGGCAAAACTGTGGCTCAGATATATGCGAGACAGGTACGAACATGCATTATTCTCGATGACAACTCCGCAAGTTGTTGGGGATTCAATGAAGATGGTCAGGCAGGCGATAATTCAACCAATACCTACAAGTCTCCGAGCGTGGAAGTAGAATTTCCACAAGGTAAGGGCGTCAAATCGATGGGAATGGGGCTCAAACATACGTGTGCGATATTGGAAGATGATACCTTGACGTGTTGGGGCCTTGATTCACATGGCGCACTAGGAAATGGGGATTCGGATACAAGCGACAAATACACACCTCAAACGATTACAACTCCATCCGATCGAAAAGTTGTGAAAGTCGAGCCTGGAGCAACACATACCTGTATTCTTCTTGATGATGGTGGCGTGATGTGTTGGGGCCGTGATAACGTAGGTCAGTTAGGCAATGGGGATACGAGCGATACGATTCATACTCCGTCTTCAAATGTCGAGTTGCCAGAAGGTCGTGCTGCGACAGATCTTTCGGTTGGAGATCATCATTCATGCGCTCTACTGGACAATGGTTCCATCACTTGCTGGGGATTGAACAACTATGGCCAACTTGGAGAAAATACGACAACAAATCGACCCATTCCAGTTTATGCTCATTTACCGACAGGCTCGCCAGCAGTATCAGTTTCGGTAGGCCCGCACAGTTCCTGTGCTATTCTAGAAAATAGTAGCGTGTACTGTTGGGGACACAATCACTACGGTCGCTTAGGGATTGGTGTTAGCGGCGGTATTTACCAACTCCCAATGTTTGTCGAAGGAGCGACAAATGTTGTCGATCTAAGTTTGGATTACGATCATACCTGCGCTCTATCAGAAAACGGTTCGATTTCGTGCTGGGGGCGCAGCAAATACGGGCCACTTGGAATTGGCCAAAGCGGTGACAAAAACACTCCTCAATCCGTTGACTACAACATCGCACCTTTTGCCTATTTGACAGGACCTGCTCCTCAAGGCGATTGGGAAGATGAAACAGGCCTACGCGGTAGGGCCACCGCCTCAGAAAATAATGTGTGGAAAGTTGAAATCAAGGCTCCAGAATCCGCAGAAATGTCGATGTATAATCTTCAGATAACCTTGCTGAAAATAGGTGGGATTCGAGAAACAATTGTCGTTGAGAATGCGATTGAGATCATTGAAAGAGATTCCGATGGTGACGGAACAGTGGACTCACTTGATGCGTTTCCAAATGATGCATCTGAAACAACCGATACCGACGGCGATGGTGTTGGCGATAACACGGATGCATACCCAAATGACGGAACACGCTCTGAAGAATCGCTTTCGTTCGATGCCAACACAATGTACCTTGTCATTGCGGCGATAGCCATTACTGTCCTCTTAACGCTGATATTCTTGAGGAGAGAGAAATACGTGAAAGTCGAGAAATCAGACGAAGAAAAGTCCAATCGATGGCTTTTCCCACGCGGTCCGAAAAAGAAGTTCTAGTCGTGAATGTCAACAACTGAGAAGTGTTTTCTCGTTCTCAACGAGGCGTCGTCTTCATAGGGTAAAGGCGACTGGGTTGAAACGGAGGCATTCCTCCGGGTGAATATATGAGTGAAGAAGGAACCCTCACCCCTGAAGTTCGAATCGGTCAACTTGAAGAGGCTCTAGCCACGGAAACAGACCGTTTGAAGAAACTCTTCGCAGCCTATGAAACTCAAGAAAAAGAACTCGTCGATGCACGTGCAGAGATTGAGGTTCTTGAGAAAGAAATCATTGACAAGGAAATCGAGCGAGAAGCACAGGAATCGTTGATCGCTGAGAAAGATTTCCGAATTCGTGAGTTGGAAATGAAAGCAACCAAGGCTGACAAGCGTGTTGAGCACTTGGAACCAGCTCTCCAAACCATGGAGGAAAAGTATTCACGAGAAAAGGACCGACTTGGCAAGGTCTTCGGAATTGCAGAAGAACTTGACAATGACCTCAAACTCGCTGTTTCTGAAATGAAAGCGCGAGACGACTGGTACGTTGCTCACATGACATTGTTCGAAGACCTCAACAAGGCTATCAAGGAACGATACGAGATGATTGAGCGCGCCGTTGAAGCTGAGCGTCAATCACAGCACATGTCCCGTGCCTTCACCGATCGAATGGATGAGATGGTCGAGGCACGAGCAGCGGAGATGACCGTTGAAGAGGCTGAGGCAGTTATCGAAGAAGGAACTGGAGAAGAATCCGAGGCCACCGAAGAAGCCCCTGCTGAAGACGTTGCAGTCGAAGAAGCGCCAGCAGAAGAAACCGAAGCACCTGCTGAGGAAACGTCGCCTGAAGAAGAGGCAGAAGCACCCGCTGAGGAAGAGGCCGAGGCATCCTCTGCTGAAACGTGGAACTCGGATGTCGACCCTTGGGCTGACAACTGAGGTGAAACGCCTTGGCAGGTCTCGCCCAAGGAGGGCATGCTCCTGTAGCGACCTTCACAATTGCAGGTATTGCTATCCTTATTGGCGGGATATATCTTGATACGCTCAATGGGTTGATGCCATTGCTGGGCGTCTTTTGCCTAATGATTGCTGTATTTTTTGCAAACTTCTGGAGGGATCCAGACCGCCCCATCCCTCAAGATGCAGGAATTCTCGTCTCACCGGCTGATGGGCACGTCATGTTTGTTCGCCGTGAGCGAGCGAATGGACGTCGACCATCTCGAAAGGAACGCGAAGAAGGCAACATAGAGCATGATGAACACACTGGAGACTGGTATCCAAAACCCTGCGAGAAACCACATTCTTTTGAGACGGAGCAACGCTTTGTTGCGGCGGAAGGGGCACCTCAAGACTCAGATGTTTGGCGAATTGCTATCTTCATGTCACCGCTCGACGTTCACGTCAATCGCGCTCCACGAGCTGCAGAAATTGTTGCGATGGAACATCGAACTGGGAAAGGAAAACGGCGCGGTCCGTTTGCTCCTGCCTACCGTAAGGAGAGCGAGTTCAATGAACGTGTTCGAACGGTCTTTGAGGCTGAAGATGGTGAGCGAATCGAAGTGATGCAAATCTCAGGAGCACTTGCTCGGACCATCGTACCTTGGAAAGGAATTGGCGATACATTGCGGCGTGGAGAGCGTTACGGCATGATTCGCTTAGGAAGTCGAGTCGATGTTCGAGTTCCTGCGAATCTCTACCAGTCACTCGTTGTTTCTGCAGAAGATCAAGACCCAAATCATCCAAAAGGACAATTCATCAAGGCTGGTTCGGATATCATTTTCAAACGAATCCTTGAAGAGGAATAGGCAGAGGGATGTTCATGTCATCTGGCAAGGGTCTAACGATGCTGGGCGATGATGCAAAAGGGCTCAGGATTCACGATCTTGTGAAAGCCCCTGCCAACACGCCTTGGGCAAAGGAGCGCCAACAGTCCTGGGATGCTTCCTATCCAGCAACGGTTTATTCCACACCTGAAATGACCACTGATGGACAACCTTGCTCAGCCGTAACGGTTATTCTTCGAACCAAAGGATGCCATTGGTGGTGGTCATCAGGTTGTACTTTTTGTGGATATTTCAACGATACCCGAGACGATGTCAACAGCGATGACCTTCATGCTCAATGGCAGCATGCAAAAGAGAAGTTCAACAATTTCGAAGGTCAAGCTATGGTGAAAGTGTACACGTCGGGTTCTTTGCTTGAAGACCGAGAAATTCCAGTTGATTTTCAAGAAACCGTTCTACGCGACTGTTTCGAACTTGGTAAGGAACTTATTGTTGAAAGCAGAACTGAACAACTTACAGAAGAAAAGTTGGCCTGGGCAACTTCGATTAATCCAAACTTTACCGTTGCAATTGGCCTTGAAGCATACGATGACGAGGTGTTACGATTCCACGTGAACAAAGGATTTTCTGCCGCATCCTGGGATAGAGCGGTTGAACGCCTTCAGAAATTCAATCTTCGAGTGAAGACATATCTTATGTTCAAGCCTCCGTTCATGAGTGAGGCTGATGCACTCGATCACTGTGTTAAGTGGATTGAAGCGGTTGCTGAACAGAGCGATGAGATTTCTATCAATCCAATGAATATTCAGCGTGGCACCGTCATCGACCGTCTTCATCGGCATAGAGAATATCGTCCACCATGGCTTTGGTCCCTTGTTAAACTGATTCAACAAAGTCACCACATCGTTCATCCAAACGGTGGTATGAACGGAGATGATGATCAGATTTCACGGTTGATCATACACCCAACTGCAGGTGGAAAGATTCGAGGTTCCCACAACTGTGGAGAGTGCGATGGAGAAGTTGTTGCTGCTATCGAACGTTACGCGGTATCAGGATCATTGAACGAGTTCGATGGATTGGATTGCGAATGCAAAAAACGTTGGAATCAAGAGTTAACCAATGACCGTTCCATACCGGTTCCTCTAGGCACATCAATGCCACGACGGGGCTCACTTAGAGACATTCTTCGTTCTCCTTGAGTCGAGCGATTTATTGAGTGCTCCAATGATGCTGTTGGTGAATGTTTATCACCGCGCTTCGAGTCGCAGGCATGTCCATCTAGGGACCTGAGGGCACCTCATGTCGAACAGTACAGAAATCCCCGATGCAGTCATTGGAACTGCAGAACCATCGTCAAGCCGCGTCATTCTCGTTCTCCTTTCTGTGGTAACAGTTGGAATGTTTGGACTCTTTAGTACAGTCTTTGGGTGGGACAACATCCCGGTCGTTGGCGATATTGTCCCATTAATGTCGAATCTAGGAGGCTCAGGAATCTGGTACTACTTGCTTGGATTCATCATCGCTCTTGGTGCGATTGTGTCCACACTTGCAGGCGAGGTCCTAGCAGATTGAGGTGATATGCATGTTCGCAGTATTCTCCGCACTGATTTTCTTCTTCACTGTCGTTGGTTTTGCTACCTTCTATGTTCAACGTGGAATCGGCAACATGTCCGCACCAATGCGCCAATTCGGTCTCTTCCTCCTCAACAAAGCACCAGCTGGTATCGTTGACTTGTTCAATGACGACAAGGGCAGCGGGTCCAAGACATGGATGAACTTTGGAATGATTTGGCTAACGTTTGCTGCCATTGGGACCTTCCTCGGATTGTGGCATGATTACGATGGAACTGCGCTTGATTCTCTGGCGAGCATCGGTTGGTCCTACGACGATGGTAGTGCATTGAACACCTTCATCGATGTTACTCTCATGACTGGGCTCACATCCATTCTCATCGGCGGCGGGCTTGTTGCTGCAGCACGTGCTGGAGCAGGACGTCTTGCAAGTGAGGCAAATGCAAGCCTCACCGCAATTCTGTTCTCAGTCTTAACCATCTCCTCGATGCTCTTGCCAACCATCCTCGGTCTTCTCATCGACTTAACAGAGGCAAATGAGGCTCTCATTCAGGATCTCTTCATGCATGCCCTCCGCTCCTTCATCATCATCGCAGTGATGATCAACGTTCTCTTGACTGTAGCACAGCGCAAAGGTGAGATTGTCTCAGCAAGCAACTGGTTCCTGTTCATGGCGCTTGCATCGTTCATCTTCGGATCTCAATTCCGATTCTTTGGCGAGTTGGTTGGTTCGACGCAAACCGTTTGGCTTGGCGAGCGGATGTCACAGTCTTGGACACTTATCGCATTGATATTCTCCGTAGCATACCACGTCGTACCTCGTGCAGCTAGCCGTCCAATTTGGTCCGACTCGATGACCAAGGCCAGCCTACTGCTTCTCTTCCTGACATTACCACCGTTCCTGCTTACCTCAGCCGATGCAGGTACGTTGCTTGAGAACCTTGGTGCTATCACCATGACCCTTGCTCTCCTACCGATTATGGCAGGTTCCGTGAACATCATCATGACTTCGCTGAGCAATGCTACAGGAGTCGTTGCTCGACCAGGTGCACTTGCAGCAACCTTGGCCATGGTCTTCTTCCCTCTGTTTGCTCTTGGTGGATACTTCACTTCCCTCGACGTCTTCATCGGCCTTGGCGCCTTGAACGACATGGCAGCCACTGTCGATATTGGCTTCATGTGGACTGTTGGAGGCCTCATGGCGGTTGCTTGTGTAGCCGAATCATACCCACTCGCAGGAAACCGTCAACTTGCATCTCCATCTTCAGCGTCTCTCTCAACGATGTTGATCGCTTTTGGTGGCGTCACCTCAACCGTTGCCAAACTCATGGGCGACTTCACGGAGAAAGCACTGCTTGACTCGGGAAGCGAAGATGTTGTTATGACCGATGGTGGCTTCAGTCTCACTGCAGCAGTTTTGTTCTACTTCGGCTCCATCGGTGTTATTCTTCTTTTCCTCAACCTCATTCGAACATCGGTTGGTGGTATCAAGGTCGACACATCCGTTTCAACGGTTTCCGACATCTCCCGCTATTCCGTTCAGCGTGGTGAAACCTCCATTCGCAAGCTCCTACAGCGAGGCGTTGGTGTTGACACCATTCTCGTGGTTGGTGCAGATGTCGAAGATGAAGGCGGCATGACCATCATCGATGTATCATCGACACTTCACAACGATGAAGTCGATGAGTTCCCGGTTGAGAAGAACGAATTGGAAATGCTGTCTGATTATCTTGCCAAGAAGGACATGAGCATCTTCGAATTCTTCCGTTCCATTGACCTCGATGATTCTGGTCTCATCGATGGATATGAACTTCAACAAGCTCTACGCAGTACAGACATTGCAGATTTGCCACCTTGGGACATTGCCAAGTTGATGCAATTCATCGATATCGATGGCGACGGCCGAGTCAACCTTCCCGAGCTTGACATCGCCATTGCCCGTGTCCGCTCCGGGGTAACCGAAGAAGAGTGATAGCAAGGCGGTTGAACCGTGCGTATCGGATTGGTTGGGAAACCAAACGTCGGCAAATCGACGTTTTTTGCTGCCTCAACATTGATTCCCGTCGATATTGCGAACTATCCATTCTGTACCATTGAACCAAATGTCGGATTCTCATTCATACCAAGTCGGCAACCATGTCCATGCGGAACATTGCGGAAGCGTCTCGAGGAAGACGGCCGGGCCCAACTAAGCGATGATCGAGGGGGGAGCATCTGCTCACCTCGAACAGGCTCCTGTGAGAGCCATCAGCGCTATGTCCCATGCATGCTGATCGATGTAGCAGGACTTGTACCAGGAGCGAGCCAAGGGCGTGGACGTGGCAATGCATTCCTTTCTGATTTAGCCGAGTGTGATGCCTTGATCCAGGTCATTGATGTTGCGGGAACCACAGATATTGAAGGAAATCCGACGGGTATCAAAGCAACAAAAGAACAAGCCATTGAACAAGCACTGGCCGAAGTCGAATTCCTCACTGGTGAACTCGATGCATGGATTCTTGGTTTGGTCAAAGACGGTTGGTCGAGAGGAGCACGTCGAATTCAAGCAGAAGGTGTCAAAGGATTTACTCAATTTTTGCAAGAGCGTCTTTCAGGATTGGGTGCAACAGATCAGATATGCCAACGTTCGTTTGATGGCTTTGCACAACAGCACCAAGACATGACGTCTCCATGGGACTGGTCAGATGATGTTCTCATGCTTCTTGCCTCTTCCATCCGCAAGCATCTCTTTCCAATTTTTATTGCTGGAAACAAAGCAGATCTTGCACCTGAGGGTGTTCTCGAACACTTGCAAAGTGTCCTTCCTACATTCACACCATGTTCTGCAGAAACAGAGCTTGCATTACGACAGGCAGGGAAAGCGGGCTTCATCACATATGTTGCTGGCGATACGACATTCAAATTGAACGAAGACCAGCCGATGAGTGAGGCTCAACAGAAAGGGCTCTCAGTACTGGCCGAGCGAGTCGAGAAATTGCAAGGGACTGGCCTCATCAAGTTACTTGATCAGGTTCTCTTCGATGAACTTCAACGTATTGTCGTGTATCCTGTTCAGGATGAAAGCCAGTGGACAGATGGAGACGGTAACGTGCTTCCAGATGCCCTTGTTGTTCAAGATGGGATTCAAGCGAAACAAGTCGCTTACAAGGTACACTCCGATCTCGGTGATGGGTTCATCAAAGGTGTTGATGGACGTTCTCGTCGAATCGTCGGAGCTGATTACGAACTCTCCGATGGAGATGTTCTGAGAATCCACTCAAAGTGAATGTTCAGTGCCCTTTTGGACGTTCATAGTCGGGTGTTAGTCGAGCAAGTGTGCTCGAGTACCTTGCTGCACTTGTTAAGAAGAGCACAATAGAAGCGAGTGTGAGCAATGCCAACATGATCAACATGTACCATCCCCACGGGTCGATACTACGAACGGTTGTGATGTAAAGGCCCCACAATACAGTGAGGTAGAGGAAGGGCCGATATCGACGAGTGACTGTGCTCAGCCGAGCAGACTTCAATGCGTCATCGTAGAGGTTTGCAGCCTCATCTTTACTGACGTAACCTTGTTCAACGCCACAACGAGAACAAACCTGTGTGTTGGGGCCATTCCCGTGAATGAAAAATTCACGAGGATATGTTCCTGAGCAGAGTCGACAGATAGGCATCTTCTTCCCTCATTCCTCGCCAATGTCTGCCGTCATTTCAACCATGCGCTCAATACTCTAGGAAATTGGAGAGGATTTTGATACCAGATGGGCTTCCAACTGATTCTGGATGGAATTGGACGCCAAACACAGGTGTTTGGTTCGAGTGCAGTCCTAGTACGAGCGATTTTGTATCATCTGTTGCATCAACGACGATGGTTGGGTGTGCAACAAGATCCGTCGTCAGCAACGTCAATGAGTTGTACCTTGTCATTGAAACATCGTCCATTCCATGAAACAAACCACTCCGATTGTGAATACATTTGACAGGTGTGCCGTGTACAGGCCCTATTGGACTTGGAACGAGTTCGACACCTGATGCTAGCCCAATCGCCTGATGACCTAAGCAGATGCCAAGCAATGGCGGTGTTTGTCCTTGAAGCGATAACGATGCGAAATCCATGGTGAGTTGACTGTCTTGTGGCCAACCAGGACCCGGCCCGAGAATGATGTGCGACGGTTGCAATTCGTCAATGAGTTGTTGAGCAGATGATTCTAGTGTACTCCGTCCAGGAACGATGTTCACATGGTGCCCAAGCCCACAAATGCTGTGTGCAACGTTGTAGGTGAATGAATCAAGATTGTCGATGAGAAGAACTGCATTTTTCTCAAACCTATGTGTATGGATGGCCGCTTGGGTTGTGTTGTTGCTTTGATTGCTCTCGAGTGGAAGTGGATGAATGGCCAAGCTCTTGACTGGATTGGATTGCACTGACTCATCCAACCATCCACACGACCGTAGCAGCGCATTTGCTTTCCATTTCGCTTCAGCAACTTCGGACTTTGGATTGGATTCAATGGTAATCCCTCCTCCTGCTGTGACGCGTGAATACCACCCCTCTCCTTTTCTTCGAAGTTCAGCGGTTCGGATCAGAATGTTCCAAGATGAGCATCCAGTTGATGGATCGAACCATCCCATCGACCCAGTCCAGAACGATCGTGGTCGTCGTTCTAATTCATCGATTGAAGCACATACAACGGTTCTCGGGCAACCTGTAATTGAACCGCCAGGGAATACATTCTCAATGCAATCGAAGACGTCTGCATGGTCATCCAACTTGCCTTTAATCCGAGAAACGAGATGCTGAACTTCAGCATATGCTTCGACATCAAACCGATCGACCCACACTTGGTTTGGTTTGGATATTCGACCTACATCATTCCGCATTAAATCAACCAACATTCGATGTTCGGCGCGTTCCTTACGATCCGAAATCATGTCCTCACGCAGGAGTGATTCTTCAGCATCCGAAGCTCCCCGAGGAGCAGTCCCTTTGATTGGTGCAGTCGTAATGATTCCATTTTTCGTAGTAAGGAGTGATTCAGGTGATGCAGATACGAGCGAGAAATCCCCGTCTTTCATATGCACAAAACCGGAATACGGGGCAGGATTTGAAGCAATGGAGTGAGAGAAGACCGTCCAAGGCTCGGATTGTATTTCACCCTCCCAGGTACGACCAAAGTTCAGTTGGTACAACTGACCATCGACGATTGCAGAATGGACTCTGCGTACAATATCCTCATGTTCTTTATCCGTGCACGTCGAAGTGGGTTTTTGACTAAGACGAACAGTTGGTGAGGCATACTCCGGTAGGTCTCTTCCAATGGCGGCCCGAACGTTCGCTTCCCAGTTAGGATCTGTTGAAAGTACAACGAGAGAATCGTTGCTCTTTTCATGAACGATGCAGTGATGAATTTCCCATAGCACACACAACAACTCACCTTCCTCTGGAAGATGTTGTAGTCGAATTGGTTGGGTGAGTTGCAATAAATCGTAGGAGAGGGCTCCTGTCCAAAATGGACCAACAAAGGGCATCGATTCGGGAATGGTTCCTAGAAAGTTAGAATCGCTTTTCGAACACAACTGTCTCAAACCATCTGCTAAGGATGCAGTTGTTGTTGACGCATCCAACTGCCAATGCATTCCATCCCAAGTCTCTCGCTCGAACAGGAACGGAGCAGAATCGACCAATTTGGTTTCTCCAGAAAGAGGAGAGTGTTCTTTCGCAACCTCGACAACATCTCTTGATGGTTGTCGGATGATAACGCGTCGAATCGCTGGCCCACATAGCAACGAAAGCTGCGAAAGATGGCTGGTTGGGCCAGCTGAGACCAACATAACTTCGTCGGGTCCACCATATTGACCCGCCTTCTCTCCAAGAAGGCCTTGTTCAATCAAGTGATGACGGATTGGTTCAAGCAACATAGCCCCAAACCTCCTCCCAATTCTCAGGATTGTTGTATTTATTGTCAAGGATATTGACGCACACATCGTACAAGTGGGTGCTTCCATTACCAATTGGCTCGTTGTCAATGGAATCAATCTTCAGAACACCAACGCCGCTACCCACAGCAACAGCTTCAACACATCGTGCAACGAGTCGTTCGTTCAAGTTACCTTGTTGTATATGGAATCCAGATTCAAGAATTGAGTCATGAATTGCACTGAGTGTAATCGATGAGACGGAACTGTTTGCATGACTCACCCAAACCACTCCATCCTCGTCCATGACGAGAGGTGTACATCGATCACCATCAACGATGGAGTAGTCGTGGACCATGAGCGCTAAATCGGCTCCTTTTTGTTCAGCATAATTCCGAGCTTCGATGTATGCTCCCCACGCACCATGTTTCGTCCCTGCAACACGTGGGGGCCAAATTGGGCTTGGAACCGCTATGGCATCGATGGCTTCATTCTGAATTGTGAATGGCCGATATGCAACACGGAGTTCGGAGTCTTTCGAACATTCGATGCGAACGAGTCCTTCAGAAATCTGAGGAGGAATTTTCTGAAGAAGTTCAAGGAACGATTCACGGTTGATATTGTTCTCATCAATCCTCAATTTCCCTGCATGCTCAAGCATTCGTGCAAGGTGCTGGTCGAACAAGAACAGTCCACGCTCTTGAGAGAACCTCATGGTCGTGAATACAGAAGAGCGAGGACTCGGGTTCAACTCGCTCATGGCCTGTCCTTGATACACTATGCCTTGAGCATCACGGTATCACAGCAAGTCATCAAGGAAGGACGTGTCGATTTCGGACTTGGATGCTTGTTGAGACGTTCCAATGTTGAGGTCATTCAACAAATCGTTGTCGATTGGTGCTCGCACAGGATTCATGACTGGCCTTGGAGCATTGTACTGTTCTCGACCAATGTTTTGCGAATCAATACGTTCTGCTGCTCTGAACAGCGAATCAGCCTGAACCGGTGCTGCAGGTGCAGGAGGTGGCGGAGGGACGCTCGATTGTGGTGGTGAGTTCCACGGGTCGTCGCTGATTCCCCATGTTGCTGTCTGCAGCTCCCATTCCTTCTCTTTCTGACTTCGCCTGCCACGTCCACGAACGATGGCAAGGAGCAGGAACAATGAGACAACAACAAGACCAGCAGCAAGGAGGTTCGGGGTTGTTAACAGCGATTCGAGATCGTTTCCAGCGCTTGTGTCATCAGTAACCTGGCCAGATGCATCAACAGAGTTGATTTTCTTGGCGTCCACAGTCTTCCGAACTTCGTCATCGTCAAACGTTGTGACTGAAACAAACCAATCTGATGTGTTCACCAGGTCTGGGAATACTTGTGAGGAAATAACAAACGAGTTCGCAATGGTTTCATCGAGGAACATTGCATCTGAAATGTCCATGAAATCGGTGGAACTGATGTGAATTTGATATCCCTCAACACTCAAGTCATTTGAATGATTCCATGTTACGAGAATGTCCCGCTCCTCAACCCAAGCGAGTGTTATCCCTTCGATGCTAGGGAGGTAGTTTCCAGGATCTGTGACATTATCATCAACGGATTGCGCACGAACGACGGTCAAGTCTGTCTTGATAGCATTGCCAGATGAATCAACCGGGACGACGGCTGCCCAAGTCTCTTGGCCTGGAAGAACGGGGAGATCTCCAGCGAGAATAGAGATCTTGAACGGCAGATCAGGATTACGCTCGAGTGTAGCAATCGGAGCATTTGGTCCGTCGGCTCCAACACCGACACTCGTAAACGACCAGGAAGCAGCATACACATCGTACTGACTTACATCACCAGCCGAAGAGAGTTCAAAGTCAAGGAGCAATGCAGATCCGTCATCCATCGGTCGATCTGTGAGGCTTACATTTTCCAATCGAGGCGGCGGCGTTGTATCCTCAAAGTTGTTGATTGGCACGACACTCGCTGAAAGCAAATCGTCCGTGAAGACATTACCTTGCACGTCGTGAACAGTGACAGTCACGAACAGTTCAATTCCTGGCTTAATCAGTTGTGGCGTATCACCTGGGCCAAACAATTCGCTGTTGCCTCCTAATCCGTACAATGCCGTATTCAGCGTCAATTCAATCGGATTTTTGTCTTCATCAATCCACTGTTTGTCAATGACGATGCATCCACAGGATGCAGGATCGTCGCCGTACAAATTCCAAAGGTAACTGACATCATCGACAGGCTTGTCTGCGGCCCAAATGACGTATTGACTGAAATCCCCAGCATCTGAAATCGACCAAACAACGTCGATTGCAGTCCCATCATCGTCTGGATGATCGTAAGCTTGGATGCTTTCAATTCGATTTGGTGGCACCGCAGCTCCATTCGAATTATCGATTGGTGTTGCAGTTACAATCTCAACATCGTTGAGGTTACCATTGAGCCAAGTATCGAATGCAACAACGCCGATGTAGTACTCAAGACCGTTGGCCAATGGGAGGTCGTCAAGTTCTGAAACGATGGTTGAATTGTCATCACAATTGTTGACAACGGTTGATTCCGAGAAACCAGCAACAGATGATGGGTCTGTTGTAAAGACGACACCTGTAATCATGTAAACGACGTAGTACGCACAATCATCAGCATCACTTGCATCCCAGCCGACTGTGATTCGACCACCCTCATCATCGGGCGTGTCAATGGCCCAAACATTTTGCAATTTCGCTGGAGGAATGCCGTCATCGACACCGCCAGTTGGAACCACAGGACCAATGATTGTAGCATTCATCATGTCCTCCTGTCCTGTGAGATCGACACACGTGAACCCAAGCCAGTACGGCTTTCCTGGTTCGAGATTCAGAATGGTCGTGTTCCCTTCTGTTGGAAGGACAGAAGCTTCAACAGAGAGGCCAAGAATGTCGGTCATCGACTGCGTCGATGCATAAATCCTCGTCTCTTGCAAGTCCAATGCCGTACAACGTGCCCACTCGGTCTCCAAGTCGCCAGCTACACCGCCGCTTAGTGGTTGAGCAGTTGCCCATTCAGGCGGTGTTGGGACTTCGTTGCTCGTCGTGACGGGCCCGAAGACTTGGCTTGGTAGACCATATCTGCCGTTGTTGTATTCAACCACAACGAGGGCGTAGTATTCGACACCGTCGACCAGAGGAACACCATTCGCAGTTGTGACATCGGCTTTCAATCGGCTGTGAATTGATTCAGATTTGTCGATGATTCTGCCAACAAGATCGATATCCGTTGGAAGTCCTGTCCATGGTTGGTCGCTCACATAGACGAGGTATCTGCTGAAATCAGGATCATGGACCAATGTCCATTCGACCGTGAGAGCACCTCCACCGTCATCGGGACGATCGTACATGTCAGCAATTTCAACAGGTGTATCCAATCGAACCCAATCGTACGTCAAGCGAACTTCAATTGAACCGTTCGTTGGTGAAATCAATTTGATTGGAACAAAGCGAGTACCGTTGATAAGTTGTCCATTGTTGATGGCGAGTTGAAGACCGTCTTCAACACCAGTACTGTTGTCTAATTCAAGCACTGCGTCGTACCGTAGTGTGGTCGACTTTGCCCAAACTGCAGCATTCGATACGGGAGAGGTCATAATGAGTGGCACTGTTTGGAACAGAAGACCATGTACGCCAGGTTGGCCAATCGAGCTGTTCAACGAAACAGGAGCATCTGGAGTAACAAGATCGATGCTAAATCCGGGGTGCGTCATATTGGTGATCTCCATGTATTCAGAATTGAAGCCAATGTTGAGTGGATTCGCATAACGAGAGGTTTGACTCTCCATTTCGTCGAAGGCCGTTGCCGGTGTCCAACCGCGTAGTCCAGCGTTGCTGGTCGTTAACCAGAAACCGCTTGAACCGACAGCAACATTGGTTGGATTTTGTACAATGGCTGACTTGACGCTTGAGTGCGAGGTTGTATGCGCTTCAACGATGGCCATTCCGTTCAAACCCATCAGCATAAGATGGGTTCCATCACTGCTCATTCTGTAGATTGGCCACGAGGGAAGTTGGAAGCTTGCCAATCCATCCTCGAATTCGTTTGACAACCCGTTGTAATGGACCATTGGTCCAACATCGGTGGCGATGTGCAATCCTGCATAATCGGATGCGACTGCAGTGACGTAGTTTGAAGGAAGTTGATCGAATCGATGCGTTGAAATCACGCTGTTTGAAGAAGAATCAACCATCGACACACCTGGGCGTTCTGAGCCAGCACCATCGTGTCCGAGGACGAGTTGCACAGCTTGATTTACGCTTGGAGGCGAATAGGTTTCAATCGACCATACAGAGTTCCCAAGCAATCCATCAGCGCTTGTGTTGGTCGTTATCGCTCCTGTGGTTGGGATGTATTGTGTCAGACCACTTCCAGATGCGATGTAGAGTGTGTTTGAAATGAATTTGATGTCTTCAATGTTCGAAGAAGGGAGGCCATCTGCCGTCGTAAGTGGGTTGTCCCAATCGTTTGCAGACATGTTCCAGCGACCAATTCCATTTTGTGTAGCAACGTAAACGTGGTCATTTGACACAGCAAAACCTTGGATGTTGTCGGATGGAAGTCCAGAAAGCAACTGTCCTGAACCGAACTGCTGTGTTGCCACATCGTACGATTGTACACCAGCAGCAGTGGAGAAGGTTCCTAGCAATCCGACGTAGAGGGTTGAAACCCCATTGGCTTGATGCATGTCCAAACCTCCAAGACTGTCATGGATGGATCCGGTTTGTCGTTGGAGCGTTCCTGTCGTGGTATCCAAGACGTAGAGACCATTCCTAGACGTTGAGATGTAGATGGTTGTCCCATCCATCAGCATGTCACCAATGGTTGTTGAGAATGGGAAGGACCAGCCCCTCTCCCAATCGATACCGCCGTTCGAGTTGAACGAACCTTGGAGGATGCCCGCTGTACCCGCCGGTGCTTGGCCTCCAGAAGATGATTCTGTACCGACCCATATCTTGGTACCGTCCGAAACCATGGAAGGGATGTTTCCACTGACAAGCGCTGGAAGCTCGAATGCGGTGTACAAGCCAGATGTACCCAATTTGTCAACGCGAGAGTAACCACTCGCTTCACCTGCTTGTCCAATCAACCACTCTGTTCCAGTGTGCTTGACCGATGTGACCGGTGTTCCAACCTGCTGAACACTCGCTTGTCCTGTAACTGTTCCTCGGGTTGAAATGATAGCAAATCCACCCGAATCATCGTAGCCGATCATGAGTTTACCATTTGAGAAATCCATTGCATCAAGCCAAACAGGATCCGTTGGAAGTCTATTGGATGCAGAGGTAATCTTTGCTAGCCACGTTCCAGATACCGTGTCGTACTTGGAAATGCCTTGGTTGTCCGCATCGTAACCAACGTAGAGTGTATCAACAGCATCGCACGCAACAGAGGCCACACGTCCATTGCTCAAGACAGATGTCGTGAATGACCCAACCACCGAAGAGGTGTTCAAGTCCATGTACATGACTCCACCATTGTTGTTGAACAGTCCAATGTAGAGATACGAGCCACACTCGGTCATCGAGAGTGGGTATCCGTTTGGCACACCGTTTTGTCCAGTATTGAACGTCGACCATGTTCCAGTTGAGCCATCAAGATGGCCGACAACACCCCGCTGGAATCCGCCCCAACCTGCGAAGGTTGCCGATCCAACAACGAGGTGTGTTCCATCCGTCCAAAGCTCACCAACCCAATCGCCCATGTTGTTTGGCAAACCGTTCCCAGGCGTCCATTTCGATTCCCATGAAAACGAGGTTTCATTGAAACGTTCAACACCGTCTTCGGTTGCGATGAGAACAAGTCCATCGTACTCGATGATTTCACGGATTGGGAATTCAAAATTGTCCCAGGTTCCGAGTTTGGTTCCGCTCGAGCTGTAGACTTCGAGTGCAATTTCTCCCCAAGAAATCCACGTGTTTCCGCTCGATGATTCGAATGCAGTAACCCGATCGACTTGGCCGGATGGCAGAACAGATGTTCCCCAAGTGCTCGTCGATAGGTTGTACTGAGCGATACCTCCACTCCCGTCTTGTTGCCACCACTGGCCAGAAACGACGCTGGCAAGGAGCATATCGCCAACGATGTTCAATCCAGCAATGTCTCCTCCGTTCTCTCCAACACGTTGGCCAGCGTCGAGTGGCGTTATTGATGTGAAATTCGCAACATCGATGCCATAGATGCTGTCACTTGAAGTCCCTTGATGATAGTACATTGTGTATCCATACATCGTCAAGTCGAATGGATTTCCATTTCCTGAATAGAGTGAATTCGATTTTTCAATATCATAGAATTCAGTACCGTTGGCAGTTCCAAGAAGTTGGAATCCATCGCTTCCACCAATCCAGATATAGCCGGGTCGAATGTCAGCAATGAGACTTGTAACATCTTCGTTTCCATTGTCAAGAACATTATCCTCAGTCCATGTTGTGAGCCATTGGCTGTTACTAATGTCCCAGCGAGCCACACCAATTCCAGTGAGTCCGATGTAAGCAATATCATCGATGACTTCGACAATAGCATCCGAGGTTGTTGCAGTCGCTTCCCACTCATCTTCGACGGTGAAGCTGCTCTTATCGATGAGCCCCACACCACTGAACGTTCCACCGAAAACAGTGGTGCTGTTGACGCCTACAACGTACGTGCCCCAGTTTGGCATTCCATCGTAAACGTTGAGACAATCGTCGATTGCACCGTTGCTTGGTGAGTAACGACAAACACCGATGTTTGTTCCTGAATACATCCAATTTCCATCATATTCGAAGTCAAAGTGTTGCGAAGGACGGCGGGTCCAATCACTTCCAGAGGTGGTGAGTTGGCTCATCGAGGATCCGTCCCAAATGAATCCACCTTGCTGTGTCCCAATCCAGAGGTCGTTCCCATTGCCTTCCAATGCGTAGATGGTGTTGGAGGTCATGATGCTGTTTTGGGAGGTGATTGGTGT
>CEUM01097563.1_pt1 | contig 26270 bp, 20 predicted proteins | sample 356421 | NCBI WGS metagenome assembly CEUM01 (sample SAMEA2622716, study PRJEB7988) | marine metagenome | biome: marine biome (ENVO:00000447); feature: surface water layer (ENVO:00002042); material: "saline water (ENVO:00002010), including plankton (ENVO:xxxxxxxx)" | depth 5 m
GCGCGAGTTTCGCGCGCGCGCGAGGACGGCGCGCGCGGGACGGCGACGCGCGGGGACGAAGGGCGCGACCGCGCCGTATCCATATCCTCGCCCTGAGATGGGCCCTGTGCGTGTGGAGACTGACCTGTGGAATTGACACTGTTTGTCCATACGAATTATAGTCCAACCCGGTCTCCTCCGGGTACGCCGCGGCGCTCGTCGACGCGTGCAAGACCTCCGGTGCGCTCGAGCAAGTGCACGCGGACATGGAAACCCTCGATGCGTACGTCAAGGCGAACGCGTCCGTCGCCGGTTTCTTGGCCAACCCGACCATTGAGATGGAAAAGAAGAAGGATGTCTTGGGTAAGATCGGCAAGGAGGCTGGTTTCCACGCGTTCACGACGAACTTCTTGAACTTGTTGGTTGACAAGAAGCGTGAGAGCCAACTCGAAGGTATCATCGATGAGTTCGAAACCCTCTTCTGCGATGCCACGGACACGCAAGTCGCCACCGTGACCTCTGCCGTCAAGCTCGAAAACGAGCAACAGTTCATGATCGCTAAGAAGTTGCAAGAGATGACGGGTGCCAAGAACATCAAGCTCAAGCCGGAAGTTGACGAATCCCTCCTCGGCGGTTTCGTCGTCCAATACGGTAAGGATGGCTCTGGTTACATTGACATGTCCGTCAAGGGCCAAGTCAACAAGTTGGCGTCCGTCTTCACTCAATAATTTTGTTGAGTGCGCGTGAACCCATCCCACTTGCCGCAGTTAGTTTTCGCGAAGAGAGTCGCGCGCATGAGATGCGCGCGCGTGTGTACATTTCTTCGGAACCCTAGACATCCGAGATGGTTGGTTTGATGAATTCGTCGACCGATTTATTCTCGATTTAATTCTATTCTCTGTTCGAGTCACAAACTTTCTCGCTCTACTCCCCCCTCTGCTACGCTACTTCTGCTACCCGCTAGTTCGGCTTTGCGCCGACTTGACAAACTTTGCGCCCACGTACGCGATCGTTTTCAACGGCGACGTGCTGAGCAGTCCAGCCACGGCTTGCCGCAACGTGCTCGCGCGCACGATTTGTCGAACGCACGCGCGCACTGCGTCGCCGACGCGCTCGGGGTCGTCGCCGACGGAGGCGCAGACGCTCTCCGCCACCGCCGCGGTGTCCGCGCTCGCATCCAACCTTCGTACGTTCCTCAACATCGCCATCACCGTGTCCGGCAACGTCTTGACGCGTCCTCGCAGCGTCTCCGGACTCACATCTTGAGACCACGCGCCAGTTGAGCGCACGTTCACGACGCTTGCGTCGAGCAACTCGCGCACGACGTCCTCGTACGCCTCTCGCAAGCCTTCCCCGTTCGATCGAGCGATCCTTTCGACCTTGGACTCGTCCTCCGCCGCGAACAAGAATCGAACGTCGCCGTCGTACGATAACCGCACGATGGCTCGATGAAACTCGAGCTCGGTGAAGCTCTCCGGGAGGGTGAGCAGCGCCGCATTCGCCGCGCTCCGCGCGTTTCTCGCCTGCGCGCGCGTCACCGCATCGCACGCGCGCACCGTCTCGTGCGGTTTATGCAGTCTACCCGCGACGAATAAATGATTCCACACCTCCAAATCCTTCACGCAATCGTCGACGCTCACGACGCCGTATTTAAACGCCCGTCCGGACGCGTCCGCCAGACGCGCGTTGAAATGCGTCGCCGCGCCAACCGTCCTCGCGAGACCGTCCACGCCCGCCGCGCCGCACATTCGCATCTGCAGCGCATAATGCGAAGGATTCACGCGCATGTTCTCTTCGTGCCACTTCACCGGATCGCTCACCGCGACGAGCACGTCCAGCGCCGCGCTCGAGTCCGCGAAGGATGCATTCGTGAGCACGGCTGAACCGTACGCCACCGCGTGTTCGACGGCCGGAAGCCCACCGACGACGCCCGCGATGCGTTCCGCGAGTTGTTTACGACGCATGATCGCCGCCGCGTCGCGTCGCGTCGCCCGTCGAGCGTTCGAACGCGTCGCGCATTCCAGGAGTCGCCGTGTGCGGCTCTTCTACTTTACAAAACCATCTACTCGCATCGCACGCGTTCCATCGTTCACTGTTTCTTCGTCGACGACGGCAATTGCGTTTCCACGTTCTCTTCCAACCCGGCGTCTTCCTCTTTCTCCGCGTGTGCGCGCTCCGCGCGCGCGTCGCCGAGCTCGCCCGCGCCCACAGCCGCCGAGTCGTCCCTCGCTATTCTCAAACTCCCGATCACCCCGTCCACGCGCTCGAGCGTGAACGTCCCCGATCGTTCATCGAAGATTAACGCGCAGTCCACGCCCAGGTCCTCGCTCGCGCCCTCGCCTCGATCGTCCACCTCACCCTCCTCGACGCGTCGCGCGCGTTTGCTCTCGGCGCGCCGCATCCCTCGATACCTCACCGTCCTCTTCCGTCCCTCTCCGTCACCGTCGTCGTCTTTCGCCTCGAACACGACCTCGACCGCGCCTCGAGGATCGATGCGCACGCGCGCGCGCTTGCCCTCGTCCGCGTTTTCCGCGCGCCAATCGTATCGAAACACCGTCAGACGTCGCGCATCCTCATCCTCTTCATCGTCCCCACCGTCGCGCACCGTCGCGCGCGCGGCGAGAGCGCGACGCGCATCGTCCGGCGCGAACTCCTCGAGCAGACTCGCGCCCAATCGCACGTCGTACGCGACGCCCGGCGCGGGCGGGGACATGGATTCGAAAAACGGGCACCGGTCGCGCTCTGGCGTCACTTCGCGCATGTCTCGCGACGTTCGCGATGGCGTCGACGAGAGCGACGAGAGCGACGAGGAGGACGAGCGATGGGACGAGGACGACGCCATGCGCTGGTGCGAGGACGAGGAGCTCACGGATGTGGAGGAGGAGACGCGCGAGACGAGCGACGATGTGGATGCGCTGTTGCGTCGACGACGCGCGGACGCGACGACGGGGACGCGCGAGACGACGCGGGAGACTGGGAACGGATCGAAATCGAAAGTTCCCGCCGCGCTCTCCTACGGGAGCGTCTTCACGCACGCAAAGGCGGGGATGGAGGCGGTGGATAGGGAACTCGTCTCTCGCGTCGTCTACGACGCGACGGTGGGGACGCCGCACCACGAGAATGAACTCAGAAAAGAGGCGAAGACGTCGAAGAGGATCGCGTCGATGAAAGAGAAGGCCCGGCAGATGACGCGGGCGGAGTGGGAGACGTGCGAGAGGCGAAGCGATGAGCGGGCGAGGATGATGGAGAAGACGCGAGACGCGCGCAGAAAGTGGTTGGTGGTGGACATGGATGGATTTTACGCGGCGTGCGAGGAATTGGCCAATCCAGAATTGAAAAAAGTGCCCGTCGGCGTCGCCTCCGGGCCGTCGTGCGTGCTGACGACGGCGAATTACGTGGCGAGAAAGTACGGCGTTCGAGCAGCCATGCCGGGGTTCATCGCGAAGAAGCTCTGTCCCGAATTGGTCTTCGTGAAACCGGATTTCAAAAAGTACATCAAAGCGAGTCAGGAATCGAGGAGCGTGTTCGCGCAGTATAATCCGGATTATATCGCAGGATCTCTGGATGAGGCGTACATCGAGGTGACGGAGTACTGTGAGAAGCACGACACGACGATGGAGGCGGTGGCGGAGGAAATTCGCGCAAAGGTGAAGGAGGCGACGGGCGGCTTGACGTGTTCGGTCGGTGGAGGGTATTCTCGACGCCTGGCCAAGGTTTGTTCAGATTTTAATAAACCCGACGGTCAGTACATCTTGGAGCCGACGCGCGACGCCGTGTTGAAATTTCTGGGCAAACTTCCGGTGCGCAAAATGTACGGCGTGGGGAAGACGCTCGAGCGCATTTTACTTGAATTTGAAATCAAGACGTGCGGAGACTTGTTGGAGAAACGCGCCACCATGCTCGCTCTGTTCACGCCCAAGGCGTTCGATTTCCTCCTAGGCGTTGCGCTCGGCATCGGTACCGAACGGCATCCTCGAGAGACGCCCGAGGGTTCTCAGGGACGTAAAGGCGTGAGCAAGAGCGAGACGTTCAAGGCGACGTCCGACAAGGCGTATTTGGACGCGAAGATGACAAAACTCGCGACCGAAGTGGCGCTGGAGTGTCAAAGATTAAGTCTCAAGGGGAGAATGGTGGCAGTGAAACTGAAACGGAGCACGTTTGACGTCATTCAGCGTCAAACGACGCTCGCGGGGGCGACGAACGACGTGAAGACGATTGTGAACAGCGCGCTGAGACTGATGCGCAACGAAAACTCCATCGGAGCCAATATGACGCTGCGACTCGTGGGCGCGCGCGTGTCGCAATTTGATCACGAAGAGGACGTTCCGGAAGATCAAAATCGTATCGATAAGTTTTTAGTTTCCCCGAACACGGTCTCGAAACAAGCCGCACCGTCGGGAGAAGAAATTTGGACTTGCGACGAGTGCACGCGAACGTTCTCGCTGAAGCAGAAGAGAGAACATCTCGATTGGCACGTGGCGAGACGATTGCAATCCTTACACGACGCTGAGGAATCGCGCGTGCGATTCGCAAAGTCTCGGGTTGGCGGTTCGAAAAAAATGCGCGGTCGACAGCGAGATTTGAAATCCTTCTTTCACAAGTAGCGATAGTTGTACAAACAGTATCTAGAACGACGTAGTCGATGCGCGTCTCAGAGCGTCTCGCGCTTCCCAGAGCGCCACTAATCTATCTCGTTTCGCGCGTCGTATCCTGAGCTCCTCCGCGCTGAGTTCCCGCTTGGGCATCGTCGCCGGCACCGCCACGGGATGGGGCTGCGGCGACACGTCGAGCGGTTCCCGCGGCATCGGCGCGGTGTTGAGCATGTTTTGCATCCAGCGCAACCACGCTTGGTACTCGTGCAATTTGGCACCCTTGATGTTCATCGTGAGATCATCCGCCAAGTCGAGAGTCGCGACGAGTAGACACAACTGTTGAGGCTCTAAATTCTTCGCCAGTAGTCTCGGTAAATCGAGCCACGCCTTGTGAAGACTTCCTCCCAACATCAACGCCGTCTGCGCCGATGCTGGAGTTCGAGACATCAACTCGTCCAAGTATCCGCACAAAACGCTCGCCTCTTTCACTCCAGGCGTCGTCGAAAGTCGCGTCGCGGCGACGGTACCCGCATGCGTCGCGTGCACGAATTCCGACAGGGAGATGTCCTCCGAGTACCCACACGCGCACAGCATCGCCTCCAAACGATCCAAAGCGCGTGGATTCGCGCGTCTAGGTTCAAGTTTCTGTATCAACCTTCGAAGCCGCGCGAGCGTGATTCGGCCGATCGAAGAACCTTGCGAACGGAACAGCGGTTGGAGCAACTCCAATCGTTCGCGGGCGACGGTCCACATGATGCAACACAAATCGTCGACAATCGCGCGCTCGCGCAGGACGTCGAAAGATTCCGCGAGCGGCGGCGCGGACGGTGCGGGTCGATCGTCCTCGTCGCAATCGTCCTCGATGTCCAACATCTCCTCGTCTCGGTCGTATGTCGCCGGTTCGTCGTATTCATCCTCAAAGAGCTCGTACGGAGCGTCGTTGTTTCGCAAAAATCCGCGCAAATTCTTCTCGTCGGACGCGACGTCCGCGCGTTCAGTCTCTTCCACCGCTTTATCGACGGTACCGTAGTTTACTACATTGCTCACGCTCGCACTCGCCTTCCCTAACAACGGCGCCTGCGCGGCTTTATCCATTCTCGTCGTCTCCGCCTCTTCGTCGTCGTCGCGCGGCGCGGCGATTGTAATCGGCGGCGGCGGCGTCTTCAATTCTTTCAGTCGATACACCTTCCCTCGCGCGTCTCCGCCCCTTGGCGCGCGCACGGGCGACGCCGCACCGTACGTCGCCCCCTTCGCTTCCGGAAGCAGCGGCACTCGCATCTCTCGCCACGCCTTGGGCGACTCGCCGTCGGCGCTCGCGCCGTACGCGCCGCCGCCCCCGCCACCGACCGCCGCCAACAACGGTTCTCCCGCCCCGCTCCCCATCGCCGCCTCGCTCACCACCCGTTCCGGCACCGCGTCCTCCACCGCATCGAGTTCCACGACCATCTGCGGCGAATTTTCGATCGCGTCCTCCGCCGCGCCGTACGACGCCGCGCGCGCCTCGCTTCGGTCCTCGAGCGGCGGCGATTCCGCGCTCGCCCCGTACGCCTCAACGTATCCCGACGACGACGACGAGCGTAATAACGGTCGAGTCAGCGACGCATCGCTCGCCTCCATCGCGCGCCGCGCGTCGTCGTCGTCTTCTCCGTCGTCGCCGTCGAACCGCACCCACTCCGTCTCCGTCTCCGCCGTCGCCGTCGCCGGGCTCAGCGTCGACGCGTCGAGCTCCAACGCCGACGCCTCGTCGTCACCGAAGAGGGATAACGGCGATTCATCGCCCTCGCGCGGCGTCGTCGCGACGCACGCGTCGTCGTCATCGCCGACGAATGGAACGTCTTCATCTTTTGAAACGAACGGATTCGTCGACCGATCGAGCGGCGCCTTCCCTCGTCGCGATCTCTCTCTCTCCGGCGTCACGAGCCCGCGACCCGGAAAGAAGAGTTTCGCCTCGGCGTTGAGCGCGCGCATGGCTCGGCGACGGCGGCGAACGCGCGCGTCGGAATGTGATTCGGAGTGATGCGTGACGCGCGCGCGTCGCCGCAGTCGGCGTCGCGTGCGTCGTCTCTCGACGCGATGGAGCGCTATGAAAAGGGGCGAACGCTGGGTGAGGGGACGTTCGGTGTCGTGCACGAGGCGCGCGTGCGAGAGGTTCGTCGAGAGCGATGCGACGGAACGATTCGTGCGTCGAATGGGTGATGATGATGACGACGAGAGAAGACGGTGGAGAGGACGCGCGCGGTGACCGAATGCGCGTCTCGGACGAGAAGACGCGCGCGAAGACCGAATGCGTCGACTGACGACGCTCGATGACGCGAACGGGCGCAGACGAACGAGGTGGTGGCGATCAAAAAGATCCGTTTGGGCAAACTCAAGGAAGGGGTCAACTTTACGGCGATCAGAGAGATTAAACTCTTGCAAGAGATAAAACACGAACACGTCATCAAATTGGTGGACGTGTTCGCGCACAAGAAGAATTTAAATTTAGTGTTTGAGTTTTGTGGAGGAGATTTAGAGATGGTGATCAAGGATAAAGGGACGCCCATGAGCGCGGGGGAGGTGAAGTCGTACGCGCAAATGACGCTTCGCGCGGTGGCGCATTGTCACGAGAATTGGGTGCTGCATCGAGATTTAAAACCGAATAACCTGTTGATTGCGCGGGATGGGTGCTTGAAATTGGCAGATTTCGGTCTGGCGAGGATTTTCGGGTCGCCGGATAGAAGGTTTACGCATCAAGTGTTCGCGCGATGGTATCGCGCGCCAGAGTTGTTGTTGGGATCGAAGACGTACGGGGCGGGCGTGGACGTGTGGGCGGTGGGATGTATCATCGCGGAGATGATGCTCAAGCGTCCGTTTTTCGCGGGATCGTCCGACATCGATCAGTTGGGGAAGGTGTACGCCGCATTGGGGACGCCGACGGAGACGAGTTGGCCGGGCGTGTCGGCGCTTCCTGATTTCATCGAATTCGTGTACGTCGCCCCGCCCGATCTTCGACACACGTTTCCGAACGAAACGGACGAGGCGATCGATTTGTTGAAGAAGATGCTCGAGTATGATCCGAATAAACGGATAACGGCGGCGCAGGCATTGGAGCATCCATACTTTCACACTAAGCCGGCGCCGATTCCGTACCGGCGGCTTCCGAAACGCTTCGCGACGAAACCCACCGCGGCGGCGTCGCCCGAATCTGCGCGCGAACCGAAAACGGGGGAGAAACGATCGCGAAAGACGGACGTTGTGCCCCCGGCGGACGATAAGGCCCCGGATTCGGCAGATCCAAACTTCCGCCCCAAGCTCAACGAGAGCGATAGAGAAAGCTTGCGCAAGCGAAAAGGCGCGCTGGACGCCGCGTTCGCCGACGCAGAGTGAATAGAACACCCTTAGCCATGACAGTACAGTAAAGAAGATTAGACTATACATTACACCAACGTCGCTTTGACTATCGCGCGCTCAATCCGCCGCGTCGACGGCAGCGTCCGCCCCGACGCGCGGCCGAGCGCCGCCCGTCACGCCCGCCATCTCCTCTTGCATGCGCTGCAACTCCTCCGGGTCGATGCCCTCCAATATCTTCGGCGCCACGTACGCCAGGAAAACGGACATGATCACCATGAGCGCCATGGGATTCTTCATCAATCCCGCGAGCGACACGCTCGAAGCGGGCTCGAAATATTCCGCGCGACTCACGGGAACCAACCGCAACGGTTTCGTCTCCAACATCACCGACCGATCCTCCGCGTACGTCGCCTCCACCTCCACCTCACCGCTCTCGCTACCCTCGTCACCGCTCTCGTCGCGGCCTCGAACGCGAACCTCGACCGGGGGATACGTGAGCCCCACCGCGCGCACTCGCAAGACGTGCGTTCCCGCCGGCGCGTCCCTCACGACGAACGTCCCATCGCCTCGCACCCTCGCGTGCAACTTGCCGTGAAACTCGGTCGAGAGCGTGACTCGAATGTCTCTCGTCTCCACCCCGGTCGCGCGCAGGGGCTCGAGCGCGAGCGCGCCGTCCAGCGCGTACCGCTCGCGCGTCATCATCGTCCCGTGGTCATCCTCGTCGATCGTTCGAAGCGCGCCGCTCTGGAGATTCCCCGCGCACGCGCGCGCGAGCGAGAGGAGAGAAACGAGCGCGAGCGTCGCCGTCCAGCGCATCGCGCGCGCGTCCATCCTCGCCGACCGAACGCGGTGCGAAATGTCGTCGTCCGCGAAGACACACGCGCACCGAGCGTCAGTCCGAGCCTCCGCGCGCGCGCCATGGTCATCTCGGACGAGACGTACGGACGATGGAAATCACTCGTGCCCTTCGTGTACGATTGGTTCGCGCACACGCGCACGTCGTGGCCGTCGCTGTGCGCGCGTTGGGGAGAAACCGTCGATAGGAATGCGTTTCGAACGAAGCAGCGCGTCTATCTCACCGAGCAGACGGAGGGAACGAACACGGCGGGGAAGCCGCTGCCGAACACGATCTTGGTGTGTCAGGCGGAGGTGCTGCGACCGCGCGTGGCGGCGACGGAGCACATGATTTTTGATGAACACTCGAAGAGTCCTATTTTGAAAAAGGAAAAGGCGCTGTGGCACCCGGGAGAAGTGAACCGAATGCGGTGCGTTCCGGGGAGGGAAAACGTGTTGCTGACGCACACGGACGCGCCTGAGGTGTTCGTGTTCGACGCGAACGGGGAGAGTGGACGGAAGAACGCGCTGTCGCGAACGGACGGTACGCAGTACACGGCGCCGACGGCGTGCTTGCGAGGACACACGGAAAACGCGGAGTACGCGTTGGCGGTGTCGCAGCGCGGTGAGGTGGTCGCGAGCGGTGGGAAGGATGGGAAGGTGATGATCTGGGAGTTGGGTGACGCCAACCAGGGCGCGGGTGGGAGAAACGCCGCGGGGGCTGAGTCTTCTGCGCCCGTCGTCGGAGGCGGGTTAAGCGGAACCGAGCTCGCGAGACACCCGAATCTGTGGGCGCGAATCGAGTTTTCGGGGCACACCGACACCATCGAAGACGTGTGTTTCAATCCCCAAGATGAGCGCGAGCTGTGTTCCGTCGGGGATGACCGTCACATGTTTTTCTGGGACACGCGTACGAAGAATTCGACGGGATGCGCGAAAGGGGCGCACGAGGACGATTTGCATTGTGTGGGTTGGACCTCGTTTGAGGAGCACGTCGTCGTCACCGGTGGTAAAGATACGATGGTGAAAGTGTGGGATCGTCGCATGCTGTCCGATGGTAAATCGGACGCCATGCACACGTTCGATACGCACACGGATAGTGTGTTGTGCGTTGATATGCACCCGCAGAGCAAGGGTGTTTTCATGACTGCGGATGAAATCGGTAGAATTACAGTCTTTGATTACACGAAAGTCGGCGCGGAGCAAAGCGCCGAACAGTCCAAGGCTGCTCCCGCGCACGTTGTCTTCCAGCACAGCGGTCATCGCGGTACGGTTTGGGATATACAGTGGAACCCTTACGACCCGTGGACAGCGTGCTCGACGTCGGTCGGGGATTTCCAAAATACTTTACAGTTGTGGCGCGTGAACGACTTGATTTATCGCGATACCGAGGAGTGCATACAAGAGTTGGAGCAACATCGCGACATTATCTGCGGTCGTCAAGTGCCGCAACCTCAAAAACCTTCCCCGACGAGCGAAGGCAACGAAACGAAGGTAAAGAATGAAGGCGGCGAGGCGGCCGCAGGCGCCGAAGATCCCATGGAAACCTAGAATATTTTTTGAAATACAATCGACAAACTAGACTACTATCTTTCGGCACCGAACGCTCCGAGACCGACGCGCTTGCCTCGCGTCGACGCAGTCACGGGCTCGGCGATGCCCTCCGTTTTTCCAGAACCTAAACCAGAACCTTTCCCCTTGAATCCCATCTTTGCCAGCATTCGACTTCCGAAACCCGTCGTGTGCTTTTCGAACGCACCGAATTCATGTCCCGCGCCTACGACGACGCCTCTCTTGCGCGCACGAGCCTTTTCGATGAATTCTCTATCTCTCGCTTGCGCCTCGGCCGCGCGCCTCGCGCCTCGATTCGGATACACCACCGGTTCGTCGGGAACAGGTTCGACAGGTCTCTTCCGAGGATCTTCATCATCATCACTCTTGAACACCTCGTCACCCTCTTTCGCTATACCGCCAGAGACGAACTGCACGGCTGGTTTCGTTCGCCTCGGTTTCTTCGAGGAGTTCGTCTTCTTCGCGCGTTGCGAGACTCGAGTCTTCACAAACGATGCGGGTACTTTGGAAGACAGGGCGTCTATGTGGATAATGGCGTGTCGACGTTTACCGCCACCGCGAATTTCCAGCGCACATTTATGCGCCTTGGCCACTCTCGCCGCGTCGTCTAAACTCGGCACGTTCGGCGACGATTTCACCGGCGGCAAACCAACATACGCCACTCCCGCATCAATAGCGGCACCGATGACGCGACTCAACTTTTCCATCGCAACGTCTTCACGGTCGTCGTCGCACTCTTCATCCTCGTCCTCGTCACGTTCGAGCGCGAAGGCTTCGTCCTCGCTCGAATCCCACCGCGGCTCCGGCAACCCGCCGTCGAGATTCATCGACGCGATGGCCCGTAACTCACGTGCCAATCGAGCGTCGCTCAACTCATCACCCGACCCATCGCTCTCTTCTTCTTCCTCCTCCTCCTCCTCCTCCTCCTCACCTTCGTCCCGCATCTCACCTCCCGCGCGCGCGTTCTCGGCGTAATCCATCGCCGCGGCGTCGTCCAAGCTCCCGTCGTCCGACCAATCTTCGCTCTCCTCGCTCTCCCTCTCGCTCTCCCCCTCGCTCGTCTCCTCCGACGCACCGTCACCACTCTCACCTCCGACACCGTCGACCATCGACGCCACCGCGCCGTACTCGTACGCCACGGCGGCGTTCGTTCTCGTCGCCGCCGGCGTCGCGCGTCGTCCCCGGTCCACGCGCACCTCCACCCCTCCCACGCGCATCGTCGTCACCGCGCCGCGTCCGCGCCCTCCTCGCGCGCGCGTCGACGCCGACGACCGCTCGCTCGCTCCCGCGCGACGAACGACCTCGCGCGCGTCGTTCTCGTCGTCGCCGTCCGACGAGTCTCGGCCGTGAATGATCTCATCATCCGTCCATCGTCGACGCGTCGTCCCGCGCGCGACGTCGCGCGCGCGACGACCGCGCGCGCGACGTTTCTCTCGTCGTCCTCGCGCGTCGCCCGCGCGACGGCGCATGACGACGACGACGCGCGCGGCGCCCGCGCGTCGGCGTCTGATGCATCGACAGACACGCGCGCGTCGATGTCTCGTCGGCGTCGGCGCCCGCGCGTCGCGCGGCGATTCGTCGTCGTCGCGTGCCTTCTTTGTCTCGCGTTTCGCGCGCGTCCCGCGCGAGGTGCGCGCGCGACCGAGGCGCGACGCGCGTCCATCGTCGTCGCGATGATTTTTGATTGATGACCTGTGCACGACGATGAGGAGTCTCGCGCGCGGACTGACGACGAATCGACGACGGGAACAGGTGGAATCGTGGCGAAATTACTCGTCAAGCGCGGGAAGGAGGCGTTCAGGGAGGCGAGACGCGCGAGGGAGGCGGGAGAGACGCCTCGCGGGTGGGAGGCTCGACTCGCCGAGCGCGCGAGACGCGCGTACGAGGACGCGAGGGCGACGGAAGAGACGGTGGAGGAGGAATCGGAGACGCCCGCGGGGTTTGAATCGCGGTCGGGGAGGGGGGAGGAGGAGGAGGATTCGTGGTCGAGGGGGGATGGATGGGACGCGGGCGACGGAGGCGACGCGCGCGCGCGCGAAGAGACGGAGGAGAAGGAGGAGGAGGGCGACGACGACGCGCGAGCTGAGAGCGACGGTGCGGGCATTGGGTTGAGAGTGTTGTATCGCGACACGTTCGACGAGGCGACGCGCGCGGCGAGAGAGATCACGGACGACGCGGCGGAGGAGGGCGACGCCGCCGGCGAGACGCGAACGCGTTGGCTGGTCGTCGCGTGCACGCGACAGTCTCCGACATGTCGATATCTCGCGCCGATTCTCGGGATTTTGAGTCACGACAGCGCGTTCACGTCCGTCGGCGGCGGTGGGTACGCCGTGGGATGGGTCGATTGCACGCCGGCGGACGTTCGACCGTGGTGTCTCGAACGACTCGGCGCGACGGCGGTGCCGAGACTCGTCGCCTTCGCGAACGGGCGCGAGAAGCCCTACGAGGGCGGGTTCAAAGGCGATTGCACGCACGAAATCCGTCGATTCGCGCAGTCTTTCGCGACGGAATCGACGTGCGACGAGTCGACGCGCGCGACGGGGAACGGTTAGCGTCCCGACGTCCCGACCGACCGGACTCGACGCCACGCGGCGTCGCGTTCGTCATGCGCGCGCGGGGGTGCGGCGCGAGCGGCGCGTGTAGCGCGAGCGGCGCCGGCCGATCTCGTCGGACGGGCGTGAGATCGCTCGCGCGCGCGTCGGTCGCCGCGCGGGGCGCTCGACTGGTGGAACTCTACTCGGGCATCGGCGCGACGCGACTCGCGCTCGAACCGTTGCTCAACCTCCGCGACGTGGTGTCGGTGGATAATTCAGATGCCGCCAACGCGGTGTACGCATCGAACTTCCCGGGTCACGTCCCGAAGCGGAAGAATATCGAACACTTGGACTTGAATGCCTTTTTCGCCTCGGACGGAGAAGACGTGTTCTTGACAATGTCGCCGCCGTGTCAGCCGTACACGCGCCGTGGGAAGCGATCGGAGTCTGAGGATCCGCGCGCGCGAAGTTTCCATCGCATCATCGATTCGATTCGGTCTTTGAATCACCCGCCGAGATGGATATTCGTCGAAAACGTCGTGGGTTTCGAGAAGAGCGACACGCGGAAATGTTTGCTCGAGGCCCTCCGCGCGCGAGGATACGGAGGCGTGCGCGAGTTCATCGTCAGTCCGACCGCTCTGGGTATACCTTACACGCGCGAGCGGTATTATTTGATCGCGACGTTTCGTCAAGCGGGATTCGACGCGCCGCCGCCTCGATGGCTCGACGGATACGAGCTCGACGAAAGCGGAGATTTCATCGATGCCGACGCGCGAGATTGGGAACGCGATCGTTCTACGTTGGAACGATACGTCGAGCACGAGTTCGACGAGAAGGCAGAGCTACGATTGCGCCCGGACACTATTAGAAAATATTGGAAGTGGTTGGACGTCGTCACGAAGGATAGCGAGCGATGTTCGACGTTTACGGCTGGCTACGCGGACACAGTGTTCGGCGGCTCCGTCTATTTGCTCGACGCCCATCGAGATCTCACGCATTCGTTGGAAGTCGACGACGTGTCTGGTGTCACGCGCATCGAGGAGCGCGACGTCGAACGCTTCGTCGACGCGTTGCGCTGGTTCGATGTCGAAGAAATCAAAGCCTTGCACGGCGTTCGCTCCGACTTTTCTTTCGCCGCGAGCACGTCGAATAAAAAGTCTGTATTTCTACTAGGAAACTCGATATCCGTAGACGTCGTGCGTGAGATTTTACGCTTCGCCGTCAACGCGGGATAGTCAGTCGCGTGTAGCTTTTGTAACACATTGATACTTTAGCGCGTCGCTCGCGATACTCGGTACAGAAGAGACTTGACATTACAGAGCGAAGAACGACGGTCTACTTCTTTTCCACTATTTCACCGTACGTATTTCACCGTACGCCACGATCGGGCCGGCGTTGCCGTCGTCCGCCTCGGTTTCAAAGTCGTCTTCGCCCGCTCGAATGACGACGGACCGTCCCGCGAGCGAATTCGCGGCACCTGGCTTCAACGTCGTGTACAAATCCTTAATCTTCGTCGTCGACGACCCATCCTCATCGGCGACGATGTTCCCCAGATCGCCGATGTGCCTGTTCAGCGCCACGCCGTCGCCTAAAAAATGAGACGCCGACGCGCCGTACTTTTTCAGCGACTTCGGACCGCGATGCGGCCGCTTCTCGGGATTATACGACTTCCCGGTGCACGCCCCCGCGGCATCGCACGACGACACGTCACCGTTTTCGTGCACGTTGATCCCGTGTTTCCCCGGTCTCAACCCTCGGACGTTCGCCGAGACGACGACGAGCTCTTGACCGCTTCGATTCTTTTCCAACGAAAAGTGCACCGTCCCGCGTACGTCACCACCCACCCTCGTGGGCGTCAGCTCGGCCGCGCACTCGATCGCCGCGAACGACGGCGTCGCCATCGCCCCGCTCGCACAGAGCGCGAGAACGGCATTCGCGAGCGCGCGCGGGGCGCGACCCCGACCGACGTCATCATCATCATCATCATCATCATCATCATCGAAGAACGCATCCGAACGCGCGCGTCTCGCGACGCCGACGACGCCGTCGCGACGCCTCCTCACTCCTCTCCCGACGATGCATCGCCCTCCGCGCGCCCCTACGCGCGCGCGCGTCGACATACCGGTCGCGCGAACGTGTGACGACACCGCAGTCGTCGTCGCGCCCATGCGCGCCGTGGACGTCATGCGCGCGCGCAACGCGCGCATGCACACCGCCGAATCCGTCGCGAACGGGACGACGAATTTCGCGCTGCGTCCCGACGACGTCGTCATCGCCACCTATCCGAAAACCGGGACGACGTGGACCATGCAAGTGATGCATCAGATTCGATGCGCCGCGGCGGGCGCGGACGGGGAATCGTTCGAGGAGATCACCGAGGTCGTGCCGTGGGACGTCTTGGCGTTGGATTGTGGACAGGATTTGAACGCGTCGCAGGGTGTGGCGCCGAGGTTGTTTAAGTCGCACGAGAGCGCGGAGACGGCGGCGCGCGGCGGGCGGTATTGCGTCGTCGTGAGAGATCCGGTGGACGTGTTTCATTCGTTTTATCGATTTTTACCGGCGTATATGGGGATCGAGCCGGGGGCGATCACGAAGGAGGAGTTCGCGGAGGCGATTTTCGCGGGGGCGTCGCACTCGGGCGGGTTCGACGAGCATTATTTGAGTTGGTACGACGCGCGCGAGGCGGACCCGGAGAACGTGTATATGCTGACGTTTGAGGACATGAAGCTCGATCTCGGTCGAGTGGTGGACGAGCTCGCGGCGTTCATGCGCGTGGAACTCGACGACGCCGGTCGCGCGCTCGTCCTGGCGCGCTCCTCGTTCGAATACATGTCCAACAATCCAAAATTTGACGACCATTTCGTGCGCGGGAAGATCGCGGCGCAGATTGGACTGCCTCCGAACTCGACGTTCACCGTGGGCAAGGTGCGCGAGGGCGGTGGCGTCGTGGGCGAGGGCGCGCGAGAGCTTCCCGCGAGCGTTCGCGACGCCATCGAAGACAAGTGGACGCGACGCATGGGCGCGAGAGGATTCGCGACGTACGAAGATTTCCGCCGCGCCGTCAATCGCGGGCGGCGCGCGTGACACAGTGTACCAGTGTCACGTGCGTACCAGTGTCGCGCGCGCGTGTAATACAGTGTATGATACGTTATTCTCGTCGGAAGACAGTCGCGCACGCCGCATCGGCGTCGAGAGTGACCCGCGCTGTACTCGGTTGGCGACGCGCGCACGCCGTCTCCACACAATGCGGCCGTCATCCACCACCCCCTCGCGCGCTCGACCGCCCGCGGCGAAGCGCGCGCGCACAACGCGCGCGCGCGCGTCCCTTTCCTCCCCGACGGTGTCCCCGACGTCGACGCGTCGCGCGTGGGTGCTGTCGAAGAAGGGTAATCTAAAAAATCTGCACCTGCGCACCATCGAGTCCGAACCTCTGGGCGCCTCCGACGCCCGCGTCCGCGTCCGCGCCGTCGGACTCAATTTCGCCGACGTCTTCACCGCGCTCGGTCTGTACGCCGCCGCGCCCGAGGGCGCGTTCACGCCCGGATTGGAGTGCTGCGGAGAGATTCTCGAGGTGGGACGCGACGTCGACGATTTTCGCGTCGGCGATCGCGTCATGTGTGTGAAACGTTTCGGCGCGTTCGCCGACGAAGTGACGTGTCCGACGACGCAGATGCGCGTGTTACCTCGCGAGTGGTCGTTCGAACAAGGCGCTGGGTTCTTGGTGCAGGGATTGACGAGTTATTACGGATTGAAACGTCTCGGCGACGCGCGAGAGAAATCGACGGTGCTCGTGCACTCGGCGGCGGGTGGATGTGGATTAGCGTCGCTCGGGATATGCGAGAGACTCGGGGCGACGGCGATCGCGGTGATCGGCGACGCGAGTAAAGTAGAGACGCTCAAGGAGAGGTTTCCGAAGCTACGCGCAATCGTAGTGCGCGATAGGAAGCGGTTCGGCGTGCAGGTACGAGAAGCCTGCGACGCCGTCGGCGCCGTCGAGGGCGTCGACGTCGTCTTTGACGCCACGCTCGGGGATTTCTTTAGTGGTGGGTGGGATAATTTAGCGCGCGGTGGTCGGTATGTCGTGTACGGAGCCGCGGACATGACGCCGCGCGGGGACTATGTCGGCGTCTTCGGCTGGATCAAACTCGCGTGGAAATTTTTGAAGAGAAAAAAAGTCGACCCGTTGAGTCTCCCCGGGGAAAATAAAGGCATCCTCGGATTTAACCTGATTTGGCAGTTCGACAAGACGGAGGAGTTGGCGGCGTTGCTGGCGGAGCTCGACGATTTGAAACTGCCCGCGCCCAAGGTTGGGGCAACGTTTGATTTCGAGGAATTACCCGAGGCGTTGCGATTATTTCAGACGGGTAAGACGACGGGGAAAGTCGTCGTGCGCGTTGATTGATTCATTCATTTAAGAGGCGTTGGATTTTGTTTCAGACGAGTTAACAACGCGTCCTATGCTCGGACGACGCGAACCTCACGGCTACACTCGAAAGAACTCTTAGCTTCGTTGGAAGCGATGAAACTGTTCGCACTCGCCGTCATCGTCGCATCGTTGTGTCAGGCGTGCGCCGCCGCGCGCGTCTCGACGAAGACGTACGAAAAGGACGACGGCGCGACTCTCGAAGTCACTCGCGAACATCTTCTGGGTGGATATTACGTGAACGCCGTGTACACTAAACCGTGATCGGTGCGATAGTTTGTTAATTTAGCCGCAGTTTCTTTTTCGATACATTGTCTTTTGTTTCAACTCACGCGCTTGCTATTCGATCCGTGAGCTCTTCGATGCGCTCGTCTATGATGCGAACAATTCTATCGCTCGAACCGTAGAGACCCGTGCGCATCAATTCACCTCGCTCCGACACGAGACGACGCACCTCCTTCTCCGCCGCGCGCGTATCGCCAAGCGAGGCGTCAGCGATTGGAAATTCTATCGGTGGCGCCGAGGCGACAGGGTCGCGAGACTCTCTCTCGTGTGCGACGTCTCTCGTGGCGTCGTTTCGCGGGTGCTCGAGCTTTTCTGAAATAGCGCGTTTGGACGGCGCGACGTGCGACGCGCGCGCGCGCGCGGACGTCTGTGTGTTTCCAGACACAGCGGCGACATCCATCGAGAAGCTCTTCATGAACGCATCCGCCTCGCCGTTCTCGCCGGAGAGCACTTCGTGCAAAAACTCGTTTGCGCTCGGCGCGGCATGCGCGCGACCGGAGACGTTCAAACCCGCTCGTTCGATCGCTCGACGTAGATGCGCACGCTCGCGCTCGAGCGCCACCACCTGGCGCGCCATCTTCGACAACTGCTCCTTGTACCGCTCCTTGGCTTCCAACTCCTCGGTGACTTGCGCCTCGGCGGCTTCACAACGAGGCGCGAGACGTGATAGTTCCGCTTGCATCGCAGCTTCGTTCGTCTCCAGGTGCGCCTTTTTGTGCGCCGCAAACGCGGACTCAACCTCGAGCAATTGCGTCTCGGCGTGTTCGAGTCGTCGGTGGAGCGCGTCTCGCTCTCGAAGCGCTTCGCGAGCCTTTTGCTTTTCCATCTCCACGCGATGGTTACACGTCTCCTGGTTTCTTCTCACCGAATCCGCCGCCTCTTCTCTCAAACGCGACGTCTCTCGCTCCAACTTGTGTTTCCTGTGCTCGAACGTCTCCTCTAACTCGACCAATTTTCGCTCACGATTCTCGAGCGCGATCGCCACCTCGTGCAACTTCTTCTCCATTGCGTGTGAACGCTTCGCCGCCTCCTCCGCCTCTCTCGCGCGTCTCGACTCGTGACGCCGCCACTCATCCTCTAAAATCTTCATGCGCGTCAACTCCTTCGTTCGCATCTCTTCGTAAAATTTCGTCATCTGGTGCTGTTTCCAAACCTCGAGATCGTACGCAACCTTGTATTCAACGCCCGATCGAGGATCCGTCTCGCCCACCGCGCGCTCGGCTTTCGAAGACGCAGAGACGTGACGCGTCTGCGCGCGTTTCGCCGGTGGTGGTGGTTTCTGCGCGCTCGGCACGGGCGCCGGGGAGAGTACGCGCGAGCGCACCATCGCACCATCGCGCTCTTCCGTGGCCGCGCTCGCGTCGCCGCCGTGTCGAGCCGTTCCCGATCCGCGCTCGTCGAGTCGCACGCGTAGGCGCACCCGACCGACGACGACGTCCTCGTCGTCCGTCACCTCGGCGCGATACCGCACCTCGGGTCGTCGCAAGAGCTCGTCCATCGCGATTTCCGCGGTTGCCACGCAATTCTCGTCCGTCGCGGACCACACGTCGAGCAACAAGAGGGGCTTTCGAGCGAGCGCTGTCGCGAGCGCCGCCGGCGCGCACGCAAACTCGACGAAATCCTCACCCTCGGGAAACGCGACGATTCCCTCCCCGTCCACACTCGGCCCCGTGCGCACCATACACTCCGCGCGCTTCCGACTGATCCCCAACAACTCCGCGAACGCGTCGTCCAGCCCCACTCTCGCGACGACGGATGAGTCAAAGTCAAACGTCGCCTCGTCCCGACTCGCCTCGAACGATTCCACGCGTACGGTCAACGCGAACGCGTGCGTCGCCGAACTCCCCGTCCCTTCGCGCGCATCGTTCGTATTCGATGTCCCGAACGCGGGCAACGTCGCTTCATCGTCCGACGCATCGCGCGTCGCCCCGTTCCTCGTCTCGTTCGACTTCGATCCGTTCGTCTTCGGCGGCGTCCTCGTCGCGCGAGCCGCGCGTTCCTCTCCCATCTCCCTCTCTCCCACCGCCTTCCCCTCGCTCGCCAGCGCTCGCTCCCACGTCTCGATCAACACCTCCGCCCTTCCGTTCGCCCCTTTCCCTCGAAGCGCCACCCACCGCGCCGCGTCTTCCCCGCGCTCGCCGTCGCCGCCGCCCGTCACCTTGGCCACACAAAATCCATACGTCTTCCCGTCCCCCGCGCGCACCTCCACGCGCACGCCCGCGTCCGATCGACGCAACACTTTTCGTCGACCCTCGCTTCGTCGCCATCGACACGTCCACGCCGTCGCGTCGTCGTCGTCGTCGTCTTCGTCTTCATCTTCATCGAAGACGCACCACCACTCTCCGCGTCGTTTCGTCCTCCTCGTCGTCGCCCTCTCCCGCGTCTCCCCGTCGTACGCGCACGTCACGACGATACCCACGCGTTCATTCGCGCGATCCACTCCACGCACCGCGCGCACCCGCGCGCACGTCTCCATCACGCGCATCGTCCGCGTCCTCGTCGAGTCGCGCGCGCGCAACTGTCGTCTCTGAATGTTGACCCGTCGTCGTCCTCTCGCGTCGACGACGACGCGATCGACGCGCTCGGCGTCGATTCGAGCGCGAAAAAAATTACTCGGTCGATCGCGCGCGCGAAACGACGGCGCGACGCGCGCGGGGGCGAGTGCGGCGTCGATTCGAGCGCGGTCGCGAGTCATCTCGCGAGTCATCGAACGGTCGAGCGTTCGCGATCGTGGACGCGAGACGGCGACGCGCGACGCGCGATGACGATGTCGCGGGGCGCGATGACGCGAGGAGTGACGGTGCGCGCGCGAATCGCGGGGCGCGCGCGCGCGGATCGGTCGACGACGGCGACGACGCGATCGACGAACTCGAGGAGGATTGGGAGGGAGAATTACACGATGATGACGATGGCGCCCACGCGGACGCGCGTGGATCGGCGTTCGCGGTGCGTCGACGGTGCGCGACGCGCGTCTCGGTGCGCGACGCTCGCGAGCGCGGGCGCGAGCGACGGCGCGCCGTCGATCGCGTTCGACGGGGAATCGGTGAAGAAGTGGGCCGCGCGCGCGACGGAGGCGCCGTGGGACGCGCCGGCGGCGGGGTGGCGAGAATTCTTCGCCGCGAGACCGATCGCGAGCGTGGTAGAGGTGGATAAGACGAACGAGACGGTGTCGGCGAAGGAGGTGGAGAGTCACGGGTTGAATTGGCCGACGTGTAAGGCTGAGGCGTTGGAGCGCGCGCGGGCGAATACGATTCGGTTTCGACAAAACTACGCGCAGATAGCGGCGGCGGTGACGCTGTTGGGGTGCGAGTGCGCGGCGTTTGGGTTGGCGTTGATGTCGTTTTATCTGTATTTGGCGCTGAAGAGCGATAAGATCTTGGGTGAGTTGTCGCTGTGGACGAACGGGGCGCTCAAGTGGAACGCGACCGTCGTCGCCGGTTTGCCGCGCGACAAGTTAAAAACGGCGACGCTCGCGTGTGCCGTCGTCTTGTTCCTCCTCTCGGACGCCACGGCGAACACGTACGCGGTGATGCGATCGGTGATGTGGGCCACGTGCGTTTCGCTACTTCACGCGGTGCTGAGACCGATCGATCTCAAGGGCACGCTCGCGAACATCGTCAAGGATTTCCGCTCGGCGAAGAATAAGGAGGAGCTCAAGGGCGCGGCGCGCTCGGGGTTCAAGTCCATGAAGGCGTGGTTCTCGGAGAAGGCGAAACCGGTGGACTCAATGCCGATCGTAGTCGTCGAGAAGGGGGCGAACGGCGTGGGATCGACCAACGGAAACGTGTCTCCGCGCGACGAGCCTCGACGCGAGAATGCCGACGGCGCCATCGACGTGCAAAGCAGGGAAGCGAGAGAAACCAAGTCACTTCCGGAGTCGCAAGACTAAAGACAAAGATTAGTACACTTCCATCACGCACGATAAAATATTTCAATAACAAACGAATCCCGAGCGACTGTCGCGTGCTTACAACTCGCCCTTCTCGTCGACGTCGTCGCGCGACTCTGAACCAAAATACACGCCCGCCTCTGACGTCCACATCGCGTTCGCCCCTGAATTCGGCGCCGCCATCACCTCTTGATGTCCCGCGATCGGTCGTCCGTACTTCATGCCGTGCGAGTGCAGGTACGCGCCCGTGTCCACGTGCTTGAACCGCACCTTTTTCCCGCGAGTCCAGTTCCCGCTCCCGGCCGCCACCTCCACCACCCAGTGGTCACCCGTATCGCTCGACTCATCGCTTCCAAAGCACGACACTTCGCCCTGTCCGCTCAGCGGCGATCTGTGCAGGTGCGAGTGCAACCACGCCCGCGTGAGCACGTGCTGCAGACGCACCGTCGTCCCGTGCGCCACGGGCTCCCCTCGCACGCACGTTTCCCCCAGCGCCGGGTGCAGCGCCCAGTACGCGTCCTCACCGGCTTTACGCACCCCAGTGACCGACTGCTGTCCCGAACCGCTCGCGTACGCCACCGCCTGCGACGCCAGGAGGTGTTTCGTACCGGCGTGCTCCAACTTGAGCACGCTTCCGCACGTCACCGCCTTTTCGGCGACGACGACGCGCGCGACGAGCGCGAGGACGAAGAAAGCGACGCGAAGCCCTCGCGAGACGCGCATGTCGACGAGTAACCGCGCGGGTGCACGCGCGCGACGACGAGTGGCGCGCGATCGCGTCGTCTCGATGGGTGGAATCAAGATGAAGGTGAGAATCTCCTCGGGCTCGAGCTCGGGCCGGCGGACAGATGCTACTACGGTGTGCGATTACACGCTCGCGCGCGGACGACGGATCGAACGAACGCGTGGACTACTAGACGATGAAAAATCGCGTCTCCTTCGCGAGACGAGATCAACGACTCGACTCGATCACTTGAAGAGACGCTCGGGCGTCGCCAACGCGCGTTCGATTCTCTCCTCCAACTCCTCGGGAGTCTCGATCCAATTCCTCGACTCTTTCAACAGATCCACCTCCCTCGCCTGACGTCTCAGCGACATGACGTGCGCGCGCTGATTCCGTCTCGCCGCGATGACCCGCATGCGTCGATCCTTGACCCGTCTCGCGTCCTCGAGCGACCGCGCGCTCGCGCCCGCCCTCGCCGCGCGCGCCTTGGCGCGTTCCGCCAATCTCTCCGCCTTCGCTCGCGCCGTCTCCGCGCGCGCCGCCTCTTCCACCTTGGCGCGTTCTTCCGCCCGACGATCGAAATCCGCGCGCCACGCCTTACGCATGTCGTTCAACTCTGTTCGCCACGCCCGTCTCGCCGCGAGCCACGCGTCGTCCCGGCCCCGCCCCGCGTCTCGTCCTCGTCCACCCTCCGTCTCGCTCGACGCGAGACGACGCGACGACGACGACGACGACGCGATCGGTGCGGTCGTCACCGCCGTCGCCCGCGTCGTCTCTCGCGCGAGGCGCGCGCACGCGGCCGCCCCTCGACGAATCATCCCGCGTCGTCTCTTGGCCGACGCTCGCGTCGCGCGCGCGTGTGCGCGCGCGGCGAGAGGCGAGAAAACGCGCGCGACGACGCGCGTTCGAGACGATGTCGTCGCGCGCGACGTCGAGACGCGCGTCGACGTGTGCGGAGGACGCCCATTCGTCGGTCTCGCGCGCGTTTTGCCCTCGACCCGAAAAATGGGCGCGACACACGCCGACGCGACGCACGGAGCACGCGCGACGCGGAGGAGATGTCGAGCGCGAAACGCAGTCGACGAGAGGTGCGATGGAGACGGCGAGACGGCGAGACGGCGAGACGGCGAGAGGGAGAGAGAGAGAGCGCGCGCGATCGGTGACGATTGCGAATGGATCTTCGGCGAACGGATGACGCGGGCGAACGGGCGCGCGTGTCGACGACGATGCGCGATGCGAGACGCGAACGAACGACTGACGAGTGGATGTGCGCATCGTCCGCGCGCGCGCAGGATGGTTCACACGGCGGTGATGGACCGACGGAGGAGGATTTGGTCGAACTTCGGGACGTGATCATTCACTGCGACGGCTCGGTGGACGTTTTGGGAGGATTGTCCGGAGACATCGCGAGAGATGTCCCGGTGTTGTGCGAACAGGCGACTGATTTCGTGATGGAGTGCGTGACGGAGTTGCCGGTGAAGACGCCGGTGTACGCGGCGTTGGTGGGATTGATCAACGCCCGGGCGGGCGAGTTCGGCCAGCGCGTCGTCGAGGTGACGCGCGAGGCGTTGGGTAACGTGCTGAGCGGTGATGACTTATCTCAGAAAGTGCGCGCGCGTTTGTTAACGAGGTTTTTGGTGATGCTGAGCACGGTTGGGGTGGTGCAGAGACGCGAAGTGATCGCGTATTTGCAATCGTTGGTGGCCGCCGCCGGCGCGCTCGCCAAGGGGGGCGCAGAGGGATGGCAACCGCGCGCGGATTGGCTCGTCTACGTCGCGTTATCGGCGCTTCCATGGTGCGGTGAGGTTTTGTCCAAGTCGGAGTGCTCGAACGAGCTCGAGGCATTGTTGGACGCGGCGGACGCGTACTGCAAGGTGAGAACACCCAACCTCGACCCCGCGAGCGTCATCGTCAAGTCGGAGGACGGAAACGAGGTCGATTGGTTCATGGATATGTGCAATCGTCTGAGTGCGGCGCGCACGGACGCTCGTTGGCAAATTTTGTCCATCCCCGCGATAGCCGAGCCGTTCGTGGAAACCCTCGCGAGCACGACGAACGCGCACTCGTTGGGCGCCGTCGTCATTCCGGAGAAGCAGTTCGCCAACCACGCCGAGGCGGTGATTCAATACCCGGGCCGATCCATGTTGAGGTACGTTTGAAACGGCGCGCGCGCGAAACTTTCGATGGACGGCGATGAAGATCACTTTCATATCTCGTTAATCCCCTGACCTCGTGCTGATATGACAACTTTAAACGCTCGGAGCCGCCACGACGAGCGGCGAGCCTCGCGACAAGACGGAACGAAGACTGACCGAGACTATCACCACGCATCGCAGGATCTTGGACTCGACTTTCACGGAAGGAACCGGAAACGCCGACGCATGGGGGCCACTCGAACGCTTCGTCGCGGAGGAGTACATCATCGATACCATTTGGGCGTTTGAACCCGGCTACCGTCGCGCCGCCGTCATCCCAGTGACGGAACAGTTGGCGTCGTTGCCTCTTCCGGCGGATCAACCGGAACAGTGTCAGTTCATGGTGGCCGAAACGATTTTCGCCGAACTGTTGGCGCAGCCGCAATCAACGTTCCCGCCGGTCTTGTACCACATCGTCATTCAAGACTTGTGTAAGATCATTCCGACGTTCCCGCCGAAGATGGCGAAGACGGTCGGCGCCATGTTCCGAGCGATCGAGCGCATGGATGTGGCGGCGCGCGATCGTCTCGCGAGTTGGCTCGCGCATCAAGTGTCGTGCTTCGACATGGTCTGGCCGTGGTCGAGCTGGAAGCACGTGATTGAACAACCAGAGGATGCACCGCAACGCATGTTTGTCAAGGACGTGTTGCGCAAGTTGTGTCAACTTAGCTTTTTGGAGCGCGTGCAAAAGTCCCTCATCGAGGAGTTGCACCCGCTTCTTCCGAGCGGAACCGGAATCAACGCCGAGTACGTCGCGGCGGCGGCGCAGGAGGGCGTCTTCGGCGAGCTTCAAGGCATGCTCAAGGAAAAGCGACAGGGCCACGAGGTGGCGGACTGGATCAACGCGCAAGGGTTATCCCAGGCGAGCCCGGACGTGTTGCTCAGATCCCTCGCTGTGGCGACGCTCGAGCGCGGACAAAAGTGCATCACGCACCACGACGTCTTGCTCAAGCGTTACTCCACGCCCCTTCGCGAGCTCGTGGAGAAGGCTGGTGGCGAAGTTTTAGTCGACGCCGCCGCCGGAGTGTGGCGAGGTCACCCACAGATGGCGCCGATCGCCGTCCAACGATTATTAGCTCTTGACTTAGTTACCCCGGCGGCTGTCGTCAACTGGTTGCTTCAGCGCACCGCCGCGTTCGGTGAGGATGACACGTATGAGATCGCCGCCTCGGTGTGCGATTTCGTCTCCGCGAGCAAGGAACAAAACATCGGCAAGCGAAACGCCTTGCTAGCCAAGCTCCACGCCGCCGAGGCCGAAGCCTCCGGCGCGGGCCAAGCTGCGGTCGATTTCAACGCCCAAGGCCGCGTCTTTGACGCGCAACAGGCGCAAGCCGCCGAGGCGAGCGCCGTCGAGGAAATCGCAGCGCACGAAGCCGCCCTCGCCGATCTCGACGCCCCCCTCGAGCGCACCACCGCCCTCGAGCGCGACACCTGCGTCAACCTCTGCGGTGGTCTCGTCAAGGCTGCATCCGGCGGCGCCTCTCCCGCCGTCGCCGACCGCATCCTCGCCTTCGTCCGCCGCCACCGCGCGTCGCTCGCCGCCGACGCCGACGCCGTCCTACGCGCCGCGGGTTCCAAAAAATCCGCCAAGCACGCCGTCGCCGCCGCCCTCGGCGTGCCCACAAAGTGACCATCGTCCTCGTTCTCTCGCGTTCGTTCGTGTAATCACACCGGACGCGTCTAGTCTCTCCGTTCGATCCATCCCTCTCGCCCTTCGCGACTCCCCGTCGGCGCCCACTCGACCCATCGTGTGCTGTCCCACGTGTGCGCCCACCGACGAGCTCGACGCGCGTCACACGTCGCCGACCGTCCCGGACGATCGTCATGCACGCCGCGCTGTCGTCCAAGCTCTCCGCCTTCGCGACCCGCGTCGCCCCGGCGCCGAACCGCGTCGCCGAACGCGCCCCTCGCAC
>CEUM01008610.1_pt1 | contig 26077 bp, 15 predicted proteins | sample 356421 | NCBI WGS metagenome assembly CEUM01 (sample SAMEA2622716, study PRJEB7988) | marine metagenome | biome: marine biome (ENVO:00000447); feature: surface water layer (ENVO:00002042); material: "saline water (ENVO:00002010), including plankton (ENVO:xxxxxxxx)" | depth 5 m
ACCGGTACGTGCGCATGATGGAGACGATGAAACGGGCGATGCGGTACCGACGCGAGGAGGCATCGGTGTCGTCGAAAACGTCGGTCGTCGGGTGTCTGTGTGGAGGCGCGAAGAGCGAGGAACCGCCGACGATATCCAAGGAGGAAATCGTCGACGCGTTGGCGGTGGCGGCGATGACGGCGAGCGGCGGCGAGGCGGATGAATTGAATCTCGAGGGACACGATTATCACGCGTTGGAAAAGTTTGTGAGGAAGGGCGTGTTGGTCGATCGCGGGCGCTCGAGGTATTGTCTTCCCATGGACATCGATCGAAGGGTGTTGAATTCGTACAGAACCGAGTGGAGGGATCGCGTGACGTCGAAACCGGTGGACTGCGCGGCGTACCTGAAAAAGATGTTTAGCGTCATCGAATCGTGGCACACGGACGCCAAGACCGGGCTGGTGGATTACGGCGCCGTCTCTCTGGACGATCAGTATGGTGAATTCGAGGAGGCGACGTGCGAGTTGCGAGCGATTCGTCTGGACGAGGGCGAGTTGGCCAACGAGGACGCGAGAAAGGCTTTCTTATTGAACGTCTACAACATCGGCGTGAAGCACGCGTACGCGAACGTCGGAATCCCGAGAACGATGCGAGAGCGGTCGGCGTTTTACGGGGGCGTGGGGTACGTGATAGGTGGTGATTTCTATTCGTTGGACGACATCGAGCACGGACTCCTTCGAAGCGATTCGCCGCATCCCATCAACATTTTCGGTTCCAAGTACTTTAAAGACGATCGAGCGGCCAAATTCGTGCTGTCGAGGAAAGACCCTAGGATTCATTTCGCGCTCAACTGCGGCGCGAACTCGTGTCCGCCCATCAGAGCGTACTCCGCGGAGAAGATTGAGTCCCAACTCGAATTGGCTGCCCAGGCGTTTGTCAACGGAACCGTCGTCGTGGACAAGGCGGCATCGCGCGTCACGATGTCTAAGCTCCTGAATTGGTACGCGCGAGATTTCGGACAGAGCACGAGAGATGTGCTCGAGTTCATCGTCGCGCGTCTGAAGGGTGACTCGCGCGCCGACCTCGAGTCCATGCTCGCCGGCGGCAAGACGCCTCGCGTCGCCTACTCGAAATACGATTGGGGCACGGATTCGGCCCACGCGCGCCCTTTCTCGTTCACGCGTTACGTCGGTTGAGTTACGTCGGGTGAGGCATCATCACCGTTCACCATAGAATTACATTTGTTAATCTGTACACGCGAACGTGTCGCTCAATCGTCTTCTTCCATGCCGTTGTCGTCGCGCTCGCCGCCTCATCCTCTCGGCGCGGCGCGGCCGTGCGGCGACAAATCGTCCTCCGAGGGCACGTGTTTCATGGATTTCGCGCTCTGCGCGAGGAACCAACAGTGTCGACTCTGCGTCAAGTACTCTCGACACGAGTTGCTAAATTTCGCGTCTGACATTTTCACCAAGCCCCCGTCGCACCACTCTGCGTGTTCCTCGTGAAACCGCGCGTACCCGTGTTGCAAGACGAAGGCGTGCGGAAACGCGAGAGCGGGATAGGACGCCACGTGATCGCGTCGATCGAGATTCCGAACGTGTCGCCACATGCGCGGCGCGCGTTCGCTGCTAAACTCGCAGTAAAACACGAAGACGATATTGGCGCTCGTCGCCTCGACGCTCGTCAAAAACGTTTGCACGTGATGCGGAAGATACATGTTCACCGCACCGCGCACGTGTCCTCCCGCGTACTCGTACGGGAATCGACAGTCGATCGCGCACACCTCCGGAGCACCGCTCCCGGACGCGGCTCTGTTCGCCAGGAGCGAGCCAAGCGTCTTTCCGTCGATCATGGGTAATCCCAACGCCGCGTCCAGCGCGCTCGGAATCATCGCGCACGGACCCGCCGCCGCCGGCGTCGACGGTTCATCCGTCTCCACCCGCTGCGACGCGTCGTATCTCGTGTCCCCTCTCGACGGCGTGTACCCGTACGTCATGTTCGGCGCCGGCGGTAATTTTTTCGGAGGCGCGGGCGGCGTCTTCGTCGTCTTCATCGGCGTCGGCGACGCCATCGGTCGCGCGCGCCGCGGCGGCTCGCGCGCCGCGGCGTCCTCCATCCCGACGTTCCTCTCCGTCACCGACGCCTCCGCCAACGCGCGCGCGAACGGCGTCGCGAACGCGCCCTCCGCCTTCGCCTTCGCCTCCACCGCATCGCTCGTCTTTCGTTTCAACGTCGGCGTCTCCGTCGACGCGTCGGACGCGCTCGACGTCCCCGAACCGAAAAATCCACCATCCCTCGTCGTCGTCGTCCTCGTCGTCGTCGTCGTCCCGACCCCTTTCGCCGTCGGCGTGTCGAACGGCGTGGACGCGCGCGCGCGCGCGAATCCTCCCACCGCGAGACTCGCGCGCGCGGCGTCACCCTCCGTCTCTCGCGCGGTCTCCGACGCGAACGCGAGCGCGCGTCTCGCCCCGGGCGGCGGCGACGCGAACGAGGCGACGCGCGATCGTCGAACGCGCTTGGCATCCATCGAATCAAATCAAATCGCGCGTCGAGCTGTCGCGCATCGATTCGAGGTCGAGTCGACGGCGTGCGGGCGAATTAATACAGGGCAGATTCGTACGTAAGGTACAATTCAGCCCAAAGTATGGAAGTGTGCGCACGCCGCCTGGCAACCTGACAGCCATCGACGAGACCGGCGTTTGCACGGATGGACGGTGTATGCGCAGAGTATGTGTATGTGTGTGACCACGGCCTGCCCGAGGGTCATGACTCCTCATCATACCTCTCCAGAGGACCGATCGAGACGCGTCGCGCATGTGAAAGAAATCGTGCCCACCACGTCCGCGCGTCTTTCTTTCCGAGCGTCCGGTCGACAAATCTCCGTACATTGAGGTGTGTTTGCTCCAACGCCGATCGAGTCGACGCGTCGTCGCGACCGCGCGACGATCATCGGGATGGCTCTCGTCGTTCGATCGCGCCACGACGCGACGCGAGCGTCGAGCGAGTGCGTGACGACGCGCGGAACCGAACCGATCGAACGCGCGGTGTGTGTCCCGTCGGCGCGCGCGCGCGAGACGTGGAGACGGGACGCGCGAGGACGACGCGCGAGAGGGTGGCGCGGGGCTCGAGAGAAAAGATCTGCGCGGCGCGACGACGTCGAGCGCGCCGCGACGCGAGGACGGGGGGGGAGAGACGACGGGGAGGCGCGAGCGAGCGTGAATAATTGTTTTTTCGGAGATGTTGGTGGAGGATTTCGTCGTGGAGGGCGACCGCGTGCGACGCGTGAGAGGGGAGGACGGGGAGGAGTACGTCGAGAGCGCGCACGCGTATCGAAGCGCGAGAGTCGAGCGGCGCGAGGCGACGACGGCGAGGAACGGGGAGGTGAAGGAACGCTATGCGTTCGTTCCCGAGGAACGGACGTTTACGATGCGAACGAGGGTGAGCGTGCCAAAGGTGGGGATCATGTTGGTCGGATGGGGCGGGAACAACGGGTCCACGCTCACGGCGGGCATGTTGGCGAACGCTCGCGAGATGACGTGGAAAACGAAGGAGGGAGAGGCGAAGGCGAATTATTACGGCTCGCTCACGCAGTGTGGGACGTGTCGAGTCGCGCACTTTGAGGGGGAGGAGGTGCACGTGCCGTTTAAGTCGTTGATGCCTCTCGCGAACCCAAACGAAGTCGTCGTCGACGGTTGGGACATCAGCGACGTGAATTTGGCGGATGCGATGGAGCGAGCGAAAGTTTTAGAGTATGATTTGCAGCGCCAACTTCGGCCGTTGATGGAGCACATGAAGCCCCGGCCGAGCGTGTTCGATCCAAACTTTGTAGCCGGTAATCAGGCGTCCCGCGCTAATAATGTCATCAAAGGGACCAAGTCTGAGCAAATGGAACAAATTCGCGCTGACATTCGTGATTTCAAGGCAAAGCACGATCTTAATAGCGTTGTCGTTCTTTGGACGGCGAACACGGAGCGATACTCCGAGGTTCGAGAGGGTGTTCACGACACGGAAGAGAATTTGCGAGCCGCCGTAAAGGCTGACGAGGCGGAGATTTCACCGAGCACGCTGTTCGCATTGGCGTGCATAGATGAAAATACACCCTTCATCAACGGGAGCCCTCAGAACACGTTCGTGCCGGGCGTCGTGCAGGCGGCGACGCGCTTGAACACCATCATCGGTGGCGACGATTTCAAGACGGGTCAGACGAAGATGAAGTCTGTGCTCGTGGATTACCTCGTCGGCGCCGGTCTGAAGCCGACGTCCATCGTGAGCTACAACCACTTGGGGAACAACGACGGTTTGAATCTAAGCGCGCCGCAAACGTTTCGATCCAAGGAAATTTCAAAGGCGAACGTGGTGTCGGACATGGTGAAGAGTAACGCTTTACTTTACAAGGAGGGCGAGGAACCCGACCACACCGTCGTTATCAAGTACGTTCCGAACGTCGGCGACAGTAAGAGAGCGATGGATGAGTACACGAGTCGCATCTTCATGAACGGCGAGAACACGATCGTGATGCACAACACGTGCGAAGATTCTTTGCTCGCCGCGCCGCTCATCCTCGACTTGTGCCTCGTCGCCGAGCTCTTGACGCGAGTGCGCGTCAAGAGCGACGGTGGAGACTTTCACAGCCTCCACCCGGTCGCCGTGCTCCTCTCATACTGGAGCAAAGCGCCCCTGGTACCGAACGGTATGCCCGTCGTGAACGCCCTCGCCAAGCAACGAGCCATGCTCGAAAATTTCTTCCGAGCGTGCGTCGGTCTCCCTCCGGAGAATAATATGTTGCTCGAGTATTACGCCTCGAGCGGCAAAGACGCGCACGCCTTGATCGCGTGAGCCATCCTATTTAACCGCCAAGCGATCCAACGTAGAATATAGCGTATCGTGTGACGATTTGTGTCGTCTTCTTCATTCATTCCTCGACGTTCGAGCGACGCGTCTCGCGCGACGCCGGATTTTTTTTGGATACTTTTCCATTCGCCAGTCGAATGGCGTCGACGACACAATCGGACGCGCTCGACGCGCTCGACGCGGCGCATGGGAGACGGGTACGCGCGCGCGCGGGCGCGCATGTTGGCGCACGTCGCGCGCGACGCGTCCGGCGCGTCCACGAGCGCGGTCGCGCCTCGCGCGGCGTGGGCGGGCGGCGCGACCGCGGCGGCGACGGAGGTTGGGAACGGTGGTGGGCCCGCGACGGTGGCGACGGCGAGGACGCCCGCGGCGTCGCCGGTCAAGCCTCGACCGAACCTCAACTTTTTAGGGAACACCATGCGCGCGATCGCGAGCGCGAACGCGAGGATGGATGGGAAGAAACGGACGAGGGAGGAGGAGAGCTCGACCGCGGCGGAGGCGGAGACGTTGGGGCGACAGCGACGAGAACGCGAGGAACACGCTCGAAAACGACGGGAGAGGGATGATCGCGCGGAGGTGAAGGCGGTGAAGCGTAAGAAGGGTGGTTCGACGAAGAGACGGGGGAAGAAGAAGAAGCGAGCGGCGGTGGAGGTGGAACGCGAAGAGGGCGAGTGGTCTGACGGAGACTGAGAGAACAAAATTTCTGTTTACAAGGAGAAAAATGGGTACAAAAAAGAACGAAATCAATAGCGTCGTGCGATGAATGGAGGCGTGTATCGAATGAGCGATGAACGCGTTAGTCTTGGAGACCGAGATTGGCGCACATGGACGCCCACGCTCGGAAACCGTGCGCGTCGATTGGTCGTCTCTTGCCGTCGGGATCGACGATGGTATCCATGACGTTTCGGAACATGCTGTCGCGAATGAATCCACCGGACGCCGACGCGACGTTCCAAAACCCGACGTCGATCTCGCTCTGCAGCTGTCCCGGGGCCCAACCCGAGTAACCGACGAAGAGAGACAAGTCGCTCGGCGCGAGCGTGCCCGGCCCCGTGAATTTAGAATTCATGAGCGCCAAACTGTCCAGGTCTGTCACGACGTGTATCCCCGGCACGATCTCATCCGTCAACCCCGGTTGCTCTTTCGTCGTCAGCGCGATCACGGAACGATCGTGTGGACTGGATAATCCCACCGGACCGCCTATGCCGACGACTTCGCTCGAGAGCGCGTTCCAATACAAGTTATTCTTTCGCCTCGACACCTCCGGACACTCCTCCGCCAGGGTGGTGGACTTGGTGCGATTGATGATCACTCCCGTAGAACCGTACTCCCTGTGATCTGCGCGGTGTGAATAGAAAGAGCGAGTCATCGTCAGTCTACGCCCGCTCGCGACGCCCCGTCGCCTCTCGCCGCCCCCCTCGCGTCGCGCCCGCCCATCACCATCTCGAAAACGCGCGCGCTCGCGACGTCGATCGCGGCTCACCTATCAACAAAATCACCACGTGCGACCAAAAGCTCGCCGCGTCCTCGTCCCTCGCGACGAGAATCGCCCCCTTCTCCGCGTTGGGCAACCCGTGCGCCCACGCCGCGCCCCCCTCGGCGGCGGCCGCGTCCACGAGCGCGGCGAGCGTCTCGTTCGAGGTATCTCTGGCGATCAAACGCGCTCGAAACTCTCGCCAATCCATCACGCGCTCGCCCGCGCGCTCGCGCTCGTCGGCGTCATCGCGCGCATCGTCGGGACGCGCGCGGACGGCGGTGCATAACCGTCGCGCATGATTCGTCGCGTCGCGCGCGACGCGCGCGCGCAGACGCGGAGCGAAGACGCGGTGCGCGCTGGTCGCGTTCGCGTGCATCGTTTGAGCCGTCGCGAGCGGGGTGACTTAAACGGACGGCGCGCGCGGACGTCTCGGGACGAGCGTGTCGAGGGATTGTCACTTTTTCTCGACACTTTTTCTCAACCTCTTCGCGCGAACGCGTTCGGGACGTCTCTTCGCGCGAACGCGCGAACGCGCGAGGGTGATTCGAGCCGCGAGCGCGCACCAGAAGGCGTGTAAATGCGTGGTTCGGTCGTGTGTGTGTGTGCTATGGCGCGAATGCGCGTTACATCGCTCAGTGGCGCTCAATTTCACCCAGGATAATTTGCGTCGACGGAGAGATTTTACGGAGCTTGTTGAAGACCCAGTACTTGAAGCCGATGTCCAGGGTGACCGGAACGACGGCGACGAAGATGCGAACCGCCATCTCAAACTTGTGGAAATCAAGACCGTAGTGCGTGATGATCACCGCTAAGAGCGCCTGCCAACCGTCGGACGAGTGATAACCGACGACCATGTCCGCGACGAGCATGAGAATGAAGGCTTGCGTGGCGGCGTCGAGGCCGATGAATTCATCGCTAATTTCGCCCAAGAGACGCGAAATGTTCGCCTTTTGAAGCGTGATGATGGTCACCGTCATGACGATGAAAATCATCGAACCGATCGCGTTTCCCGTCGCTTGAAACGCCGCGCGCTTTTCGATCGCTTCTAATCGTCGTGCTTCCTCCACCAACAACTCTCGCTCCACATCGGCGTGCAGACGTCCCGCGCCACTGATAATTCTATCATAATACAGTCTCTGCTCAAACTTTTGAATTCCATCCGCCACATTCTGTCGCTGTTGCATGCCCAGAGATGAATTTAACTTACCCCAGTGCGCCCCCAACCACGGCGTCACCAGGATGCTCTTGACGCTCTGCGCGATCACGAAGGGCGCGATGAAGAGCACCAAAAACGCCCGCCACATCGATCCCAACAACCGCATCCATCGCTCGCGCTCCTGTTCCTCCGCGTCCGGATCGCTGTCGTCGAATATATTTTGCAGCGCCGCCTCGATGGCTGACTTTTTCGATTTGATCTTCCCGTTCCCGTTCCCGTTCCCGTTCGCCGTCGACCGGCGTCCCCTCTTGGACGCGTTCGCGTCTCCGCCACCGGACGCCTCCGAGGACCATTCGTCGCTCGCGCGCGCGAGAACCCACCGCGGCGGACGCGAGACGAGCGCGCGGGACGTCGACGCGGCCGCCGTCGTCATCGCGCGCGCGCGGGTGACGTCGATGCCGCGAAGCGCGACGGGAAAAACGACGCGCGCGCGCGCGATGGATTTCATCGCGTTCGAACGCGCGGGACCGTCGATGGACGGGCGCGCGCGTGAATGCGGTTCGAGCTCTGGGACGCCGGCGGCGAGGAGACGACGCGCACGAGAGAACGAGAGAAGACGAGCGCGAGACGCGTCGAAGATGATGGTACACGATACTAGTGGTAATACAGGGTGGATGAACGCGTGAGACGCTCGCTCGCGCGTCCGCGGCGACCGCTCGTCTCGACTTTCGACTTTCGTCGGGCGAGCGCTCACCGTTCGTCGACGGCGGCGAGCCGAGCGGCGAACGCTTCGAAATCGTCCGGTGGGTCTCTGCTGAAGTGGAGCTCCTCGCCCGTGCGTGGATGTGTGAAGCCGAGCGTGCGCGCGTGAAGCATCGGACGATCGATGGTGGTGAGCAACGCCTTGGCGCGTTTCGGATCGAAGACGCCGTACCGCGTGAGCGCGCTCACGGCGGACCCGCCGCCGCCGCCGTACGTGTCGTCACCGAGAATGGGATGGCCGATGTGTCTCGCGTGCACGCGAATTTGGTGCGTTCGACCGGTCTCGAGGCGCCATTCGACCAAGGACGCGTTTCCGTTCGCCAAAGTCGCGATAACTTCGTAGTTGCTCGCCGCGAAACGTCCGCCTCCTGGCGTCACCGCCATGCGAAGACGATCTCGAGGATCGCGCCCGATCGGAGCCTCTATGCGCCCTTTGCTCGCGCTCGGCACCCCGCTCAATATCGCAACGTATCTTCGACGCACCTCTCTCGACGCAAACTGGTCACAAAGAGAATTGTGCGCCGCCGCGTCCTTGGCCACCACCATCACGCCGCTCGTCCCTTTATCCAATCTGTGCACGATTCCCGGTCGAATCATCGACCCTCGCGCGTCCGAATCCGATGACACGTCATCATCATCGTCGTTCTCTTCCTCCTCGTCCTCGTCCGCGATCGAACGCCTTCCCGTGGGCACGACGAGCTCCGGTAAATCGCAGTGTCCCAACACCGCGTTCACCAACGTCCCGCTCGCGTGTCCCGCGCTCGGATGCGTCACCATTCCCGCCGGTTTATTCACCACCAACACGCTCGAATCTTCATACACAATGTCTAATTCGATCCAAGGCTCGGGAATCGCCTCACTCGCCGTCTCCGGCTCCAATACTCCCGCGACGACGTCGCCCGGCTTTAACGCTCTCGACGGCTTGGACGCCGTCTTCCCATTGAGCGTCACCATTCCCGCCTTGATCGCCGCCGCCACGCGCGCGCGCGACGCTGACGCATCGTCAACGTTCGCCGCGACGTACGCGTCCAGTCTGGACGGTTCCACCGCCGGTGAATCGCGCGCGACGCGCAATTCAAAGCGCACACCGCCGCCGCCGCCATCGCTCGCGGCGTCGACGATCGTCGACCGCGCGCGATTCCTCGCGCGACGTCCCGCGAAGACGCGCGCGTCGCGAAGATGAAAGGTCGCGCGCGCCAACGCGCGCATGACAGCGACTCCAAACGCCGGCACGCGCGCGTGTGACGTCGACGAATTGCGTTCGAGCGATTCCCGCACCCCCGCGCGCGATCGCACGACACTTTCGGACGCGCGCGGGAGACCGACATGGCGGACGAGGCGAACGACGCGATGAAGACGCCGGTGACCATCGTCACCGGCTTCTTGGGGGCGGGAAAGACGACGCTCGTCAATCACATCCTTCGAGGACAGCACGGACTTCAGATCGCCGTCATCGAGAATGAATTCGGTGCGGTGTCCATCGACGACGCCCTCGTGAGCGAAAACATGAAGGAGAAGGAGGATATCATCTCCATGGACAACGGATGCGTGTGCTGCACGGTGCGAGGGGATCTGGTGCGCGCGCTGTTGACGCTAAAGGATCGGAAGAAGAAGTTTGACGCGGTCATCATCGAGACGACGGGACTCGCGGACCCGGCGCCGGTGGCGTTCACGTTCTTCCTCAACCCGGAGATTGCGGAAGCTTATCGAATCGATAGCATCCTGTGCCTCGCGGACGCGAAACACGTGGCGATGCACATGGAAGAGGAGAAGCCGGACGGGGCGGTGAACGAGGCGGTGCAGCAAGTCGCGTTCGCAGATCGAATCTTGTTGAATAAGATTGATCTGGTGAGCGAAGAGGAGATTTTGGATTTGGAAAAGACGTTAAAGTCGGTCAACGCGAGCGCGGACGTGATCAGGACGACGAACTCGGTGGTCGATCTCAAGGTCGTGTTGGGCGTGAACTCGTTCAGCCTGGAGAAGACGTTGGAGACCGATCCGAGCTTCCTCGATGAGAACAAGGAAAACATGCACAATCTCACGGGTGTGTCCTCGGTCGGCATCGCGGTGGAGGGTGAGCTCGATTTCGCCGCCATGAATGAGTTTATGATGAATCTCTTGCAAGCCAACGCAACGAACATGTACCGATCAAAGGGCGTCTTGTGCTTTGAGGGCCAGGGCGACGCCAAGTTTGTCTTCCAGGGCGTGCACGAACAGATCAACTTCGGTCCTGCGGCGACGACGTGGGCCGAGGGCGAGCCTCGCGTCAACCGCATGGTGTTTATCGGTCGTAATTTGGATCGCAAGGCGCTCGAGGCTGGTTTCAGAGGATGTCTCGCCAAGACGGCGTGACGCGCCGACGCCGGCTTCCGCGCACACACTTAGTGCGCACGCTCTGATGAACACACACACACACACACACATCCACGAACACGCGCCACGAACGCGCGCGCATAACAGTTGGCGCGTTCATCACCCATTCAAAAGTAATCATTGAACAAACAAATAAACATTTGCAACCGTCTCGGAAACGCCGCGACACACATCGACGCGCCATCGCGCGCGCGTGATCGACGCTCGACGACAACTCGCGAATGACGACCCGCGATCACGTCTCCTCGTGCCGTTCGCGCGCGAACGCGTCGCCTCGACGCTCGCGCGCCTTGGTCCGACTCGTATTGTCCTCCACTTTGATTTTGGCTCCGAGTCCGCGGCGCGTTCAAGGTCGACTCTTGGACGACGACGCGCTGTGCGCCGCGTGCGCGTGGTCGGACGAACTGGCGCGAGAGAACGCGCCTGTTGATCTCGTTCGACTCGCACGGCGCGTGGAGGCGGAGTACGCGGGATGCGGACTCTCGGAATTTTTATCCGAGAGTCGATACGAAAACGCGACGACGGACGCCAAGCTCGTCTTCGAGGAGAGCAAGCGCGTGTGCGCGACGATGGACGCGCCGAACGTGACGGTGAAGGGCACGTTGCTCTCGGCGCGAGCGATGGCGATGGCGCCGGCGAGGAGGATGCTCTGGCACGCGGAGATGCTCGCGAGACGTTTGAGCGTCTGTCGATCGAGAGACGGCTCGACGGAACGATTGAGAGAGATGACGAGCGAATCGTATCGAGTCATCGCGTCTGGATCGTGTTTCGAGGCGACGACGAGAATATTAACAACGGGTTTCGACGAGAGAGGAGGTGGCGTCCGCGCGCTGGCTGAGAAAGCTCGACGGAATTTATATCTCGAATTAAACTCCATCGACGCGGGGTCCATGATGTACATGGAGCGGGCGTTCGTCTCAAACAAGACGTTGGCGCGCGTCATTCCCATCATATTCGCCGCTTTTGATGAGTGTCGAACCGAAGGGCGACTCTGGTCCTCGCCCGTTCCCGAGGACGCGTTTGAAGCCGTGCGTGCGCACTATTCCACTTTGGATTTTCTTCTGACGAGATCCCTCGTCGATCGCGAGGCGAACGGCGCTCGAACCTTTGCGTTTCTCGTCAACGCCGCCTACGACGCGCTTCGTGACACCGAATCCTGCTCGGAGAGTCAAAAGACGCTCCCGGGTCGATTCTTCGTGAGCGACGTGTTCGATGCCATTGTGAGCGAGCTCGCGCGCGAGTGCGGCTTGGCCTTCGTGGGTCTGCAATTCCTGGACGAGTACACCAGAGGACAAGGCAGCCGCTTAATCTCTCTCGAGCTCCGATCGATCGCGCGATACGTGGCCGCGTGCGATGACGCAAACGCGACGTCGGCCAAATCGACGCTCTTCGCGCTCAACGAGGGTGCCGTGACGCGCTTAATCTCCGGACTCGACGCGATACACGCGTCGCTCGTGGGATGTCGCCGAGGTCGACGAGACGACACCACGGCGGGTCGAGTGGCGGCAGGTCTCAGAAACGCGCTCCGAAGACTCCACGACGGCGGATGTTACTTTGCGAGCGAATCCGGAGTCGCCGCGTCGTTGGCGCCGCGCGCGGCTCGCGAAGCCGCGGACGCGTCGTCGTCCCAGTGGTCTTCACCGACGACGACGGCGACGCGCGTGCGCGTACAAACGCCCACCGTCGCGTCAATGGTCCTCACCGCCGCGCTCACGACCGCCTTCGTCGCCGTCGCGGCTCTGACGTGGACGGCGCTTCGCGCGTCGAGCCGCCGCCGGTTCGCGCCGTCCACGACGACGTTCTCGCGTCTTTCCCGCGCGCGCTACCGAAAGTTCTTCGACGACATCGACGAATCGACCGAACGCGGCCACGTCGCCACGACCACCACCACCAAGTCGCTCTCGCCCACGATGGAGCGTCGCCGCGCGCGCCGAAGCTCGTTTTGCCTCGCCGACGCGCCCGCCATTCGTCGACGCGAATCGATCGATCCGACCGTTCACGCGCACGTCTCCTAGACACCACCGCGATCACATCTCACCTTTCATCATCGCCACCCGCGTCGACATCCGCGTCATCGTCCGTCGTCGCCTCGCGCCTCCCGCAGCGCGCGCAGACGCGCCTCGTTCCTCTTCGCGATCCTCTCTCTCGCCACCTCGCGCTCGCGTTCGGACATCTCTCCCCAATTCGTGATTCGACTCAGGCTCCCGCTCTCGCTCACTGCGTCGCGCGCGCGCGTCAGTCGGCGTTCGGCGCTCGCGAATCTTCTCTTCGCGCGGTCGAGCGCTCGAACGCACCGACGAGAGGACCGAGGTGATCCATGCGAAGCGTCGCACCGGACGAGACGTCGAGTCGAGGCACCGCGTCGTCGTCGGCGTCGTCGTCGGCGTTCGGTCTCTCCGGAAGCGCGCATCGCGCGAGGTCGGCGTCGTCGACCGTCATGACGATGAATGGCGACGTCAATCCACCGCGCGCGCGACGACGCGCGCGCGATGCGAGCGCGCGCGGACGGGCGCGAGCGGTGGTGGACGTCGTCGTCGTCGTCGACGACGAAGGCTGAGGCGCGAGACGCGCGGACGGGGACGGTGGAGGAGGACGACGGTGACGACGGTTCCGAGAGAGTCTTGGCGCGCGTTCGAACGAATCTCGACGCGCGCGCGCGAAGAGGGGCCGTGGGAACGCGCGGGGGAGAGAGTGAGACGCGTGCGTTGTTCGCGGTGTCGTCGTCGACGCGGAGACGCGAGGTGACGACGAGGGAGACGCGAGTGCGCGCGCCGTTGCGATTTCGGCTCGGCGTCGACGCGGCGGGACGCGCGGACGCGCGGTTCGAGGTCGCGCGAGTCGACGCGGGCGAGCGGGCGATCGAGGAGGATGCGCGGTGGAGGAGGTCTGGGGGTGGAGGAGGTCTGGGGGTGAGAGCGACGGGACGGGTGAGGGCGTGGTTGGCGAGCGGCGACGCGCACGGGCTCGCGGCGGCGGCGTGTCTGCAGGTGGCGTTTCCGGAGACCATGCGCAGAGCGCATCGATTGGGCGCGGTGTTGGGACTGTTGAGGATGACGCTGAAGCACACGGAGGGGAGACCGGGACTTGGGGCGCTGGACGCGCCGGTGGTGGTGAGCGCGACGAGGGCGTCGTTGGCGACGAGAGCGTTGGCGACGAGCGCGCGACTGGTGTGTCCGAAGATGTACGCGCACGCGACGGCGGCGACGGCGCTGATGAGCGTCAAGGTGTTGTTTAAACAGCCACCGTGGTTGTACGGACTCGCGCGGGCGGTGAATGGGAAAAGGAGTGAGATGAGCGAAGACGAGAGGATCGCGCTCTGGCACGCGCGGTATCGCTGGGCCGCGCTTCGGTTAGCGAAGCACATACCGAGCGATCCGGTTCAAACGATCGATGCGGCGCCGCTCATGGGGCTCATGGCGTTCGTTGAGGGGCTGTCGATGCGTCGAGGGAATTTAAACGCCGTCGAGGGTAGCAACGGATCGTTTTCGATGAGTTTTCCCGCGTCGCTGAGCGCCGCGCGAAGAGCTCGTCGTCGTAAATCGTTCACTTCGAAGCGAGCGATCAAGGCGGAGGCGAGGATTCAACCGAGCGACGTACTCTGTTTAGCGCGCGTGACGTCGGTGCGAACCGACGACGCGAGCCCGTCCCCGCGAATAGCGGCGTCCGAGGAAGAATCTTCGCGACAAATCGTCGTCGTGGAAGGCGCGGTCGGCGAGAGCGTCGAGCTCGCGAACGGCGAGGATGAAGACGCCGACGCAAACATTTGGCGAGACACTCAACTCGTCACCGCGCCTTGGGCCACGAATGGGATTTCCGTCGCGCTCATGATTCGGGCCATATACCTCTTCGTCACGTGGTTACCGGTGCTCACCGTCACCGTTCCAATGTTATTCCTGAGCGGATGCGTCCCCGATCCCGTGAGTTCGACGATGCGTAAACGCGCGTGGGCGACGCTTCACAGCGCGATCGCGCTGTGCGGCGCGGCGTTCATCAAATGGGCGCAGTGGGCGAGCACGAGAGAGGATGTGTTTCCAAAAGATTTGTGTCGTCAACTCGAACAACTTCACGACGACGCTCCGCAACACTCTCACCGACAGACGATGCGCATATTAGCCGCAGAATTAGGCTGCGACCCGAGCGCGGTGTTCGAACACTTTCCAAAGAAGCCTTTAGCGTCTGGTTCGGTCGCGCAGGTGTACAAGGCGCGTTTGCGCAAGGAGGTGGTCGCCGTGTGTTCGGCGCTGGCGCGACCGCGAAGACTCGATTTGAACGAGGACGGAACGCTCGACGTCGCCGTCAAGGTTCGACACCCCAACGTCGCGAAACGAATATTCCTAGACTTTCAAATTTTACGAGCCGTCGCTGGAGTGGCGGACGCGCTACCCGCGCTCAAGGGCATGCAGTTGAAGAACACCTTGGGACAATTTAGTCACACCATGACGGCGCAGACGGATTTGCGCAACGAGGCGGATCATCTCTTGAAGTTTACGCACAACATGATGGGCGAAGGCCAGATCGCCGCGCCGCAGCCTTTGCCCGGCCTCGCCACGGAGGCTGTCTTGATCGAGACGTTCGTGAAAGGGGACGGTTTGGGCGGTGCGATTAAAAACAAGTCGCCGAGAAACTCGGAGCTCTGTTCGCTCGGCGTGCACGCGTACTTGCTCATGTTGCTTCGCGACAACTTCATACACCAAGATTTACACCCCGGGAACATTCTATACAGGGTGGAAGACTCTCAGACGGGTAAGGACGGTCGCGTGAAGCTCGAGCTCATAGACTTTGGCATCGCGGATGAAATACCGCGCGCGGTGCGAAACAAATTTCTGGGATTTTTGTGCTTTTTGTTGCGAGGCGAGGGCGAAAAAGCGGCCGACGTCGCCTTGACGTGGGACGCGAATCAGACGTGCACCGATCGTGCGGCGCTTCGTCGAGACATGGCCCATCTCGTCGCCACGAAAGGGGACATTTTTACGCAGAGAGTTGACCTGGACGGTCTCTTAAAAGATGTCATGCAACTCTTTCGCAAACACGCTGTGAGCATAGACGGGATTTACGCCTCTCTCGTGGTGTCGATGTGCGTCTTGGTCGGTTTCGCGACGAGCTTAGATCCAGAGATTAATTTGTACGAAGTCGCCGCGCCGTCCGTCATGGCGTTCGCGCTCACGGGAGACGTCATGGGTCGGTTATTCGAGGGATAGTCGTTTGATTTTTAGATGCGTGTTATTTGTAGTACCACAGTAGCGCCGGTAATTGTTTAGTTTAAGCGAGCGTGCGTCGCGTGATTCGTGTCTCACACGGACAGCATCATTCTACGAGGATCTTCCACCGATTCCTTGATGGATTTTAAGAACGTCACGGCTTCTCTGCCGTCGACGAGTCGGTGATCGTACGTCAACGCGACGTTCATCATCGGCCGAGCGACGATGGCGTGATCGGGACCGACGCACACCGGTCTCCACACGATGGAGTGCATGCCCAAGATGGCGCTCTGCGGAGGATTGATGATCGGCGTTCCCGTGAGAGACCCGAAGACGCCACCATTCGAAATCGTAAAGGTTCCCCCCGCCATTTCGTCGATGGAGAGCGACCCGGCGCGCGCCTTTTTACCGAACGCCGCGATGGATCCCTCGACGTCGGCAAAGCTCATCTTTTCGCAATTTCTAAGCACGGGCACGACCAAGCCTTTCGGCGCGCTCACCGCGACGGAGATATCGACGTAGTTTCTGTACACAATCTCGTCGCCGTCGATGATGGCGTTGACGGAGGGTTCCTCTTGCAACGCCTTGGCCGCCGCCGTGACAAAGGTGCTCATGAAACCCAACTTGACGCCGTGTCTCTCTAAAAACGCATCCTTGTACTCGGTGCGCATCTGCATGACGTTGGACATGTCGATCTCATTGAACGTCGTGAGCATGGCGTACGTGTTTTGGGAACTCTTCAGACGCTCGGCGACGCGAAGACGAAGACGAGACATCGGCACGCGCGTCTCCGCGCGCGCGCGAGAGGCGGACGCGCCCGCGCTCGGCGCCTCTCTCGCCGGTTCGGCGGGCGTCGGCGTCTTCTTCGCCTCCGTCGTCGCCTTCGAAGTCGTCTCGGCGCTCGGCGCCGCCGCGCCCGCGGGCGCGCGCTTCTCCGGTCCCGGTCCCGGCGTAACGACGGCGACGCCTCGTCCGACCGCCACCGTTTCCCCCTCGGCCACCAGCACCTCCGTCACCGTTCCGCTCGTCGACGCTCGAACGTCGATCGTCACTTTATCCGTCTCAATCTGCGCGATCACCTCGTCCATCGCCACCTTTTGACCCGGTTTCACGTGCACGGCGGCGACGGCGCCCTCCGAAATCGAATCCCCCATCGACGGCACCTCCACCGTCGTCGGCGGTCCGCTCGCCTCCTTCGTCTCCTTCGTCTCCTTCGCCTCTCTCTTCTCCTTCACCTTCTTCCCCGCGCTCGGCGACACCGTCATCACCGTCTGTCCGACCGTGACCGTATCCCCAGCCTTCGCGCGCACGTCCGTCACCCGTCCCGCGCTCGGCGCGCGCACGTCAACCGTCACCTTGTCCGTCTCGATTTGCGCCACCACTTCATCCATCGCCACCTCGTCCCCGACGCTCTTCATCACGCTCGCGAGCGATCCTTCGGTGATGGAATCACCCATGGACGGCACCTCGATCGCCTGTTCCGGCTCCGCGCGCGCCGCCGCGTACCCGCGTCTCACCGCCGCCGCGCCCGCCCGCGTCGCCGGCGCCGCCGTCGTCATCGCGCGCGCGACGAACGCGCGGTCGACGAACGACGCGCGCGCGCTCCTCGCGCGTGCGATGTCGTCGCGAGCACCATCGGCGACGACCGCCGTCGACCCTCCCGCGCGCGCGTCGAGCGCGAATCGTCGTCCCGACGGTTGGTTTAAAATCGAAATCGTCCACCGTCTCCCGCGCCGACGACCGAGCTCGGACGACGACGCGGACGACGCGAGGGAGGTGAGCGACCGAGACGCGCGGATGCGTCGCTCGAGATCCGCGGCGACGCGCGCGAGACGAGACGCGCGCATGGGGGCGCGGATTCGGATTCGGATCGGATCGGCCGCGGCGTCGATGAATGGGGCGTCGACACGTGTCGACGCGTGACGTCGGTCCTCGCGCGAGAGGGTCGAGGAAGGGGGAGACGCGCGAGTGGTTCGCGCGGAGGGGTGTCGTTCGAGGTCGAGGCGACGCCGTGTCGGCGCGGGGACGCCGCCGAACGTCATTCATTCATTCATTCATTCATTCATCGTGCGAGTCGAGGACGCGAACGACGAGCGCGCGTAGGGAGGGGTGAGAGGAGAGCATGGCCAGAAAACGAGCGGAAACCGTGCCTCTGCTGGTGAAGGACGTCGACGGCGTCCGGGATGGCGTCCAGGACGCGTTGGAGCGAGGCGAGGAGACAACACCAAACGGGCGACGCGTCGGCGTCGCCGCGTTCGTCACCGCGGTGATGTGGTTTTGGATGAATATCGCCAATAATATCGCGCTGCAAGAATTTCGAGACGAGATGGGGTACGACGCGGCGACTCGGGGCGATGGGATCGGCGTGAGGTTGCGCGCGATGATGTTCGTGACGACGACGCAAATGTCGATCGGCACGGCGTTGGTGCTCTGTGTCAAGGCGTTCTCGCGGAAGGGTGAATCGTTCCGGGAAATGTGGCGGGGAACGACGGTGTTAAAGTTGGCGCTCGGTGCGCTGCATTGCGGAGGGTCGTTATTCACGAATAGCGGATTCATGTTCGCGAGCGCGTCGTTCGTGCAAATCGTGAAACTCATCGAGCCTTTCGAGATGCTCCTGTTCGACGTCTCGGTGAAAAGAATGCTCGGTCGACCGACGGGGATAAACGTGGGAGTATTGCTTTCGGTGTCCATGGTCGTGGCGAGCGCCATTTTGCTCGCGCTACAAGGCTCCATCGACGCCAAGAGAGTCATCGCCGTCGTCTTCGCCTTCCTCTCGGGTCTGTGCATCACGTGCAGAATCGTGTTACAGAAAACGTACAGATTAGCGAACGACACAAAGATGACGGATATAGGTTATGTCATCGATGAGTACTTGTCGATGACGTTTTGCGCGCTATTGACTCTGCTCGGTCTGTCTGCGTATCAACTCGTCGAGGCTCCGGACCGACTCGGCGATCTTTTCGCCGCGCTCGAGTATTTTCGCGTGGAATTGATTCTCTTCCACCCACTGTACAATTTCTTTTCCCTGATGACGCTGACCTTTGTCGCGTCCGTCACGCACTCTCTCTTGAACGTGTCCAAGCGCGTCATCGGTTTGTTGATCACGCTCGTGTGGTTCCACGAACCCGTGACGCACAGAATCATGATTGGCGTCGTGGGCGCCTTCGCGGGCGGTATTTGGTACACATTCGAGAAACGATACGCGGCGCTCGAGACGAATCGCAGCTTCTGGACGATAGAGCTCCTGCGATGGCCTAGGCCTCGGCCGAGCGGCGACGGAGGCGGCGGTATTTCCTAGCTTTAGTTTGAGATTTTCTGTACAATACAACACATTATTTCGAGTCGACGCGCGCGACGCGTCAGTGTTCGGCGGTGGACTCGACGACGATCTCTCCGACGACGACTTCTCGCGGTGATTCCGCGTCACTCGTCGCGGTCGCGTGTCGTTTGCGTCTCATCTCGATTCGATGACGCTTGAACGCCTCGGCCAACGACGCGCCGAGCGGTTCGCGTAAATTCTCCTCGGACGCGATGACGACGGGTAATCTCGGTAATCCCTGCGCCTCGATCGCGCTCACCACGACCGCGATCTCACCGAGATCCAATCCACTGAATACCAACGCGCGATGACTTCCGTATTCCCCGCCTCGCGCGTCGGCGTCCCTTCGCGGCGATTCCCAATCCGGTTCCTCGGTTCGACACACCTCGTCCAGGCTCATCCACGCGTGCTCCGCCCTCGCCGGGATCACGGGCACGTCGTACCCACCGAGTTCATCCATCAACACGCGCACTCGAGGCCACTCCTCCGCGCGAAATCCCACGAGCACCACCGCCGGCGGTCCCGCCGGGACGCGCGCGTCGGCGTCGGCGTCGGCGAGTCCGCTCCCGCGCGCCGCGACGCCCAATATCTCCGCCTCCATCGACTCGCTCAGATCACCGTGCGCGATCTCATCGCCGAAATATCTCTCCCACGCTTCCTCCTCGTCGTCGTCGCCGTCGTCGTCGCGCGCGTCGGTATTCGCCTCGTCGTCGTCGCCGTCCCGCGGCGTCGCCGCCGCCGACGGCGTCCCTTGCGCGTCCCTCTTCGCGCCCTCGCGACGTTCCGCCTCCATCGCGGCGTCCATCATGCGATTCAGCCACGGATCGTCCCATCCGTCGTCCCTCGAGGCGCGAATCGTCGTCCGCGGCGTCGCGTCCCGCGCGACGCGTCGACGTCCCGCCGCCGCCGCTCGACGGTGAAATTCACGGGAAGGCGACCGGTGCGTCGTCACCGCGCGCGTCGCACCGACGCGCGACATGCGAGAACGGAGGTTTTTTATTTTCTGGGCGGACGCGTTCGGTTCGACGCGCGCGAGGGTGTGATGACAAGGACGACGCGCGACTACGAAGATTTGTCGCCGACGGCACCGACGGCGACGCGAAGAGAAAATTCCAACACGCGAATCGGTAAGAGCAAGACGTTCAACGGAAAGGGTAATCTGAACCCGTACATGACTTGAGACCAGAATCCACACATGGCGAGGGTGAAGACGGCGAGATTGAAGGCGGCGCTCTTTTCGTCGACGGCGTCTCGCGAGAGGTACCGATGGCGCACGAGGTACCCGAGCGTTCCTCGCGCGAAGAGCTGCGCACCTCGCGTCGCGGAGTGATAGGCGGAGATGGCTTGCTGAACCAACCACGCGGCGATGATTCCCACGACTTTACACGCGAATCTGACGCTCGGACCGACCCATTTCTGATACTCTTTCGGCGCGCTCATCAACAACGCCGGCGTGAGATTTTCGTCGACGATGTTGTGCACGATATCACCCACCGCCACTCCCAGAGACACGCACGCCGCGAAGTGCACTCGCAGCGTCGCCACAACCGCCACAAATCCCATGTATATCGCCCCCACCGCATCGCTCACTTGTTCAGGATCCACCGCCTTGGCGACGACGCCCGCCTTGCGCAACACCAACGCCTTCGTCGTCAGCTCTTTCGCGTCCGGCACGCCGTTCCCATCCTCGTCCAACTCGTCGTCTTTCACGTTCGCGACGTGCGCCGCCTCGATGTTTCGCCATATGATCACCAGGGCGTTCCGCGTGGAGGCGTATCCCGTGATTCTGTACGCCTCCACCGCCGCCGTGAGCGTGGCGAAGTACCCGCCGAAAAAGCACAAGAGAAATCCGACGATCGCCGGTCCGAACTCTTGCGGGTGGTACGGCTGGAGCGCGATCCACGTCCGGCGCGCGAGGGCGATGGACGCGGTGACGTAGGGCTCGGACATCGTCGCGAGACGACTCGCGGCGACGAGGGCGGGCGCCGTCTTGTCCAATACCGTTGGAAGCGTCGATGGGACGGACGGGGCGGTCGCGGTCGTCGTGGACGTCGTCGGCGGCGCGACCGAAGACGTCGAGGAGGACTCGGGAGGTGGTTTGGACGCCCCGGAGGCTCTGAGCTTGCGAGAGAAGACGGTCATCGCGCGGGAGGTGAGAGGCGAGGTGTGAGGCGAAGAGGCGAGCGGGAGCGCGCGCGCGGGCTCGAGGAGTCGCGGTGCGCGTGTTTGAAGACTACAGACTAGAAACTATGAGCGCGAGCGAGGTGGTGGAGCGTGCGGTGTGCGCACCCGTCGACGGTGGGCGTCGCCGCCTACTCCGACGACGACGATGAGAGGCGCTTTTTTAGCAAGATTCGCCGTTTTCCCAAGAGACCGCCGAGACCGTACCACCACGGATCTTCACCGACGGCGACGTAGCCTCGTCGTTCGTACATCGCTCGAGCGTTTGGATTGTCGCGGTCGACGTGGAGCCACAGGTGGTCGTATCCCCACAGACGAGACGCGCGTTCGCATTTGAGCAACATGGCGCTGGCGACGCCTCTCCCGCGAGCGTCCGCTCGAACGGCGACGTTGCTCACGTACGGCACGCGAGGTTTGGACGTTGGAAACGGTTCCGGTAATAGCGCTTCCGGCGAACACACGCGCAGACTGGCGCTTCCGACCCAAGGATCGACGGCGATACGGACGCCGTCTTCGTCCTCGCCGTCGGTATCCTTCGACGCCGCGAATCTGGAAATCAACGTCAAACACTGCGCCTTTTCTCGCAATCGCGCCGTCACCGCATTCTCTATACCGCGCGTTTTCAACGCTCGCCCCTCTTCCCTCGCCTTTCTCTTCTCTTCAATCTGATGCTTCGTCATGTGCGTCAACTCTTTCGCGATCGAGTCGGCGTACGACGCGTCCAGCGTCTCTCGCACCCTTCCCACCACCCCCTCCAATCCATCCGCGTCCGCGCTCGACCGCTCGAACCACACCATCGCACCCATCTCTCTCTCGTCTCCTCCTCCTCTCTCCCTCTCCCTCGTCTCGCGCGCGAACGCGTCCCCGCACACTCTCGCCGCCGCGTCCGCGTGCGCCTTCGTCGTCGCCGCGCGCGTGAACACCCCGGACGCGTCGCGCCCGTCCTCCTCGATCGTCTCGGTCGTCGCGCGCGCACCGCCACCGCCGCCGCCGTCACCACCACCGCCGTCTCGCGCGCGCGCGCGCGCGATGCGTCGCCCTCGCGCCGACGACGCGCGCGACGTCCCGGTCGGCGCCGGACGCCGCAGCGCGCGGGACGGCGCGAGCGTTCGCGCGGGGAGGGACATGGGTGCGTCGACCGTCGCCGCGCGTGGCGCCGATGCGCCGATGGCGTCGACGCGCGAGGCGTGCGGTGACGCCGACGCACGCGTTCGGCATCCGCGGCAGGGCGCCGTCGCGGAAGCGGTTGACACGTGACGAGTCGTCGCTATTCCGACAAGATCCTTGTCGGAATAAAATCGCCCGATTATTCCGATGAAGCCATCTGTTATGAAAAAAAACGGTCCTTATTATCGGAATAAATCAGCCATTTCTATTTCCGAATTTCTATCTGTTACTCAACCTTACTGGCCCTTAAACTTTCATGAAGTTGAATAGTTGCTGATGGACGCTGTTTTCCCTGTGTGATTCTAGTGATTTCACAGCTTCAATATTCAAGTAATCTTAGTTGCCTGAGAATTGGGAAAAAAACCGCCGCTCCGTACATGGCGTTTCGATTCGTCGAGCTCTCCCGTAGTCCTCACTCGCCCATCGCCCAGTGCGGATATCAAACTGTAGTTGGGGTGATATTCCCCGTGTACATCCGAATGTACCGATATGAAAGATTCCATCAAAATTACCAAGCTCTACGAACAGTCGCTCTAAACAAGTTGGACCGAAGTCAACGGTCGCAGAAGGTAGCCCGTCGGGTCCGTCGTGCGTCAACTACGTCAGCTGCGCGCGGGTCAAACGGAAGTCACGATGTTTGTTCAATCAGCCCGTGTGAATCGGCGCTCGTGCGCTTTTCAAGACCTCATACAGTTGTAGGAACAACGGTACTTCAATTTTAGATTTTTAAAGTCAGTTCTGTACTGTGTACTCATTTGTGAAAAATATAGATAAGTGTGTGCTCTATGACATTTCTGGCTGCGGCAAATATGAAAATAATTCACACATCTTACATTCTGGCGCAGGTGGGTTCGTTTGATGCGCCAGTCTTCGCCATGATGGGTATTTTATCTCATTTTGTGTTTAGGCACTTGTTCCGGCGATTTTCATGAACTTTGCCATCGTTGGTCTCAATCAGATTTACGATAGAAAGATTGATCAAGTGCGAATTCACCCCATTCTTGACTAGTGTTGACGTTTGAGATCAGATCAACAAACCTTATTTGCCAGTAGCGAGCGGCGAACTCAGTGTAGACTCAGCACTTCTTTTTGTTGCTTTCTCAATAATGGCAGCATTTATCTGGGGTAAATAGTGTTGAACGATGCAGATCCTTGTTATGATTCGTATCGAAGGATGCTTGTCTGGGTCAATTCCTCTAATGTTCACTCTTCTCGTAAGGTATCTATGCAAGTTTTCCCGTTGTGTCAAAATTCACCTCACTGGTAGTCTTATGTTGGGAGTACTATACTCTGTAGATCACAAACTATTACGGTGGAAGGTATGGTAAATATTGATTGTTGGACGATTGAGTAATATTGCATCGTGTGGCTAGCGTTACCCTCTGTTGGCGGCCGCATGTATAGTCTTAGTCCGTGCGTTTACTGTGCATATAGGCTTTTTCTTGCATGCAAGGTAACTCATTTCTTTAAAGGGCTGGGTTGTGATGAATCAATGTGGCATAGACTTCAACAGAGTGGAGTATTAGCACCTGAGTCTGTGGTATCTACATTGGCAACTGTTGTGCTGATAATGAGTATTTACTCAATCGTGATAGCACTTTTCAAGGTGATTTAGATTTGACCTTTTCTTTGAGTGTTCCATGACTCAGACAACTATAGGACTTGCCTGATATTTCTGGCGATAAATTGCATGGTATTAACACTGTCAGTGTTCGTTTCGGGGTTAGACGCTATCATAAGATCTCTCGCTCGTTAAGCATCAAACCAGGTGCCGTACACCTTCCGCATATGTTTTGTGTTACTGCTACTCGCTCACTTTTGGTATGTATTCAAAATCGTGAACGATCCAACGTGTTTCGACCCCACTGTAGTGGTATGATAGCTGGAGTATACTGTGGGACGAACATCGGGCGCTGTGTCCTGGTGAGAGAAGCGCACCGGCGAATGGCTTCTTTCTAAACTTTTTCTAGGTACTGGGGCACCTTTGGGCAACGTTTGTCACCGTGGTGAAAGCACGGAGTGTAGACAAGCTATCCTCATCCTCGTTACATGCGTATTATATGTATATTTGGAGGGTAAGGTATATTGTATGTGTTTTATTATATTTGAAACAGCCAATTAGCTCTTCTATTTCGAGTACTTCTTGCTCATTTTCTTGAGCTAAGTCTGACCGTGTGTTGAGTCAAGCATGTATATCATCAAGTGAAGATACTTCGAATTTCCTCATCCATGCAGCGCAGATAAGTCTGCAATATTTTCGTAAACATCACGATTCCCCATTTCATACAGATCTAAGATCTCATTACTTATGCTCTCGCACACGTATCTATCCATGTGAAGTGCCGTACACCAGTCTTTGGGAAGAGTGAGCTTTGAGCCCATGAACTTCGTTGCTGCAGGGGTAGCGTGAATGGTCGTAGCGTAGTACGATGAAGATTATACCTAAATATATCACAGCATGGGCACAAGCTTGTGCGGTGTGCTGGAGACATACAGTTGTTCTCAGGCTTAGTGTAGCTTATTAATGGGGCAAGTTGGCAATCGGCCATAATGAAGTTACCTGTCATTTGCGAAATTCCATGCAGTCTGGGCAAGTTCACGTGTACTCGACTCAGAAATACGGCAATGTCCTTGCATTTGCTTCACTGTGCTTAGTAAATACTTGTAAGGGTGTTCTATGTTGAAGTCAAAAGCTAAACTGTGAAGTAAGCGCCGTTCGGCCCGTAAAACTAGTTCTCTTTGCTCCTGGACGAAATTCTACTCCACGTTATCAAATACTCTGTAACAGTACAACAGTCCGCTCAACGTACCGAGTCTTGCATCAAGGAGCACGCTGTACCGTCCTCGTCCTTATGTTTAACAGCAGTGGATACTTTCAGTAAATCACTCAGGGACTTCGGAGTTTCTTCTACTTTTCCAGCTAGAAACATGCAAGCAGATGCAATAATCTAAGCACTGTGGTGAGCACAGAATCTTAAATCATGAAGAAGTAACCATACATGTAAATCGCTCTTATGTATGCTGATGCAGTGGTGGGAATAAAAACGGTGACAAAATACAATTGCCGTGGCAATTGTCAACTGGGGGCTGCGGGGTTGTCATGCCACAATACTAGAATTATCACACGAAATGCGTACACTTTTAATCGCATCCCAATATCTTTTAAAAACTCGCAATAAATCCATCTCAAGTCCCTCTCCGTGTGAATGGCCCCTCGAGACATTGTAAGTCTGAGCACGTTGAGCTGTCGCGCAGTCGTGTTCTAAACCGGGAGTTAACGAATGTCTTCCGGACTTAGTTGCGTATGGTGAAAACCGCGGACTCTTCGCACTCAGCTCCGAACAAGTTCCCTTCCATTGAGTAAGAGGCCCCCAATTCCGTGCCCAAAGAGTCCAAACCTTCAAACTCGTGACGAGTTACTCGTCTAGGTTGGTTGGAACTGTCTAGCTAAAATTTAGCTGCTAATCTCGCCGGGCGTGGCTAAATCTCAGACCGAAGCAACGTTTTATCATTCACGTATGTCGTGTTTAACATCTGTTAAAGTCTGTCCAAACATATAAAAATACATTTTAATACAATTGCATAGTACACTATCTATTCAAGCCATTATCCCT
>CEUM01062395.1_pt1 | contig 26032 bp, 21 predicted proteins | sample 356421 | NCBI WGS metagenome assembly CEUM01 (sample SAMEA2622716, study PRJEB7988) | marine metagenome | biome: marine biome (ENVO:00000447); feature: surface water layer (ENVO:00002042); material: "saline water (ENVO:00002010), including plankton (ENVO:xxxxxxxx)" | depth 5 m
AATGCACAAGCCGTTGCTGAACATGCATTAGGCATGTTGCTTTCTCTCTTTAACAACCTAAACAAAGCGGATGCAGAAGTTAGAAGTGGGATTTGGAAAAGAGAAGAAAATAGAGGTCGCGAACTTTCTGGAAAAACCATTGGAATTATTGGTTATGGAAATAATGGCAGCGCTTTCGCCAAAGTATTACAAGGGTTTGGCTGCACTGTATTAGCCTATGATAAATACCTTGAATCCTTTAACACAAATTGGGCAGAGCAAGTAGAATTGGAGGTTATTTTTCAGAAATCAGACATTTTAAGCTTACACATCCCTCTTTCACAAGAAACTACATACCTATTTAATGATGACTACTTAGAAAAATTCAAAAAACCTATTTACCTCGTTAATACTTCTAGAGGAAAGTGCGTTGACACAAAAACTATTTTGAAAGGACTTAAAAACAAAAAGATCTTTGGTGCATGTTTGGATGTTTTTGATTTCGAAAAATCTTCTTTCGAAAAAATAGAAAAATCAGAAACCTTAGAAGATCTTATCAAGTCTGATAAAGTCATTTTATCACCACATATTGCTGGGTGGACCTTTGAGAGTTATGAAAAACTTTCAAAAATTTTACTCTCAAAAATTCTATCGAACCACTAATTGAACAGTATGGCGACTTTTTTGTTCTAAAAGCAATGTTTTATCCTTCAACACCTTTGCCATAGAATCATCATTATAATGACGAATAGTATATAATGTTAGTTCGTCATTATACAACACTTGATACTCTTTCTTCAAAGCATCTATTAAGGCTGGAACTTTTTGCGCATCATCATCTACACAAACGGAAAAACTTACTGCAGAGTTTTGCATTACATTTACTCGCACACCATACTCAGAAAACAAATAGAAAATATGACTCAAGTGATCTTCAACTATGAAAGATAAGTCTTGAGCCGAAATCGAAAGTAATACTTGGTTTTCTTTCACTATAAAAGAGGGTAGAAATGGCTTGACTTCAGCACCTTCGCTTACCACTGTTCCATCATTAGTACCATCTACAAAAGAGCGAACGCGTAAAGGAATTTTTTTGTCCTTTAAAGGTTGAATTGTTTTGGGATGAATAACCTTGGCTCCAAAATAAGCAAGCTCTATAGCTTCAGCATAGGATAAGCTTTTCAGCTTCTGAGCATCCTCAAAAAAGCGTGGATCAGCATTCAAAATACCAGTAACATCCTTCCAAATAACAACCTCCTCTGCTTGAGTAGCATGCGCTAAGATAGCAGCTGTAAAATCCGAACCTTCTCTGCCAAGCGTAGTCGTGAAATTCTCCGAAGTACACCCAATAAATCCTTGGGTAAGCACAGGTAATCCTTTACTAACCTCTTTTTGTATCAAGCTTTGTGTTAGTTCCCAATCAACACGGGCATTTCGGTGCGTATTATCTGTTCGAATAATATCTCTTGCATCTAGCCAACGATTTGTAAATCCACACTCATTCAAATAAGCGCTTATGATAGTTGTTGATAATAACTCTCCCACCGAAACAATTTGGTCGTATTCGTAAGCATAAGTACTGGTTGGCGCATCTTCAATCACCCACTCTATCTCTACAAACAGATTATTCACTTCATCATAAATAGGGTGATTGCGCTCAAACAATTGAGTCATGATATCAAAATGATATTGTTTTACTGAATCTAAAGAGGGTGCATCTCCGCTGTAGTAAGCGTTTACTATTGCCTCTAAAGCGTTAGTTGTTTTACCCATAGCAGAAATCACGATCATCAAATTCACATCTGATTCGGCTTGTAAAATGCTTACCACATTTCGAACACCTGCTGCATCCTTAACCGATGCTCCACCAAACTTATAAACTATCATTAAATCGGAAATTGGTAATTTGTTTCTTCACTAACTTTCCACTCAGCCATTCGTCATCTAAATGCGCATCATACTTTTTATAAAAGTTGATTGCGGGCTCATTCCAATCTAGTACTTGCCAAATCATTCCGTTCACCTCAATCTGCTGGGCGATACGAACTGTTTCTTCAAATAGCTGCGACCCGATACCCTTTCCTCTGTAAGATTCTTTCACTACAAAATCTTCTAAAAACAAAAAGCGCCCTTTCCAAGTAGAATAACGAATAAAATAGAATGACATACCCACAATTTCATCATCAATTTCAGCAACAATAAACCAATACCAAGGATGTTCACCAAAGCCATCTTTCTCTAATTCCTTCAGAGTAATCGTTACTTCGTTAAGCGCCTTCTCATATTCGGCCAATTCCTTGATTAAATCCAATACTACTGGCAAATCAGCCTGTGTTCCTTTTCGGATGTGTGCAGTCATAAAGCAAAGGTAATTTTTTTCCCTTTCCAACGTATTTCATCATTCCCTTATTTTATCTCATATTTGCAACAGAATAACCAGTTATGGCAAAGATTAAAACACTTACCGAATTCATTACTGATCAACAAGCATTGAACCCTAGTGCAAAAGGAGATTTAAGTCGACTACTAAATGATATTGCTATTGCCTCTAAAATTGTTCACCGAGAAATTAACAAAGCAGGATTAGTCGATATCTTAGGTGAAGTAGGCCAAGAAAATGTACAAGGGGAATCGGTTAAAAAATTAGACTTATACGCCAACGATCAGTTTATTGCTGCATTTAAATCTGGAGGAGAATGTGCTGCTGTGGCTTCTGAAGAAGATGAAGACATTGTTATACTAGACGGTTTAAACTCTCAAAACGGAAAATACTTAGTCAGTATTGATCCATTAGATGGATCATCCAATATTGATGTTAATATATCGGTCGGAACCATCTTTTCTGTTTTACAAAGAAAAGACACAAACAAAACCGTAACGAAAGAAGAATTTTTTGTTGCAGGAAAAGAGCAAGTAGCTGCCGGATATGTAATTTACGGTTCATCTACCATGTTGGTATATACTACAGGAAATGGAGTAAACGGATTTACACTAGATCCATCTATTGGTGAATTTTGCTTGTCTCATCCAAATATACAAACGCCTGTTACTGGAGAAATTTACTCAGTAAATGAAGCCAATCTGAATACTATGTCAAAAGGAGTTAAAAAATATGTGTCATTCTGCCAGCAATTAGACGATAATAAAAATCGCACACATACTGCTCGTTTTATGGGTTCATTAGTTGCCGATTTTCACCGAAATCTATTAAAAGGAGGAATTTATATTTATCCAAAAACAACAGCCGCTCCACTAGGTAGACTACGCCTGTTATATGAATGTGCTCCATTAGCATGGATTGCTGAAGAAGCTGGAGGAAAAGCAACAGACGGAACACAAAGAATCTTGGATATTGTGCCAACTGATTTACACCAAAGAACACCTTACTTTATTGGCTCTACCCAAATGGTAGAAAAGGCCCAAAGCTATATGAACGAATAGGTGAAACTACCCCAACTCATAGGATTATACAAAGAACATGCTGCCTCACAATTACTACAGCAGGCCCTAACCGATAATCCCAAAAGCAAAATACACTTCAAAGGTTTAGTAGGCTCTCAGAATGCTCTTCTAGCAGCCAATATCTCACAAGAAGTAAAACGCCCACACCTTTTTATTTTATCTGATAAAGAAGAAGCTGCATACTTCTTAAACGATTTAGAAAGCATCCTGCAAAAAGAAGTCTTATTTTTCCCTAGTTCTTACAGAAGACCTTATCAGATAGAAGAAACAGATAACGCAAATGTATTGTTACGCGCAGAGGTTTTAAACACACTCAATCATCATCGCCATCCAATTATTGTAAGTTATCCAGAAGCTTTATTCGAAAAAGTAGTCAGTCAAAAACACCTCAAACAAAATTCCTTAGATGTTAAAAGAGGTGACACGTTCTCAATCAATTTCTTAAACGAAACGCTGCAAGAATATGGATTTGATCGTGTAGATTTTGTAATCGAACCAGGCCAATATTCAATCCGCGGCGGAATCTTGGATGTTTTTTCTTTCTCCAATGAACAGCCTTATCGTATGGAGTTTTTTGATGATGAAATTGAGAGTATTCGAACTTTCAACATCAACACTCAACTATCACAAGAAACGCACAATAAATTTTGCATTGTACCTAATGTACAAGAACAACTACTACAGGAAAGTCAGGAAAGTTTTTTGGAATATCTATCGCCTAAAACACAGATATGGTTTAAAAATATAGAACTGACAAAGGGTACGCTAGACAGCTTTTTCAATAAGGCGATTATTTCTTTTGAAGAATTAAAAGACAGCCCACTCAAACATTTGTCACCTCAACAGTTGTTTATCAATGGCAAAAGCTTTACAAAACAAATCGATTGTTTTCCAGTTATCGAATTCGGACAAGCGTTTCATTACATTGCAGACGGAACGTATGAGTTTCTTGCTACACCACAACCGACATTCAATAAGCAGTTCGATTTACTAGCTAGTGACCTACACAAAGGGCAAGAGAATTACTACCAAAATCTCATCCTTTGCGCAAGCAGTCAACAAGTGGATCGCTTTCAAAAGATTTTTGAAGACATTGGACAAGAAGTTGAATTCACTCCTTTAGTATTTAGTCTGAATAAAGGTTTTATCGATCATCAGAAAAAAATTGCATGTTATACTGATCATCAAATTTTTGAGCGCTACCACAAGTTTCGCCTCAAAACAGGATTTGCCAACAAGCAAGCTATTACACTTAAGCAACTAACCAATTTGCAACCTGGCGATTTTGTTACTCATATAGACCATGGAATTGGAAAGTTTGCCGGATTACATAAAATAGATGTCAACGGTAAAAAGCAAGAAGCCATTAAGCTTTTGTATAGAGATAATGACACCCTATTCATTAGCATTCATTCATTACATAAAATCGCTAAGTATAGTGGTAAAGATGGCGCTGAACCAAGAACTAATAAACTTGGCTCTGGACAATGGCTAAAAACAAAAGCAAAAACTAAAAGTCGTGTTAAGCAAATTGCTTATGATCTCATTCACCTATATGCTAAAAGAAAAGCAAAAAGTGGTTTCGAATTTTCTCCAGATAGTTTTTTACAATATGAGTTAGAAGCATCTTTCATGTATGAGGACACTCCAGACCAATACAAAGCTACACAAGCGGTAAAAAATGATATGGAAAATAGTATGCCAATGGATCGACTAATTTGTGGAGATGTTGGTTTTGGAAAAACAGAAGTTGCCATCCGAGCAGCTTTTAAAGCAGTTGCCGACAATAAGCAAGTCGCTGTTTTAGTTCCGACTACTATTTTAGCTATGCAACATGCTAAAAGTTTCAAAAAACGATTACAGGGGCTCCCTTGTAAGATTGATTACATCAATCGATTCAGAACAACTAAAGAACAACGAGAAATTCTGAAAGGAGTGGCCGAAGGAGAAATCAACATACTAATTGGCACACACCGTATAGTCGGTAAAGATGTTGCTTTTCATGACCTTGGACTACTTATCATTGATGAAGAACAAAAGTTCGGTGTAGCGGTTAAAGATAAACTGAAAACCTTCAAAGCAAACGTTGACACATTAACCCTCACCGCTACTCCTATTCCTAGAACCTTACAGTTTTCGTTGATGGGGGCCCGTGACTTATCTATTATTAACACGCCACCACCAAACAGACATCCTGTTCAAACTGAAGTATGCACCTTTGATGAAGAACTAATTAGAGATGCTATCACTTATGAAGTTTCAAGAGGTGGGCAAGTTTATTTTGTGCACAATCGTATAGAAAACATACAAGAGGTTGCTGGCTTAGTACAGCGCCTAAGCCCTAACGCTAAAGTAGGAATTGGACATGGAAAAATGGAGGGAAAGAAGCTAGAACAAATCATGCTTGCTTTCATAGAAGGGGAATTTGATGTGCTTGTTTCCACCACAATTATTGAAAACGGATTAGACATTCCTAATGCCAACACCATAATCATTAACAATGCTAACAATTTTGGGCTTTCTGACCTTCATCAAATGCGAGGCCGTGTAGGACGATCAAACAAAAAAGCATTTTGCTACCTCTTAGCTCCACCAGCCTATTCTTTAACATCTGATGCGCGCAAACGACTCAATGCATTAGAGCAATTTTCAAATTTAGGAAGTGGGTTCAACATCGCTATGCGCGATTTAGATATTCGAGGTGCTGGAGATTTACTCGGTGCTGAGCAAAGTGGTTTTATTGGTGATATTGGTTTCGATATGTATCAAAAAATACTAGACGAAGCTATACAAGAACTCAAGGAAGAAGAGTTCAAAGATTTATATCAAGAAGATAAAAACAAAGTATTGGTAGCCGATTGCCAACTAGACACCGATTTAGAAATCTTGATTCCAGAAGAATATATCAGTAGTGTTTCTGAACGACTTTTTCTATACAAAGAGCTGAACGAATTAAAGACCGAAAAAGAACTAAACCGTTTTCAAGTACAATTAAACGATCGTTTTGGAGCGCCTCCCCATCAAGTGCAAGAGTTAGTTCAGTCTTTACGCCTACGTTGGTTAGGAAAACAAATCGGATTTCCTCGCTTAGCGCTTAAAAACAACAAACTTACCGGCTATTTCCCGCCACAGGATAGCGAATATTTTCAAACAGAAAGATTTGGAAAAGCACTCGAATACTTGAAACAAAACCACTCCAACTGTGAAATGAAAGAAGTAAAAGAAAAACTCATTTTCCGCATCAACAATATCCACACAGTACAAGAAGCTATTTTACAATGTCAAAAAATATTAGGCGCGTAAGAATTCCTAATTACTTGTTAAAATAAATAGCTAATCTTTAATAAATTTGTTTTTATAAAGAAGAAAATGAAACATCTACTTGCTATATTCACTATCTGCATTACTCTAGGGTTACAAGCTCAAGAATTACCAAAAGGTCTTGCTCCTAACGAAAGAGATGCAAACTTTCTGCAAAGCATAGGAGTAATAGGAAATCCTTATCAAAATAAAACAGCACAAGCCACTATACATACTACACCACCTAGCTTCAATGTGCGCACCATGGCTGAATGGGAAGAAATAGAAGCGCTTACTATTACTTGGAGTACTAACTACGGTATAACAGAAGAAATTATTCTAACTCAAATTGTAGAGCATGCTATCAACGAATGTGATGTTATTATTATATGCAATAATCAAAATACTGTTGCTGGGTATCTTGCATCGCAAGGTATTAGCAGTCCAAATATCCATTACATAGAAGCAGATTACAACAATATTTGGATGCGTGATTACGGACAAAACACTGTATATAAAAATGATGTAGAAGACCGCTTATTAGTCGATTGGATTTATAACCGAAATCGTCCGTATGACGACCTCGTTCCCGAGCACATAGCAACACATCTGAATATTGACATGTATAATACTACTCAACCTCCTTACGACTTAATGGCCACAGGTGGGAACTTCATGAGTGATGGAATGGGAACAGCCTTTTCTTCTAAATTGATAGAAGACGAAAACAGTGGAGGTTATGCATGGAATGGGCCAAGTGGAAATGTTTTTTATCCAAATCACACTATTTCGGAAATAGAAAACATTATGCAAGAATTTATGGGTATAGATACTTATATTATCATGGAAACACTCCCCTATGATGGTATTCATCACATAGATATGCACATGAAGCTATTAGATGAAGAAACCATTCTTATGGCTGAATACCCAGCGGGAGTAGCAGACGGCCCTCAGATAGAAGCTAATTTGCAATATGTACTCAATAATTATAATTCTGCTTTCGGGACTGGTTATAAAATTGTTCGTATCCCTTCTCCGCCAAGTTCAGGAGGATACTACCCAGACAACAATGGATACTACCGTACCTACACAAACTCTGTATTTATCAATAATACAGTTTTAGTTCCTTTCTACAGAGAAGAATACGACACTACCGCACAGCGTATATACGAAGAGGCATTGCCTGGATACAATATTGTTGGAATAGATGTAGATGATAGCGGCACCAACCTAATTTCTTACAGTGGAGCTATTCATTGTATCACACACTCTGTAGGAGTAGATGAACCCTTACTTATACAACATCAATCTTTGGAAGATACTAACCCTCAAGCAAATTATGTAGTATCAGCCAATATACAACACAATAGCGGAATTGCTACTGCAAATTTGTATTTCACCACGGACCTTTCTCTAGGATACAATCCTCCTATCAGTATGTCTAATATTACAGGAAATAATTGGGAAGCAAATATACCAGGTACAATTACTAGCGGAAGTACCGTCTATTACTACATAGAAGCAACGGCCAATAGCGGAAAAACAATCAATCGCCCAATGCCTGCTCCAACTGGATATTTTGATTTCAAAATATTGAATAATACTACAGAAATTAAAGATGGCATAGACACGAAATTAAGTGTATTTCCTAATCCAGCATCAGCAATCACTTGCATTCCTGTAAGCATAAGTCATAAAACTCAAGTAACGATATTTTTAGTCGATGTATTGGGGCAGCATATTAGTCTTATTTTCGAGGGAGAGTTACCAACAGGTGAAAGCAAATACTTTATTGATGCAAGACAATATCATTCAGGAGTATATAACATTGTCCTAGAAACTGCTACAGGAAGGTCAACACAAAAACTCATAATTCAGTAATAGATAAGAAATATCAAATAAAAATCTCTTCTAGTAAAGCTTATAGTATAGTTACCTTCTAATTGCCTCCACAGGATCTAGTCGTGCTGCTGATAGAGCAGGAACTATACCCGAAACAATTCCGATTATAATAGAAACGGATAATCCCAATATAACATTTTCCATACTCAGCTGAATACTGAAATCACTTATGTTGCTTGCCGTAACTGCAAGAGTGAAAACAAGCAGCAATCCAAGTATCCCTCCAATCACACACAGTATTACAGATTCTAATAAAAATTGCAACAGAATAAAGTTGTTTTTTGCTCCTAATGCTTTTTGAATACCAATTAGCTTAGTGCGCTCTTTTACAGAAACAAACATGATATTTGCAATTCCAAACCCTCCAACCAAAATGGAGAAACCACCTATCACCCAACCCGCCATTCCAATCACAGAAAACAGAGAGTCCAAAGCAGTAGTAATAACCGATATTTCATTCAGCGCAAAATCATCAGGCATACGTGGTTTTAATTTTCGAATACTGCGCATCGCTCCACGCAATTCATCTTTAAGTTCAGATTTGCTTACACCTACTTTTGCTTTTACCATTATTATAGGATCAGCCTTGCGTACATTCATAATGTTTCGTCCAAAATTAATAGGCATCAAAACGCCGGTATCCATAGAGTTTCCTGTGATATCTTCCCCTTCTTTTGTAAACACACCTACAACTACTACTTTTCTTCCGCCAAGCTTCATATGTTCACCTATAACATCTATGGTTCCGAAAAGAGCCATTGCTACATCATACCCAATCAAGACATGATTTTTACCGCTATTCATTTCTTGTTCAGTAAAATATCTTCCGGAAGTCAATTCAAAATTTCTTATCTGACTAAACTCATGTGAACTGGCCATTACCTCAACTCCTTCTATAGAATTGCTGCCCACTTTCAAATTTCTACGACTCGAAATCATAAATGCAATTGCTTCAGTTTTTTGACATAAACTTTGCAACTTTGGCAATTCTTCCTGCTTAACTTGTGGACGCTTCAAAAACTCCCACCATTTATACTCGCCACTATCATCAGCTCCCCAAGGCCATTTCTGAATATAGATCACATCTGTGCCAAGTTTATCTACGCTACTACGCACATTATTCTCTAAAGAATCTACAACCGTAAACACCGAGATAATAGCCAAAATACCGATAGTCACACCCAACAAGGAAAGAAATGTACGTAACCGATTATTAGTCAATGCATGTAATGCAAATCGTAAACTCTCTTGAAACAGTCGAAATAAAATCATTACTTTTTCTAACAAGGGTAAAGTTAAAAATTTATGCTTTTCAAAAGTTATCAACATAGCATAAAAAGAGCTTTTTTTCCGTTGTTTCTTCCTAGTAATTTGGATAATATTGCATACAAACATTCAATTTATAATGAACGGACTAATTAAGCCCAAAAACGCATTAATTTCTGTCTTTCACAAAGATGGATTAGAGCCGATAGTAAAGAAACTTGACGATATAGGCGTAGCCATTTATTCTACAGGAGGCACCCAATCTTTTATTGAAAAGCAAGGGGTAAACGTAAACAAAGTAGAGGATTTGACCTCTTACCCTTCTATCTTGGGAGGTCGTGTAAAAACACTACATCCAAAAGTTTTTGGTGGTATTTTAGGCCGCAGAGAACTTCAAAGCGATCTTAATCAATTAGACAAATACCAAATTCCAGAATTCGACATCGTAATTGTTGATTTATATCCATTTGAAGAGACAGTTTCCTCAGGGGCTAAAGAACAAGCGATCATCGAGAAAATTGACATTGGTGGTATTTCTTTAATCCGTGCTGCTGCCAAAAATTTTAAGGATGTTATAATAATTTCTACTCGTAATGACTACGCAGAATTTTTAGATATATTAAACGAAAAGAATGGTACTACAATTACCGACAGAAAACGATTTGCAGCTAAGGCATTTAATGTTAGCTCTCATTATGATACTGCTATTTTCTCTTGGTTCAATAAAGAAGAAACCGTATTCAAGCAAAGTATTACTGAAGGACACACTCTTCGCTATGGAGAAAATCCACATCAGGATGGGACATTCTACGGAAATCTTGATGAAATGTTTGAGAAATTGCATGGAAAAGTACTTTCGTACAATAACCTTCTAGATGTTGATGCTGCAGTAAATCTTATGTCAGAATTTAACGAAACTACTTTTGCTATACTTAAGCATAATAACGCCTGCGGATTGGCTTCTAGAGATAACTTAGTAGATGCATGGAAAGATGCCTTAGCAGGAGATCCGGTCTCTGCTTTTGGCGGTGTATTAATTTGCAACTCAAATATTGATCTTAACACAGCTGAAGAAATAAATAAAATTTTCTGCGAAATAGTTATATCCCCAGGTTACAACAAAGATGCTTTGGAAGTCTTGAAAAGCAAGAAAAATCGCATTATATTAGTGCAGAAGAACGTGAAGTTAGCCAACAAACAATTTCGGACCATTTTAAATGGAGTTTTGGAACAAGATAAAGACTTGAAAACGGATACTATCAACGAAATGAAAACCGTTACCAAGTTAGTTCCTACACAAGAACAGTTAGTTGACTTAGAGTTTGCAAGCAAACTTTGTAAGAACACCAAATCGAACACCATTGTTTTGGCAAAGAATAAACAATTATTAGCTAGTGGAGTTGGACAAACTTCAAGAGTTGATGCTTTGAAACAAGCTATTGAAAAAGCTAAACATTTTGGCTTCGATCTTAACGGTGCTGTGATGGCCTCAGATGCATTTTTTCCATTTCCGGATTGTGTAGAGATTGCTAATAATGCAGGTGTTGTTGCCGTTATTCAACCGGGAGGCTCTATAAAAGATCAGTTGTCTATCGATTATTGTAACAACAATAATATGGCTATGGTTATGACTGGAACCAGACATTTTAAACATTAAAAGTAAAAGACTATGGGTTTTTTCGATTTCATGACGCAAGAAATTGCAATTGACTTAGGTACCGCTAACACCCTTATCATTAACAACGATAAGGTTGTAGTAGATGAGCCTTCAATTGTTGCTAAAGATATTATCTTAAATAAGGTAGTCGCCATTGGTAAAAAGGCACAACAGATGCATGGGAAAACACATAAAACCATAGAAACAATCCGACCATTAAAGGATGGTGTAATTGCTGACTTCCAAGCGGCTGAGCAAATGATTCGCGGAATGATCAAAATGATTCCAAGCCGAAAAACCTTGTTTCAACCTTCCTTAAAAATGGTTATATGCATTCCTTCTGGAATTACTGAAGTAGAGAAACGTGCGGTAAAAGATTCTGCCGAACACGCAGGAGCTAAAGAAGTATACCTCATTCACGAACCTATGGCAGCTGCAATTGGAATTGGTGTTGATGTACTTGAACCAAAAGGAAATATGATTATTGATATAGGTGGTGGAACATCTGAAATTGCCGTAATATCTTTAGGAGGTATTGTAACAGATAAATCTGTCAAAATTGCAGGTGATGATTTCACAAACGATATTCGTGTGTATATGCGTAATCACCACAACATTGACATTGGTGAACGTATGGCAGAGAAGATCAAGATCAATGTTGGTGCTGCCTTACAAGAATTGGATGAGCCGCCGCAACATTTCGCTGTTCATGGTCGTGATTTAATGAGTGGTATCCCAAAAGAAATTATTGTTACTTACAAAGAAATTGCTCGCGCCTTAGACCAAACAATTGCCCAAATTGAACAAGCAGTATTAGCAGCATTAGGTCAAACACCTCCTGAACTTTCTGCCGACATTTACAATACTGGTATTTATTTAACAGGTGGCGGATCGATGTTAAGAGGGCTTGATAAAAGAATTTCTCAGAAGACAAAGCTACCAGTTTATGTTGCAGAAGATCCTTTAAGAGCTGTAGCGAGAGGAACCGGAATTGCCTTGAAAAACACAGACAACTTCCCATTCTTAATTCGCTAAAAAGACTCATGTAACAAATGGGCAACTTACTCCAGTTCATAGGCAAAAATCATGTGCTATTATTGTTTATTCTACTAGAGGTATGTGCCTTTTTGATGATTGTACAAAATAATCATTTCCAACGAGTAGCTTTCATTAACTCCACTAATGTAGTGACCGCTAACACCTTTCAAACTTTAAGTAATTGGAAGAATTACTTTTCGCTTAAAAGCGCAAACGAGCAGTTGGCTTTAGAAAATGCTAAATTAAATACACTAATCTCACATAAAGGATTAAATGACACTATTGCTTCTGTTTTACCAAAGCAATACATTTCCGCTATGGTTATCAACAACTCGACAGCTAAACGTAATAACTACCTGACTATAGACAAAGGAATCAAACATGGAGTTGAAAAAGGAATGGGTGTTGTTACACCAAATGGTGTAGTTGGTATTATTAAAGAAGTATCAGAACACTTTAGTTCTGTGCTTTCAATATTACATGGAAAATCCAAAACAAGTGTAGTGTTACAAGACTCTCATTACTTTGGGTCTTTAGAATGGAAAGGAGGGAATTATCAAAATGCGGTTGTTAATGACATACCCTCGCATGTAGAACTTAACATTGGTGACACAATTATCAGCAGTGGGTATTCATCTATATATCCTGCAGACATCCCAATAGGTACAATTAGCAGAATTAACACCAAATCACACAAAAACTTTCACCAAATTGACATTCTGTTTTTAGAAGATTTCAAACAACTGAAATATGTATACATCACAAAAAGTATACTAAGTAACGAAGTGCAAAAATTAGAAAACAATAATGAATAATTTCATCCTCAAACACATAATTCGTTTTGTATTCTTAGTTATTATACAAGTACTTGTGTTGAATAATACGCTGTTCATGGGATATGTCAACCCTTATATTTATATTTTATTTCTTTTACTATTACCTTTCGATACGCCAAGATGGTTGAATTTAGTATTAGCTTTTTGTCTAGGAATTTCCGTAGATGCTTTCCAAAACACCATGGGATTACATACTTTCTCATGTGTTTTGATGGCTTATTTTAGACAACCCATACTACACTTTTTACTACCACAATTGAAGAATAAAAAACAAAGCAACTTAGAGTTTTCATTGCAAGAATTCGGTTTACAAAGAGCTTTAATTTACACCGGAACTTTGGTGTTTATCCATCACTTTAGCCTCTTCATTCTAGAAGCGTTTCAACTAGAATTAATTAGAATTTTAATAAGAACATTATTAAGTTCTTTTATCAGTATCACTCTAATAATCATAATACAATACTTATTATTCAAAGAAGCTAAAAGATGATGCGTAACTACAGTAATAGACAATACATTATCGGTGGTTTCTTCTGTCTAATTGGCATCATTTTTGTTATACGTCTATTCAGTATACAGGTATTAGATGACACCTACAAAACCTCTTCAGAAAATAATGTCATCCGTAAACAAACTGAATATCCTGGAAGGGGTCTAATTTATGACAGAAATGGAGAGCTACTAGTGTATAATGAGGCTGCCTATGATTTAATGGTCACACCCAGAGAAGTAAAAACATTAGATACGGCTCTGCTATGTAACATTTTAAAAATTGATAGCGCAGATGTATCTAAGCGCATGAAAAAATGCCGAAACTATTCCTCATATAAAGCTAGTGTTTTCATGAAACAAATCTCTACAGAGACTTATGCCACACTCTCCGAAAAGATGTTTGAGCTGCCTGGTTTTTATGTGCAATCTAGAACCTTAAGAAGGTACCCTAAAAAAATTGGAGCCCATTTATTGGGTTATGTTGGTGAGGTAAATGAACAAACTTTAAGAAAAAACAAATATTATAAAAAAGGGGATTATATTGGGATTACCGGAATAGAAAAAGCATATGAAGAACAAATTCGAGGAGAAAAAGGTATGCAAATGCTACTGAAAGATGTACACAACAATATCAAAGGAAGTTTTCAAAACGGAAAATTTGACATTCCGGCAATAAAAGGTAAAAATATCACTACCACTATTGATGCAAAACTACAAGCTTATGCAGAAACTCTGATGCATGGTAAACGAGGAAGTATCGTAGCTATTGAACCAAATAGTGGTGAAATATTATGTTTAGTTTCTGCGCCTTCCTACGATCCTAATCTATTAGTTGGTCGTAAGCGTACACCCAACTATATTCTTTTGGATGAAGACAGCCTTAACAAACCACTATACAACAGAGCCTCCTTGGCCCAATACCCTCCAGGCTCCACTTTTAAGTTAATTAATGCGCTTATTGGATTACAAGAAAATACCATTTATGGAGGTAGTAAATATAAATGTCTTGGTGGTTTTCATTTTGGAGTAGAAAATAGAAAAATGGGTTGTCATGAGCATCGTTCTCCCCTCAATCTCAAAGAAGCTATAGCAACTTCTTGCAATGCTTATTTTTGTTATGTATACAAGGGGATTATTGAGAAGTATCCGAATGTATACGAGGGATACAATACTTGGTATAATTATGTATCTAGTTTTGGATTAGGCAATTGGTTGAATAATGATTTACCAACAGGAAAAAAAGGGTTTTTACCTTCAAGTAATTACTACGACAAAATGTATAGAAAAGGTGGATGGAAAGCCTTAACCAATATTTCCTTAGCAATTGGACAAGATGCATTATTATGTACTCCAATCCAAATGGCAAACATGACTGCAGCTATCGCTAACAAAGGATTTTATTATACTCCACATGTTGTTAAAGAGATTGAAGGAGATACTATTCCTTCACGCTTCTTAAAACCCAAACAAACAATGATAGATGCTGAACATTTTGATTTGGTAATTCGAGGAATGCAAGAAGTAGTAGATGATACAGAATTAGGAACATCAAATGCCGCTAAAATGGATAATATTTCTGTTTGCGGAAAAACAGGAACAGCTGAAAATCCTCACGGAGAGGATCACTCTATTTTTATTGCATTTGCTCCAAAAGAAAACCCGCAAATAGCCTTGGCAGTTTATGTAGAAAATGGTGGGTGGGGTTCTACTTGGGCAGTACCCATTGGAAGTTTAATGTTAGAAGAATACCTAACAGATAGTGTTAAAAGAGTGGAACTAGAAAAATATATATTAGAAGGAGTGATTGAATACACAGAATGAGACTAAAGAAAAACATATTTGACCATGTAGATTGGTGGCTCATCTTGATGTATACTGCCTTAGTACTAATTGGCTGGTTAAATATTTATGCTGCCTTGTATCAAGAAGGTTTCGATCTGTTCGACTTCAGTCAAAAGTATGGTAAGCAATTACAATGGATCATCATCGCCTATGTAGTTGCTATGATAATTCTCTTTTTCAATTGGCAATTTTTCGAAGGCTTTGCCTATATCATATATTTTATTGTAATACTTGCTCTTATTGGAGTTTTATTTTTAGGAATCGAAGTAAACGGAGCAAAATCGTGGTATGATTTAGGTTTTTTACGCATACAACCAGCAGAGTTTGCCAAGTTTGCTACTTGTATGGCTGTTGCTAAATACCTTAGTACTTTACACATTAATTTAAAAATTATACGTACTAAACTAATTGCAGGAGCTATTGTATTATTACCTACCCTGCTCATTATTTTACAAAATGACACAGGTTCTGCCTTGGTATATACAGCTTTTATCATTGTTTTATATAGAGCAGGTCTTCCTGGCACTATTCTCATTCTAGGAATATCAGCAACTTTACTTTTCGTTTCTTCCATTTTAGTACCTAAAACATATTTACTAATTATCCTAGCGATATTGTCTGCTATCTTTTTCTTCTTTTCTAGAAAACGATTAAGGGAGGTTATTGTAATCACCACTGTGTTTATCATAGCTTCTAGCTTCACTTTCAGTATAGATTATGTGTTAGATAATGTTTTAGAACCACATCATGTTACACGCATCAAAATATTATTGGGACAGGAGTCAGACCCTCATGGAGATGGGTATAATGTACATCAATCTATGATTGCCATTGGTTCGGGAGGTTTTAGCGGCAAAGGCTTTTTGGACGGGACACAAACCAAATTTAATTTTGTGCCTGAGCAAAGTACCGATTTCATCTTTTGTACAATTGGAGAAGAATGGGGGTTTTTAGGAAGTGCGTTTGTTGTAGCTCTCTACATTACTTTTTTACTACGGATCATTTTTGTAGCAGAACGGCAAAGATCAGTCTTCAGTAAAATATATGGTTACGGAGTGGCAAGTATTTTATTCTTTCACGTAGCCATTAATATTGCTATGACCATTGGACTGGCGCCCGTTATTGGCATACCTTTACCTTTTATCAGCTATGGAGGATCTTCGTTATGGGCTTTCACCATCCTTCTTTTTATCTTTATCAATTTGGATTCCTATAGACTACAAGTCTTACGATAACAACTTATACATGGTGTAGTGAGAACCAATCTCTTCTATATCATATTGCTCTCCTATAATTTGAAATCCTAAAGAGCGATAAAATGGGATAGCTACTAAACGTGCCTTACACCATAATAAATCAGCTTGCTTTTGAATCAAGTGTGTAAAGGCTGATTGCATCAAATTCTTACCTAAACCTTTCCTTCGATAATTGGGATGAGTTGCCATTCCTCTTAGACGGTAAGCTTTTCGGCTATAGACACTATCCATTTTTTCTGGATAAAAAGTAGCTATACACATTGCTTGTGATTCTATAGAAATAGCTAAATGAAAAGTATCTTTATCAAAGTCCTTATCATAAAAAGTGGTATGTAATGGCTTTCCAGGGCGCAAAACCAAATTTCTTAAAGTATATAACTCCGATGTTGAAACAAAACATACTTGCATTGGTTAAAGATATAAAAGAAAGAATAAAAAAAGCCCCACTTAAAAGAGTAGAGCTTCTATATTTTATAACTAAAACAATATTAATAAAACTTCGCTCTATAATCTTGTATCTCAGCGAGATCTTCTAGTGCTTGATAAGCTTCGTTGTTAGCTCGACTTTGTAAATTTATTTTTGATACTTGAGAAAAACTGCTATTATCAGTAATAGCTGGAGCTGTAATTACTTGGTCAACTCGCACAACATATACAGCATTCAATCCTGCAAAAGCAGCAGTGACAGCCGATTCTGGAACAGCAAAAGCAGCTCCAACAAAAGCAGGATCTTCACCTAATCCAGAAACATTATTATTGTTAAATGTCATTCCTTCTACTGTTTTAACTTCTACCGAATAATCACTTGACAAAGTGTTTAAATCTGTTACACCACTTAATTGATTTATAAGCATTTCAGCACGCTTCTCATTACGAACAATTGCTTCTACTGACGCTCGAACCTCTTCCAATTCTTGCATACCTTCTTCTTTAATTTGTGTAAGTGTTGCTACTACAAACTTATTACCAAATTCCATTACATCTGACACTTGTCCTACTTGCGCTTCGTATGCCCAACGAATCATTTGGCGCGGATTATCTAAGCCGCTAATTGTTTGCGTACTTTCTAAAAGATTATCGGCAATACGCTTACTAAGATTGTTATCCATTGCTGATTGGTTGAATTGCTCGCTATTGCTATTTTCTGCAGCAAACTTACCTGCCTGTGTAAATATTCCTTGGTATGTTTCGTTACTAGGAACTACATTGCGATCGACAAAAGCAATTTTCACCTTCTTCACAGATTTGCTTTTCTTAGTTACTTCAATTAAGTGTATTCCAAATTGCGAAGCTACTACTTGCAATTCGCCACGCTTACCACTAAAACATGCTTCGTTAAACTCGGCCACCATTCTTCCTTCTGGGAACCAACCCAAGTCTCCACCACTACTAGCCGAACCAGGATCTTGTGAGAAGCTTTCTGCTAATTTAGAAAAAGAAGCTCCTTGCTCAATAAGATTTTTCAAGCTGTCAGCGGTAGTTTGTGCATTGGCATCAGTCAGTAGAATGTGACGAGCTTGAACCGAATCTGGTCTATTTTGCACATCTACTAATTTCGCCAAACGATAATTATTTCTTCCTTCTTGGAAAGGACCAACTACTGTACCTACTGCTGCATCAAATAAAGGCAAAGTGCTAACTCCTAAAGTTTCTTTATCAGCATATATCATGCGAGTATTCGTTACATCAGAATATCTACGAACAAATGCTTCATTATCTTCCGCACTAGCAAAATCTTCTTTAATATCTTTTGCCCAGTCCAATGCTGCTGCATCATCTTCTTTAGATGGATTTACTGCAAAGACAACATACTCTAATGTTCTTGAGGCATCTTGCTGATAGTTTTCACTATTTGCATTCATGTAATCGTAAAGCTCATTATCAGTTACCGGAACCAAACTATCAGCGATACTACGATAAGCAACTGCTACATAAGACACATTACGAACTTCACTTTGTGCTTGATAGGATTGTGCTGCTTCATAATCGGAAACATGCAAACCTTTAGCAATTGCATTAGAGTATTTTCTATTTAAACGCTCTTTGTAAAGCGCTTCTTCAAACTGAACCCATTGAGCACGTGCCTGACCTGTTGGATCATTATCCATATCTTCTTTGAGATATTGCAATAATCGCGCTCTATCAAAAGCTCCTGTTTCGGGATTTGTAAAAGATTCTTTGATTGTTGGATAAGGGTCTGGCCCTTGAATCATATCAAATAATTCTTCATTACAAACTGATATGCCAGACGCATCATATTCCTTTTGAAAAACTAACTCTCTAGTCAATAAGGTCCAAACAGAATTACGGACCTGCTCCACTTCAATATTTGGGTTATTTTGCTTTTGTACATCGAACTGTCTTTGTACACGCGCTTCGAATTCTTGAACATCAATTTCTTCTCCATACACTTCACCCACAGATAAATCTACACTTGCACCACCTCTTTGCGAAGACATCAAATCCATCATAATAAAAGCAAACATAGCCACTCCAATCACAACAAATAATAATCCGGAACGATTTCTAATACTTTCTAATCTCATAGTACTATTTCAATTAAATAAGAGGGCGAATATACGAATGTTCCTTGAGATAAAAAACCTATTTTTTAGTCGCCTTTTAATAAGACTTTCTCGATACGCGTCTCACTCACTTGCTCGGCTTTAAAAGTATAATTTCCGATAGTGATTTCTGCACCTTCATTTGGAATACTTTCAAAATTTTCTACAATTAATCCTCCTAAGGTTTCGTAAGCTTCAGACTCTGGTAAATCTAAATTGTATTTTTCGTTTAGATAATCTACTTCTAATCTAGCCGATAGGAATAAATCACCGCTAGACAATATTTCTTCTGTCAACAGCTCTTCATCGTGTTCATCTTCAATTTCTCCAAAAATTTCCTCCATCACATCTTCTATGGTTACCATCCCAGATGTACCCCCAAACTCATCTACTACAACAGCTACCGCTTTGCGCTCTTTTGTGAAAGTTTCCATCAATTCATTAGCTAACATAGTTTCAGGAACAATTGGTATAGGCAACAATATAGAACGAATACTAGATGGGTTTTTAAACATTTCTATTGAATGTGCATATCCGATAATATGATCAATATTTTCTTCGTATACAAGCACCTTCGACAGCTTTGTTTTTACAAAAATCATAGCTAAATCATCAATACTTTGTGATAAAGCTACAGCCACAATCTCTGTTCTAGGAACCATACATTCACGTACCTTTACACTAGAAAAATCTAATGCATTTTGCAGCATTTGAACCTCAACATCATCTTGCTCGTCTTTGCTAGAAGATTTCAGATACTCCTCTAAATCAACTTTTCTAAAAACAGCATCCTCTTCCTCTAAGGGAGCTCCTATTAGTCGTAATCCTATTTTAGACATAAAAATGGTAATTCGAACTATAGGCCAAAGCAAATAGTAAAAAAAGAAAAGTGGAATCGCAAAAACTTTTAAGAACTGATTAGGATTAATGCGGAAGAAGGCTTTTGGTAAAAACTCGGCCGTCACTAAAATAATCAAGGTAGAGATAATGGTTTGTATCAATAATACCAAAAAACTAGATTGAGTATAATGCTCAATAGTTGGCTCTAACAATTTTGCCATCATAACACCATAAACAACTAAAGCAATATTATTACCAACTAACATTGTAGCAATGAATTTTGCGGGCGACTGTAACACTCCTTCTAACAAACGTGAGTATGTCATACCTGACTGCTTATCTAGCTCAACTTTTAGTTTGTTGGCAGATACAAAAGCAATCTCCATTCCCGAAAAAAAAGCGGAAAGCAATAAACAAATCAATATAATAACACCACTACTCATCGGCATGGGTTAACATTATAGTTCCACTAATTTTTTTAATTGTGTATTTGGTAAAATCTTGATTTGACTCCAAACCTTTCCCATATATCACCTCATCTTTAGTTGTTATTTTGACAAACTCTTCAGTATATACCATTTCTGTTTTTTCGTTCCAAACAAGGTGTTCTGTCTCAAGCAAATCTCCATTTACATTTTTCACCTTAACTGTATTTTTTGCTTCCATAAGATTCTTTTCCTCATCAATCTTTGCATACTGCGCTGTAAGTTCTGACTCTTTACTTCCTGACGGATTAAAAAACTGAACTTTTAACCCTTTCGTAATTTCTAGATACGGTTCATCCCCTACATACCTATCCATTTGTGTAGCATTTAAAATAACACGCACGATAGCAGAGTCGCTATACATGAGCTTAGCATTTTGTAAGGTTTCTACAGGATAAGCCTCATCTGTAGTGATTTGTATTTCTTTAATTTTTTCCAAATCACTACTACAAGCAAAAAGCATTGCTAGGCCAAAGCCAGCAATGCTTTTCAATAAGATATGTCTATAGGTTTCTATCAGTGTTTATTTAAGTCGAACTTTGGTGGATTCATTGATCCAACACCCTACTTGATATGCACTACCTTCCGTTGCTCCAGAAAAGAAAGCATCTTCATTAGAAGGCAAATATTTTGAGTAAGTAGCCATCTTTTTATTAGCAGCATCTACCACAGTAACATCCATATTTTTTGCCTGGATAAACTTATCAATAGCTGCAGAAAAAACCATGCCTTGCTCAAATGCATTAGATCCACAATCTTTGGAAGCAGCAGCATAAATATCGCCAATTAAAATCATAGGCTTACCCCAGTTCGCTTTTAGCTCTATAGCCTTGTATGCATTAGATCGAGCTGTTTGCAAACTCCCTGCCTTGAAGTAAGCTCCTGACAAACCGTAGTAGTAATTTGCTTTCTCTTCTTCTGTTTCTGCTATTTCTAATGCCTGCTTATAGTAAGCAATCGCATCTGAAGATTTATTTTTCTTAAGTGACAGATTACCCATACTGTATGCCGAAAATGCTGTTGGCTCAACTTCATGTAGTTTTGCCGCTGCTGTAAAATACACTGAGGCATCAGTACAATCTTTTTTATCTAATACTTTAGTAATACGCTTCAACAAACCTAAATCATCTGGAGTTTCGGCATACTTTGCATCAAACATCGCTATTAAGTCCTCACAGGTAGCAAACGGAACAAATAACTTTTCTACTTTTTCAGCTGCTTGCGCATAAAACTTTTGCGACTTCCCTCCTTTATTGATGTTGTAATCAATATGATCGGCCACTATAGAGTAAACCTCTAAAACCTCTTGCTTTGAAAATGTTTCTGCCTCAAACTTCTTTGCCGCTGCTTGGAAATATGCCGCTAAAGCTGTTGCCTTCGACTTACTTCCTTGCATTTCTACAGATTGCTGCAACAAACCGAAAGCATCCTCTAAATTTTTAGGCTGTAACTTGAGCATATCAGCACCTTTTAATCCTAAAACATAACCTTCTTGTCCAAAGAAAGTCATACGCTGATCGTACATCAGCATCAAAGAATCTACTAAAGCAACTTGCAATGGCTTATTTCCTTTTGCATTCTTAATTAAGTATTTAAATATTTTAGACCCATCTACATAAAGGTTCTTGGTAGCTTTTGGACAGTTCAAGTACGCCCATCTCCATGGAGATACCGCATCCGCATAATTTTTTTGCTTGACATACTCTCGATATACCGAAATATTCTTTACACACTCTATACTATCTGTTCCAAATTTTCCTTCCGAAAAAATAGGGTTAGCAACAGTTGTTACTGAAAGTAAGCTAATCATTAATAATATCGTATTCTTCATTTTAGTCATATTTTCTTTTGATAAACCAAATATCGCTCAAAACTAATCCTATTTTAAATCGAGCGAAAGTATCTTGTATTAAATTCTCCTGTGTTGTTCCTCTTTGGCCTAATTCTGCAGAAAGGTTTAATAAAGTTCCGCTTCGCTTCATTGGTAATCCAAAACCAAATGAAACTACTTTTTCTTCTAAGTGTTGGCCTCTTAAATTCAGATATGTATTAGATGTATACGCACCTAGACGGTAACGGACCATTTGAAAATATTTATTAATCGCTTTCCTATCAGGAGTAAACTCTAGACCAAAAGCATACCTAGAACTATTATCTAAATTGTCTGAAACACCAAAATTGCTGAATTCTGACCAGTTTTTAGTAGTGTAATCCGCTGCTATCAACCATTGATCATTACTAAAAGAAAAACCAGCAGCAAAACCACTTGGTAATACAACACTACCATTTTTTGTAGAACTATAAGCGAAGGTATCTTCAACCGTTTCTATTAAATTATTGAAACGAAAAGTTTCTGAAAGTACTGTTTTTTTAGCCGACACATCTCCACCATTATCAAGTGTTACAGAGGTAGACAATGTCCAATCCGACACTTTTGTTTTAAACATAGCTCCACAATCGTAATAAAAACCAGACACTATAGTTTGATCTGTATGCCTTGTATGCAAGTAGGAATCATCTTCGAAAACTACTTTTCTGATTGTATTTAAACTACCAAACAAATAATTAAGGTTTCCCCCAATTGAAAGTGATTTATGTAACGTGAAAGCATGCCCCATGTAGAACCTGCTTAAACCTCCAGAACCTTCAAAAAATAAACTAGCTGCTGGATCTTCCCAGTTATCATTAAATGAATAAGCAATATCGCTATAAGGAAGTATCCCTACACTAGTACCCCACCATTTCGCTACAGGAAAGCCAATTGTAAAATGACTTAAATTAGTATAATTTGTTATTTGTGAAGCATCTAGAGTTTGCATACGATTAGTTGTATGTCCCAAGCCTGTTTGCATAATAAAGCGTTGGCGATACCCAAAGGCATAGGAAGCTGGATTGTTATAATTAACAACTAAAGGGTTGAATACTCCTTGACTCACACTACCCATTGCCGCCATAGTAGGAGTATAATTTGCTGTTAACTCTCCTAACCCAAATCGAGAATAAGGAGCGTTAACCTCATTTTGTGCATTTACACTGTTGATAGATAGCAGTAATAAAAATGCTAGCTTAACTAATTGCTTCATTGTAATCTAAAATTTCATTCAATCCCTTCAGCACTAAATCCGGATCTGCAAAGATGCTATTTTTTAATCCCTTATCAAACAATTGAAAATCTCCTCCTGTTAGTATTACTTTCAAATCTGAAAATTGGCTTTTGTAACGATTTATCATTCCGTCAATTTCTAATAAAACGCCATTTATCACTCCAGATTGTATGCACTGTTTAGTGTTTTTTCCAATTAAATCAACTTCCACATCCAACTCTACTAAGGGCAATTTTTCTGTTTGTTGATTTAATGCTTGCAAACGCATTTGAATGCCAGGAGTAATACTACCTCCATGATATCCTTCTGTCGTTAATAAATCTAATGTAATACATGTACCTGCATCAATTACCAACACGTTAGATTTAGGAATTTGTTTAGCAGCACCCACAACAACAGCAATGCGATCATTGCCTAAAGTCTCTGGAGATTCGTACAAATTAGCAATAGGTAATGAGGTTTTTGTATTTAACAAAACAGGTTCATCTTTTAAAACTTGTATTAAATCGCTGGCATCTCCTACAGACGAAAGAATAACAGCATCCGCTTGATTTTCAAGCTCACGCAACTGGCTGTCATTATTAAATAAGATTTTCTTCAACATTTTTTTTTGCTGAAAAAGGGCGAGTTTCGTTTGGGTATTACCCTGATCAATAACGAGTTTTAACATCTCTTCTATTAACTACAAAAATAAGAAAAGGAAAAGGAGTTGATTTATTTTTGCAAATAGAATTTTTATTTACATTTGCAGCCCTACTGGTGCTATAGCTCAGTTGGTAGAGCAAAGGACTGAAAATCCTTGTGTCCCCGGTTCGATTCCTGGTAGCACCACTAGAAAAAACCCACTCAACTGAGTGGGTTTTTATTTACTCAAGAATCATTATTGGTTAAAAAAATTATTACAATTGATGTTTAATAAACCACATTTTCAGAAACATCATAAGCAACAAAATATGTTAAAACGCTATTTAAAAATAAAAGATATACTGATGAATAAAATTATTATTTAAATCAAATCTTAATATAAATTACTGTAAAATAAGTATTTATAATTATTCTAAGCTATTAAATTATTAATTTTGAATCAAATTGCATAATTATGAATTTAAGAAAAGTAAATACCTGCACAAATTGTCAAAGTTTAAGTACTAATTTTAACTGTTCTAAACATAAAAAACAAGTTGATTTAAATAGTGTATGTGATTCACACACTACTCATAAGGCATTGAATATAAATTCTTCGTGTTTGGACTGCTCTCATTACAGACAATCAGATTGTAATTACCCCAATAGAGCTGGGCAAGGAATGCTTTGTTTCAGCTGGCAGAAAAAATAAGATTTTCATCTTATTTTTGTAGTTGGTGCTACTCTGGATCTTTCTAGAGTAGCATCTTTTTTTTAAATAAATTTTCATGTAACTTTCGTTCTATTAAAGAACATTGATCAGTTTTTCCAAAAATTTTATATCTATATTTCGCAACTAAAGAATAAACTATATTTCTAAATTTACTTGGGAAAAGATTTATTATTAAAGTGAACGCTTTTAATCCTTTGAGTTTACAAAAAATTAAAGCAATTGCTTCAGATTTAGTTTTGATATTTCCTTCATGATTTATAAGTAAAATTGAATTTACTTCAAAAGCATCGATTTTATTTGTGTTATTCAAATACTTTTTTAGATTGGGACTTTGAAGAGAGATAAATCTAAAATGATCGTTATAATCCCTTTTTATAACAAACAAAACAAATTTATTACATAAGCTACAAATACCATCGAAAACAATTATTGATTTTTTATCCATTTACTAAAATGTTAATTGTAAGGTAAAATAATAATTTCTTAAATCTGATGGGATTATCCCTGGTCCTGGATATCCTGTAGTTCTTCTAGTGAAGTAAGAATTATTTAAAAGATTGTTCACTCCATAAATTAATGAAAATGATCTTAATTTAAAAGCACCTGAAAAATCTAAAACATAGTATGATGGTATTCTTCCAATTGTACC
>CEUM01005689.1_pt1 | contig 26017 bp, 14 predicted proteins | sample 356421 | NCBI WGS metagenome assembly CEUM01 (sample SAMEA2622716, study PRJEB7988) | marine metagenome | biome: marine biome (ENVO:00000447); feature: surface water layer (ENVO:00002042); material: "saline water (ENVO:00002010), including plankton (ENVO:xxxxxxxx)" | depth 5 m
TGGTTCTGTCGAGGGGGAGGTCTTCTCCTTCGTGTCGGTGAACAAGGCTGCACCTTTGGGGAATTCCCCTTCTACATATCGTTCTTTGAGAAGCTCAATTCGACTCTTCAGACCAGCGCCGGAGCGTCCGACAGCGTCGGCAACGCAGTTGAGATTTCCGTTTGAAAGGCCCATTTTTTGGAGCACGGTGTACATGACGCATCCAGCGACCATCGAAATGGCGATGTTTGCGGTTGCACTGTCGACGCTGGGCTCACCAATGCCACTCATGGCTTCGAAGAAGGCTTCCATGACGGCGTCCATCTGAGAGGGGGTGAGTTTCTTGGCCAGCGCATCGTTCAGGTTGCTGACGGCTTTGTCCATGTCGTCTTCACGGGCGGCAGCTGCGTGGAGTTGTTGAGGGTGGGGGGCCCATCCTTGTCGAATGCGGGCTTTGTAGTGCTGCTGAATGATTTTCTTGGCGTTCACGAGTTGCTTTTGAGTGATGCCGTAAGTTTGCATGAGTTGCTTTTCATTGATGGTGATGGTGCGGAACCACCTTGAAGCGATGGAGGCGATGGTGAGGGCCATGATTTGGAGGTTTTCAACGTCGGTTGAGCCTCGCAACTCAGGGTGCTGCTCGCCACCGGCTCGGCAAATGGCTGTCTTTGGACACTTGAGCATCCGTCGTTCATTGGCGTTTAATGTTCGGCGACGTGCTTCTTGGCCGGGCGTTAACTTTCGAGCCGTCGCTCGAGCGAGGGGCTCGACAACATGCGCCAAATCCTCTCCAAACATCTCCTGAATGGTAGCCATCAAGGATTGGTACATTGGGTCGGTGTCCCGTTGAGAACTTCGGTCGAGTTGGGCCAATCGTCGGGCGCGTCGGCGTTGGCTTGTGTTGAGACGGTTTCCATTCGCGTCGGTGCGGTCGCCCCAGACGTTCATACGACCGCCATGGCGAGCGCCGGCAGTGGCTGCATTTCGGTTGACAGCTTCGTTGTGGCGACCCTCGCCAAGTGAAGAGCCGCTGTTGGTGTCGGCGTCGACACACACATGTTCATGAACCAAGCAGCAGTCTTCACAGACCCCCTCTGCTCGGGCAACATCAATCTTCAATTTTCCACCGCAATCATCGCACCTTTGTTCCATTTTCTCAACTCCAGGGTATATCTTCTTCAACAGTATTTAAACTCTCTAAATCCAGTTGTTGTTGCTCCCTCATATATACGGCGCCTTCAGCGTGCAAATCTCTGTCAAAACTGACACAATCATCACGTCATTGGCCGTTCTCATCCTCTCCTCCTTGGTTTCCTACAGGTTTCCTGGTTGCCTGCTTGGTTGGCAGGTTTCGTGAGGAAAACCGCTTAGGATTTTTGTAGAGAGAACGGTTGATGGGGCGGTGTTGGGTGAGTTGTCCAACCATGTCGCCTCCTCCTGCTTCACTTGTTGAACTGCGAAACAACATTGCTTGCACAGGTGCCGAGGCGTTGAACACGCCATAGGGGTCTTCTTTCTCGAGTTTTTCTAATCGGGTTCGCAGCCCAGAACCTGTCTTGCCAACGGCTTCGGCGATTTTGCTTTGCTTTCCTTTGAGCAGTCCTCGATCTTTGAGCACCTGACACAATACACAAGCGGCCAAGAGTCCAATGGGGACGTTGGCGTGTGCGCTGTCAATGCTTTCACCCTCAATTTGGATGAAGGCTTCAAAGAATTCATGGGTGATTTCGGTTGTCAAGGGTTCGTCAAAATTCTCATCGACGACATCCATCAGATTCTCCAAAGCAATTTGATATTCATCTTCACGACGGTTAGCTGCATTTCGTTTCTTTACAACGTTCTTGTCGATGATCTCTTCTTTGATGCGGTGGCGGAAATTTTGGCGAATGGATTTCTTTGCAAGACGCAACTGCTTTTTGGTGATGTTGTAGCGCTTCATCAAATCCTTCTCATTGATGGGAGGGGTTCCAAGCCAATCGGCTGAAACAGAAGCGATGGCGAGTGCCATGATGTGCAGTTTGGCCTGCTTACCTCCTCCACGTTTTTCGGGGTGCTGCCCTCCACCAAGGCGGGTAATGCTCGTTTTTGGAAGCTTGAGTTTCTTTGCATCACCCTTGGACATGCCCATTCGATGTTCGGCATCTTCGCTGCTCAGTTGTTGGGTTGATGCTTGGGTCATGAGGTCCACGGCGCTGGCGGTGTCCTTCCCGAACATCTCAACGAGGGTGGCTTTGACTTGCAAGTACATAGGGTCCTTTTCTCGATTCCAGCTTCGCTGTTTCTGCTCCCACTTGCGGAACTTTGCTCTGAGTTCCGGAGACATGTCTTTCATTGGACCAAATACAGTGCCGAGAGGGCCTGCTTCACTTTGGCGGGCATCGCCCATTGATGAGCTGCTGTTGTTTTCTGTATCATTTGATGGAAGCTGGTGTTCCAAGCCGCAATCTTCACAGACATGTTGTCCTCGTTCGTCAATCATCAATTCTCCAGGGCACTCATCGCACTTCATTATTCATCACCAGCCATCTATCATGAACTTAACTTATATATAAACATTTAGGTTTAAATTGTGATTTTTATAAAACATGACACATTCTTGTTTGAAAGTTGAAAAACCTCCCAGCCGTTCAGTACACATCAGTAACGAGGGATTTTCAGGGGGCTGAATTCTGTCAAAACTGACACAACCATCTATTCACACCAAACAAAATCATCCAAGGGCACAATCAAGTTGAAGAAGTGTCGCAACTATCTTTCACGGTAGGCGAGCCAAAATGGACCACAAAGCATTCGTGAGTTCAGAATACGTCCCATCGGGGGAAGGTCTCCCTCCGTGGCTGTTCCAGGCGTTGTGTGAACCGTCTCAACACGCACCGATCATGGTGCTTCATCCCACCGAACTCCATCGACAACGCACCCTTGAACGCCTCCACCAAGCCGGTGTTTCCGTGGCCCCCCAATACCACTTGACCCTCAACAGCCTCATCCGTCTCCTCCATGTTGACCTTCGTCTGCCTGTGCTCCTCGACGATGAAGCCAGCACCTTCATGGCGCTGCACGGGCGATGCGTTGAGGCCGCCGAAGCAACGGCCTTGCCCTTCCTTTACACTCCGGGCGTGGGTGCGTGGACGCTGACCAAAACACGCCGTCTCCAGCGCTTGCACGGTGAACTCATGCAGTTGCGCAACCCGTTCAAATGGGAAGGCGATCCGGGGGCAGCGGTGTTCCACGACCTCTGTTTAGAGGTTGAGAAAGCGGCCGGCGGAACCCTTCCCGCTCTCATCACGATGCATGTGCTTGAAGCCCTAAGGCAAGCCAACGAACCTCCGTTTCACCTCAGCGACATCGCTGGGATGGTGGTGCTTGACATGGCGCCCGACTTCACCGAAATCGAGCAGGATCTGCTTTTGGCCATCGCCCAGTTTTGTCCCGTTCATCAGTTACTCAACCCGGGCTCGTTTCGCTTGGGATTCCATGGCGCATACCTCGTGGATGAACCGCCGTGCACGGCTGAAACGCTGCCAGCTTGGCTCCCACCTCACGAACCGTGGACACCAGAAGGAGAGGGATGGCAAACCGATGTAGGACTGCGGCACACGACCGAAATCACCCGTTTGACCCTTGACGAACGTTCCCAGGCCATGGACGCAGCACTGACCCTCATTCAGGCCTACAAAGCAGAACATGACGGCGAGGTGTTGGTGGTCGACGCCTCGGCTCGAGACCGCTCCCTCGAATGGTCCACCGCCCTTTCCAGCATCGGCATGACGTGGCTCCCAGGTTCCTCGGCCATGAACCAACAACCCCTGCACCACGCAGTGGTACGCGCTGCTTCCTTAGCACAAGGCATGAGCTCGTGGTCCCTTTCTTCGCTTCGTAGCGTTTTCTTTTCAGCAACGATTCCTCTGCTTGACGATGCCTTTCCCGGGCTCAATCACCCCACGGAGGCCGTTTGGCGCCCCCGTCCAGATGCTGTTGTGCTCGAAGAGATCGCAAGAAATTTCCATGTTCTTGGCGGTCCGGGCGCCATCGCTCGTTGGCTCGGTGTGCTTTCATCCGCCGAACCTTCCTTCGCCGAACGAAGGCCAGAGGAGAAAGCCCGTGCACTCGAAGAAACACAATGGTGGCTTGCCTGCTTATTGCACACATGGGCTCCGTTACTTTCACCTGAAGACCGGCATTTGCTCAAGCACACCGTCGTGGGTTGCACCTCAGGCGCCACCCTTCCTCTGCCCGATTCTCCATCATCGGGCATGGGCTGGCTCTCGTGGTTTGTTTCCACCGTCGATGTGGGTGCTCTGTCACATCGTCGTGCACCTTTTGATGCAGGCGTGGGTGCCCTTCAGGAACTTATTGAAGCGATGAACGGCATCAAACATCAACTCCAATCCATGGGATTGCCCTTTGCTGACGATGGCTCAGCCTTCGTAGATTTGCTTGAACACATCGGTGCTACAGCAAACATCACGCACCAATCGTCCCGCACCAATCGTCTTCACGTCGTTTCACCCGAAGACGCCCTTGGGTGCACGGCCGACCTCATTCTCTTGGTGGGCGTGGACGTTGATGCCTGGTCAATGAAATCGGCCACTGTCCCGTGGTTGGATGCACCGTCTCGCCTTGAACTGGGCTTGTTCCAAACCGACCGTGCCGTGCGCCGGGGGCGCCATCATCTTCGCCATCTTTTGAACGCAGGTCGCCACCTCGTCGTGTTTGATTCCTCGCCCGAAGAGGGCGGTGGGCCAAGTGCTCCGCTCGCTGAATGGTTGAGCGACCAGCAACGAAGCAAGGCCTGGGACGGTATGCGTGCGCCACCAAGTTTTCTCCCACCGACCATGTACGAAGGGGACGAGGGTCTGCGAAGTTTTGCTTGGGTGCCGAGGGAAGAGGGCCATGGCAGTTGGCTCACGCCCGTCGTCTATGCATCGGTTGAAACGGAGAATGGCACCCATCACGTTCGCCAAGGCTTCAGCGGACGCAACCGCCGCCAACAATTGGGTTCGGACCTTCAGGCAGGCCTCCAAGGCCTTGAAACCCTCAACCATCCGACAGCCGTCCTTCACGCCTTTGAAGGCGCAGTTCAAGCCGACCGTCGCCGCCGCCAACCGCTTGCAAAACGCATCGGCGAAGGTGAGGCGTTTGCGTGGGAGCGGCGAGAAGACCTTCTCAGCGTGGACGCCGTAACCCTACGACCCACCCCGGCGTCCCTCAAAGTTCAGAGCGTGGCGGCTGGCGTTTTCCCTCACCTCGGGTACCGAGGTGAGAAATCTGTATCTCTGAGTGTTGACCCACGCCCTCTTCCGCTTTATTCCACCACAGGTACGGGCTTGGATCACCGATTTGGTCAACTTGAAACAGCCGTGGAACGGGATGTGTGGTCGCCCAGTCGCCTCGAAGGTTGGCTCAAATGTCCGCGACAGGCCTGGATGAGGCAAACGCTTGGAGCGGATGACGATGAAGGGGGGGTCAGCGAAGACGTGGACGCAAGGGTGCGAGGACAAATCGTCCACGATGCTGAGGCTGCGTTGTTGCAAGGACATGGCGTGCCCCTTGGCGAGGAGGTATCGGGTGAACCGAAGGCCTTGCATGCAGGCCCAATGGGCAAAGGAAGAGCCGGGTGGGACACGATTCTCGCCTTTTTGGAGGAAAAAGTGCATTGGTTGGGCCGCCAGAACGCCGTCTCAGTTCACCGAACAAAAGACCTCATTGACGCCACAACCGAGGCGTGGCAAGCCCACAAAGAAGGCGAACTTGAACTCCCCCAAGAGGGACGACTTGCTCGTCTTTTGGAGGCTGACCTTTCCCTGAAGCACGCAGCACCGGTGGCGGTTGAATGGTCACCAACCACCGAAACTGAACGATCGGTGTTGCTCGACACCGACCCCGGTGAGGAAGCATCGGGCTTCCGTCTCTTTGGTTATGCAGACCGAGTGGATGTGTTGGTGCTGCCGTCCACGATACGAGAAGCACTGACGGATACTGGCATTCTTTCAGATGCGAGCCACGATACTCCGTTCCCACTTCACGGCCAACCCCGTCCAGCGCAACGTTTAGTTGTTATACGGGACCTCAAGACCGTGGCGGGACCAAAGCCAGAAAACGTGGGTATGCGCCACATGCGATGCTTGTTCGAAGACCTTCAACTGGCACTCTATGCCAGGGCCTGGGAACTGCTTCACCCCAACGACCGCGTCGTGGGTGTGGGTGCAAGTGAGGTGGGTGAATTCACCAAACACCACGTTGAACTCGACGCCGACCTGCTACCCTACGCCGAACATCTTGAGCTTGGCGACATCAGCGGTGTGTTCGCGAATCACTTCCCAGCAGAGACCCGGACGGGAGAGGCGACCACCCCGTTCCGCCGATGGATGGCCGAGCGTTTAGCCGTGGCCCAGCGTGCCGTTGATACCGCCGCACAGGGCCATGTGAATCCAACACCGGGTGCTCACTGCAAATACTGTTCAATCGCTCATTCCTGTGCGGTGTCCGATTACTCAGGAGGTGACTTCTGATGATTGAATTCAACAACAGCCAACGCCTGGGTTTGGACCTCGACCGCCACATCGCTTTGGATGCGGGGGCAGGCACCGGCAAAACCACGGTCATGGCCGAACGTTATGTTCAGCACCTCATCGCTTCCGAGCAACGTGCGACCCATGTGACACCTTGCGGTCCGCGCACACCGCTCTCAGGCCACGGTTCGTTACGAGCACCAAAACGGGAGCGGACCTCAATGGAAGCGTGGCCCGGCCTTCTTCCCGCAGAAACCGTCGCCATCACCTTCACGCGGAAATCGGCGGCTGAACTCAAAGGTCGCATTCGCCATCGGCTTTCGCTTTCACGTGCTCTTCCACCAGACGAGGACGATGTCGATGGCGTGTTTGACCCTCGCCTGCGAAACGAAGGCGACGTTGAAATGTTGCTTTCCGGCCTTGATGAAGCGCCCATTTCCACCATTGACGCCTTCCTGAGTCAGTTGGTTCAGCCCTATATCGACCTCGTCGCCCTCTACCCTTCCAATCAACAAGTCTCCGAGGAACGAAAACCGTTGATGGTTCAAGACACACTCCACGCCGTGTGGCGTATCCGTTCGGTGGAAGACGCCCGGGAGGCGGGGGTGCTCAATCACCACCAAGCCTTCCTCGATGCTCGAAACCGATTGGTGGCTCGCTTGGGTGGACAGGACCAAGCCGAGGTTGTGCTGGGTGGTCTTCTCGACCGCTCGCTCTTCGTTGAACAATCCCATCGGTCGATGATTCAGCGTGCTGAAGCCATGGGGCTGGACTGGAACGGCCGAGGCCCGGCTCCGATCGATGTCTTGCTCAACACCATCGCTGAACCGGTAGAGGGCATGCTGTCTGAATTCATTGTCCAATTCCATCAGCACCTGAACGCTTGGGTGCAACACTTCCTGATGTACCGGACGCAGTGCGTGGAACCCGCTGAGGCGGAGACGCCCCTCACCCGTTTCAACCACCTTACACGTCTTACCACCAACGCGCTTCCGCCCCAACCAGGCGAACAATTGGCGTGGTTCTGGAAGGCCTTGCTCGGCATCGCCACCGCTTCGAGTTTGGTCAAACCGGCATGCACGTTCTTCCCGAGGGATTTGCTGCCCAGCGGTGATGGATGGCCCTCTGGATTGCTCTCAAAATCACGTGCCAAAGGCATTGCAAAGGACGAGAAGGCGGCCCTCTACGCTGGCGCCCTCGACCACATTTCGGAACTGAGGCGTTTGTTGAATTCAGCCGATGGGAAACTGATTCGCCTCTTGGCCCGCTCAGCCTTCCTGCTCAACCCCGGGGACGGCTTCGATGGCATGCCTCTCGAGAGCGTCCTGAGATTGGACCCACTGGACGACCCGCTGCCCGCTGAGCCAAGCGAACGAGGCATGTACGTCTCGGCCACCCTCCAGACCCAGGTGTTGAGCGACCTTCTGGTGATTCACACGGCCTGCAGTCAAATTCTCGCCCGCCGAAAATCCCTCGATAACATGCACGATTTTGATGACATGCAACGCTTTGCAGCCGACCTTTTGCTGGCTCGCTGTCCGGACATTTGCCGTCATCGATACCCACCCGAGGTCATCGATGCGCTCGACGGGCTGGGCGATGAACCTTGGAGTGACGCCCATATTTCGCGTGCACTGACCTTGCTGAACGACCGACCGGCTTTGCAGGAAGACCTCCACCGACGATTCTCCATTCTGGGCGAACTTCGCCGTCAATACCGAGCCTTCATCATCGATGAGTACCAAGACACGAACCCCTCACATTACCGCCTTCTCGCTCGACTTTGGGGCCGCCGTCGCCACCACCCAGATGACCCATCAAGACCCCTCGGTGCATGGGACCCAACCGTGTGCATTGTTGGCGATATGAAACAGAGCATCTACCGATTCCGTCAAGCGGAAGTTTCCGTCATGCGCCGGGCAGTTGAGGCCATTCGCCAATTCAACGTCGACGAAGCCAACGAGCCCCGACTCAACCACCTTCGCGAGCCCGGATGCGGGCGCGATCCCCGACCGGTCGGTGGAGGTGGTGAAACCGGCTCGTTCTCGAACGAACACACCGGTGAAGTCTCAGCACCTCACACCTTTGTTTCGTTCGCGGCCGAGGACCGAGATGACCAGCCCGCCATCACCGGCCAACGTCTGCTGCGGCGCACCGAGGGGCACGTTGATTTGACCTCAAATCACCGGACACGGCACAATTTGATGGAGACCATGAACAATATCTTCGATGAGGTGTTTGACCCGAGATACCACGACCTTCCCGGCGATTGGCACGCTGAAGCCCAGCGACTTCGGCCCGCCAGGAACACCAGCGCCTCGGGAGGACTGGAGTGGCTCCTTCCCGTTCCCGGAGCGATTGGTGAAGTTCCTCGGGACCTTGATGTTGCGGTGAACACCTTCCAGGACCCTTCAGCCTCCGTCGTCCATTTGGAGCATGAACTTCTCGCCGACCGGCTCCATTCTCTCCTGCATCAAACGCCCACGAGGGTCTGGGATAGCCAAACTTTGCAGTGGGTAGAGGTGGTGGAAGAGGAAGGCCCACCCGTTCGCCCTCAGGACATCATGATTCTCATCAATTCTCGAAAGCACCTTCCCGACCTCGTCGAGCGTTTGCGCGCCCGAAACATTCCGGTGATGGCCGACCGGCAAGGGCTCCTCTTGATGCAACCCGTCGTCCAGCCCTTGATGGCCGTCTTGGCCTTGATGGCCCGCCCCGCCTCGAGGAGGGCCGGCGTTGAACTCGCTCGCTCCCCTGTTGTTGGCATGACCGAGCAACAGGTGCACGAGGCGATGGTTTCCTTGGAGGAGGGTGGCGAGGTGTTGGCCCACCTCTTGGAAAACGCTCCAACCGAGCGCGTTGCTGCCCTTCTGTTCCGTCTTCGCCAACTCATTCAGTGGGGCGCCGTCTACGATGCCTTCGACCTTCTGCTGGATGAGTCGGACCTTCTGGTCGCCTATCCCAATGATGCTCAACGGCAGTTCGCCGAGGCTTGGTTGACCATCGTGCACTCGATTGGCAATGACTCCGGCCACGATGCTGCGGCCATGTACCGACGCATGATGGCGGTGAGGGAGTTGGGCAACCAAGGCCCGCAGGCCATCACGCACCCCACAGCTTCCGCCGTACAAATCATGACCATTCACGGCTCAAAAGGCCTCCAAGCCCCTGTCGTGGTGGTCACCGGCTTGTTCTCGGCTGGCAAGGCCGATGCAAGCATGTCCGTGCAAGACAACATTTTGGTCACGCCCCAGGTGCTTGCGGGACGAATTCAGCCTTGGCGAGCCAAGGACCGGCCGCACGATGGTTTGTGGGCGTTCACTGCCGAGATGAACAAAGCTCAGGACAAAGCGGAATTGCGTCGCAAATTCTACGTTGCCCTGACTCGGGTGAAGGATCGCCTCATTTTGACGGGTTCACCCGGCAACAAGTCAACCTTTGACCAAGCATCAGGGCTGCTTTCTGTACGCTTTGCACCCGACCCACGAACCATGGGGCGCATGTTGGTGGAGGGCCTCAGGCGTGCCTCATGGCGAACCGACACCGCAGCACCTTGGCTTTCTCAAGACGAAGCAGACCAAGGCGCACTGCCCTTGTTCAACCCGCTCAAAACCGAGACACCGTTGAACCCGGCTCAGATGTTGACGGCCATGCCACTTGGAGAAAACGGCCTGCCAGGTCTTCGCCTGTACCACCACCCCGATTGTTTTGTCACCACCACCACCCAGTCTGCTCAAGCACGAGCGAAGGCCATGGCTCTCCATCTAGCGAACCTTTCATCGGTGGAAACGCCCCCAGCCTCTCAGCTTGTGCTCGAAGAGAACATCAAAGGCGCAGCCCATCACCTCGATGCAACCTTCTCCTGCGAGCGAAAGTATTGGCTTGAGCACGTCAAAGGATGGCCAACGGAACCCTTCCGCTTGCCCAACACCGCTTCAGAACCGCCCACGCCGAGCGCATGGCCGGAGCCGACAACCTTCGGTTTGATGATGCATCGTGTCCTTGAGATCGGGCTCAGAAACCCATGCCAATTCGGTGAGAAAACACCTGCTCTTGATTCCTCGTGGCGACACGAGAGCGATACCGACCTTGCCTCCATGGAAACCATCGCTCGGGTGATGAACGAGTTTGGCTTCGGCCTTCAACAGGAAAACGGCACTCGAGAGGCCGCGTGGCGAGACCGGCTGCTGCTGTTGAGTTCGCTCGTCGACGAGGGTTTGCTCGGACGATGGGTCCAAGGTGAAGTCTTGAACGGCTGGAGGATTGAAGCCGTCCGAACCGAATTGCCGTTCTACCACCGAGAGGTGTTGACAACAGGCGATTCGGGTGATGGTGCCGTGAGCGCCTATGCGCAGCGAAACGGTGCTGTCGTGCACAAGGTGAACATGGATTTCAACGGACGTGCCGACCTCGTGCTGGCCTTGATGGACGAGCATGGACAGGGGGCGCTTCAGGTGGTTGATTTGAAAACCCGTGGGTGCCTTGGGGCCTTCAATCAAGATGACCATGCAAAAGGCCATCCGCTTCAAGCGATACCTGCCAGTGAAATCACCTCCGTTCCGCAAAGCGATGAAGAGGCCGAAATTCTTCACGAGCATCGATTGCAACTGGCCTTGTATTCGATGGCCCTTGAGGCCATTGAAGCCAGGAAACCCGCATCCGAACAGCGACGAATTCTCCCGCCTGCTCTTCTTCTTGGTGCCAACGGCCGAATGGTGCAATTATCCCAAGGCGCCTTTGACCAAGCGAAGAGCGACCTTCGAGTCCACCTTGATTGGCGGGCATCTGTTCATCTCAATCCCCGCATGGAGGAACCGCCCCGTCTTGCAAGCGGTGCGGTGACCTGCCGGCAATGCCCGTTTTATCGGGGCGATTTGCGTCGGTGCGGGCCGCAGGGTGAGCCGTTGGGCTTTACGCACCTGATGGACGACGAGCCGTGAGCACCAGCGTTCCATTCCATCCTTCTTTGGCGCCTACCTGGTCGGTTTCAATCCCAACAAATCCAGCGTCTCGGAGCCCTTCGCACCACTGCTCAATGGAGAGCAGAGCCATGTGAACGTTGAGTGAAGGCCCCCAATCATGGCTGGAGGGATTCTCGAGGTAGTGGTCAACGCCGATGACGATTTTTCCATCGGGTTTCATCCACGTGTCGTGAATGGTTTTCAGGAACGTCAGCGGTTCTGCGAGGTAGTACAGGCACTCCATGGTGTGAATCAGGTCCACGGGCTCGCTTGGTGCCCAATCGGGGAGCATGGCTTCGACGTAATCGCCGTTTGGGTCCACGTCCAGCGCTTTGGCGATCATCGAGGGGGCCCCGTCAACACCGGCAGCGTGCGTGCACAGCGGATGGTCACTCAAACGACGGACCACCCACCCGTTTCCACAGCCGATATCCAAGGCCGTAAACGGCGTTTCACGCCCTTCAAGAAGGCGATCAAGCATGATGTTGACACTGGCCGTGTGGCCTTTTTCCATCCCCTCATCTCGTCCTTTGTCCGCCCACTCGCTGAACAGGTCGGTTGCGCTACGGAGTCCCATGGCCGCTGTGGTTTCACGGCGTTCAATGAAGATGTCCATGGCGAAAGGAACATGCAGGCGCTCGCCTTGGGAGGGTCCATGCTCGACACGACCACCACGCTGGCTGATGTCCTCTATCCTCCGATTGAACCCCACACGGAAGGCATGCTGGAAGTATCGCCCCTCCACACCATCGCTTGGGAACAAAGCGGAAACCCCGACGGCCTTCCCGTCGTGGTCATTCACGGTGGGCCGGGAGGTGGAGGCCAACCCTCCTATCGCCAATACTTCGACCCAGCGGCCTTCAATATCGTGCAGTTTGACCAGCGAGGTTGCGGAAAGTCAACGCCCTATGCCGAACTGGACGACAACAACACACACGCATCAGTTTCTGATATCGAGGCTCTTCGTCAACATCTTGGCATCGAAACTTGGCATGTGTTTGGCGGTTCGTGGGGCTCAACCCTCGCACTGATTTACGCACAGCACCATCCAGACCGTGTGCGTAGCCTTGTGCTGCGAGGCATTTTCATGTGCCGAAAATCCGAACTCCACTGGTTCTATCAGGACGGTGCAAGCCACATTTTCCCCGATGCCTTCGCACCCTATCGGGACCATATTCCTGAGGCAGAACGTTCGGATTTGATTCGGGCCTATTACGCCCGTTTAACCAGCGAAGATGTGGACGTTCGTCGGGCTGCCGCCAAGGAATGGACGCGCTGGGAGATGGCGACCAGCCGTTTATTTCCCGACCCAGAATACTTGGATAAGGCCGAAGATCTTGATTTTGCCGTGGCTTTTGCTCGCATTGAATGCCATTATTTCATCAACGCCATCTTTGTCGAGGAAGCCTACATTCTGAACCATGTTGACATCATTCAGCATCTGCCTACGGTGATCGTTCAGGGCCGGTACGATGTGGTCTGCCCCCCTCGTAGTGCGTGGGAATTGCATCAAGCCATGCCCAGCAGCCGTTTGGTCATGGTGCCCGATGCAGGCCACTCCATGGGCGAAGTCAGCATCGCCCGAGAATTGGTCGCCGCCACGGACGCGCTTCGTTGAAATCAAAACGGCGTCAAGCCAAGCCCCAAGTGTGCTCTTTCAAGCGTCGGCTTGATAGGGAGGAATGGACTCGCCATGGATGGAGGCTTGACCTCCGGGTGAAGACATGACGGAAGGAACCATCACGCCTGAGGTCCAAATCAAAGAGTTGCAAGAGGCGCTCGCCACCGAAACCGACCGTTTGCAGAAGCTGTTTGCAGCCTACGAAACGCAAGAGAAAGAACTCGTTGATGCCAAGGCGGAAATCGAAGTTCTGGAGAAAGAAATTATCGACCGAGAAATCGAAAAGGAGTCCTTGGAATCCATCATCGCCGAAAAGGACGTTCGCGTTCGTGAACTGGAGATGAAAGCCACGAAGAACTCCAAGCGAGTTGAACATCTTGAACCTGAATTGGAAAAGATGGAAGAGAAGTACTCCCGTGAAAAGGACCGACTCGGCAAGGTCTTCGGCATCGCAGAAGAATTGGACAACGATTTGCGCCTGGCCGTCACCGAAATGAAGGCTCGAGACGACTGGTACGTCGCCCACATGCAAATCTTCGAGGACCTGAACAAGGCCATCAAGGAGCGCTACGAAATGATTGAGCGAGCCGTGGAATCCGAACGCAAGTCGCAACACATGTCCCGTGTGTTCACCGAACGCATGGAGGAAATGGTTCAGGCTCGAAGCGAAGAAATGGCTGCTGAAGAGGCCGAGAACGCTCAGGCTGAAGAAGCCACTGCGGCGGTTGAAGTGGTTGAGGAAGCCCCAGCCGAAGAAGCACCTGTCGAGGAAACGCCGGCCGATGAGGACGTTGAGGCTGAGGAAGAAGCACCTTCCGAAGAAGCAGCCGAAGAGAGCGCCCCTGCAGAATGGGGAGACGCACAAGACCCCTGGGCTACGGAGTAAGTGGTTGAATGGCCGGATTGGCCCCGGGTGGCCACGGCCCCGTCCTCACGATGACGATGATGGGCGTGAGCGCCCTCATCATCGGCTCCCTCATCGACCCGTTGGCTGGGCTTGTGCCGTTGTTTGGCATGGGTTGCTTGATGACGGCCGTGTTCTTTGGCTATTTTTGGCGAGATCCTGACCGGCCCATTCCCCGCACAACCGGCGTCTTGGTTTCACCCGCTGATGGCCATGCCATGTTTTTGCGAAGGGAACGTGCGACCGGTCGACGCCCAACCAACGACCACATCTCGCAAGGGCGCGTGGAAACTAACCCGTTGACCGGCGACTGGTTTCCTGAACCGCTTGATGACCCGTTGAGTTTTGAAACCGAGCAGCGATATGAAGCCGTCCCACCCGGTCAAGAACAGACAACCGATGTTTGGCGCTTGGCCATATTCATGTCACCTCTCGACGTTCACGTCAACCGTGCTCCATCCGCAGGCACCGTGGAGCGCATCGAACATCGAACGGGCAAAGGTCGTCGCCGAGGCCCGTTTCTTCCAGCCTACAAGAAGGAGAGCGAACACAACGAGCGCGTCCGCTCGGTGCATCTTCTTGAGGGCGGCCAGCGCATCGAACTGACGCAGATTTCCGGAGCGCTTGCACGAACGGTTGTGCCCTTTGCCTATGACGGCGATGCGGTTCGGCGCGGTCAGCGCATCGGCATGATTCGTTTGGGCTCAAGAGTGGACCTTCGCGTTCCAGCAGAGGCATACATTTCTTCAATCATCACCGCGGAGGACGGGCATAAGGACCATCCCAAGGGTATGCATTTGATGGCAGGAACCAGCGTGGTGTTTGAGTCAAGAACGGAGGAAGAAGAATGAGTGGATGGCGAAGAGTCGTGCCAGCTGTGTTGATTTTGCTGATCGCCAGCATGCCCTTTGTTTACTTCCAAGTCGGCAACCTCGTCTACACCCAGGCAGCAGCCAGCAGCCCGGATTGTTCGGGGCACTCAGCCCGTAACTCGCCAGATGAGTTTAGCGTGGAGTTGTGGCACGAAGACGTGACCACGGTCACTCACCAGAAGAACGAGACGCTCGCCGCTGAACTTGAACCGCTGTGGTTTGACCACTGGGACAACGTCACCATCGACGTGCCCGGTGAACCCATCACGTTGGCTGCGTGGGTGATGGAGCACGACGCATCTCAACCTTGGGTCATCATCGTCCACGGCATCCGTTCCTGCAAGGCCAATCATGAGGTGCTGATTCCTGCGGCTTGGCTTCACGATGCAGGTTTCAATGTCATCTTGTTTGACATGAGGGACCACGGGGACAGCACGACCGAGGACGGTTTGGTTTCAGCAGGACAGCGAGAGTATCGCGACCTGCTCGCCGTTTGGCAGTGGATACAGGATGAAAAGGGAACGTCGCCGGAGAACATTGGTGCAGTTGGTATCTCCATGGGTGCGGGAGCGGTCACCATCGCCTTTGAGCAAGAACCTCAACTGCAATCGATTTTCCTTGAATCGCCCTTCTCGTCAATGGGCACCATCATTCACGAAGAATTGGAGTTTGCGGGCTTCCCGCCGTTCCTCAAGAACGCCGCCATCTTCGCTGGCAAAGTCTCCTCGGGGGATGATTTGGTCAAGTACGAACCCATCAACGCCATGGCTGAAGTGGGTAATCGGTCGGTGTTCATCACGCAATCCTTGGAGGATGTTCGCATCAACATCCATCATGGAGAGTCCATGTGTGAAGCCGCTCAAGCGGGCGTGAACGAGGACGGTTTCGTCGACTGCTGGTTTGAATCATCAGGCGTCGCTCACAACGATCGCGACAAGGAGGGCATACTTTCTCACATCACGCTGATGCTCACCCAACCCGATGAGTACCGCGACCGATTGGTTGGATTCTTTGAATCGAGCATCGGCAAACCGGATGCGGTGGTTTGAAGCGAGGGACGCTGACGGCGACGTGCGGTGATGCCCATGACCGATGCCAATCTGCTTCCGTTGCTCGGTCAAGGGAAGAAGGGCTTGCGAATTCACGATTTGGTCAAAGCACCCGCCAACACGCCGTGGGCCAAGGCCAAGCAACAATCGTGGGACGCCAGCGAGCCTGCCACGGTTTACACCACGCCAGAAGTGTTGGCGGACGGCACGCCCTGCAGTGCGGTCACCGTCATTTTGCGGACCAAGGGATGCCATTGGTGGTGGTCGTCTGGTTGCACCTTTTGCGGTTATTTCAATGATACACGAGACGATGTGACCAACGATGACTTGCATGCTCAATGGGCCGCCGCCAAGGCGAAATTTGACGATTTCAAAGACCAAGCGATGGTCAAGGTCTACACTTCCGGAAGCCTGCTTGAAGACAGGGAAATCCCCGTGGCCTTCCAAGAAACGGTGCTCCGAGATTGCGCAGAACTTGGCAAGGAACTCATCGTTGAGAGCCGCTGCGAACAGCTTACCGAAGAGAAACTCAGTTGGGCGACCTCCATCAACAACACCTTCACCGTCGCCATCGGCCTCGAAGCCTACGATGATGAAGTGCTGCGCTTCCATGTCAACAAAGGCTTCAGCACATCGTCATGGGACCGAGCCGTGGCGAACCTGAAGAAGTTCAACCTCCGTATCAAGACCTACTTGATGTTCAAACCCCCCTTCATGAACGAGGCCGATGCCTTGGATCATTGCGTCAAATGGATTGGTGCGGTGGCCGAACAATCCGATGAAATCTCCGTGAACCCGATGAACATCCAACGGGGCACCGTCATCGACCGGCTTCATCGCCACAACGAATACCGCCCACCATGGCTCTGGTCGCTGGTCGACATGATCCGACGTGCGCATCCACTCATTCATCCAAAAGGAGGCGTGAACGGGGACGACGACCAGGTCTCTCGCCTCATCGTCCACCCCACGGCTGGAGGAAAGATTCGTGGCTCCCACAACTGCGGTTCCTGCGACGCCGAAGTGGTCGCCGCCATCGAGCGCTATGCTGTTTCGGGTAGTCTGCTCGAGTTTGACGGCTTGACGTGCGAATGCGAGGCTGTTTGGAAAAACGAAGTGATGCTCGAGCGCCAACTCCCTGTCCCACTCGGTCTTTCAAAACCCCGTCGTGGCTCGGTCGTCAACCGTCTCCGCTCGCCGTGAATGCGGCTTTGCAGGCCGTGCTTTTTCGTTCAAAGAAGTGGTGAATGTTTATCACCGCCCATCAAGTCGCAGGCTTGACCCCTATGGGGTCAATTTGAGGTGAACTGCATGACGAACTCACGAGCCCTGCCCGACACGACGGTCGGAACAGGCGAACCAGCCGCCAGCCGTATTGTCTTGACTTTGTTTTTCGTGGGCCTATTGGGGCTCTATTCGCTCTTCTCAAACGTGTTCGGTTGGGACAACCTCCCGCTGCTCGGTGAACTGGTTCCCTTGGTGCAAAACCTCGGTGGAAGCGGCATCTGGTACTACCTGATTGGCTTCCTTATTGGCATCGGTGCGATTGTGGCGACCTTGGTGGGCGAGGTACTCGCTGAATGATGGAGGTGTTGTGCATGGAAACGATTTTCATTTCTGGCGGCTTCTTGATTGCCCTCCTTTTCCTTCTCTCGCAGTCCCTTTCCAAGGGTGTTGGCACCGTCGGCGGTGCCTTGAAGCAAATCGGTTTGTTCATCCTGCAAAAGAACCCACCCGGCCTGGTCGACATCTTTGACGACAAGGACGGCAGCGGGTCCCGCACCTGGATGAACTTCGGCATGCTCTGGCTCGTGTTCGCTGCTCTCCTTGGTTTCTTGAGCGGCTGGCACAACTACGACCCGACGGCCCTCGATTCCCTTGCCAGCGTCGGATGGTCTTACGATGACGGCTCGGCACTGACCGACGCTACCCTCAATTTCCTGACCATCGCTTTGCTTTACGGCATGATCGGCAGCGGTATGGTCGCCACCGCCCGAAACAGCAACGGGCGCATGGCCAGTGAGGCCAACGCGTCCATGGTGGCTGTGTTGCTCTCCGCTGTTCTCGTGGCCAGCTACCTGCTGCCTTTCATCTTCGGTTTCCTCGACATCGATACCGAAACCGGTGGCGTGGCCACCATGCTCTACAGCCTTGAGACGCTGGCCATCGGTTTGCTCCTCGTGCCCGTGTTCATCAACGTCCTCATCACGGCCGCCAACCGTGGTGAACAGGAACTTCAGACCAGCGTTTGGTTCCTTATCTTGGGCCTCGCCGCCTACATCCTCTCCATGTTTTACATGTTCTTCGGCGAACTCGCCGACGCCACCCAGACGGTGTGGCTTGCCGAACGTGTGGCCCACGGCTGGGTTCCACTTGCCCTGATGTTCTCGGTTGGCTACCACGTTATTCCGATGACGGCCAAGCAACCCATCTGGTCGGGCTCCATGCGAACCGCCAGCATGCTGTTGCTCTTCATCACCATCCCACCGTTCTTCATGACCGATGCCTCAGCCAGCAACTTCGTCACCAACCTTGGTGCTATTTTGCTCACCCTCGGCGTTTTGCCCATCTTCGCCGCTTCCATCAACCTCTTGATGACGGCGAGTTCGGGATTGAGCTCCGTTGTCAAGCAACCAGGTGCAATTGCCGCAACCATGGCCTTCCTCGCCCTTCCCTTCTTCGCCATCGGTGGCTACTTCACCGCCATGGACACCTTCGTGGGCACTGGCGAACTTGGTTCGATGGGCGAAGTGGTCAACATGAGCATGCTGTTCACCGTTGGTGGTCTGCTGGTCTTGGCCGGTGTGTTCACCAACTATCCCAACGCCATCGGAAAGCCGCTCGCTACGCCTTCCACGGCGACCTTGGCCACGTGGATGGTCTTGGTCGGTGGCGTGGCTTCCACGCTCACGTACTTGACCGGTGAATTCACCGCCAACGCCGTCGCCGCCTCCGAAGTCGAAGACGTCGTTGCCAACAGCGGTGGCTTTTACTTGACGGGCGCAGCCATGTTCTACCTCGCCTCCATCGGAACCATTCTTTCCACCATGGTGGTGATTCGGACCGGCATTTCAGCGACCGGCCGAACGCTGGCTGCTGAGGAAACCTCCGACATGGCTACCTACACATTGACCTCGGGTTCATCCACCACCATTCGCGACCTCATCGGCCGAGGTGTGGGCGTTGACACCGCACTGGTCGTGAGCGAAACCGAAACCAATGAGGGCGGTTCGACCATCATCGCCGTTGACTCCGCTCTTCACAACGATGAGATCAAAGAATTCCCAACCACCACCACATCGGTCATGATCGACTTCGTACAGTACCTCGCAAACACCAACCAATCCGTGTTCCAACTCTTTGCAAGCATGGACCTTGACAATTCAGGCAAAATCGACAGCCGAGAATTCCTTGCAGCGCTTGAATCATCCAAATTTGACGGGTTGTCGTCCATCGATGCCAGCGAGCTTGTCGAAAGCATGGACTTGGACGGTGATGGAGAATTGAACCTCCCGGAACTCGACATCGCCATCGCACAAATCAAGCGAGACCACGACATCGTTCCCTCTGAAGAAGAGGAGTGAACAAGCAGAGGGCGTGCTCCCGTGCGCATCGGTTTGGTCGGCAAACCCAACGTGGGCAAATCCACGTTCTTCAGCGCAGCCACGCTGGCCCAAGTTGACATAGCCAACTATCCTTTTTGCACCATTGACCCGAATGTTGGGGTCGCCTTTGTTGAGGCTCGTCTCGCCTGCCCCTGTCAAGACCTCCGAGAGAAATTGGAGGCGGAAGGCCGGCTGGAGCCCACGCAAGAAGACGACCCGCGACAAGGAAGTCTATGTGAACCACGAACGGGCACCTGCATCGGTCATCGACGCTCAGTCCCCATCGCTCTTGTCGACGTCGCCGGACTTGTTCCTGGTGCTAGCGAGGGCCGTGGACGAGGCAACGCGTTTCTGGCCGACCTTGCCAACTGTGATGTGCTGATTCAGGTGGTTGACGCCGCAGGTTCAACCGATTTGGAGGGTCAGTTCAGGGGTGCAACCTCCTCTTTAGAAGACGCCATCGCCGCAGTCCAGGCTGAAATCGAATTCCTTGAACAAGAGTTGGACGCTTGGATTGGTGGCTTGTTGGAAGACGGCTGGAACCGTGGTGTTCGTCGTGTTCAGGCCGAAGGCGAAAAGGGACTGACGTCCTTTGTTCAAGAACGCCTCAGCGGGTTGGGGGCGACCCCACCACTCGTCGCACAAGGCATGGCGACCTTCAACGAACTTCACACCTCAGACGCTCAACCTTGGGACTGGGACAGCACCTCCCTCCATCTTCTTGGGCGCTGCATGCGAGAGCAATTATTCCCCATTGTTTACGCTGCCAACAAAATGGACATCGCTCCACAGGGCGTGGTTGAAGCGTTTTCAGACCGTTCCATGTACGCGTGCATGGCCGACATGGAACTCGCACTTCGCCGTGCTTCTTCGGCGGGGCTCATCGATTATCGCAGCGGACAGCCCCGCTTTGAGGTTCAGGCTGAAGCCACACTCAACGAGGCCCAGAAAAAAGCCCTCAATCACATGCAGGAGCGCCTGCAAGCCGCTGGTGGAACAGGTCTTGCCAACCTCATGGACGAGGTCTTGTTCGACCGGTTGAACCACATGGTGGTCTATCCGGTGCAGGACGAAACGCATTGGGTGGACGGCGACGGACGCGTGCTTCCGGATGCTTTGGTCGTGCCTTCGGGTCTTCACGCCAAGGCCCTCGCTGGACGCGTTCACACCGATTTAGAGGCCGGTTTCATCCGAGGTGTTGATGGCCGAACTCGACGGGTCGTTGGTGCTGACCACGAGTTGGCCGATGGCGACGTGCTGAAAATCCACGCCAAGTCTTGAGCCTCAGTGGCCCTTCGGACGGTCGTAAGCGGGCGTTAGTCGAGCCATGTCACCGGAATATTGGCCGCCTCGGTAGATGAAGAGGACTGGAGCGGCGAGGGTGAGCAGAATCAGCAAGATGAGGAAAAACAGACCCCATGGTTCAACCCCAGACAAGGTAGAGCCCCACAACACCCACAGGAAGGGGAGGTAGAGGAAGATGCTGTATCGGCGTGCAATGGTGGAAAAACGAGCGCTTGAGGTGCTCTTCTCAAACAGCACAGGAACGTCTTCTTTCTTCACCAGTCCCCTTTCCACCCCGCATCGAACGCAGACTTGTGCGTACTGGCCGTTTCCGTGAATGAAGAACTCACGAGGATAGGTGCTTCCACAGAGTCTGCAGGTCGGCATGGCTGTTCCCTGTTCAACCCAGCCGTAAGGGATTCTTCAACCATCCGATTGAATGTCAAGGAATTGGGCAATGACGTGCTCCCCGTCCCGGGAACCAATGGATTCGGGATGGAACTGGACACCGTGAAGAGGAAGGGTTGGGTGACGCAATCCCATGATAAGTCCAGAAGTCGCTTCCGTAGCGTTGACCACGAGTTGATGTTCACCGTCTTCGATGGCGACCAGTGAATTGTATCGCGTGAATTTCAATCCTTGACCTTGCCCGATAAAGACCCCAGTCCCGTCGTGGTCGACTTCAACCGGCACGCCATGAACCGGTCCAAATGGAGAGGACACGACGTTTCGTCCGTCGGCAAGTGCCAGTGCCTGATGTCCGAGACAAACGCCCAGCACGGGCATGGTCAGCTGACCGTCGAGTGCAAGGTGGGCCAACGCCATCGTCAGTAAGGCGTCCTGAGGGCGACCTGGACCCGGGCCGAGGATCAGGTGTGATGGGCGCAATTGGTCAAGCACATCGTGGAGCGCCACCGGGTCCAGCCACTGCTCGCTCAAAGGCGAACGCCCCTCGAGCACCACGACATCCCGTCCCGTTTGGGCGATGGCATCGGCGATGTTGAGTGAGAAGGAATCGAGGTTGTCAATGAACAGAACGCTTGGTTTTTCCTCCCCCAGAAGCGCCTCGTCCAGCGTTTGAATCCTACCGGTGTTCGACGAAGCATGATTTCGAAGCGGCGGTTGGAGGGGGTGGATGGCCAAATCACCGGTCGGCAAGGAAGTTTGTTCTTCTTTCATCCATCCCGCAGCCACCCTGAGTGCAGCTCCTTTCCAGGCCGCTTCTTCAACCTCGTTCTTCGGTTGAGAAGCGATGGTGATGCCGCCTCCTGCGCCGACAGAGGCGTTCCACCGCCCGGCTTGCCGATGGGCTTCAAGGGTGCGAATCAAGATGTTCCAAGCCGATTGGCCGGCGTGGACGTCGATGTAGCCGATGGAGCCCGTCCAGAAGGAACGAGGCATTTCCTCCAACTGATCGATGACGGCACACACCATGGTTCGGGGACACCCCGTGATGGACCCTCCCGGGAAGACCGCTTGCAGTGCACTTGCACCCGATTCGTCAGGTCGGAGCTGAGCGGTGATATGACTGACCAAATGCTGGACGTTGGCGTAGGCCTCGACGTCAAAACGGTCAACGCTGATGGTTCCAGGAACAGCGACCTGCGTCAAATCGTTGCGCATCAAATCCACCAGCATCCGGTGTTCTGCCCGTTCTTTTTCGTCGCCGATCATCGTCTCTCGGTAGCGGGCGGCTTCGTCAGCGGTCGAGCCTTGCGGGCAGGTGCCCTTGATGGGTGAAGTTTGCAGCATGTCCCCGTCGCACATCAACAGGGATTCAGGCGATGAACTGGCGAGGGCAAAACCAAGGTCATGCGCTTCGGTGTAAGCGGAAAACGGCGCCGGGTTGCTTCTCAACAGGCGTTGGTAGACGGCGTAAGGGTGGTCAATTTCCCCCTGCCAGTGCTTGCCGATGTTCACTTGGTACACCTGACCGTTGATGATGCCTTGACGCACGGCTTCCACGTTACCTTCGTGCGTTTCATCGGTGTGGGTCACCGCTTCCCGATGCGGTTGGGCAGACGGTACTGAAACGGCCTCACCGTTCCACGAAATGCAAGCCTCGGCTCCACGGCACCACGCTTCGCTGTGCCCAAACACCTCCACGCTGTCGTGGTGATGGTCGATGACAACGCCGCCGTTCACCTGCCACAAGACAGCCAACAGCGCTCCCTCTGCGGGTGGGTGTTGAAGGCGAAGCGGTTGGGTCCACTGGACGAGGTCGTAGGCCAAGGCACCCGACCAGAACGCCCGTTTGGGAAGGGAGGTGGTGTGGGGATGGTTGAACGGTTCATGCGAAGTTTCTCCGCTCAACTTTGCAAAGACGTCTTCGAGGTCCCTCGCTCGTAGGGTGACGCTGTGGTACCATGACCCGTGTTTCCACTCCTCTACTTCAGCCTCCAGAAGCGGGCGCTCTTGCGTGAGATGAATTTCCCCATTCAAGGGTTCGTGGGGTTCTGCGCAAACCATCGTGCTGCGTGATGGTTGGCGAATGACCACCCGCTTGCTCGGGGGTGCAGCGATGAGAGAATGCTTGGCGAGGTGCGAGGGTGGGCCTCCAGAAACCAAGAGCACACGGTCTGGAGCGCCGAAGCGGAAAGCCCCCTCGCCCACGAGCTGGTTGGCTTCCAGTTGCTCAACGAGGGCCATCACGTGTTCAGACATCGTGTGGCCCCACGACGGACCACGTGCTCTCCTCGGTAAAATGTTGGGCCATGAGTCGTTGGCATGTCGTTGAGAGCACGTCCGAATTCCCGATGGCTTCACCGTCCACGCCGTTGATTCGGCACACGCCCATGCCGGTGCCCACCACGACCATTTCCGCACAACGGGCCACCGTTCGTTCATTCAGCCGCCCTCTGATCACGGGCAACCCTGCATCGGGTAAGAGCGATTCAAGAACGGCGGCGGTAATGCCGTCCACGCCTCCGTCGGTGGACGGCGACATCCACACCGTCCCGTCCTCGTCCAGCACCATCGGTGTGCCTCGGTCTGCATCCACAATGGCGTAATCATGAACCAGCAAGGCCGCATCGCAACCAGCGTTGGCCGCTGCTTCTGCAGCGGTTGAGTAGGCCGTCCAATCGCCGTGTTTTGTGCCGTTGGTTCGTTCATTCCATCGTGGTGCGGGAACGGTGATGGCATCGATGACTTCGTCGCGAAAGGTCAGTGGGCGTTGCCTGACATGCCACGCATCATCCCCCGCCGACCAGGAAATCCGGGCCAGCCGCCAGCCTGCTTGTTCAGATTCGGCGGTGATGCTTGGTGGTTTGTCGGGCAATTCAATTCGCAAGCGCTTGGCGTGCTCTGTCAAACGCTGGCGATGAGCTGTCCAATCGGCAACGGCGCCGTTTTCATTGACAAGGACGGTGGTGAACACTTCCGAGCGTGGACCGCTGTTCACCATGGTGCGCCCTCACAACAAATCGTCAAGGAAGGAGGTGTCAATTTCAGGCATCTTTTGCACCGGTGCAGGCTCGTCCAGCAGTCCGTCCAGCAGCGAGGGGTCAACCTGTGGTTTGAGAACCGGTTGCGGTGCTTGGTAGGCAGGGCGACCATAATCCGCCGATTGGATTTGGTTGGCAGCGGCGTAAATGTCGTCGGCTTGTTGGGTGGAGATGCCGGGCGGTGGTGCAGGAGCAGCGGCGGGTGCTGCGGGACTCGGGGCAACAGGAGTGGATGAGTCCCAGTTACTGTCCTGAATACCCCAGGTTGCTTCTTGCAATTCCCACGACTTCGAGCGCTGTTTGGAGTTGCTTCGGCCCCGAACGACCAGGACGAGCAAGAGGAGCACGATGAGGAACATACCGGCTGCGATGAGGTTGGGTGTGGTCAGCAACGACTCAAGGGAGAGCTGACTGTCGCCTTCACCTGCACCATCATCGCCATCACCACCGCTCAAGGCCCCGAGCTTCACCGCTTCAACCGTTGATTTGGCCACGGCGTCGTCGTAGGGCACGACGGCGACATAGTAGGCTGATGTGTTGGTCAAACCGTCAAAGAGATCCGGTGTGATGAGGAAGGAATTGGCCGACACCGTTTCGCCCACCATGGTGGCGTCGTCCGTGCTCGTGAACATCTCTTCGCTGATGTAGATGTGATAGCCGCGAACGTTGGCATTGACCGAATGCTGCCATTCAACGAAGATGCTGTTCTCTTCAAACCACTCCGCTTCAACCTCCTCAATGTCCGGGAGGTACACGCCAGGGTCGGTGATGCCCTCATCGGTGGATTCTGCGGATTCCACCTCGAGCATGTCATAATGAGCGTTTCCGGACGAGTCCATGACGACCACAGCCACCCAGACCTTCTGCCCAGCGATGACGGGTACATCGCCAGAGATCACGTCGATAACGAGTGGTAGGCTTGGAGCCCTGTCGAGGGTTGCGATGGGGTTGAGCGCCATTTGGGTGCCTTGTACCCCAACCGTCCCTTCGAAGTCATAGGTCTCTGCATAGACGAGGTATTCCCATACATCATCGGCCTCAGAGAGGTCAAAGGAAAGCAGCAAGGCGCTGCCATCGTCGTTGGGACGGTCGGTCAAGGTCAGTTCAGCCAATCGGTCAGGCGCCGTCTTGTCGTTGATGTTGTCGATCGGCGTCACGCTGACTTGAGTCAATTCGGTCAAGTGGACGTTGCCCTTCAGGTCGTGAACCGTAACGGCCACGAAGAGTTCCACATCGGGACGAATCAAATCGGGCGTGCCTGCGGAGAGGTCCGAACCGTCCTCCACGTAGAGTGCCGATGAAATGGTCAACTCAATGGGGTTGGTGCGTTCGTCAATCCATTGCTTGTTGAAGGAGAAACAGCCGCACGTGTTCGGGTTGTTGCCGAAGGCTGCGTAAGCAACGGACAAATCCTCCACGGGGGCGTTGGCGACCCACACGGTGTAGGATGCGAAATCCTCCACTGTCGAGGGCTCCCAAACCACGTCGATGGCGGTGCCATCGTCATCAGCGTGGTCAAAGGCCATCAAGGACGTAATTCGTGGCGGCGTGGTGCCTTGGCCGATGATGTTCTGGAGCGGCGTGGCGGTCACCAGCATGACCTCGTCGACGTTGCCGTTGAGCCAAACGTCGTAGGCGACCACACCAACGGTGTAGATTTGACCGTCGATGAGCGGGACACCGTCCAACGAGGTGATGATGGTTTGATTTTCATCGCACGGGTTCACTACGGCGGCTTGCGAGAAGCCATCAACGCTTCCAACAATGCCGTCGTCTTGCGCATC
>CEUM01098356.1_pt1 | contig 25831 bp, 11 predicted proteins | sample 356421 | NCBI WGS metagenome assembly CEUM01 (sample SAMEA2622716, study PRJEB7988) | marine metagenome | biome: marine biome (ENVO:00000447); feature: surface water layer (ENVO:00002042); material: "saline water (ENVO:00002010), including plankton (ENVO:xxxxxxxx)" | depth 5 m
GGCGAGTCGATGAAAATCGAGCCGCGGGCGCGCGCGCACCGCAGACGCCGACGACGCGCGGTGGACCCCGCGCGAGTCGAGCGAGGCGGAAGGAAAAGCCTCGCGCGCGCTCGATCGCGCGCGCTCGATCGCGCGCGACCGCCGATCGCGTGCGCGGCGGCGACGAGAAGGCGACGCTGCCGTTGCGAAAGTCGTTGTCGCCGCGACGCATCGGACGAGGGTGCGACGCGTCGAGGCGTCGGTGGGACGACGAGGGGGGGGGGCGAATAACGCGCGTCGAGAGAGATGGAGACGCTGGAGACGCGCGAGCGCGCGGCGAGGCGCGAGCGCGCGGCGAGGGTGGCGAGAGAGACGGAGTTTTTCAAGGCGAGGGGTGGGAACTTTTTCGAGAGGAATTGGGCGCGCGCGAGACGATGGTGGTACGAGACGAATCGGAACGACGTGTCGCTGTACGTGTTCGCGCCGACGAGCGCGATGAGGAAGAGTGCGCAGCGGTTGGTGGCGTCGTTGTGGTTCGACCGAGTGGTCACCTGTATCATATTGGCGAATTGCGTGACGCTCGCGTTGTATCGACCGCTCGAGGCGGACGGTGCGTTCAATAAGAGTTTAGATGTCGCGGAAACGGTATTTACGGTGGTGTTCACGCTCGAGTTCTTGGCGAAGATCGTCGCGCATAACTTTGTGTTCGGACCGCATGGATCGACGGTGTACATGCGAAATGGATGGCGCGTGTTGGATTTCATCGTCGTCATCGGCGGATGGGTCTCCGTCGGCGTGACCGCTGCCGGTGGATCTGGGGGTGGGGTGACGGCGATTCGCGGTATGCGCGCGCTCAGGCCGTTGCGTTCGATCTCAGGGTATCCGAAATTGAGAGTATTCGTCAACACGACCATCGAGTCGATGAGCATGGTGGTGAACGTGCTATTTTTCCTGCTCGTCCTGCTCGTGGTTCTGGGGATATTGGGAGTGCAACGTTACGCGGGTAAACTGTCGCAGCGCTGCGCGTACGCCAGCACGTTACAGTTGAATTTTGACGAGATTGAGTTTCCGTGTTCCGATAAGCGGTTCGGTCGACAGTGCGGTCCATCTCAGGTGTGTATTTCCACATCTCTCAACGGCGTCGACGGGGGATTTTCGACGTTCAACAACGTCATAGGAGCCGCTTTCATCATTTACAGGATTTTTACTTTGCGTGGATGGGTGGATTTGATGTATCAAGTCATCGATGGCACGGGAGACAAAGTCGGGACGATATTTTACTTTGTATTCTCGGCGGCGATTGGAGCCATCTTCATTTCGTCGTTTATGCTCGCCGCGGTGACGACGAAATATCGTCAGACGGCGATCCTGGAGGAACAGCGGGCGGGGGATGAAAACGCGAAGGAAGTAGACACAAACTCGAGTGTTCAAAAAATGAAAAGTAAACGAGCCGATCGATTTAGCTACCAGCGACGGTTCGCCGAGGCGATGGAGAGACCGTTGGAATTTATGAGAAAAGAGTTTGCGTACCAGAAATCGTTGCAGAAAGTCGTCAAGCACAGATACTTCGATACCTGCGTCACGCAGGCCATTCTTCTCAACACGATCATACTCGCGGTGCAATTTCATGGAATGGGGGACGAACTGGAGACGACACTCACCAACCTAAATTATGCCTTGCTTTCGATGTTTGTGCTTGAAATGCTTCTCAAAATCCTCGCCTTCGGCATTTTAGGCTACGTCAATGACCGCTTCAATGTTTTCGATGGGGTCATCGTGCTCGCGGGATTGGTAGAGGTTGGTTTCGGTAATAGCAGTCTGGCCGTAGCACGGGCGTTTAGGCTCTTGCGAGTGTTGCGCACGACGAGACTCGTAACGCGCAACAAAATTATGAGACGATTGTTGGACACAACCACGCAAAGTTTCGGCGAGATATCGAGTTTCTGTTGCGTGCTTTTGGTCTTCGTATTCGTTTTCACTATATTAGGAATGCAACTCTTCGGCGGCGCTCCGGAATTTCGCGACTCGCGACCAAACTTTGACTCCTTTGGTTACAGTTTTCTCTCCGTTTTTGAAATTTTAACTGGATCGCACTGGTACAAACTGACGGTAATTGCGATGAGTGGTTCAAAAGGAGGCCCTGCAGCGCTGTTCTTCATCGTTTGGTCATTCGTAGGCACACTGGTGTTGTTAAATCTTGTTTCCGGCATGTTGATTGATGCTTTATCTCGCGTGGCGAAAGAAAGGGAACTAGAGCTCGCTCGCATCGCAGAGGAAAAGCTGGAACAGGATCGCCGCGAGCAGGAAGAGAAGCGCGACGCCGATATCAAGAAATTTCTTCTCGTTAAAGGTCTCGATGACAAGACGTCATCCACTCAAGTAGTCGCCGACCAAGACGACCTCGGTGCAGATTCTAACTCGCTGCGAACGCTGGTGAAGGCGAAAGAGATTCGGCAGCATCCAGACGCGAAACGAATCATCGATCGAATAAACACGCGCAAGCAGCGAAAATTCAAGAGAGAAGTCGAAGTCATTGAACGTTGGCTCGAAATAATTGGATTCGGTACCGAAGAAAATAGTGAGCTGGAAAATGACGACAGCGACGGCGACATCAAAGATGTCAACGACGAGCTTGATCGAGAACGCCAGCGGATGTTCACAGAGTCAGCTAATGACGACGGGACTTCGGCGATACAAATGACAGATACCGTGGTGGAGACGATCGGTGCGAGGGTCAACGCCTACATCGCCACTGGGATTCCTGTACCCGTGGACGATAAGCAGGTACGTCGCGCTTACAAGAGGTGGAGAATAGACTCGGCTGCGGAGGGTGATGACAGCGACGAAGACGTGAACATCTTAAACTCTACTTTCAACGAAGACGCGAACGGTAAATCATCGATGTCCATGGCAAACAAAATGGAAGCGCGTAAGAATCTCCAAGAAAACGCTCTTGCGGAACTTCGAAGAAATCTTCTCGAGCTCGGCGGCGATGACGTGAAGGAGGCGCGTCAGTGGGCTTCGCACGCTCCTGTCGTCAAAGCCGAAAAGAGTGCAGAAGCGCGACTTCAACCGAAAGAACAAACTGCCATCATCGCCCAGCGTCGTGCGCAGGGCACAGCTACCGGGAACCTCGGGAAATTCAAAGGCGAAGGCATAGCTCCGGAAGGCGCGGCAGCGATTGCGGATGCCAATTTGGTCAGCATGAACATTCGTCAGGCGGGCAAAAGCCCATCAAACAACACCACCGATCATCTTTCGGAAGAGAATGCCGACGGAGACGGTGAACGCGAGAAGGCAGAATCCAGTGAACGCCCGGCTTCTTGGCGGACGAAGATACGAGCAACACCGTCTGGTGCGCGCATATCTCAATCGCTGAAATCGCTTCATGAGAAACCGAAGACCGGGCCGGTTACGGAATCTTACGCCGGCAATAACTCGCCCGGGGGAGACGTAGGCGACGACGGCGATACTCTGTCGAACTCTCAATCTGCTCGAAGTCCTCATAACTCGCGGTCGCGTGACTCGCAGACAACAGGGGACTCCATGCAGGCATACAATACCCTCATGCCGGTCGTGGAATATACAAGCATGCCGTCCATACTGGGTGTGGACTACAGCCTGCCGAGATATCAAGATGATTTACAAGCGGGGAAATCGAGAAAAGCCATGGGGCTACCGGTTAGAGACGTTGTCGTCGACGAGACGCGAGTTGAAAAATCTGCCAACAACACGCTTGACGAAGAGGATTGGTTGAGCAACCAAAGCGTGAGTAACGAAGAGATATGCATGAGGTATTCGTCGCTCGGATTCATCAAACCGCGCCGTCCGTTCCGACGATTGTTGTTCATGCTCATCAAGAACAAAACGTTTGAGATGCTCATGCTCGGTCTCATCGTGCTCTCCTGCATCCAGCTGTCGCTTGACGCCCCTACGCTGAATCCGAAAAGTGACTTCTCAGCCGTTTTGAAAGCAGCCGATGTTTCATTCACGCTGATATTTTTATGCGAAGCGATCATCAAGATCATCGCGATGGGATTCGTCATGCACCCGGGTGCTTATCTTCGCTCAACGGCGAACTGTTTCGATTTCTTCATCGTGCTTGTCTCTCTCTTCGTGGAAGTTTCAAGCTCATCAGAGTTGAAATTCATGCGCAGTCTCAGATTGTTTCGCGCGCTGAGGCCTCTTCGATTGATCAATCGAGTCAAACGCTTGCAGCTCCTCATCGCGACGCTCACCCACGTGTTACCAGAGTTGGGAAGCATGTTCTTACTGGGCTTGTTTCAGTTCATGATTTTCGCCATTCTTGGGTCGCAGATGTTCGCGGGAAAGTTTGATTACTGCAACGATACCACCGTGCCCGATGTCAAGTCATGCGTGGGCACATTCATCGACGCTAAAGGAGAGCACTTGACTAGGAAATGGCTCCATCCACCCCTGAATTTCGATAACACCTTGATGTCGCTACTCACTCTGTTTGTCGTCGTCACGCGCGACGGATGGCAGGCAATCATGTTCCAAGGAATGGATGCGAATGGTGTCGATAAACAGCCGTCCCTCAACAAAAGTGGTTGGACTGCGATATATTTCCTATGCTTTATGATCATCTTATCTTTCGTCTGGCTCAGCATGATGGTCGCAATCGTGTGTGAGAGCTACAGAAGAGCGCGCGAGCTGAGTGGTTCGACGCGAACGTTGACCAAAGAACAGCAGGAGTGGAAAGAGGTTTTCCGCATCAAAGCTCGAAGCTCTGAACTTCGAGACGCGGGCGACGATTATGCCGGCGGCGCACCGCGATTCTTTATTCGTAAGTCGGCATTTTCACTGGTGACACACCGACAATTTGAGAGGTTCATCATTTTTTGCATCGTCGCGAACACGATAACCATCGCGACGCAGCATTACGGACAGTCTGAACAGTACGGCGAGATGCAAAGAGGCGCTAATATAGCGTTCTCGTGGATATTCTTGCTTGAACTCTGCTTCAAACTCGTCGCACTTTTCCCCAAACGATATTTCAAGCAGCCGTGGAATGTATTTGATTTCGTCGTCGTCGTCGCGAGTATCCCAGACCTTGCGGGTGTTGATTTCGTGGGCACGAATGTTCTTCGGGTGTTTCGCCTCGGACGCGCGCTGCGTCTTTTCAAGCAGGCGAGAGGATTACGTGTGATTTTCAACACGTGCCTGCTATCATTCGAGAGTGCTTTCCACGTCATTTTCCTGATTTTCATGCTCATGTTTGTTTACGCAGTGTTGGGTATGAATATCTTTGGCGAATACGACACCAATCATGTCGTCGGACGCGTAGAAAATTTCCGCAACTTTGGAACTTCATTACTGATTTTGCTGCGCGTCTTCACGCGAGACAACTGGAAACGAGTGATGTACGACACGATGAAATGTGACTACGACGTGGATGACGCCGTTGCAAACTGTCACCGCATCGTAGTGCCTGCGTTGTACTTCACGAGTTTCATCATCATTGGAGTGTATTTGCTCCTAAGCCTCATCATCGCGGCAATCTTAGATACCTTCACGCAAAGCGCAATCGCGGAGGGATTGTTGTCGACGTCAAACATCTTCGTCACGGTTCGCCGCAAGTTGCTGTTGGACACGTTTTCGACCAAACTGCAGATGAAATTGGGGCAGCTCGACGCCACAAAGCGAATGAGGAAAGGCAGAAGGACGAGGTGGATGTGAAGTGAATAAATAGGGCGCACGCTTGTAGATTTAGACACTTGTAAATGTAATTACAGCTTATTGGCGGTTGGTTACAGGTAGAGCGTGCGTTGTGTGTTTGTGCGAAGTAAACGGTAAATAATGACTTCATTTTTTAGGATTCTCTGGCTCCGAGCTTGGAGCTTCAGTTTTGATTTCCTTGTTCTTGGGCGTCGCAGCGGTAGGCTGAGCCACGCCCGCGGTAGCACCGAATCCGTGCGGATGCGCATGCATGGCGCCATGCAGGTGCTGCATTTGAATGAAATGCGCCGCCATTTGCTGATTGAACATCTGCTGCTGCATCGCTTGGAACATCGCTGGATTGGAATGAAATTCTTTGTTGCGCTCTGAAAATTGAGCCCATGGATTCTGAAACAATGAAGAATACTGCACGCCCTGCGAAGAGGGGTGCGATGGCGTGTTGTAAGCCGCCGCCGCAGCAGCAGCAGTCGGATGCAACGGTGTTGGGTGCATCAGTGCATCACGCTTCAGCGCCGCCTGAGAGACTGGGGTTGAAGGAGTCACGTGAGTTCCAACGTTTGGTACACCTGGAAACGTGCCTGAAGAGGAATTGGGGATACCTCCGTACGGGAACACGCTCTTGTTCCAAAACTGCATACCCCAGCGAGTAGCAGCAGACATGATGGCTGCTGAAGCCGCCGCCTGTGCCTGTGCCTGTACATTTTCGTCACCAGTAGGCAACAATCCTGTACTCACGTAGCTAGCGACCGCTGGATCCATGCCCCAGCCGACAGGTGCGGCCGGTTGTTGGGAGCCTTCGGCGCTTCCTTCGTCGGTTGGCGAGCGACCGCGGACAGCCGTGTCAGAACCTGCGTTCGAGCCATTCGTATGCCATCGGGCAGAATCTGAGCCCCGTCGTCCGTATCCAAAGTTTCCTCCATCACCCTGTTCGGCCTCAGTGGCGCTCCCATCCGAACTTCCGTCGCGCTTGTGCGTCGCGCACGCCACTTTCGACCTGCGACTCGTGACCTTATCCGTCGCGGCAGCTCTCGGACGCTTACCATCCGCATTCGTGGCGTCAGTTTTATTAACATCACCGTTTTGCGCCGCCGCTTGCGCCGCAGCGGCCGCGGCAGCCTCTTTTTCTTTCGTCTTCTTCGTCTTCCTTCGTCCCGAACCGACGCGCACGTTTCGCAACATCCCCCCCTCCGTCCAATACCGGCAACAATCCCTGCAGTAAAACCTCGGCTGCTTGATGTTGTAATTATTGTAGTAACAAAACTTGGTCTCGTTGCTCTTGCAACGCGGACACGCGACGTGATAATCCGGTTTAGGAGGTTGCTCTCTCTTCCCCTTAATCTTGGGCGCCTCCGCCTTTGCCGGCCCGCCCGCGACCACCTTCGACGCGGTCGCGTTTCCTCCGTCTCGCGCCGACGCATCCGTGTGCGACTTCACTCGCGCCTGTTCCTCGCTCTCCTCCGCGCACGCGCTCTGTCTCCGCGTCTCTCTCGCGCGCACCGAGCGCCCGGATTCCCCTTTTCTCCGCCCCGCGTTATCCGTCGCCCGTCGCAACTCATCATCCGGAATCGCCGCGAATATCGCATCCTACGCGTCCCGCGCGTCCCGATCGAGACATCACGCATTCGTCAGTCACCGCGCTCCCGCGTTCGCGCGCGTCGACGCGTTCCCCCACCGCGCACTACCCCCCCCACACACGCGCGGCGATCATCGCGCGCGGTCGTCGCATCGCATCCGTCTCGGACGCACCAATCCCGTCGTTTTCCCGTCGACGTCCGACCCCTCCGCGCGAACGACCGCGACCGTCGTCCCGCGATCGGGCGCGGACGTCTTCTTCATCGCGTGCTCGCGCGCGCGTCCCCTCGCGCCGCGCGTCGCTCGATGTCGACGCGACGTCGGGTCGTCATCCTCCGCGCGCGCCACCGCGGGCACCGCACCGGTCGATCGGTCGGTCGGTCGCCGCGCGCCCGACCCCCTCGTCCGCACCGCGCGTCCGCGCGTTCGCGCGGGCGGTCGTGCGATGCGTGTATTTTTCCACGGACGGGCGCGGGGGGGTGTACACTACGATGACTCGTGGCCAGCAGTCCTCGATATAAAAAAAATGGACGGACGGTCGGCAGCCGGGGCGTGCCGTCATCCGCGCGGTCGGATGCCGTCATCCATTCGTACCGTACGAGTCGGAGGGTGGGATTCTCGGCCACTCGATGCGTGGGGGGGGTGATTGATGGGTCGTGACCCATAGAGTAGGACGTCTCCCGGGCGTATCGGATCCATCCATCGAGCGGCGATTGCGTGATTTTTTTTTAAATTTTAGGCGTGGATGTACGTAGTGTGGGGTGTGTGTGCGCCGTGTGGATGGATGCGCTAAAAAAGTGCACCGTCGAGGATAAGATGCGCGAGGCGGTCGGTCGGACGAATGGTCGGTCGGTCGCCGACGCGCGCGGGTCGGGGGCGCGCGCGTCGCGGGAAGGCGAGGATGGGTGGAGGCGTGCGTCGCCCCGGGTGCGTGATGTGATTGATTGATTTGATTACGCGCTCAGTGGTGGTGCGTCGACGCGAAGGGGGATCTGGGTGAACGCGGTGCGGGGGTGAGATCGCTCGCGGACGCGGCGGTCGTCGGCGGCGATTTCGTCGACCCGGCGGCGGCTTCGAGTCGTTCGACGGTCTCCGCGGCGGTTTTGAGCGCGCGAAGCGCGTCGATGAGAGCGGTTTCGGTGGTGTTGGATGGATCGGCGGCGTTGGTCCCGATATCGTCGCACGCGAGGGCGTCGCATTGGTCTCGAAGCGACGCCGTGACGTCGAAACCGAGCGTCGCCGCGTCAACGGCGCGCGGGAAGGAGGCGAGGAAAGCGCACGCCTCGCGCGCGGTGCGATACATGGCGATGGCGATGGCTTCGGAGTATGCGTTTCCTGCTCGCGTCGACGCGTCGGCAATGGGAGACCCGCGCGGAGCCGCGCCGATGAGGGGCGACGTCGGCTCGCGCATCGAGTCTCCTCTCGCCGTCGCCTGGAACCAAGCCTGTCGAGCGCGCGTTGCCGGCGGTTTCGTCGCGAGTTCGGCGTCCGCGACCGTCTTTCGAGGGCATTTCATCCCGCTCACAACTTGCGGCGCCGCGAACCAGCGTAGGAACGCGCCGCACGCCGTGCGACAACGCATTTGACCTTCCGGAGACGCGACTTGCCACTGAGCGCCGAACGTCGACGCGAGACGTCCGAAGAAGAAGGCGGTGACTTCGGCCTCTCGCAACGAGGCGACCGTGATTTCTTTCGGCAACAACGCCGCGAGCATGCGTGTTTCCAACACGGTGCAAAAGTGCACCAAATCAGAGCCAACCTCGATGTCGCGCACAGCGAGCGGTGATCCGGCGAGCATGGCCGTGACGCGCAACGCCGAGCAGTAAATGTCGTGATCGGTCGCCGTCTTTGCGTTGCTGGATTCCACGCACAGGACGGCGAGTTGTCGCACGGTGTCGGACGCGAGAAGAATTTCAGCGCCTTGCTCACTCTGAGACAAGCTCAAGCACGTGTTGAGCGCAGCGATGGTGACACTGTCGACGTCGTCGTCGCCGGTTGCCGGTTTCAGAGGTGGCAAAATCTTATGCGCGCTGAGCACTTGGAGCAGCGCAGACGTCGGAAGCAAGTCTCTCGCGATGTCTTCGAGCAGCATGAGCGCCATGCTCGACGTCGCCTTGGGTGTGTCTTGCATCACCGTGGCCGCCGCGTGGCAGACAAGAGGAATAAGCGGCAACGCGCTTTGACCGAGCTCGTAGCTCGGCTGCACGGTTTTCGATGAATGCGCGCCCGCTCTCCACGCGCGTATGGCGAACAACAGCGTCGTCAACAGCGGATTCACGAGCGACGAAGCTTCGCGAACCGGTGATCCCGAAGACGTCGAGCGACTGGCCAAGACGGACGACACGACGCCGATGACTCTCTGCACCACCTCAAAGTCAGCCTCCGCCGGTGTCTGCGGTGAAGCTTTCGACACTGAAACGCTCCAAATTTGGGTCGAGACGGCCAAGAGGTTTGCAATTTCAAGCGCCAACGGACTCACGTACGTCGCCGAACTCGACGTGTCCGCATCGATGGTCGCCGCGAATTTCGCCGCGGCGTCCATGACGAGCTTCTTGCGAGCGTCCCTGGAAAATCCATCCAGTAAGGATGTGTGATTCTTTTGCGCATCATTCGTCGTGAAAACTCCAGAGTGCATCTTCGGCAATTCACTGCCCGCGGCTGCGCTGATGAACGACGTCAAGGAACACACGGCTGAGGCTTGCGCGTCGGCCACCGACGACACAAGACACGTCTCGGCAAGTTGACCGCTCACGATGCGAGCAGATCCCGCGAGCATTCCCTCCGGCGCGCCCCATTGCTCGTCGCTGACCGTTTCAGAACACCCATTCGCGACGCGAATCCAGCGTGAGTCATACAGATACGACTCTCCGTACTCTGCGATGCCCGAGACACCGAGCGGAGCCGGGGCGAAGACGGCGCTCTCGACGTGAATTTCACGAGCCGCTGCGAGCAACTTGTGAACCGGATCCGTGGAGGTGACCGAATTCGGAGAACTATTCGCCGATTCCTGCGCCACGGCCTCTAAAATGGCGACATTACTCGCCCCGTTCGCGCGTAAATCCTTACCCGCCGGATGTGAGAGCAACGCGTCTCTAATCTGACCGCACACGTGCTGAAGCGTCGCATCAGCCATCAGAGGCGCGCGCTTCGCAGACAGTTCTTCGCGCTCCAACGTCGCCACACATCGTAACACAAACGTCTGCGCGGCGTGTTGCGTTTGTCTCCGGATGCGCGAGCATCCATCCTTCAGTAGACACGTGTCCAACCAATCGCTAATGCGAGATGACGCGCACCATTCCTTCGCGAGAGACGTAAACGTAGCGTTCGACGACTCGTCTCCGGCGCGAGAGATGTCCATCTCCACGGCAAAGATAGATAAAACGGAGCTCATCGTGCTCAAACCGTACGCAAGCGAAGTCGAATCACCCGCGTCCATCTGCTTCGGCACGTCGGCGCACGCGAGGAGTCTCTTCCAGAGCTCGCCATCCCTCACCTTGAGCGTCTCGACGGAATGATCGAGAAGCGGTCGACGTCGCCAAAGCATGTCGAGCGTGCGCGCGATGGCGCGCAGACAACGCGGAGAAGCCGCGCAGATCTTTGCCGGGTCTTCTAAAATATTCCAAATCAAGGCGAGCGCTCCATCCGCACTCTTCGTCTTCTTTTGTTCCGATGCGACCGGCGTCTGCGCCGCCGGAGTGGGCGTCGTGGGCGCCGTGACGAGCGCCGTATCGGATGCGGGTGCCGCCGCGATGGCATTCGTGGCCGCCGATGGAAGCGCAGGCGCAGGTGTACTGAGTGCGTCTACAGGCTCTTCCTCAGGGACGAGCAAGGTATCGACCCATTCCGGCTGGTTCGCAATCCCCGCGCTCAGCAAGTCTGCCGCGTCCGCTATCGCGTCCGTCTCGACGTCCGCGTGTTTGAACATTCTTTGCAGAGACGTCAAGATCTCGGCTCTGTCGTTTTTGTCGAGTGTCGCCGCCATTGGCGTGTTTGCCGCCACCGCACACAACGGAATAAGGGCGGGCAACGCGAGCGGAAAGCAAGCAGCGGCGTACGGGTACGCGGCGTACGAAGCGATGGAACTCGCAAACGGCGCCCCTCGGTTGTTCGTTTCGACCAAAAACATCTTTTCAATTTCCCCACCGAATCTGTTTCCGGCGTGAAACACGATGAGAGGTAGTGACTTCAGAGACAAAGCGATCGCCTGCTCGAGCGCCGTGACTTCTTCCGCGCGAGGCGTGCCGCCTTCTTCGTGCAACTTGCGAAGCGCGTGCGCGTCGTACACGAGAGGCGCAAATGATCCGAAGCTGATCGCTTTGTCGTTGACAAAGTAAGCGAGTACCTTGTTCCGAAGCTGCATCGCAAAATCACCAAGTCTCGGAACGAAAATTTCGTACACAATTCGCTGCACTGCCGCGTGAACGACCCACTTATCCGCTCTGTGCTTGTATCTCCATTGCACGTGGCGCACGGCGACTTCTTGCATGACGTGGTCGACGAGCGCTTCGAGTCTCGTCCCCAATCCTCCGTGACGAATGAGCGTCTCGACCAACCCGAGCACCGCTAATGAGAGCGGATACTCACCGAGTCGCGATTCGCTATCACGAATGGCGTGAATCAATCCGGGCACGCCCGTGCCGGGCGTTCCTGAGAGAATCGGCGCTTCGAGTACCTCGGCGATCGTCCGCGATGGTTCGGCTGCAGCTAATGGCGTCAAAGCGCGCACGATGGTAGCCGTTCGTCGGACATTATCTTCCGTTAGCAGAGACTTGCTGCACACGTGCAAAGCGAGCGAAAGACCCGTCAGGATGTCCGTCGGCGAACCCTTCGGAACAGACTCTGTTATATCGCACGCTAGCATCGGGCGAGCAAAAGACGGCGCGTGCACCAAAACCTTTGAGAGGAACAGCGTAATAGCGTCCAATTCACTCATCTCAGTCGCCTTCAACTTGCCGTGTAAGCCGGCGTTGGTGAGAATGGAGAGTCGAGTCAAACAGAGGTGGAGCCCGTCCGCCGGAGCCGCCCAAATGATGAGAGGGGTCGTCTGTGCGCCCAAGTTCATGGCCAATCCACTCATACCGGCTTCGATAAATCCCCCAGAGATGTAAGGACTAGTCAATCGGTGAAGAGCGGTGACGGATCCTCTCACCATGCCAGAGCTCGCGTCCATTTCGGCTCCGTCGTTGGGCTTGATCCCTCTCTGCAAGATGTCTCGCGACGGAACGGGCAACGCCACGGTGGGGAGCTGGGCCATGTACGCCAATGCGCATTCCGCTGCGCGATGTCCCTCGGACAAAGCTGCGAGCACTCGAAGCAACGGAACTGAATCATACGGGAACCGTTCCCGACAACCCTCGAGAAGGGCAAAAAGTGGCGTTTCTTGGCCATCCTCTCTTGCTCCGCCCCAAAACTGCTCACACAGGATCGGTTGATCCGCGAGCAGCTTTTCGAGAACATTCAATATCTGATTCAATTCAAACGCGGGTAAGCGATGGACCGGGAGCATGTCGTAAGCCGCGAGAATGGTCGCAAACATATTCTTGAGAACGCTCTTGTGCAACGTTACGGTGGTGTCTTGACCACGCAGTTGCTCCGCATCCAGCAGCTTCGACAGCGCCCCAATCCCGCATTCGTTCGCTTTCTGTGTCATCGCGTCGATCGAGAAGCTTCCCGGCATGAATTCGGCATCTGTCGGCAACAAGGTGAGGAACGTGGACCAGCCCAAAAGCGTCGGACCGTGCGCAGCGTCGCTCTGCCATTTTTCAAACATCTCGGTGACCGACTTGATCACGTTCGCGTCTAAATAGCCGTGCGACTTTAAACTCTTACCCGAAAATCGATCAATCAGTCCCTCTAAATCCATCGCCGCGATGAGGATCACGTTACACAGGGCGCGAATGTCCTCCGTGAACGCGTTCACCTGCGGCTGAGGTACGTGCAACTCCAACTCGATGGATGCCGACGGCGCGCGTCTCAGCGCCCCCTTTTCAAATATCTTCGCCAAACGCAAAAATCTATCCGGCGAGCACTTCAATCTGTTGTAGTACAGGAGGAACAACACCTCGAGGAGCGCGACGGTTTCCTCGAGCGCTTGCCCCGCCCACGCGGCGGCGTCCGATGCGTTCGCACCCTCGGGACCCGTCGCGCTCGCTCCGCTCATGTGACGCTCTATGGCGCGGTACAAGTTATCCTCGAGCCCTCGATCGATCATCTTCTGAACCGTGCTCTCCCATTCGTCGCCGTCTTTCGCCGTGGACGCCGACGTCGACGCGCTCCTCGCGAGCAGCGTGTGCGCGCACTTGATCGTCCCCAACCTCTCGCGAAAGTAAAACCGCATCACCTCTCGCACCACCTCCTCCGTCGCCTCCGTCGGTCTCGGCATATCGCACTCCTTGAGCGTTCGTCGCAACAGCACGTACGCCTGCGTCTCGTCCAGACGCAATCTCTTCGCGCACGCCTCCGCCACGCTCGCCGTCGTCGCGCTCATCTTCAGCGTCGACCCTCCGTACTCGATGCTCCCCGAACGCAGCGCGCTCGCCGACGCCGCACTCGGCGGCGTGTACGTCTCGCACAGCCGCGTCACGTGGTCCAACGCGCCCTCGAGCGCGCTCGCCGTGGACGCGTCCAGCGTCTCATCAACGAGCCGTTCATCGAGCGCGTAAAACAACGACCGCGTCGCCGGAAGCGGCGAGACTTTCGTCGCCCCCGTCGCCGGCGCGGGCACCGCGAGCGCCGGCGTCGTCGCGGGCGCCGATTGCGCCGGCGCCGGCGTCGTCGCGGGCGTCGCCGGGGCGGATTGCGCCGCCGGCGTCCCGAACGAAAAAGACATGGCGTCGCCGAGTGACGACCGGACCGCAGTCACCGCCCCGTCCCTCTCTCGCGAACCGCGTCGCGCGCGCGTCATCGCCCGCGCGAACCGCGTCGCGTCGTCGCGTCGCCATGCCCCGAGGCGCGAGCGCGGTGGACGTCCCGTCGTCGTTCGTGTCGAGCGCCGGCGTCGGTTGCCACATCGAGCTCGACGTCGCGCGCGCGCGCGAGTCGTCGTGGATGCTCGGCGCCGAGGCGGTGGATTTGGACGAGTACTCGGACGACGCCGTGTTCCCGGACGTCGCGATCGACGTGGACGCGAGCGATGGCGAGGAGGAGGAGGAAGAGGAGGGCGCAGACGCGGGCGCGCCGAGACTGAGCGCCACGAACGCGGGCGGCGGAGACGTCGTCAAGGTGGCGTACATCACCGTATACGACGTGGTGTGCGTCGGAAAGGGTGGTAAAGTGCTCGCGCAGGGAGCGACGGTGGATAACGACGGGCAAAAGTCGCTCGTGACTACGTTTATCGTCTTGGTGCCGCCGCGCGCGATGGCGCACCTGTGTCGATTGAGACTGGACGGTAAAGACGTGCGAGACGTGCGCATCGACAGTGATTTTAGACCGTGGTCCATGCATCCGAAACCGTTTGACACGCACACGCAGAGCGTCGCGTTTCCACTGCAGGGTGATCGATTTCTCTGCACGCAGAGCGAAGGCGGCGAATTGACGCACTTTTTCGCCGGAAATCTTCACGCCGTGGACTTTCGATGCGACGTGGGGACGCCCATCTTAGCCGCGGGCGACGGCGTCGTCGTGGAAGTGAACGATTCGAACACGCTCACCGGAATCGCAGTGTCGAACTTGTTCAAGTGGAATTCCATCGTGATACAGTTGGACGCGCGAGAGGAATCGCGAAGCGCCGGCGCCACGTGTTCCACCGCGAACACGGACGAACACGCGTCGTCGATGTACGACATCCGAGGCGGTGATTTATTCGTCGAGTACGTACACATTCGAGCCAAAAGCGCGCGCGTCAAGGTTGGCGACCGCGTCACCCATGGACAAGTGTTATGCGAGAGCGGCGGCGTGGGCTTTAGTCCCGAGCCGCACTTACACTTCACCGCGTTTCGATCGAGTCAGCTCACCGCCGACACCGTTCGCGTATTTTTTGAAGCCGAGCGCGACGGGACAACGTACATTCCGCGTGCCGGTGCGTTTTACAACGCCGAGACCGGTCAATGCTCGTAGGACAGTTTCCTTTGTAGACGCCGTAGCCGTCAGACAGAAAAAGAAAAAGGCGAAAAGCGCTCTCGGGACGCCGAGGACCTCAGTCGCTCGCGCGCGCGCCCGGCGCCATGGGTAAAACCGCGCGACGTGCGCGTAAGAAGGCGACGGGTGGTTCGTTCGCGTCCAACGCGCTCGGCGTGCGTGGCGGCGGCGTGTCGCGTCCGACCGGTGTGGCGAATGATGTGGAAGCGGCGGCGACGATGGACGTCGACGCGAGCGCCGGTGCGGGAGACGCCGAGACGAGCGGACGGGACCGAGACGCGGTGGGTGAGGGTAAAATCATGCGCGCGCTCGTCGCCGGATCGTGCGTGGACGCGTGCAAGGCGATGGACAACGCTTTGGCGACCGGGAAGAGGGTGAGCGCGGGGACGTGCGTGAAAGTGCTGCAGCTTTGTCAGACGCGTGACAAGGCGAAACCGGCGCTGAGAATGTTACAACGCATGGAATCGGTCGGGATGGTGCCTTCGAGAGAGGCTATGCGGTGTGCGTTCTTCGCGTGCGCGAAGAGAGGGATGCTGCTGGAAGCGCTGGAGCTCATGTCGAGAAAAGACGTCGACGGTCGACGGTATTTGGGGAAAGACGTCCTCGTTCGCGCGTGCGCGATGACTCCCGGTGGCGTCGACGGTGATTTAGGATTGGCCCTCTTAGAGAGCGCACTTCGAGGCGTGAGCTTTGAGTCGTGGGAGCCGGGTCCGACGGCCGTCATACGAACTCAAATGCCGTTTACGACGTCAAAGGCGCGGGAAGACGAAGATTTCACGGCTACGCCGGGAGCGGTGTCGGCGCGAATGGTCGAATATCCTTCTGGAAGTTTTAGGATGGTGTGCGATAACGACGGTCGTCGCCGTCCAGTTGACAGACTTCCGCTCGAATTGTACGCTCCTGTTCACGCCGGCGTCATTCCGTTCGGACCGTCCGGTTTGACCGAGGCTGTTCGCCACGACATCCCGCACGTCCCCGGAGCGTTCTTGATCACAAACTTTTTATCACCGAATGAATGCGCCGCAGTCATAGGCGCCGGACATAGCATCGGATTGCGCACTGACCCGGGAGACGTCGACGGCGTGGCGGGCGCGTCCCGCTTACAATACTGCGAGTTCATGATTTGGCCGCAAACGATAGAGGCTCTCTGGAGTCGCATCGCCGATTTGATGCCCGCGGGCGCTGTCGGTATAAACGCTCGATGGAGGTATTTCAGATACGGTCCCGGGACCATTTACCGTCGCCACGTCGATGGTTCGTGGCCTCAAGGCGCGCTGGACGAAAAGGGCGAGTACATCACGGATATCTCCGAAGGTAAAGTCAGATCCAGATTGACGTTTCTCATCTATCTCACCGAAGGATTCAACGGCGGGGCGACGACGTTCTACACCGCGACTCAGAACGAACCGGGAGTTCTGAGCGCGCGAGGAGTCGTTCCGCAGCTCGGCGCCGTGCTCTGTTTTCCTCACGGCGAAGCGGAGGAATCTCCCGTTCACGAAGGCAGCGCGGTGGACGCGAGCCTGGGTGGAGAGAAGTACAAATACGTCATACGAACGGACGTCCTCTTCGCGATCGATAAGTAACGCGCGCTTCAACGCGGCGTTTAGATAGACAACTAGACACTACGTACGCATTGCAACTAATCCAAATACACCACACCGCATCCTTCCGGAAGCTCTAAATGAAACGCTCGAACCGTGTACGGCGACGTCCTCCCCTTCGATATTTCGATCGCCGGCGACGCCTTCGTGGAATAACTCACGAACGTCGACGCGCTCTCGACGCGCTCGTCCTCGGCGGCGAACTCCGTCACGCCAAACTGTTTGAACACACCCCTCGCCTGCGTCGACGCGTCCGGTCCCATCGTCTGCGCCACCTTTGACGCGACCGCGTCGACGTCGCTCGTCCCCAACGTCACGCGCGCGACGGAACTTGAGTCTCCCCACGGCGCACCCGCGCGGACGAATCGCGCCGAGACCCCATCGCTCGTCACGACACATCCCGCGTAGGCGTCTCCTCGACACGATTCACCTCCCGACGCGCGCATCGCCCCTCGTCGCGTCGCCTCGTTCCTCGCGCGCGCCGGGTTCGCGCACCCGACGAGAACCCCCTCGAACGTCGTCTCCCCGCGCTCCTCGCGCTCGACGAACTCCACCGCGAACCCGTTCCCATCGCGCGCGATCGCCGACGGCGCGTCGCCGTCGTCGTCGTCGTCCACGATCATGGAGGTCGCGCGCGCGAGCATCGACGCCGACTCGCGCGCTCGACGACCCGGTGGGCACCGCACGACGACTCGAGTGACTCGACGCGTCGCCGGCGACGCGGACGAGGACGAGGACGCGAGTATCAACGCCGCCGCCGTCGCGCGCGCGAGATCGCGGCGTCCGCACGTCGACGGCGGCGACATCGGTGTCGGTCGGGATGCGTCAGTGTGTGCCGCCATGTCGGCGGACGAAGACATGCGCGACGGTGAGGAGACGCGCTCGGAAGAGGAAGCGGACGACGTCGCGGTGGATGACGTCTCCGACGTCTCCGACTCGGAGGAAGACGACGACGACGACGATTCGGAGGAGGAGGAGGAGGACTTTGAGCTTCCCGACGAAAAGCAGTTGGAGGCAATCATGGAGCTCGAGCGCGCGTGCGAGGCTTCCGAGTGGAGAGATTACTCGAAGATGCTGCGACTGATTGATTTGTGTCGCGAGGCGCGATTGCGACAGAGATACAAGGACACGCTGGAGAGATACTGCGAGAAGTTTGCGCTGGACGAACGGCGGTGGACAGAGTGGATTCAGGAGGAATTGCAAAGCCGCACGGAGGCGAAGCGTGTTCGTCAGGAGAGGTGCAATAACATGTTCGAGCGGGCGATCGCGGATTGCGGAAGGACAAGCGCGAGGTTGCATCTGGGAAGGGCGAGGAACGCGATGGGATTGGAGTTGGACGAGGCGGGGCGGAGGGAGCTGTACGAGGAGGGCGTGGCGGGACCTGGTCTGAATTTTATCGACGGTCACTTGATTTGGCAGGCGTATCGTGCGTTTGAAATGTCATGGGGTAATGATCCGTCGCACAACGCTCGCGTGAAGGCACTGTTTCTACGTCAGCTGAGAATTCCGCATGCGCAGAACGACGCGACGCTGGCGGCGGCGAAGACGTGGGCGAAGACGGCGGAGATGGACGCGTCAACTATTCGCGCGTTTGAGGAAGCGCACGCCAAGGGTGAGAGCGAAAAGCTGCCGCGACAAGCGTTCGAGGCGCGATTGGTCACAGAAGATAACACCGTGAGGGTGGACGCGCAAGCACTTCGAACGTATCTCAACTACATCGATTTTGAAATCACGAGCGGGACTCCGGATAAAGTGGTGCACTTGTACGAAAGAGCGCTGTCTGCATTGCCTTACGTCGGTGAGTTGTGGCGCGATTATCACGTCTACGCGATCGGGCTTACGTACGGAAGCGAGGAACCGTTGGCGCCGAAGGTGTTGGATCGCGCGCTTCGCACGTGTCCGTCTTCGAGCGCGCTGTGGACGTTTGCGCTGGAGTTCGACCCCTCTGCGGACATGTTAGAGCGTGTGAAAAACGCACACTTTCGAGATGTGAATGATTACGCCACGGTTTTACACGCCGTTATAGAACTTCACATTCGTCAAGGGAGTTGGGACGAAGTAGTCGAACGCGTAAAGGCGGGATTCCAACACATGACTACGCAGTATTCTGCGAATAACATGGCCCGCGCTGCGATTTACATGCTCAAGGAGATAGTGCAGTTTGTCTTCATGAGCGATCCAAAAAATCGTCCTTACGTGAACGAGGTGTTTTCAAGCATTGAAAACGATGCGCCATTCAGAACAGCCGCGGAGTTTCACACGCTTTACTCCGAGTATCTCGCCATGGTCAAGCGCAACCATCCAAAGGTGTTGCAGATATTGGATGACGCGATTCAGCGCGGTGACTGCGAACCGATTGGATTGTCGAAAAAGACTGTGGATGAGTCAGCGCGTCGCCGCGCGGGTATGGCAATTCTCATAAACGCCAAGCTTCGTCACCTTTCGATGATCGGAACCTGCAAGGGTGCGAGCGAATATGCTCGCTACTTTCAGTCGACGGGATATACGAAGGAATTGCGCGAGCACCAGATGGAAACAGCGATCGAGCGATTAGAAGCAAACGACGCGAAAACATCTCGTATGATGTCTGGTTCTAGCCGAAGAAACAGGGCGGCTGCGCGTAGGCAAGATCCTGCCCCTGTGCCGCGCAAACGTACGCGCGACGTGCCAGAGAATGGAGATAAAGCAGATATAAATCTGAAGGGCATGGATCACGACGACCGCATCAAAGCATTATTCCCTGATCGAGATCTGAACACGGCGTTTGTTAAAAATGTATCTTGGGACGTCTCAGAGGCCGAACTTGCCGGATTCTTCGACGGCAAGGGCGGTTCCGTGCGGGCGAGAATAGTGTTAGACAAGGTTACCAGTCGTCCTCGCGGCTTTGCTTACGTCGACTTTAGCGAAGAATCCGCCCTCAACGCAGCCATCATGCGCTCTGGAGACGCGTTAAAAGGCCGACCGCTAGATATCTCGAAAAGTCGTCCTCCGGGCGACGGGGGAAGAGGAGGTGGCGCCGGAGGTCGAGGCCGCGGGCGCGGCGGGCGCGCGCCGCCGCCGCCGACCTTCTCTGGAGGTCGAGGTCGAGGCGGTTTAGGTTTCATGCCGCGATCGGTGCGCGCCGAAGGCGAACCGATGAAAACGAATGCGGACTTTCGGGCGTTATTAGCGAAGGCAAAAGAGGGGGAAGGGTAGAAACATTATATCTGACGTGCGAGTTTTAACTACATTCTGCAATCACGCGACTTCGCCCTGAACGACGACGCGTCTGTTCGTACAACATTTTAATTTTCTCGCGGTAAGGGTGTTTTATTGCTCTAGGCGCGCACTATTCTACCTATGCTAAACACGCATATGGATGGGCCAGTGCGGACTCGTGTCAGGACCAAGATAATCGTTCCAGAAGACGGCGGTACAAGTACGGAGATAACTCCTTCAATCTTCCGAATGGCACATATTTCAGCACCTTAACTTTTTGTTCCAGAAGTCTATTCGTCAAATCATCATCCATCCCGAGAAGCTGAGCGTATAACACTCGATCACTGTTTTCGTGTTCCAACGCCTGTTCGATGTTGGCTACGTTTCTCGTCGCCACGAGCGTCGTCACATGATCGTTGCCATTCCTCAAGGCAGCCTCCAATCCGAGCTCGTATGATTTGTCAACCATCGCTTTATTTGGCAATAACGCGCCCGTGTTTCGATCCATTCGAAGATACGCCCCTCGCACGAGTTTCGCGCCGAGCTCGAATCCCAGTTCCTTGGACAGTTCGATATCCTTCTTGAGCTCGTCCAAGCTGTCCGCGCGGTACATTTGGTACGTCTTGAACACCACCGGCAGCTTTCCTTTGGTTCGATCCACACTCTTCGCGTTATACCGCTCCATTAAACCGAACGCCGTCCTCGCGTACGCGGCGTGTAAAGCATTTTCCTCGGCGTCGATGCACACCGCCGTGTCCAGCTTGGCGGCGCGTCTGACGATTCCTCTGGCGAATGCCTCCGCTCTCGAGTGATTCTCCTCGCTACCGAGCGCGCTCAGCTTGACCGCGTGCATCGCGGACGGAAATTCATTGAGTCTCGACGCGATCACGTGCGCCACGTGCGCCGATTCCGCCGCCGGACGGTGCTCCATGGCGAAATCGATAATGGTGCCGACGCCCATTTGTCGCAAGCCTTCAACGACCGCGGGAAGTTCGTGCGTGAGCGCCGCAAACTGTAACCTCGGTCGCAACGAACGCAACGTCTGCACGAAAGACATTTTTTCCAACCCTCTTCACCCGCGCGCGCGCCTCCACCCTCGCGCGTCGACTCGACGCTCTCGCGCGCGTCGGTTCGCTCGAATGCCGTTAACGCGTTTTCCCACGCGACGCGTTTTCTCGACGCGCCGCGTCTTCACGCGCGCGCGACCGACCTCGAGCGTCTTGACGCGCGCGCACCGATCACACAAAAACTTTCTCACGCGTCTCACGCGTCCGTTCGCGTCCGCGTTCGCGTTCGTTCGCTCGCCGCGTCGCGCAGTCACGCGCGCGACGCGGCGGTTCGGCGCCCCGAAAAAGCGACTCGAAACGCGCGGTCGAGGATGACGTGGACACCGGACACACGGATGGAGTGTGGATGCTGCATGGTCCGTGTGTGACGATGAAAAATCTCGGCGCGGCGTCGCGCGCGCGACAGACGGGGGCGGATCCGCACCGCGCGATGGCGCGCGCGTCGACGGATGCCTCGACGCGCGCGTCGCGGGGATCGGTCGAGGTGATCGTCGTCGATGAGGACGTCGCGGTGGAGGAGGAGGAGGGGTGGGAGGAGGAGGCGACCGCGTGGATGATGATGACGCGCGAATGGGAAGATGATTTGAACGCGCGAGACGGGCTCGAGGCGTCGACGTCGCGGGCGAGCGCGCGTGAGAGCGACGCGGTGGAGGATGGCGATGCGTTCGTGGCGTCGGGACGTTCGGAGGTCGTCGGGACGTCTCGGCGTCGACCGTGGTGGGCGATGGGGGTGGAGACGGCGGCGCGCGGCGACGCGGCGACGAGACGCGCGGAGACGAGGACGAGCGTCGTGGATGTTGTGCCGAGAGAAGACGGGGGGCAGACGCGCGCGAGGATCGTGCGTGAGCACGGGGCGTCGCTGATGCGGTTCGTGGAGGACGTGCAGTTGGAGGAACGGTCGAGGGCGGCGCTGCGCGCGCCGAAGAGGACGCGGAAGACGGCGAGGGAGTTTCGAGCCGAGGCGAGCGCGGCGACGGCGCGGTTTCGGAGGGTGACGGCGAGAGGATTCAGGATCACGAAACGAGTGGTCGCGAAACGCGCGCGCGGGATGTTCCAGGTGAGCGCGCGTCTGGTGGGCGAGTTGCAAAAGGAGGAGTTGCGGCGAGACGTATTCACGGCGACGCGCAGAGGCGCGATTTTCGCAAAGAGGGTGATTCAAGGAATCGAGGTGCAGGTGCCGCCTTTGGTGGGTTTTAGATTTGACGAGAGGCACGTCACCGCGTTGTGGGCGCGGCTCGCTAGCGCGATGTCGAGAAGATTCGGATTCGTGGCGAGGATGCGTCGGGAACGGTTGGCGAGGAAGAAGCGAAGAGAGGAAGAATCCAGAGCCAAAGCCGAAGCCGATGCGAAGCGAGTGGGGAAAGAGCGCGCCGAGGCACCGCCGCAAGAAGTATATATGCGAGATTTGAAAGGCAGTTTCGACAAGGTGAGCGATGATCAAGTGGAGTTTGAAACGGAGGATCTTGCAGAGCTTCTATCGCCGCAGTCCATCGCCACCAGCGTCGATGCGGACGGCGCGTTGCGCATTTTAGCCGCAGAGCCGTCCTCGTCGACCCCAAAGACCGTGGAGATATCACTCCCTGGCGCGGACCTCACATTCGGTGAACAGTCTGTGGATAACTACTCGATGGGTGGATTTATAGGTGAGGCGGACTCTGATGTCGCGACTTTCGAATCTCCGAAGAGAGAAGAGAGCAGCGCGCAGAGTCATTCAGTGCACGACATCTCCATGTCCCCCGATCCGCAGGCAAAGGCTTTCGTCAGGCGCATCGAAGATGACTTAAAACGGCTCGCGGGACCCGATGTGGAGGAGATCAGCATGATCAGCATGAGGATCTTGAGCGTGGAAGACAAACGATTAGTGTGCGGAGCGTTCCGGGGATGGCTCAATGTGTGTGAAAAGCGCAGAGTGGGAGAATCTAGTGACGACGCGGATGTCGCCACGGATGAAGAGGCGCTCATGGCGTTATTCGACGCATCTCTAGCGTCGAAAGTAGAGCTCGCGAAGCGCGTGTTCGCGCTTGACAGCGATTCTGATGAGTTCGACGAGTTGCTAGAGGAAGCGACTGCTCGATCTGTGGTCGATATTACTGCCGCGCACCATGAAGCGAGCGAAGTGAAAGAAGATCCCATTGAGGAAAGAGTCGATGCGGTTGACACGGAAAAGATCGCCTCTGAGCATTTTGATGATGTTGTGGTGAGTGAACAGGCGGTGAATGATTTTGATGAAGACAATGCAATTGCGATGAGCGAACGAGTGGTGAACGACAGCGTCGACGCTCCGCTCGATACTGCGACGAGCGAGCGGCCTACGGACGATTTCGATGCACTGGGTGATGTTGCTACGGGCGAGGTACACTTGAGCGCACCCGAACGTCCAGGCGGGAGCACCATGAGAGAGGACGATGGAAGCGAAACGTTTGAGGGCACTTCGGCGAAATCTGAAGAGATGTTAGAGGAGCTCATCGAAGACTCGGGCGTTGAAATCTATCCAGCGATACCGGTGGACGCCTTAGACCGCTACGCAGATGAAGTCCGTTCGTTGAGTGAGCAACTGGCCCTCATGAAAAGTGAACAACTCGCTATGTCGCAGCTTGCCGAGCAAAGAGAGATGGAGCTACGAAATTCTATTTCTCTCGTACGAGGCCAGGAAGAGATTGATAATGGCCAGTCTGAGATCACACTGGCACAAAAAGAAGAGCTGAAGGAACTCAAGGAAGAACTCAACCGGCTCAGGTCTGAACAGGATTCCTTTCTCAGAATGGTTGACGAGAAGAACTCTGTGTTTCGTCAGTCCCTCGCGTCTGAACAAAAGGAACAATCAGCCGCTGTTCCATCCAATGAGATGGCGAAGCAGTCCAAAGAAATCAAAGAGCTTAAAGAGTTGATTGCCCAGCTAAAGTCCGAACAGAGAAAACTGAGCGAAGAATCAGAGCGCCGAGAGCGCGAGCTGAGAACATCTTTCGCGACTGAAAAAGACGATCTCGAAAAGAAGTTGCGAGAATCGCTCACGATCGAACGCATGCAACTCGAAGAGGAATTTGCGAAGTCTCTCATGCTCGAGAGAGGTGGTTTGGAAGAACAACTGCACAAAGGCGACGAATATCTCGACAGTGAAATTCAACGCCTTCAAGAAGAGCTGTTACGTGTACAAGCTGAGCAGGTGAACGCGATAGCCATCGCAAGCCCGAGCCCACGAGCGAACGACCAACCGCTAATTTCGCAATCCACACCGGGAACACCTCTTTTCACGCTCGATACCGAAGCGGATGTGTCGATGGAATGGGACGTGTACAAGCTCAGGGAGGAGTTGGACGCCGTGAAGGCTGAAAGCGCTTCCATTTCGCAATTGGCGGATGCGCGAGAAGAGCTCAGAAGGTCACTCGCTCTGGACAAAACATCGGTCGAAAGTACCATTCGACAAGAAGTCGTACGCGCGCTCGGTCAGATCGAAGTCGAAGGCGTGAATGCGTCTCAGGCCGTCGCACAGCGTACTTCTCGTGCTCAGAAGTTGTTGGATGACGCATCGAGTTTAGTCGAAGATAAAACGTCGCGCGCTCAAGAGATGCTCGATAAAGCGAAATCATTGGCTCAGGCGACGGTGGATAGGCTCAAGGAACGAGAGAGGCAACTAAACGCCCTGACGTCGGCAAAAATCGACGTATCTCCATTGAAACCGGCTCTGTCTTCGGGTGGACCGAAGGCGACCATTTCAGCATTAGAACGCGGGCGGCAACGACGGCGACTGTTGCACGGCGTGACGGATACTTTCAGTCTCAGCGAAATCATCAACCAGGCGCAAACTCTGGCGTCAGAAATGGAATTTAGCTTCAACAAATAGATAGAAATAATGAATTGGACCAACGCTAGCTAACATCAATCTTTCGGCAAAGCCTCGAATGCATCCAAGAATTCGCCTATATGCATGTCGGGTTCCTGAGCGTCGCTCGCAGGTTCCGTCTTGACGAGCGAAATTGATCGTCGCCATTTCCCACGTTTCAGACCAGCGTGTTGCTCAAACGCCGCCGGGCTGATGTCTTTACTAGTGCCATCTTCTGTGGTGATACGAACGCGGTAATCTTTCGGACCTCGTCTAAAGAAGAACTCACCGCGCACATCTTTGATGCACACCGGAACTTTTTCACCTTCTGGAACAGCGTAACTCACTTCACACGTTTTCCTCTTCCCGCGACCAGGCAATGACTTCACGACTGTTACTTTTCTTTGCTTGGATGCGGGAGGGCTGGAAGACGGGAGCGCTGCCGGCGTTGCCGCCACCGGTGTCGGAGCTGGAGTCACAGGCGGATTCGCGGTAGATTCAGGAGCCTTACTCTGAGCCTTATCTTTGGCCGGGGTGCTCTGCTTTGATGAGCCGGCGCCCGAAGACTGCGCTGCACAGTTGATACTCGACAGAATTCTGCTGAGACCACCCGGGGCGCGAATCACCTTCTGCAGCACCTTCTCATCCACCTTTGGCGTGTCACGAGGTGTATCCTTGGTATCGGTGTCGTCTTTCGCCGTCTGTTGAGAGCTGCTGCTACTCGACGAACTCGAGCCTGAGCTCGAGCTCGAGCTTGAACTCGAGCTTGATGAACTAGAAGAGCTTGAGCTTGAGCTTGAGCTTGAGCTTGAGCTTGA
>CEUM01020748.1_pt1 | contig 25809 bp, 16 predicted proteins | sample 356421 | NCBI WGS metagenome assembly CEUM01 (sample SAMEA2622716, study PRJEB7988) | marine metagenome | biome: marine biome (ENVO:00000447); feature: surface water layer (ENVO:00002042); material: "saline water (ENVO:00002010), including plankton (ENVO:xxxxxxxx)" | depth 5 m
GCTCCAGGTCACCGAGATTTCGTCAAGAACATGATCACCGGTGCTTCGCAAGCTGACACAGCGGTTCTCCTCTGTGCTGCAAACGACGGTGTCAACGCACAAACCAAGGAACACGCTTTCCTCGCTAAGGTTCTTGGTGTTAAGGAACTCATCGTCCACGTCAACAAGATGGACATCTCTGGTGTTGACTGGTCCGAGGACAAGTACAAGGCAGCTGTTGCTGAAGTCTCCGCACTTCTCAAGATGGCTGGATTTGGTTCTCAACTCGACAACATTCCAATGATTCCTGCTTCGTCCCTCAACGGTGACAACGTCTTCAACAAGTCCGATAAGTGCCCATGGTACGACGGACCTACCCTCTTCGAGGCAATCGACGCTGCAGCAATGCCAAACAAGCCAATCGACAAGCCACTTCGACTACCAATTCAAGACGTCTACAAGATCTCTGGTATCGGTACTGTCCCTGTCGGTAAGATCGAAACCGGAACTCTGAACACTGGTAAGACCGTTGTCTTCAACCCGTCTCAGAAGTCCGCTGAGGTCAAGTCGATTGAGATGCACCACACAATGGTCGACAAGGCTGAGCCAGGCGACAACGTTGGTTTCAACGTCCGTGGTCTTGCAGCTACCGACATCCGCCGTGGTGACGTCGCTGGATACGCTGACAGCGAGCCAACCTTTGTCCGTCACGATGAGACCTTCGTCGGTCAAATCCAACTCATGGACATTCCAAAGGCTGTCTCCGTCGGATACACTCCAGTATTCCACGCACACACCGCACAGGTCGCTGTTCGCTTCCAAGAACTTCTTGAGAAGACCAACAAGGCTGGTAAGGAAGCAAACCCATCGTTCCTCAAGAACGGCGATGCATGTTTGATCCGTTTCCAACCGACCAAGCCAATGTCAATCGAGCAAATGGACACCTTCCCTGAGTTGTCCCGTTTCGCTATCCGTGACATGGGTAAGACCGTCGCAGCCGGTGTTTGTCTCAAGATCGAAAAGAAGTGAGTGAACTTCACTCATCGACTTGCAACTGGAGGAGTAGAGCATGGCAGCCGTAACCGTCATCAAATTGACTGGAAACAACCATTCCGATATTGATCACGTTGCCGGCCAAATTCGACACATCTGCACTCAAAGCGAAACCAAGCTTCGTGGACCAATCCCTCTACCAACACGCCGTCTGGTCGTTCCTGTCCGACGTGCACCTGATGGTGAAGGAAGCGAAACCTACGACCACTGGGAACTTCGTATTCACAAGCGCTTGTTGGAAATGCACATCAACTCCGGTAAGGACGAGAGCGCTCTCCGCTTGGTTGCAAAAATCGACATTCCAGACTCTGTTACCATTGAACTTTCAATGCGCACAGTCAACTGAAGCGTTCAAACAATCGAATGATACGAGCATCAACGATGCTCGAACTTACAACGGAGCAGCTTCAGCCGCACCCGATTCAATGAGCCACTGTGCCATGGTTTCGTCCAAGTTGTGGACGTCGCCAACGTGCAAGACAAGTTCTGAACCATCCGCAGTTGCAATAGGATCGTCAAACGATTGCAGAATGCGAATGCGAACCTTTGGAACGTCTTCGACTGTTGGCTCATCCTCGTTCATCCAATCGTCGGAAATGGCTGGTTTGGCTGATGGAGCTAGTTCCATGGCAGCACCGTGACGACCTTCATTCGAAGATGCTGGAGCTTCTGGTAATGGCAATGATGACTGCTCAGGCTCGTGTTCAGACGGATCCTGAGCAGCTTCGTACGCATCCCACTCAAGTGCTGCAATGCGGTCTTCCTCATCAACATCGAACGTATCCATCGGCTCGGGCTTATCATCCTCGAACACCAAGGAAGGTGGAGCGCGATCGGTCAATGCTTCTTCCGTAAAATCATCCAATTGCATTGTACCAGGCTTGTGCGTTGGTTCAATGAACTCCATTTCTCCACGCAGTCCATCCTGCATTTCTCTCCATCCAATGGTCATCTTGAATTTGTCCATTTCTTTCTCAATCGCATTGTACAATGCACGTTCAGCAACATCGGCTTTTTGCCAATCCATCGGTGGTAGGGGTGTTGCCACATCACCGACATTTGTCGCCATTCGGAGCGATTGTGACGAAACATGCGTCATCATTGCTACCATTCGGCGTCGAGCCAATTCAGACGCAATGTGACGCACGTTTGCTTGACGCTTCTGCTCGTTTTGAACGCGTAAATCTGCACCATGCTTACGAATCATATCGTGAATCTGCAGATCGAGTGTGGTCAACAAACGCTTGACCATCTCCCAGAAATCCTTGCGAGGCAAGTGGACTGGAACGTGACGGTTGGTTTGTTGCCGATATGTGGCGAACAACTGCTCCTGAATCTCACGGGCCTGTTCAGGCGTGAGGAGGTTGTTGCTCGACATCATCATAGCCTCGATGTTTGGGTCTTTGAACTCTCTTATCCAGACTTAATCAACTGAGACGAGGCTTCAAACCAAATGGCTCACCTCGCGAAGCGAGGTGAGATGAGTGAATCAGCCCAAGAAGCACGTTTCTGCGGTCTTCCTTGTGCTTTTGCTTGTCCTTGTTGGGCCTTCAACCTATGTTCAATCACGAACGGTGACCTACGGGCCAGTTACCTTCCAACCAGCGACAAATGAAACCACAGTCGATGCCAACATCACATCGATTCAGGTCCCAGCCAATCATACCATCACCTCAGGATTTGTTTCTATCGAACCCGTTTGGGAAACGGTCGAAGAAAACGGCACCTATTTTGGTTCAGGTTTGCCGAATGCATGGGCAAACGGTACGCACAACCTCACTTCTTCACTTGCGCATGGTGGCCAACTGTCTCTTGCAACCGATTCCTCTGTCGGATCACTGACCGATTTTGAAACGACGAAGATGGTTCCAACAGGTTGGTTGACCATGGGTCAAGATGGAGAAGCATGGGGCGTTCAGAACCTCTCAGCGCTCCAAACCGGCCCATCGCCAAGAGATGGAGACCATTCTCTTGCCTATCTCACAACTGTTGAGAACGCATCCGGCTGCATCATTTCGCCAGATTACCAAACGCCCGAATTCATCAGCAAAATGTCGCTCACCTTCGATCATTGGCGTTCCTTAGCGTCGGACGATGCAGCATGGGTAGAGTACACGCTTGACAATCAATCCTCATGGCAACAGCTTGTTCCGAACGGTGGCTATTCTGATTCTGTGACTGTGAATCATCACAGTACGGTACAATCTCTCACGTCTATGTGGTCCGGTGATGATGAACAATGGACGACATCTCGCTTTGAGTTGGATCAATTGGCCAATATTGCCACGAGCGAATCCATGCGATTCCGCCTTTGCATTGCGGTTGGCCCTTCAAGCAACCAACGCGAGGGATGGTTCATCGACAACGTCACGTGGCACAACACAGGTGATGAACCAGGGGCTTGGTTCCATGGAAACTTGACCGGTGACTATGCTCCAGATGCAGATGGTAATCTCATCATGCCGATTAATTTCTCAGGCCTATCCAACCCAATCGAACTCGAGGTTCATTCCAATTGGGACATTGAGGGCGGTAACAACGATGTCATGACCATTTGGTATTCGATGGACCAAGGCAATACATGGGTTCTCCTCTCACCACCTCCAGGACTTCCTGGGTTTGGGGTGATTTACCAAGGGGTTCGCTACAATGATGTCTCCTTTGATTGGATACCAATGTTCTATCCCGTTCCAGCAACAGCGTACAATCATACCAACGCCTCCAGTGCATTGCTCAAGTTCAACGTTCGAACCGATGCCATCGTCAATCATGGTGGTGGTGCTCCTGCCAACGGTTGGGAGGGCATCATGATCGATAATGTGCAATTGCATTCAGGTGCCAACACGCCCAATCACGTCGTTCGCGTGTTGAACAATTTCACGACGCAACCCACCTATCAAAACGGATCATCAGAAGGTTGGTTGGACAATGTCAGCGCTCCAAACCAATGGCAGTGGGTTTCGACCATGGGTGTGAACGGACCTCAGACAGAGGTTGATTCCTTTGAGAATCCACATGCGATGCCAGCAGGATGGGCCATCGACAACATTCGGGGTGTCGGATGGGCACACGGGCTCCTTGGTAACACGGCCCTAGGTCCGTCACAATGGCACTCGGGACAAAACGGCGTCGGCATTGAACTGAATGGGCAATACGCTGCGAATTCCTTTGCCCATCTAATCTCGCCAGAGTATGTTCTCCCTGACAACGTCACGGCTCAACTATCCTTCCGTCACTGGATTTGCACAGAAGCAGCTTGGGACGGTGGAGCTGTTTCGATTTCAACCGATGGTGGATTGAACTGGTGGTACCTTCCAGCAGATGTAGGAGGATTCCACGATCAAATTTCGAGTGTGAACACGAATTCTCCGTTCTATGGAGAAGGATTGCTAGATGGATCTCAGGTGATGGGTGGTTGTGGAAACAGTGCAGCTCGCCCGTTCGAATTGAAGACATCGGATATTTCCAACCTCTCAGGTCAATCTGTTCGTCTGCGATTCTCATTCTTTTCCGATCAATACATCGAACGCGATGGATGGTACATCGATGATGCTGGAATCGATGTTGCCTTGTTTGAAACAGAAGGTGATTGGATTTCGCCGAGCATTGCACCGCATCCAGTGTTTGGTTACGGCCATCTCGATGGACTTGCTCATGAACCTGCCAACACATCGCTTCGTTTCAGCCTCGTTGATGTCAATGGCGACATCATTCCAGAATACGAACAACGGACCATGCCGTTCTCAATTGACTTGAATTCAGTGGAGCACCCCTCGGTTCAGATCGTTGTTCACATGTCCTCTGAGGACCCATTCCTGACACCTACAGTGGAACGATTGGGACTTGGCGTCGTGCAGAGTTTTGGACGCTACCATCAGAAATACAACAGTGAAATGAGTGACTTTGAGGTGACGCAAGAAGGCTTCCTTAAAGCTACAGCGGGAACAACTGTCGATTTCATCCATCGACCAGGTTGTGTCTTTGATGCAGTAATTATCCAGCAGATAGGCGGTAACATGTCGCTGTATTCGCACTCTTTTACACGTAGTTCAAGCACGTATCTACAAGGACTTCCTTCGGTGAATATTGAGCAATATAGCGTCAACGTTGAGAAGGAATTGTACGCCCCTTGGTCCTTTACAGTGAGTACAGGGGACGAGTTTAGGGCGCTTGTTGTTGAACCGCACTGCCTCGTACCACCACAGGGACCTCATGTTTCGATTGGTCAAAACCAACTCGAAGCTGTTGCTTGGCCACCAACTGGCAATGATTCGAACTTTGGTGTTCAGATGATGTTTGATTCGATTGTGAACGGTTCGAACATCTCCAATGCCACAGAACATGGCCATCTGTACGTCAACACCTCCAGTTTTACAGTCTATCAATTCCGACATCTCATCGCTCTACCAATAACTGAATGGAGTATTCCCAATGTTTGCCCACTGTCTGAGGGATCCTTCATGCTACAAGCACGCTCTGGGCCTCAACCAACCGATGTGCATATCGGTTCTGCCTCACTTGTAACGCTCCCTGCGAATTCAATGGGATACATTGCAGTGGAAAACACGTGCCCAACGTTTGAGCCAATCTCGATTGATACGTCGAACGAATGGGGCTGGGGATATGCTGTTTACAACATTTCAACATCGCATTCTACCGAACTCGTAGCCTACGATTTGTTTGCTTTACCGAAGCTCGAAAAACTGAAGTTTAATCTTGATGAATCAATTCTCAACCGAGCTCTCAATGCATCCTATATCGGGGATGACAGAGTCTTGCTTGACTTACCGTTCCGAGTTCAGACAGAACGAGGAAGTGTACGCGTCGATCTTGAAGTTGAAAGCCAGCCCAATCTAATTGATTCTGTCATCGATGCACCGAGTTCACGCTGGTTGCCCAACACACTTCGTAGCATTACAACACATCACGAACGTGTGATTCCAACACATCCAACCATGGAAGCACCGGCTCTTGAGCGCATTACCTTGGCCATCGGCTCCACCGATGCTCCTTCATCGATTCGTATCAGTGCTGAAGTCGATCGACTCGATGCAACACCCCGTTTTATTCAGACATCGGGAGCTGGTTATGCAACACTGCAACCAACGTCTGAGGCAGTTTGCTCACAAAGCGAGTGTACCGTCACATGGAAGTTCAAGAGTACATGGTTGAACGATGACATCGATGACCTGCATTGGTTCATCTCATCTGTTGACGAGAACGGTTTGGAAATGGGTCCACTCATCTACTCCGACAATACACAATTCAACGATGTTGAGAACGATTTGGAAGCGTTCAATGTTGTTGCCTACGATGATCGCGGACGACCTCTGCATGATTGGACCAATCCTTTGTGGCCTTTCCATGTCAAATCAGGAACTTCACTGACCGTTCAAGGACAGGTTCGATTCCAAGGTGTCGCAGACGCATGGATCGGTGAAGACCAGGCTGAAGTGACAATCGAAATACACGCCATTCCTCCATTGAATCTCAGTGGTCCAGATACGTGGGATGGCGACCCAATCGTTTGGTCCATTTCCAATGCAACGACCGTCGATGACCATGGTCGATTTGCGATTCCGTTGTCCATACCTGATGCGACATCCCTGCCAAGCGATACGCGCCTTGAGGCACGAATTCTTCTCACTCGTTGTGGACCTTCAGGCCTTGAAACAACGACATCGCTCGATCAAACAGCACAGTCAACGTTCTTCGAAATGGTGTACGACAAGAATCCACCAGATATCATTGGATTGGAGATTCTTGATCCGAGTGGATTGCAACCTGCAGACAACCACGTTTGGCTTCCTGACAGAGATGTTCCGTTACGCTTGTACGTCGAAGATGCAGAAGGATTGGAATCACCACTCACAATTTACACATGGTCCGAACATCAGGACGATGCGAACGGCAATGGTATCATGGAAGAGGGTGAATATCAAGCGATGAATGCCAATGTCAACCGTGGTGCGCTCCAAGCAGAGATTGACTTGCCACTGTTCGATGTAGACGCTATTTTGCGTTCAGGTGAGCAACAAGGCCGGTTGAGCATTGTCGTTATGGGTGAGGACCTTGCAGGAAATGCACTGCAATCGGGTGGGTCGTTCGGTGAGAACAACGATGTTGCAACCGTATTGGTTCAACCGCGTCAAGCCACGTTGCTCGATATGGATACGCTTACGCTGGACACCATCAATGGAAACCTGTTCCCCGGTCAAATGCATCATTTCCAATTCGATCTCATCGATGGAAATGGACTTGAAAGCCTTGATTCCATCAACATCGGTTTGATGAATTCTCTTCATGAGGACTGTTGGATCAATTATGCTCCACGCTTCGGAGACATCACGGCCGATGTGACCTGTTTTGTTGCACCACCGACCATTACGACAACCAAGGACGATTTGACAATGCGATACACCGTTGATGTTGCCTTCCAACTTCGTTGGGATACAATGTATCAATGGAGCGATACAGCCTTCACGCCATCGGTCAAGGTCATCGACGAGGCTCAAGATGTAGGTTTGGGTGGCACCTATCTCACGGTAGCCAACTGGTCAACACATACCCGGCTTGAGTTACAGATTGATTCCGTCATCGATCAAGTTGCACCATTTGGCATCCTCGATGATGGCATCCTTACGCTCCATCCGAACGATTTTGCTGATATTGACATCATCGTCGTTCATCATGAAACCGATAAACAGGCCTTGAACATCCCATTCGATACGCTGATCCACTACAACGTATCCTCCTTCGGTATTCATCATGCTGTGACGGCAGAAATCGTTGACAATCAGGGACAGAGTCGTCATCGTTTGGTGGTCAATCAAACCACGTTACCTCAAGGTGAAGGCGAATTGAACATTGAAATGACAGGAAGTGTGTTCGACGCTCAAAACAATATCATGATTGAGTTGCTGCTCGATTCACAAGCCCCAACCGTTTCCCTCGAACCAGGTACGCTGACCAATTTGGATTCATTGCAAATCAACGACATTCCTGTTCAGATATCAATTCAGGATGATTTCGGTGTTCCAAAAGAAGGCGTTGAATTGCATTGGTGCTTCGTTCGTGGAGGTATTGTCGTGTCCGATTCCACCTCATCCATCCCGATGACGCACGTTGGGACGACAGGAAACATCGCATCCTTCTCAACCTCACTTGACATTGAATCCCAAGGTGTAGCCTTCGAAAAGAGCGATCGACTCAGTGTTTGGTTTACACACAATGATCGCGCTGGAAACCTTCTGTCTGGACAAGGTACAGCGTTGATGCCTTTGGACGTGTACATCGTTTGGATGGCCTATGAACCAACGCCGACCTCCATCAATGCGGAACCGTATCGCCCCGTTCTTGGCGATATCATCACGATCGAATTTACCTTGGAAAATCTCGGATATCTCAACGGTTCGACCAATGTCACGCTCATGGATGCGGATGGGTTGGTCCTCGGTGATGCCACGTTCTTCCTCGAACAGGACGAACAGAAGAGCGTGGTTTGGACCGTTGAAGCATGGACGACAGGTCGTCTTGGGATGGTAATTCAATTGGACGATGATCCACTGCTGATTCCGGTTCCACTCGCAGATGTTTTGTACGAGGATGTTGATGCTAAATCCTCGAATTCTGAATTTGGACTCAATGTACTGCTCATCCTTCTCGCTGCAGGAGCTGTTGTCGCTTCGATCCTCATGCGACGTCAGCGCATACAATCGCTCTACGATGAGTTCGAAGAGTACCAAGAGGAGGACCTTCCCCCTCCACGGCCGTCCGGTTTGGATGATGCTGACCAAGAGGAATAGTCAAGAAGAAGACCATCGAGGGGAACCTAAGTGCCGGGGTTCCCGAGCGGTCAAAGGGGGTGGACTCAAGATCCTCTGCGTAATGCTTCGCAGGTTCGAATCCTGCCCCCGGCACCACGATTTCACAGATCCTCGAGTTCTTCTTGCGCATCGCTCGTCAACGATTGGAACACCAAACTTTCCGGAAATTCAATTGCAATGAGTGCACGAATTGCATAGGATTCAACCAGATTCTTTGGAGGCTCAGCAATCTTCACACGACCATTGGTGAGTGTAATTCTCGCTCCAGGTTGTGGAGCATCGGCCTTCGCCGGTAGCCAGATGCCAACACTGCCCAAGGAAGGATGTTCAGCAAGAATCAGTTGCTCTTCAGAGGCTTCACCTACAACATTGGAGATGTACAAGGGGCGTTCATCATCGAGAACCGTGCTCGCATCCTCCCATTCACTTGAGAAGGCCAATTCAGCAGAGTCTTCCTGTCGCTTACTGATTTGTTCAACAACATCCTCAACTTGTTTTTCTTGCTCAACGGTTTGTTGATGAATTTGGTCAAGAATTTGGCGCAACCCCTCGATTTCGTTGTCGTCTTCCATCGCTCGATGGGCGAGGAGAATCAATTCACCAAGCTCTTCGCTCATGTTCTGCTCAGCAGAAACACATTCCAATGCTTCATCGAACAGTTCGATGGCAAAGTCGGGACGATTGAGCGCAAGGAACGATTCTCCAAGTTCGGTCAACGCTTGAGCAGCCATGGCAACATCATCATGAACCAAGGCTTGTGCATGCTTCAGGGCTTCATTCGAAGATTCTCCTGCCATGTACAACGCCATTGCTTGAACGATGTGTTGCTTGAGTCTCATTGGTACACTGAGCGTTTGCAAGCCCAACGAAGACGATGACAAGCGAATGGCCTTCTCAACTTTGTTCGTCGAAAGAGCCAGGACGGCAAGACGAGCGAGAATACGTGCCTCAATGGTGTCCTCATCGACGTGCGTTGCTTGGAACAATGCGGTGGAGAGGTGAAGATGTGAGCCAATCGCATCGCCTTTCATTCGTTTCATGATGGCAAGTGCCATTTCGGCACGAACGAGGATTCGAGAATGAAAACGATGTGCAACATCGACAAGTTCTCGGTCCAACGGAGCTAAATCGATACCAGCATTTTCGAGACAATCAGCGATCATGGCTTGCGTTTCAATGATGATCTCATCGAGTGATTCTTGTGTGAGTTTTTGTTTGAGTTGGGCAACGTGTTGCTCTAATTTCATCATGGCTTGACAACTTGACTTCAACGGTGTGAGTTTCTTTCGAAGATTCGTTTTGATGTCTTCTCCGTTCATCATACGATGCAGTTGGTTAAGGAGGCTCACGCTTGAATCTTCATTGCTCTGAACAGGTTTCGAAACGGGTTTGGCTTGTGGACTGGACAACAACGAGTCGACCATCCAGGTGATCTTGGCTTGGACGTCGTATTCGTTGCGTCGACTGATCGCATACTGCATTTCTGCTGCGCGTATGCGACGACCAAGACGACGCAACTCCGAAGCATGCTTCCCTCTGGCCTTGGTTGAGAGTCGCTCAAAGAAGGTCGATGGAGGACATACTTCGCTTGCAAGTTGGTTTTCTTCTGTAGCCTTTGCCATTTTGAAATCGTCCGTCACGAGAATCACATGATGGCCATCGCGTTGCAGATCATGTGCAAGAACCATCAGTGAGAGATCAACGTCTTGTGGAGAGGCTCGCTCTCCAATTTTTGCTCCCAGACCACGAATTTGGTCGTCTGAAACGTCGTGTGTGGTCAACATCGGTTTGATGTGATTCAACAGGTTTGGCTTTTGTTTCCATCGTTGGTAGCGAACGTTCTGGATTTCACCATGAACGCCTTTGGTGACGTGCATCGTTTTCAGAGCAGACTTGAGATCGTCGAGGATGCTTGTCGATGCCATTCCTCCCATGTGAATGAAGCAATTGGAATCGACCACGTAGGTGACCATGCTTGAACCAGTTCAAACCGCATCATAATTCTTGAGCCGAATGGACAGCAAGAATTGCATCGACAAGAGGAGCGATGGTAGCACTGTTTGGATAGGGTGAGACGACGTTTGCAGCAGCTCGAACATCCGCAAATGGCGTCCCAACTGCCACCGACCATCCCGACATAGCAAACATCGAGAGATCGTTTGGAGCATCACCCACGGAGAGTAATTCAGACGCTTCGATACCCATTCGCTTGAGGATCATTTCCAACCCACTGCCTTTGGAGAGATGTGGTTCCATCAGGTGAATCGCAAAACCGGTTCGGACAACGTCAAGATTGGACCAATCGCTTTCTTCAATGGATGATGTGACCAATTGAAGATCCTCATCTTTGAACAGACACCATTCGCTTTCTCTCCAAGCATTGGTTTGAATGCCTCTCGCATCGATTTCAGAATGTTGCGATTGAAGCCATTCAGCAGCTTTCTTTGCTTCATCCCCAGATGCTCGAAGCAAGGGTTCATCCCAATCTGGATGCCAAAGTACGCCTCCGTTTTCACAACACATTGGGCCACTGAGTCCGATAAATCGCCACAGTCCATATGTGATGGCACGGACGTTTCCAGTTGCAAGGATGACAGGAATACCTGCATCTTCAAGTCGTCGTAACGCTTCAACTGCATGCATGTCCAAACGCTTGTTTTCGTCGGTTAGCGTTCCATCAATATCGAAAGCGACGACTCGGGGACACCATCCCGGTGGAAGCCACTCCATGTTGCAACCAACGCCTCATGTCACAAGAAGATTCTCACCATACGACAAATCACGGTATCACAGCCTTAATCAAACAGGAATTCAGCAGTATCCTCATGGGGGAGGACAGTGAGGACGTGTTTTTCTCGCTGGAGGATGATGAACCTCAAGTCAACGGTGAAAAAATAGTTCCACCGTCATCAGATCAGGTTCTTGAGTCCGTTGTGGTTCTCGATCCCGAAATTGTTGAACAAGCGACCGGTTGTTACACGGTTGAATGGCCTCTGGTTGGTATGGACTGTCCGGATTGTGCCGGTAAAGCCATGACTGCGCTTCGAATTCTTCCTCAAGTAAAATCACCAGCAGTTTCCGCTACACGAGGTGACGTCAAACTTAATCTCGATTTGGAAAAAGGATCGCTTTCTGAAGTCTCAAGCGCGCTTCGCTCACTTGGACACGCTCCTGATACGGAACATCTTCATCTCAAAGGTGTCAAGGCCGAAAACGTTGCGAAACGCAACAACACGACGCTCCGCGATCTCAAGCGATTGTTCTGTCTCCAGCCGGGGATTCTTGATGCAGAGATCGAAAAAGACGGACGAATTCTCCTTCAGATGGTAAGTGCAGCAGACAAAGAACTGCTCAAGAAGCGTGATACTGCTATTGCTCATGTGTGCGGTTCTGAGCCAGAATATGTTACTGCAATCTCCAATCGTCTACGCCCAGACCAGATGCGTTTGCTAGGAGCAGCCTTCGCTGTGCCAATCTTGTTTTCTCTCTTTGTTCTTGAATTCCTTGGAATCGAAGGATGGATTCCTGCCTTGATTGCGATTCCTGGCATTCTCGCATCGAGTTACCAGATGTTCAAACAGGCTTTGGCAAGTATGATTTCGCTTCAGTTGGGATTCCAAGTCCTGACAAGTCTCGCTGTAATCGGAGCCTGTGGCCTCATGATGTGGGAGGAAGCCCTGATTGTTTCTATCCTCGTTGCTGTCACGGTTCACCTTGAGGGTGATGCCTTGATGAAAGCTCGAGAAGCCATGCAGGGCGGTCTTGATCGTCTACCGAGGATCGCTCGGAAAGTGCACCGACACAAGCCAAGTTTCAATCCAACAAACATTTCGCTTGGCTCGCTTTCAATGATGCCTCAGACCAATTCACTCAAGCCGGTCAATGCTGAAGTTAAACCACAACAGATTCCAATCGATCTTCTTCGGAAAGGTGATTTCATCGAAGTCCGTAGCGGTGAACTGGTCCCCGCAGACGGACGAGTCGTTGAGGGCATTGGCGCACTCAACAAGGCGCCATTGACTGGTGAATCGGTTCCAGTTGACATTAACGAGGGTGACTTCGTACAAGCCGGTCTCGTCTTAGCGCGTGGACCTGTGGTGCTTGAAGTGGAGGCTGTTGGTGAGAATACCCAACTGTTCGAGCTGATCGAAACCGTTCATACCTATCGAGATGAACCACCTCGATTGCAAGCGGCTATTGAACGCTTCACAGCCATTTGGGTTCCCATTGTTATCTTTGGAGCCTTCTTTGTGTACTGGTTCCTCTACCCAGAAAACTGGAAGATTGTTTTGTTGCTTTGGGTAGTTTCTTGTCCGTGTGCGCTGCTGCTTGCTGCTCCAGTCCCACACGCTGCAGCGTTGGCGAATTCTGCGCAGATGGGAGCTATTGCTCGAGGCGGTGACGTTCTTGAACGACTCGCAAAAGTCAACCACGTATTCCTCGATAAAACCGGTACACTCACCTCTGGAAAACCATCCATTGGAAAAGTCGTCACTGCGAAAGGTCGTCGTCGAGACGCTGCGATTGGACTTGCTGCGGGGATTGAAGCGCGCTCCTCGCACCCGTATGCTGAAGCACTTCGGGAGTTCGCCGACGAACAATCGATCAACGCTTCCAAAGTCACCAACATCAAGGACGTTAATGCCGGAATACAGGCTACGCAAAACAAAGAAGAGGTCCTGATGCTACGTCCTGATGCACTCGCTCAATACAAGATTGAAATCCCTTCAGAACTGAAAGATGAAGTCGCACTTGCCGAATCACAAGGCCATGGAGCATCCGTTCTCACAAAAGGTGGAAAGTGCGTTGCATTGTTCACGTTCGTTCACGATGACACCCGTCAAGGAGCAGATGAACTGATTCCAGAATTGCACAAGATGGGCATTCACGTACAGATTCTGTCTGGAGATCAACAAGGGGCTGTGGATCGCTTCGCATCCACGGTTGGTCTTCCCAAAACCGATGCGTTTGGAAATCAATCGCCAGAAGACAAAGTCGATGTTGTCCGAAGTCGTTCTGAAATAGCTGTCACAATGATGGTCGGGGACGGTTTCAATGATGCAGCAGCACTGGCGGTTGCTGACGTTGGTGTAGCCGTTGGCTCAGGTGAATCGGTGAACGTCGAGGCTGCAGACGTGATGATTCCTGGAGACGACCCGCGGATGCTTGCCGACCTCCTCAAACTGGCCCGACGTACTGAACGCAACTTCAGGCAGAACCTTTCCTTCTCGATTCTCGTTACTGTCACGTTGGTGTATGCCGTCATCAATGGTTTCTATGATGCTCTTTGGGTTGGCGTACTGGTGCACGAAGCCTCGGTCATCCTCGTGATTCTCAATGGGGCACGGCTTGCAGAAGGAACGGGAACTCTCACGTTGGTCAAGGAAACCTTCCTTGCGATGTGGGAAGCAACGAGGATTGCACTTGATACGGGTCTGAAACAACTGAGCGAGATGCGAAGTTGAGAGGATATCTTCAAACGGAAGCACGTCCGAGTCCTAATCGGTGAGCCGATGAGCAGAGTGAGGACGGACCCTTTGGTTGCAGCATTGACCCACCCAACCCGACAGGGTGCGTATCAAGCCCTATCGCAAACGACGGAAATGAGTACTGTGCAACTTCAGGCCGCACTCAATGTCGATCGTTACAACCTTTATCATCATCTCAAGCGTTTGGTCAAAGTTGGTCTCATTGAGAACCATCGCGACGTGGGACGTGCTCGCTGGTGGCGGATGGTCAAGGAAGTGCCTCTCCCATCGATGGGGGCATCGAATGCTGGAGCAACATCTTCACCATTGGATGAATTGTCCAAATTAACCCATGTGCATGCCATTGATCTCAAGGATTCAAGAGGCCAAGTTGGAGCCAAGCAATTGGTGCAGAAACTTGCTCAAGAATACAAAATTCCTCTGGATCTTCCGTGGAACTTCCTTCCCGGAAAAATCATTCTTGTGGGAACCAAGAAAGACGATGATGAATGAGACCATTCACTGGTTATTGAGCGAACAATCCAAAATCAAAGGGAGGATGGAACAACATGGACGAACAACTCATTGTTGAGTCAAAAATTGCACCTCCGCCTCTTTCGTGCCCGAAGTGCAATGGGTTGCTACCCTCTGCACTCGGTGAAATTGAGTGTGAACTATGCGGTGCTAACGTTCGTGTGGAACACGAACCTACTCGAACACAATGGATGAAAGAACGAATTTCTTGTCCAACCTGCTCGAAAGTATTGATTGCAGGAGTCGATGAACGACCAGCAGAATTGCGATGCGGTGGCTGTGACACGCAGTTCACCCTCGAAGCAAAGGTCATCCGCGTTGAGATTGAATGTCCTTCATGTAACCGAGGGTTGAGAATGAGACAACGACCTGGCGAGCGAAACATCACTTGTCCTGCTTGCGGTGTTGGATTCAAAGTTAGCTTCTGAGTTGTTGCCATGAAATCAACGTTCAAGATGACTGGGCTTGCAGATTACATCACGCTTTCAAACGCCATGTTTGGAACGCTGTCCATCTTCTTTCTCATCCTTGCCGTTGACGATACACTCAGTGATCCGTATTCAGAAGGATTGGCGACCAAGTACATCTGGGCATCGATGCTCTGCATCTTCTTGTCAGTGGTGGGCGACATCATCGATGGTCCAGTCGCCCGAAGATATTCCAAGCAAAAGCTGCTTGGAGGTTCACTTGACATCATGTCGGATTGTCTTTCATTCTGTGTTGCACCTGCATTGATGATGTTCATCATGTTTGGTCGATGGGGTGAGGCAACACCATTTTGGACCATCTCGTTGGGAATTGCAGGTTTCTGGATCATTGGAACCGGAATGCTTCGCCTTGCACGCTTTCAGCATGAGGAGGGGAGCAATCTGCCCTACTTCCACGGCTTATCGTCACCAGGAAACGCCATGGTTTTGATGAGTGCAGCAGGCTTCGTTTGGCTCCAACCATTACTGAACGTTGGACCCGATCTCAAAAACGCAGAGATCTGTATCGGTGAAGGCGTCGATTACGCTTGCCATGCAACACCTGGACTCGACATCGTGATTCTTCCTATCATGTTCATATCAGGAGCGTTGATGATTTCCGATCGTCGTTTGTCGAAACTCAAAGGCGGATTGGACATGAAATTGTCCATCATCCAAATGATGTGTCTTCTCACTGCTATCATTTGGGCTCTCATTCGTACTGGTGCTTCTGATGTAAGTCTCGAACTTGGTGGCGATATTGCACCTGCAGGTTGGCTCTTTTTCTCATCTGTAATTCTCGCCATTTACTACATCGTCAAGCCACAACCACCAGAAGTTGTGCATGATGAGGAAGCCTGATTGCGCAAGCAAAAACCGTCTCTAAATCGCGCTTTTGCTCATGATGAACGTCGCGCACCTTATGTAGGAAGAAAGGTCGATACATACCCGGATGGGATGCTATGAGTGCTAGCGAGAGCAGGCAGGATGATGCTTTGGACGCTGCTCGAAAGAAGCGTGCAAACGCTGACCGTCTCAGCCTTGCTGCCCTCCGTAGTCAATTCACTTCCTCACCAAAGGTATCGACCGATCAGGCTCTTCTGACAAGCGCTCGCTTCCGAGAGGAAGAGCGTATGCGAGCCGACATCCGACGTGAACGTCGACTTCGCCAACAAGCGATTTCAGAGCGTGTTGCAGCCATGCAAGATGCCATTGCCAACGACCTTGCCGTTCAACACGAACTCACCCTCGATGCTTTGGAAAAAGAAATGCGTTCGGAAATGGAAGTAGAACTGGCTGAGATGGAACGCTCCGCTCTTGCTTCTGAAGAGACACGTATGCGTGAACAACTCGATCTTCGATTAAACCGTGAAATCTCCAATCTTCAGAATCAACTCGAGCATGAGCATGACCGACGACTGGAAGAGCACAAGGAGTCCATCAAGCAGTCGATTGAAGCCCAACTCCAAGACGAACATCGTCGCCGTCTTGTCTTGCAGAAGGAGCGACTTGCTCTTGAATACAATCAGCATCTTCAGCGAAAGATTCGCGAACTTGAGGCAGACATCGAAAAGGAGATGGAAGTACGTTTCGTTGAAATGGAAAACAAGGAAATTGAAACCTTGGAAGAAGGTCACAAAGCCCGTCTTGCAGAGCGAGAAGAGCAACTCCGACGTGGTATCCGTACACGTTTGGAGCAACAACTTCGCAACCGACTCCAGCACCGTGAAGCACGTCTTCGTGCAGAATACGATCGTCGTAGTCTACGACTTGAGGAAGACATTGCTCAACAGTTGCAGCAAGAACTTGAGGTTCAACTTCGTCAAGAGACGGACGATTTGGAAGAACGCATGCGTGAGGATGTTGAACTTGCCATCGCTCGACGTCGTGATGAACTCCGAGTTGAAATTCAGAAGCAAATCGAATCAACCCATTCCGAGCGATTGACCGAGCGAAAGGGTCGGCTAAAGGAGAAGTACGATATCACGTTCTCTAAGGCTGTTGATGATATCTCGAAGGTGCTCAAAACCGAACTTGAAGCAGAACTTGCACGACGGTCCGATGAGGAGTTTACATCCTATCGCAACACTCGTGAGGCTGAAATCCAGAACCGTCTTGCTCGCTTCCGCTTTGAGCGTGAAACCGAATTGCGTGGTCAACTCGAAGAACAATACGAGGCTAAGCGAACCGATTGGGCTGAACGTCTTGAAATCGAATTCCAGTCCCGTGAAACGGCAGCCCGCAAGGCCATCATGGCTGAATTGGATGGACAACTTCGTAACGAGCGTTTGACCTTTGAAACCGATCTTGACCTCCTCAAGGAAGAGACGGCTCTTGAACTCGAGGTCGATATGGAAGAACGCCTTGCGGCCTTCCGAACACGCAAGCAAGAAGAAATTGCTGTTCAACTCGAACGTCAACTCGACAAGCGTGAAGAGATCATGCGCAACAAGGCCCTCATCGATGTACGCAAGCGAGAGGCATCCATCCGTGCAGAAATTGAAGCACAACTTGGTCTCAAGCGTGCGGAAGTTCGTGACCGTCTCAACAGTCTTTCTGCGAAGATGGATTCCTTCCGTGAAATGGCTGAATCGAAGATGAGAGATGCGATTACTTCACAGATACAAGGTGAAATCGACAGTTCGGAAGCCGAACTCAAGAGTCGTGAACAAGAGTTTGCTGACCTGCAACAGACCGATACACGTGCTGAGAAGCGTCAGAAGTGGATGCAATCCATCTCCGGTCAAGCACCTGCTTCTATGCCGATGGGCCAGGACCCATCCACACTCGGTGCACGTGCACCTGCTATGAGCGGCATGACGCGAACACTCGGAGGCAACATGGAAGGCCAAGGTATGGGCTTGGCTGGAATGCGTACTCCAATGGGTGGTGCGAAGCCACTCGGTCAAGCACCAACGCTACGACCAGTCAAGGCTCCAATCGGTTCAGCACAACCAGCTGCACTACCGAAGCCAATTGAGCGTCAAGTGCGAATGCCAATTCAACCACCAACCCAAGTTCCAGTGGTTCAACCGACTCAAGAGCTCCCTGCTGAGGAGATCGTTGTTCCAGTCGGCGCTGTCGAAGTCAGCATCACCCCTGGTGATGATGGTCAATTCGGAACCAGCGATGATGAGGCTCGGATCACGAAACGAGACCTGACCGAAGTTGAAGAGGTCATGGAGGAGGTTGTCGAAGACATTGTCGAGGCTGAAACAGAAACGGCTACACTCCGGCCTGTTCAAGGCACATTGACGGCATTGAATGTCGTTGAAAAGGAATCCAATGATGAAGAGGCATCCGAAACTGCAACACTTCGACCGGTACAACGCTTGACCCCGCTCTCAACCCAGCCGAAGGAGGTCAAGACGGCGACCATCACTCCAGTGCGACAAATGGTTCCAAAGAAACAACGAGGACCACCTCCAAGTTCAAAGAAGGGTGAGAAGCCATCTTCAGATGAATCTTGATTGGACATCTATGCGTCTGTTTGATAATTCCAAACGGTGTCGCAGGGTTATGCGAACCACGGCCAGTATTGTTCTGTGCTTGCTTCTAACACACCTTCTCCTCCCGATGGTGCCTGTATCAGCCAATCTCGTTGATGCTGGTCAAACCGAGAGTATGAGCGAAAAAGTCGTTGCTTGGGAGCAGATGAACGACGGTAAAATCCTGAAAGTGACTGGCAGTGGTATGCTGAGTGTCAACAACTTCGAAGCAGGTACACACTCGGTTGTTTGGGAACTTGATCTCAACGTTACAGCCAAATCGGCTACCATCGATGATGGTGAAAACCTGGTCGCCATCGCCCACAACTCCGGTGTCATCATCGTTCAGATGCAACAACAGGTCATTACGCAATACCTCAACACAACCAACCCCGTTAACGCTGTTGATTGGGACAATGATGGTGATATGTGGCTTGGTTATTTTGCTGGACAACGGCAAGCTGAAGAATGGTCCGGAGGCATCCCATCAGGTGTTTTCACCAGCCCACATTCAGGTGGAATGACGACCATGCTCATCACACCGAATGGTGAGGTGCTCACTGGAGGTTACGACAGGCTTGTCAAGATCACATCCAACACAGGCATACTCCTTCAGCAACTGACCGAAATGACCTCAACAGTCAATGTGCTCGCAATGGATGCTGACGGCCGCTTGTTGGTCGGTACTGCAAGCGGTGATTTCTATCGCTACAATTTGACTGACTACACCTACGACGTGATGACAATCTCTTCTTCAGCACAGATCGTCTACATTAAGCAAATGGATTTTGCAACCTACCATGTCGGCACACAATCTGGTGAAATCGTCGAGGTATCTACAACGACATTTACAGAAGGAAACACCTACGATACGAGTGGAAGGGTCATTGGTTCTCTGAAAGGATCAAATGGTGAAATCTACATTGTCTCTGGATTCTCTACTTCGACCCGAATCCATCTCTTCGACATCGACAGCGATGGTGACGGTGTGACGGATGCGTTGGATGCGTTCCCGAGCGATCCAAATGAAACGATGGACAGCGATGGCGATGGTGTTGGTGATAATACGGATGAATTCCCAAATTCTGCCGATGAATCCATCGATTCAGACGGCGATGGCGTTGGTGACAACACCGACATGTTCCCATCAAACGGAGACCAAACCATTGATTCCGATGGTGACGGATACGGAGACAACAGCAATGGTTTCGATGGCGATGCGTATCCACAAGATGCCTCACAGTGGGCCGATAGCGACCGAGACGGTTACGGAGACAACCCATCGGGAACGACGCCGGACGGCTGTCCAACCGTCAATGGCTTCTCAACCGAAGACCGCTATGGCTGCCCAGACGGAGATTTGGACGGATACTCAGATCCTGATGAGAACTGGACCGCTGCTCAAGGAGCTGATGCTCTACCATCCGATGGAACCCAATGGGTCGATGGCGATGGTGATGGGTATGGCGACAATGCACTTGGAACCAACCCGGACAAGTGTCCGACTAAGGCCGGTACATCGACACGTGCTTGGCTTCCTGACCCAGAGAACCCACAACAGAACACAGAACTTCCATCGCATGGATGCGAAGACAAGGATGGCGATGGATGGGCAGATGCTTCCGAATCCAACGGCATGGATGAATTCCCTGATGAGCATCTCGACATCGATCGTGATGGTGTAGGTGCTAACGCTGATTACAACGATGATGATGCCCGTGTCCAAACCGAGCAGGATCACTGCAACCTTGACTTTACAGACGTTCGTGACGTTTGTCAAGGATGGAGAACGCCTGCGTACGTTCAATATGTAGCCGATCAAATCGCTGCGAACGAAACTGCGTTGAGTTTCAGCGCCTGGAATACGAGCGACACAACGTCGACAACATCGGATAAAGCATGGTACGAAAGCGAAGCAATGACCGATGCACTCGTCTACGGGGGGGCCATCTTCGGAGGACTCACGGTTGTTATCATCATTGTTGGCATGATCATGTCTCGACGAAAGGTTGCCACGGTCAAGAAGGAGTATGGCGGAGCACTGCCAAGTTCAGCGGCTATGGATGAAGCACTTGAAGGAACAGCAGGCTCCTCCGCAATGGGCGGTGTTGAATCCGATTCGTTATGGGATGATGATGTCAAACCACTGGAGATGGATCAAAAGGAAGAATCCGGTTTTGAAGATGAAGCGATGGATGAACCTACATCCTCAGAGGAGGTGTTTTCTGATGATCAATCGATTGAGTCCATTGCTTCGATGGGTGCAGAACCCGAACCTGTTGCTGAGGAGGCTGCTCCATCACCGGCTCAAGAAGCACCAGCAGAAGCACCACCTCTTCCTGCTTCGGGTCTCCCAGAAGGGTGGACTATGGACCAATGGAAATGGTATGGTCACGAGTATCTTGCCAAGTATGGCAACGAGTGATCAGCGCCAAACAATAGGTAAACTTGAGCGAAGTTCGCCGAGTTCATTCCCTGTGTAGATTGGTCGCCCATCCTCTTTGAGGACGTTCATGATGAGCCAGAGTGCAGCGTTCCAGGATTTGTTTTCTGCAAACAATTCGACTTCACCAGCCGTTGCTGCAATGAGCAGTTTGGCCTCATCGGTCGAATCATCAAACATGGCTCGAATGAGTTGTTTGGTCGTGAACATATAGCCAGATGGGCGCCATGCCATCATGTCGTTCACCTCAGACCTCGAATGGAGCCATGTTCAATCGGCTCACAAGGTGGTCAACGTTAACATCTGCAACACGCTGCAAGTGTGCTTGCAGGGTGTCGAGTTCACCACGCATTCGAGCCATCTTATGAGCTCGAATCAGATCTTCAAGAAGCGTATTCACACTCTTGTGGCCACTAACCGTGCGCATGGTATTCAATTGTCTTCGTACTTCGTAACTTACACTTACCGAGGTCATTCCTTCTCCAGTCATTTGTGCATCCCGGTGCCAAATGATTCCCTTCCCTACTTAACCCAACCGCGCGAAAGAAAGGAGCGCGAGTTGATTTTCAGACCTTATCGGCGATTCGAGAGCAGTTTTGGATGCTCTTTGACGCCAAACTCTCGACGCATCTCTTGGACTCGATTGTGAAATTCTTTGGCCAAGGTCCAGTATTCGAGCGAACCTGCTCCAGCACCACTCGCTCGTGGTTCGTTAAGCAGCACAGTCGGTGCTCCGCTCCACGGTGCTTCGGCGACTTTGACCAAACGTCGAATGGTCGTGTTGAACACCTTGTTCGGAATCTTTCGAGACACTTCGGTACAAACGTGTCGACTGAGTTTCGATCGAGCATCAACCATGGTCATCGCAACACCGAATATCTTCAGATTTCGATTGATGCGCTTCTGAATCATTTTGATCGAGTTCATCAACATACTGAATCCTTCAAGGGCATAGTATTCTGCTTGAACAGGAACCATAACCCAATTGGCTGCACACATAGCATTGATGGAAAGCAATCCAAGCGATGGAGGCGTATCGATGATGATGTAATCGAATTCATCAATGATGGACTCAAGGCCTTCTCGAAGTCGTGTTTCGCGTCCAATCTTGTGCGACAATTCAATCTCAGCACCAGAGAGGTGGATATCGCTTGGAAGCAACCAGAGATTCTTGATTTCGAGATTCTTTGGTGCCTTTTTTCCTTGTCGAAGGATAAACGCCTTTTGCATTGCATCGCTCAATTCGCGTGGCGTCAAAAGGTACTCTTCCATGAGCGGCATGGGCTCACCAGAATCGTTGGCGAGAACGTCGTAGGCTGTCTTTCGAATGTTTTTCTTTTCAACACCGAACGATGTTGCACAGTTTCCTTGAGGATCCAGATCAACGAGCAGGACCTTCGCAGGAGGAACACCTTGCTTTCGTGAACCCTTCGCAAGTGCAGCCGCAAGGTTGACTGCTGTCGTGGTCTTCGCACAACCACCTTTCTGGTTGGCAACTGCGATGACCATTTTGTAAGGATTCATCGTCATTTCAGGCCGCCTCGTGCATAACCACAGGTGTCACCTGTTTTGAACTTCGGCATGAATTCGAAGTTCATGCTCAGGAAATCACAGGGACTGGAACTTCCGAGAGGATCTTTCGAACGATGTGCATACCGGTAATTCCTCGAATCTTGGCTTCTGGTTTCATAACGATACGGTGGCTGATGATTTGCAAAGCAATGCCCTTGATGTCATCAGGAATGACGTAGTTTCGGCCAGCGATGGCTGCAGCAGCACGTCCCGTCTTGAACAGAGACTGCGAAGCACGGGGCGAAGCACCGTTGACAACACGGTGGTCTTCACGGGTCCGCTGAACGATTTCAACAATGTAGGCAAGAATGGCTGGGTCGACGTGAACGGTCTCGAGTGCCTTTTGCATAGCAACGACCTTCTTTGGCGAAGTGATTTGTTCAACATCGTGCTGGTCCTTTCCACGGAGTTTTCGACGAGCGAGAATGGCCTTCTCTTCAGCACGGTCTGGGTAGCCCATGCTCATTTTCATGAGGAAACGGTCCATTTGCGCTTCAGGAAGCGGATAGGTTCCTTCTTGTTCGATTGGGTTTTGTGTCGCCAATACAACGAACGGAGCAGGGAGTTTGTGAGTAATACCTTCGATGGTGACTTGCTTCTCTTCCATCGCTTCAAGCAATGCAGCTTGGGTCTTTGGAGGAGCACGGTTGATTTCATCAGCAAGGAGAATGTTGGAGAAAAGAGGGCCAGCACGGAGTTTGAATTCTCCAGACTTTTGGTCGTACATGTACGTCCCCATGATGTCGGAAGGGAGCAAGTCGGGTGTGAATTGAACACGCTTGAACTTACATCCGAGTGCACGAGCAAAAGTGTTGGCAAGCAAGGTTTTTGCAAGTCCTGGGAAATCTTCCAACAACATGTTCCCGTTGGAGAGAATTCCGACGGTAACACGTCGTAGATTCTCGTTCTTTCCTATGATAACTTTGCTTACTTCATTCATCAATCCGTTGGAAATATCAGCAACGGTTCGAATTAGGTCTTGTGTTCGGGCGTCTCCACCCATGTTTCCTTGCGAAAATCCAGCATCCATGGTCGTTCACCTTTGGTTACAAGAATCAAACCCGATGACATGATACTTGAATGTATGCCGTTCCTACGTCGAACAAGCATCAGCCAACGTGACGACGTCCCCAGAAGTGATCGTCTTTACGATGAAGACGAACAATGTCTTCGAGAATTTCCTTTTCCAGTTCGGTCAATTCGACCTTTGCAAGTCGCGGAACGTGTGATTCAGGAATGTCGACATAGAACTCATCCAACTCTTCGATGTGTCGTCCTACGGTTGGACCCATGACCGCTACAGCGATTTCTTCACCTTGCTTTGCTTCTTTGAGATCTTCACTGGCTCGTGAACGAAGACTCTTGACTTGGCCAACGGGCGTTCCATCGAGTTTCATCAAGCGTTGGCCAAGGTGAACTCGTCCTCCAAGAACGCGCATACCGACAATGGCTGGACCTTTGTTACGGAAGGTATGATTCTCGAGATAGAGCAGCTTTCCAGGATAAACCAAGTTTTCCCGAGCAGCAGCATCCATGTCTTCCTTGGTCTTCTCTTTCCATTCCTCAAACTGATCGATGATGTGGTAGATGATGTCACCACCAATCCACGTCACGCTATCATCGCCTTGGTTCAGGCTTTCTTTGACTTCGTTGTTTGGTTCAACCGAGAATCCGAGAATGATTTGATTTAAGCGACTGTTGGCCGATTCTGCTGTCATCACGTCCCGCTTGTTGACTGGACCAACGGTGGCTCTTCGAATTGGAACGTCGATCTTCTTCAATTCAAAGGCAAGCGCTTCGAGACCACCTATGGTATCGGCCTTGATGACAACACCTTCCTCATCCAGTTCAACGGAGACTTGTGTCTCTTTCTTGGCTTCATCACGTGCTTCATCGCTTGCAAGCCGAATGGTTGAGCCTGCGAGTGCCTTTTCGAGACCTTGTGCAATAATTTTGACACCTGCAGCAGCGTGAATGGTATCAACCGACTCCCATCGGTCACCAGCATCACGCATTTCGGACATACCACGAGCCTTTTTCAGTCCCTTGATTCGAACATCAAATGGGCCATCAGCACTGACAACTGTGATGTGATCACCCGTGTTGAGTGTACCTCGATGGAGGATGACGTCGATGGTTTTGCCCATCCCAACTTCATCCTTCATTTCCAGAATGGTTCCTTCAGCAGGTCCGAGTGTATCGGTGAGACGGTCCTCAAGGAAACGTTCAGCCAATCCTACAGTGACTGTGAGAAGGTCCTGAAGGCCTTCACCTTCCTTGGCAGACATAGGGACAAGCGGGAAGGATTTCCTGAAATCCTTGATTTGGTCGTAACGTTCCAAGTTGATACCATGCTCTGAAACTTGACCAACAAGTTTCCAGTATCGGTCTTGGAACAGATCGATAACATCCTTTCTTTGTTCTTGGAGGGATTCGATGAAGGAACGGTCAGGTTCGCATATCCATCCATGGATTCGATCAATTTTGTTTCCAGCGATAACGAATGGTGTCTTCGTCTGCTTGAGGATGTTGATCGATTCAATCGTTTGCGGTTGCAAGCCTTCCATGATGTCAACCACGAGAATAGCAATGTCCGCAAGAGCGCCACCACGGTTTCGCAAGGATGCGAATGAGTGGTGGCCAGGAGTATCGATAAAGAGGAGTCCTGGAGATTTGAAGGGACGGCCACCCATCAGTTTTGCACAGGTTTCATTGAGAACTTGAGCAGGAACTTCGGTGGCTCCAATGTGTTGTGTAATTCCACCAGCTTCACGGTCCATGACGCTGGCTTGACGGTCACTGCCGAGAGAGCGAACCAAATCGAGAACGCTGGTTTTCCCGTGGTCAACGTGACCAAGAACCGAAACAATCGGTTGTCGATTCTCACCGCGAACGACAGGCTCTTCTTCGTTCACGTCTGTTTCGCTCATGTGACTACCTCCAAGGGAGGAAGAAAGAAACTCACTCGTAGACCCAAGC
>CEUM01023901.1_pt1 | contig 25758 bp, 19 predicted proteins | sample 356421 | NCBI WGS metagenome assembly CEUM01 (sample SAMEA2622716, study PRJEB7988) | marine metagenome | biome: marine biome (ENVO:00000447); feature: surface water layer (ENVO:00002042); material: "saline water (ENVO:00002010), including plankton (ENVO:xxxxxxxx)" | depth 5 m
GTGCTGAAATTGTGAATCAACACCATGAGCTGCCGTTGAGTGCGGTGTATGGCTCCGGTACATTGTCCTCTTCAGATGCGCAACGCTTTAAAATCCGCGCCGACAGCCTGTTGGCTTCATACTATCCCCGCTATTACGGCTACTATGAAAAAGCCATCGGGATCTACACCCACGTATCCGATCAATATTCAGTGTTCAGCACCAAGATCATTTCCTGTAGCCCTCGTGAAGCCCTGTATGTTCTGGACGGTCTGCTGGAAAACAACACAATTCTGAAAATCCGAGAGCACACCACCGATACGCATGGGTACACTGAAATCGTCTTCGCCCTCTGTCATTTGCTCGGCTTCTACTTTATGCCACGTATTCGGGATCTGAAGGATCAGCAGCTATACCGTATCGACAAATCCGTCGATTACGGTGACCTCAACCATTTACTCACGAAAACAGCTGATCTGTCGATCATTGAGGAGCAATGGGAATACATGATGCGGGTGGTCATTTCTCTGAAGCAGAAAACTGCGCCAGCACACGTCATCGTTCAACGGTTGACCAACAGTTCACCCTCCGATCGCCTCACCAAGGCCTTTACCAACCTGGGCCGGATCATCAAGACCGAATACATTCTGCGGTACCTGACTGACAAAGAACTGCGCCAAACTGTCCAGCGGCAACTGAACAAAGGGGAATACCGGCACAAACTGCCGCGCTGGATATTCTTTGCGGACCAGGGGGAATTCACCACAGGGGACTATGAGGAAATCATGAATAAGGCCAGCAGCCTCAGCTTTCTATCCAATGCCATTCTGTACTGGAACACGATCAAGATAAATGACGTGGTTGAGCAGCTCCGGCAGCAGGGGGAGGATATCGACGACGAGACCTTATCCCATATCTCGTTACTGCCCTATAAGCATGTGTTGCCCAATGGTACGTATTTTATTGAAGATGAGGGGGAGGGGTAATTATTCGGAAACCTACGGTTACGCGGAGAGCCTAGGAGTCAAAACCGTAGGTTTTCGTTCAAATGCCCCCGCTGGTCCGGTTTGCAACAGGTGAGACAAGTATCGCCGTGATATACCACAACCTTGTGCAACCATTTCGGCATTGATGTTGGGATCTGAAAAATGTATTTCGATATAACGAAGCACTTCCTGACGTCGCTTCTGAGATAAGGAAACACGCTCAAGCAGGGCGTTATCACACTGTCTGATGCCTTCGCTCATGATGGACATTGCGCCGTCAATCATCAGCTTCTCCACCCGCTCAGTGAGCGCTTCAGTATCATCAAGCAGCTCCGTAAACATGCTCTCCGCAATTCTGAATTCGCGACGCCTCATTGGCGTGCTGAAGCCGCTACAGATATCAGCTGGAATAAATCGGCGAAATACATGAGAAGGAACCACCACATGAAGTAGCTCGTGCATACCACTTCCATCTCTACAGCACTCCAAGCTAAAAGGTAACATGGAACGGGTGATGCCGAATTCACCTTCGTTAGCCACATTGACCCCGGTGGAATGGGTGACGCATACGCTACCGCGTTTCACAAACCAGAACACCGTTACGTCCGTTGCGTCTTGCTGTATGTGCGACCATGAACGGCGGAAGAAGAGCCGAGATTTTGACCGCAAACGGATAATTGAACAGGCGCCCACCGCCTTCTTATCTGCTTGCACATCGATATCTGATTCACCATCGATTTTGTAATCAGCCAGGTAGTATTCCTGGTTGTTCTTGCCACGAAAGGCGTTCTGGCACTCCAGATAATTCCCATCATGAAACGAAAAGAGCTTCTCGGTCATCTGTTATCTCCCTAACTCTATTTGCCTTGCTTCAATACGCCAACCCTCCGTTTGTTTATCACTGCACCACTACACGGATTTAACAATGCTCAGCTGGAATGTTACCATCTGGCAAATTTATTATTGCTCAACACTGATGTACATTATATGTATCAGAATAGCGCAGACAGGGCGCTTATAGAACTCATAATATCTTGTACCAATAGATAAGTTGTCTTTCCGGGTATCACAAGGTCAAACCCAAACAAGCAGAATAATAAGCAGAGGTAATCTATGGCGGGATCGGTTGGAGCAATGGATGAGTGGCGGCGATTTTGGTACTTACCCTTGGCTGCGTCTTTTGGCTACGCGACCGCGGTCATGTACGTTTATTCTATGGGGCCATACATCGAGCCCATACAGCAGGAATTCGGCTGGTCGCGTGCACAGATCTCTTCCGGCATTACCATTGCTGCATTTCTAAGTGCGCTTTTTTGCATTCCAATCGGCATGCTGGTTGATCGCGTGGGGCCAAGGCCAGTGGGCATAACCGGGGTAATACTCATGTGTGGCTGTGTGGCTCTATTGGGCACCGCCACCGGCAGCCAAGGCAACTGGATCTTTCTTTGGTGTCTGCTTGCATTCTCCACCCTGTTTGTGCAGGCCACAGTGTGGACCAGCGCCGTCAACAGCCGGTTCTCTGCGTCCCGCGGCCTGGCGCTGGCCATTACTTTGTCAGGGGCTTCCGTAGCCGCCACCATATTTCCCATACTCGCCACCTGGCTCATTGAGCTATATGATTGGCGCACCTCCTATATGGCAATGTCCGGCATCTGGGCAGTCATCACCTTACCCTTCATGTATTTCTGCTTCCGGGGAGCCCAAGACCAAAGTAGCAAATCCAGCATTGCGGAAGTCAACAAAGACGAACTTGAAGGCTTGACCATAGCGCAAGGTGTCCGTTCTCCTGCACTCTACAAGTTGCTTATGGCTGGAGGTTTTTTTGCTTTTACCGCCATCGGTATTGTGGTGCACTTTGTTCCCATATTAAAGGACAGTGGGGCAGATCCGTTGTCGGCCGCCGGGGTGGCTTCGCTCATTGGCATATTTTCAATTGTGGGAAGGCTCGGCACCGGTTTCCTGCTTGATCGACTGCCCAGCCACCTCGTGGGTGCATTCGCCTTCATCATCCCGATCTTCGCCTGCCTGTTATTAATCTATGATGGCTCAAACCCGGTCAGCCAAGCCGTAGCGGCAGCGATATTTGGCCTTACCCTCGGCTCCGAAGTGGATGTCATTGCCTACCTTGCAGCGAAATACTTTGGCCTCAAGAATTTCGGCGCATTATATGGTGCGTTGGTCATGGCGCTATCATTGGGTACCGCATTCGGCCCGCTTGGAGCCGGATTTATCTATGACCAGTACGGCAGCTACGTCCCATTTTTGGTTGCAACTGCGCTGATGATGGGGGCAAGCGCCGTCGCTCTGCTTACGCTCAGCTACAACCCGACGGTGGATAAGTTAGCTATACAACAGGCATAATGCCTGAAACTAACACCACCCCGGAGTGTGTAATGAGCGTTGAAATAGAAAAACGACCTGAACTGAATCTCGCCACTATCCAGTTCAGCAATCCACCTTTTAACTTTGCAACCGTGCAACTGATCCGCGACATCGCCGATGCACTGGAACAGCTGGATCAAGATCACGACACTCGCGTGGTATTACTCAAGGCTGAAGAAAAGGTATTCTGTGCCGGTGCTGACCTGGTGTCAGACAACGGTTTCGGTGCCAGTAGTGATGACCCTTTGCGGGAATTTTATGACCAGGTGCTACGGATTTACGCAACCCGGAAACCCATCATCGCGGTGGTCCAAGGCGCGGCCATTGGTGCCGGCCTGGGTCTGGCCGTGGCAGCCGATTTCAGAATCGCCAGCAACAGTGCCAGGTTTTGCGCCAATTTCGTGGCACTGGGTTTTCATCCAGGGTTTGGACTTACCCATACGTTACCGGCACTGATCGGCAAACAGCGAGCAAGCCAGGTCATGATGACTGCCAAGCGCTACAAAGCCGATACGGCACTCGCCTGGGGCCTGATCGATACAATCACAAGTGCTGAGCAACTCCAGGAGGATGCCTTGGCATTCGCCCGGGATATCGCGATCAATGCACCCCTGTCGCTGCTGGCTACCCGAGCGACACTAAAAAGCGATCTTCTCCAACAGGTTGAATCAGCAATTCAGCGCGAACATCAAGAACAATTAAAACTTCAGCATACCGAAGACTTTGCAGAGGGAGTCAAGGCGGTAAGCGAGCGACGCACGGGGCATTTCAAGGGCCGATAGCACACCGTAATAACTGGGCATGATCGTGGGCAAAACAGATGTCATACCGCGTTTCATTCTCATCATTCAACATAGAGAACAAACTGCATTATAACAATGAATATACGCTGGAATTACCGCGTTTTATAGCGTTTTATATGGTTTAACACCGCGCTCAAGTGTATAGTTATCAAAGCATATTGTTATGCTTAGTCACGCAAGACAAACTTGCAAAAGCAATTTAGAATCAGGTGAAAAACAAAAAATATTGTGGAGGAAATCATGTCTACTACAGCAGCTTCTATCGATTGCGCGTGGAATTTAATTTTAAAAGCACCTAACGGCGTTCAGGAAAGTGTTGTAACGTTGAAATCCGAAGGTGACAAGCTGACTGGCACCATTGCCAACGAAAAGTTTGGCACACAGGAAATTGAAGCCGGCAAGTATGATGGTGAAACTCTCACCTGGAAAAGCAAAGTCACCTCTCCAGTTAAACTTACTGTTACCTACAGCGCCACCCTGGACGAAAACAATAATATGACTGGCCAGGTCAATGCAGTTATGACCAAGATTCCATTCACAGGCACACCCGTCGCCAAATAATCGGACATGTGCCGTTGAAACAAAAAATTGTGTTTTTAGTTTCAACGGCATTCATCACTGTATCGAAAGTAAATTAATTTTTATCTCATCAACTCATTAGCCACGCCTGCTGGTCGCGCATGCATTCACCACCACAGATCATTCACCACCACAGATAAAGCAAAAAAAAGTGGTCATATTACCGACGACCACTTTTTTCCTTGATACCAAGTTGACTGTATGCCCAATTACTTTGATTCGATTAATACCGGTTAATCGGTTAATACCGGCAGGGTATCCCAGCCTCGCACAGTGGATGTACGAGCTTGCTTTGCTCTATCCCAATCCACCCGCCAGCGTGGGAATCTTTTCAATACTTCTTGCAACGCAACACGGCCTTCAAGTTTGGCCAGATGGCTACCCAGACAAAAATGAATGCCATGGCCAAACGTGAGCGTTTGATCAATCTTGCGGCGAATATCGAACTTATCCGGATCGTCGTACTTGCGTTCATCCCGATTAGCGGAAGCGTTGAGCAATAGCATTACACTACCTTTAGGCACAACCTGTCCATAATGTTCCACATCACGGGTAACATAACGGGCCTGAACAGGGGAGGGTGGTTCAAATCGCAGGATTTCATCAATTGCATTATTGATGAGACTTGGGTCTTTAGCCAGTTCCGCCAACTGCTCCGGATGATCAGCGAGGACTTTACCCGTCCATCCAATCAAGCGTGTGGTGGTTTCGTTTCCGGCACCAGCCAGTAACCGCACGTAGCCGAGAATCTCTTCACGGCTCAGGCGACGATTTTCCCCCTGCTCATCCTCAAACTCGATGGTGAGCAACTTTGTCATTAAATCATCTGACGGGTTTTGTTCACGCCAATCCAGATACTGGCCAAACAGCTCATTCACTTCAACGGGAGATCCATCCTGATTGTTAAAGCGGAACTGCAGGTTCCTGGCCAGGCCGCCTTCGTCAAGGTCCAGCCCTTCCAGTGAATAATCTCGGAACTTGGTCTGGTCCGCTTCCGGAATACCCAGCAACATCCCTATGGTGCGCATCGGCATTTCCTGGCCAAGATCCTTGATGAAATCAAATCCCCCAGTACCGACCAGCGGATCCAGAACCTGTGTTGTAAACTCCCGTACCTTGGGTTCAACTTCGGCAATAGCACGGGGTGTAAAGACCTTGCGCAATAAATCCCGGTGGATATCGTGCATAGGCGGGTCTTCGAAGATGAGCATACCTGGAGGCGCTTCAAAATCGGCTTTAATCAACTCCATTATTGTGCCTTTGGCCGAGCTATATGTTTCGTGATCCCGCAAGCACTTTGCGACATCTTCGTAGCGGCTCAGCGCGTAGAAATCGTGTTCTTCGTTGTAATACAGTGGTGCCTCGTCACGCATCCTTTTCCAGACTGGATAAGGGTTTGCGTCAATCTCCATATCGTATGGGTCGTAATAAAGTGGTTCCAACTGAGCGTTCATAGTGCACAACACCTCTATTATGTCGATTCTTGGTGATCGATAAAAAAGTCCGTTCAAGTTCCGATTCTGATTAGGCAGCCCGTTACAAGCTGTCGATTTACGCTAACGACCTGTTGATTAGAGATTCGGATTCAGCATATCCCCAAGCTTAAACCGACACTCGCCAATTGGTCAACAGTGATGTTTAATAAAGACCAGCAAGTCAGACGAATCAACGAGATAGCCCACCCAGCAGTCCTGATCATCGCTAACGCTACCTTATACAACCGATGCATTTAATCAACATTGATGTTTATCAATATACGGTGCAGCCTGGTTCATGGGCCTGCTCAACCAATCATACGGTTCCGATATCCAGGCTGACGCAGGCAAAACACGCCGCTGAACACATCCAAAGCATCTCTATATAATACAACACTGTTGTTGACTAAAGGGATATCCTTCTGTAACCTTTCTAGCACTAAAAAGATGAATTAAAGGTGAAGAATTATGACCGGCTTACCCTATCCGACATACGATGCAGACAACCATTTCTATGAGCCGCCCGAAGCTCTGATGCGCCACCTTCCCAAAAAGTTCAGAAATGCCGTTTCCTATGTCCAGGTAAACGGTCGTACCAAATTGGCCATCGGTGGTCAGATTTCAGATTACATCCCCGACCCCACATTTGGTCATGTAGCGGCCCCGGGCAAACTTGTTGATTGGTTTTCAGGCAACAACCCGGATGGTATGACCATGCGTGAATGCATGGGCAAACCCATTGCGCCCCCCAATTCATGGCGCACGGGAGAGGAACGCCTGAAGGAGCTTGATGAGCAAGGGCTAACGGGAACCCTGATGTTTCCCACTTTAGTATCCGCGGTTGAGGAGCGAATGGGGCAATATGACATCAAAGCCATGTGCGCCATCATGCATTCTCTTAACCAGTGGATGCTGGAGGAGTGGAAATTCAATTTGGACAATCGTATATTCACCGCCCCTGTCATCAGCTTGGCGGATATCGATTGGGCCGTAAAAGAACTCGAGTGGGCGATCGAGAACGGCGCAAAAACGGTTTTGGTGCGTCCGGCACCGGTACCCGGTATCGCTGGATCACGCTCACCCGGTTTCGAAGAGTTCGACCCCTTCTGGGCGCGCGTGAACGAATCTAAAATATTTGTGTCGCTGCACGCATCCGATAGTGGTTATGATCGCTTTGTTCGCATGTGGATTGGTGGCAACGAGTTCCGGCCTTTTGCGCCTTCAGCTTTCAGCCATATTCTGAAGCCCGCTGCCCGCGTTATTGCGGATACTTGCACTGCGTTGATCTGCCATGGTGTATTCGATCGCTTCCCGGATGTCAAAGTTGCCACCATCGAGAACGGCGCGGCCTGGGTAAGTGATCTACTGAAAACCATGGCGAAGGCCTACAAGGTATTTCCCCAGGATTTCAAATACGATCCTGTGCAACGTTTCAGGGAAAACGTCTTCGTAGCACCATTCTATGAAGATTCCCTGGATGGCCTGAAAGACGTTGTGGGCGCAGATCAGGTGCTGTTTGGTAGTGACTACCCCCATCCTGAAGGTGTGGCAAGCCCACTTCAGTTCATAGAGCGCCTGGACGCCTATAGCGAAGAAGAGCAACAAAAAGTGATGGGTGGCAATCTATTAAACCTATTGGAACGATCAGGCTCGCTGCAGTAAAACATTTTTGTTCCCGGGGTATCTAATGATTCGCCGGGAACAATGTACAACCACTTTCATTGCCGATTTGGTTATCCCACCTTACGCCAGCCACCAGCTGGCTTTTTTTTGTCATTTTTTCACTGATAGCCATGCTAGATTTCAGCCAGTTCAGCAATAAGAAGGTTGCGAATTTTGTGTTTTAGTACTTTACCGGCGTCATTTTTAGGCAAGGCATCCCACACAACAACCTGCTCGGGAAACTTGAACTTAGCAACCCCTTGTTCTGTGAGCAGACGTGATAAGTCCGTCAACTGGGGCCGCGCTGTACCCTTGGGAACAACAACAGCACAGGCGCGTTCACCGGTTTTTGAATCGGGTAAACCCACTATCGCGATCTCTGCAATGTCAGGATGGGTGACCAGTAAATCTTCAATTTCCTTGGGCGCAATATTTTCACCGTGACGGATAATAATATCTTTTGCGCGCCCCACAATCACCAGAAACGCCTCATCCACCCAACGGCCCAGATCACCGGTACGAAAGTATCCCTCTGCGTCGAAAACGCCTGCCTCATCCTTTGCATGAACATAACCCACTAACATCTGCGGGCCTTTTGCCAACACTTCTCCGGCGTTTGTGTTTGGATCGCTATCTGCCGACAGCTTCACATCGGCGATACCAGGTTGCCCATCGGTTTCAGCAGCGTGATCTACGTCTCCAATCACGCCTACTGTTATCACCGGCACCTCTGTCGATCCGTATACCCGGGTGACCACAGCCCGTTCAAAATAGGCATCCGCCTCTCTGATTAACGAGGCAGGCACGGAAGCGCCACCACAGATAAACAGCTTCAGGTCAGGTAAATGACTCTGGATGCGCCTGGCAGCATCCAGAGTCTGCACCAGAAAGGGGGTAGCGCCGGCAAAATGGGTACACTGCTCAGAGACCAATAACGACACGCCCTGATCCGCATTCCAGTGTTCCATCAAAACGGCGGTGGTACCCAATAGTAATGGGCACTCAAAGGCATATATAGAACCGCCGATGTGACTGATAGGGGATGCCACCAGGAATTTGTCCCCGGGCTCTACCATCCAGTGTTCCCCAATTTGGGTGATAAGAGCGCGTATGGAATTATGGGTGTGCATCACCCCTTTCGGGTCACCGGTGGTACCCGATGTGTACATAATCATTCGCACCGCATTGGCATCAGTATCGGGGAGCGCCCCATTGCTATGATTTTGTCCTGCAGAGCCTTGATACAAATCTTCAAAACCGGTGAAGCTATGATGACTACCCCGCACCACAACAACTTCAGGCACCAGAGATTGCTGTTGATCTAATGCTGCAATGACCTGTTCCAGCATCCCTGCGTAATCATGGTTACGAAACTGATCTGGAATAAATATCATGCGGGATTCAACGTCACCCAGCATGAAGCGCAGATCATGCGCCCGCAAGGATGGCAGAATAGGGTGTGCCACCATACCGGCCATGGTGGCGGCCATGTAGATCACCGCTGCTTCATGCCAGTTAGGCAACATGAAGGAAATCACACTGCCCTCAGGAAAACGTGCCCACATCACCTGCGCCAATGCGCAGGATTTGGAGTACAGGGTAGCGGCATCCAGATGCACGTCCCCGTCAATAAGCAGAATACGTTCCGGGTCATTCTCGGCATGGTGCTTTAACCTGTGTGCCAGCGTTTCATGCCCCCAGTAACCTTTGGCGTAGGCGAGTGCCGCATGCTTCTTATCCCAACGAATTGATCTACCCGCTATATATCGACGCCCTGACTGTTCCTGGGAATGCATAATTAAATTGACCTCTTGGTGTAAAGAATGGGCACCAAATGACCCCATAACACACTGATTATAAAGATTTTAAAATAACCAAGGAGACTTTCGATCAAATTACGAAGATAACTTTTTTCGTTATTAAACTCAGCATAGATACGATATCATCACACCTTTAATGAACACAAGTGTTGATTATTAGCGTACAATTGAAGACTATTACGTATTCCAGTTTGAAAATTTGAGCGGTCCGCCATACCAATAAGAACCAGAGGAAAAACACCAGATGACTTCGCAGCAGATGGCTTCATACGCGGGACGTTACGCCTACTCGGGAGCGGCCCAGGTGGCGGCCGGCTGGACGCTCAAACGCGTCACACAACCCAGCCGTCTGTTTGGTGCCAATGGTATTCGCACCGGTCCGGATGGGCGCATCTATGTGGCCCAGGTCTCCGGCAGCCAAATCAGCGCCATTGATTTAAACGGTGGGGGCATTGAAACCATCAGCCCCAAAGGGGGCGCTATCATCGCCCCCGATGACCTTGTTTTCGATGCGCAGGGCAACATCTTTGCCACCGAGATAACGGCCGGGCGAGTCAGCATGCTGACAGCAAACGGACAGAGCCAGGTGGTATGCGGCAACCTGCCTTGCGCCAATCCCATTACGCTGTACCAGGGGCGCCTGTTTGCCGGTGAATGCCGCCCCGATGGCCGCATCATGGAGCTTGATCTGCACGGCGGGACACCTCGAATCATTCTGGAAAACGTCCCCCTGCCCAATGCAATGGAAGTGGGACCGGATGGCAAGCTCTATATCCCCATCATGGGCACTAATGAGATCTGGCGCGTCGATCTCAACGGGGGCTCTCCTGAAGTGGTGGCCCGGGATTTGGGTGTACCTGATGCCGTTAAGTTTGATGCCGATGGGTTTATTGTTTCCACGCAGGTAGCCAGTGGCCAGGTGCTGCGCATAGATCCACGAACGGGTGAGCGCACCATACTTGCCACCATTGCTCCCGGCCTGGATAACCTGACTTTTGTGAATGATCGCTTGTTTGTCTCCAGCATCTCCGGGCAAATCAACGAAGTATTGAGTGATGGGACAATAAAATCATTGGTGCCGGATGGTCTCAATTGGCCACTTGGCCTCGCAACGGACAGCAATGGTTTATTGTTTGTCGCCGATGGAGGGTTTACCTACTGGTTACAACCCGGGGGAGAACTGCAACCTGCCGGTATGTTGTTCACACCGGGGTTCCCTGGTTACACCCGTGGCGTTACCAGTATTGGATCAGGTGACTACATTGTTACTACTGCAAACGGACAAGTGGCGCACTGGTCTCCTGCCAAGCAGGAACACCAAGTATTGGCCGAAGGCTACGATCAACTGTACGGCATCGCAGTATCCAGCACTGGTGTGGCGGTATTTGCAGAGAAAGGTACCGGGTGCATTCATTCCGTTCATACCGGTCTGACAGAAACACTTGCCCGCGACCTGCAAGGCCCATGTGGCGTCTGCTTTTCCGAGGACCATTGCCTGGTATCAGAAGAAGACGCCGGCAGGGTGGTTCGGCTAACTCAGGGTGGGGTTGATACCGTGTTGGATGACCTGCAAAAACCCCAAGGTATTCTGGTGCGCGATAACATGCTGTATGTGGTGGATACCGGCGCCAAAGAGCTGATCCAATTCGATATGGTCAGCAACAGCCGGCAGGTCATCGCAACGGATTTGCCGGTGGGTGCGCCGCCCGGCGTGGTTCCCAAATTCCTTGATGCGATCGGTGTCCTGTCCGGCCCCATGGGCCCCTTTGCCGACATCACCGGTGGAAAAAATGGTGTGCTCTATGTGTCTGCAGACGCAGAGGGAAGTGTGCTTGAGATCACACCCAACCAACACTAACGAGAATAATACGTTTTCAATTGGAGTTATCAATGACCAACACCACTCTGGACTGTTCTGATCTGGACCAACACATGGGCAAGGCGATGGCGCCGGCACGTATGAAGGAACCGTTGCACAACAACGATTTCAGGCGCTGGGTGCAAGCTATGCATTACCCAAACCTTCTGCACTATGATCGTGATTTCGCTGCCGAAGGTCGTTACGGCCGCCTGGTTGCACCGCAATCGTTTGCCGTAGCCACTGATGATGGCCACGGGGCGGTACCTGCCTGTGTTGGCAAGATACCTGAATCCCATCTGATCTTTGGTGGTGATGAGTGGTGGTTTTACGGCCCCAGAATTTTTGCCGGTGACATGATCACCAATGAAAAAGTACCTTTTGATTATGCCGTGAAGGAAACCAAATTCGCAGGCCCCACCTGTTTTCAACGGGGTGACAATAATTACTACAACCAGAACGGCGACTTCATCGCCAAACAGCGTTCTACCACTATTCGTTACAGTGCCGCCCTGGCTCTTGAAATGGGCGCAATGAGTGAAAACAGCGAAGAACCGGAATGGACCCCTGAACAACTTGATGACCTGGAAGTGCAAAAATACGATTACATCAGAATGATGCACGAGCTGGGTCATGGCAAGCGCTACTGGGATGACATCAATGTAGGTACAGAACTGCCATTACGGGTGATCGGGCCGCACAGCATCGCCAGCTTCACCACGGAATGGCGAGCCTATCTGTTCACTATCTGGGGCGGCACTCACCGACCGGGTATGGACATGGAATCGTTCGGTTTCACCAAAGAGATGGCCGGTCATGAAAATGATCCGGTTATGGAGCGCGATAACCCAGAGCTTACCGATGGCGCCTATTTTGGCCCGTCCCGCGGCCATCTGTTCCCCCATTTTGCACGTAAGATCGGCATGCCCAGAGGTTATGGCTACGGTGCCTCCATGGGGGCATGGATTCTTGATTACCTGAACGGTTGGGCAGGGGAGTGGGGACAGGTTATACATTGCAACTCATCCTATCGAGGCCCGGCCTTTACCGGGGACGCCACATTCATGACAGCGTCCATCACTGACAAGTGCACAGATAGCGAAGGTCGTCACATCGTGAAGGTGGATTGTAAAATGAAGAATCAACTGGGTGCGACCATGGCCACAGCGAAGGCAGAAATTGAGTTACCAAAAAAATAGTGGGGTTCGATCCCTACGATAGTCGGTGATAGAACATCAGGGAATGGCGGGGTGCAGTGCCATTCCCTGACTGTACAAACAGGTCCGCCTCAGAGCTCACCGCTGAGTTGATTGGAAAGAATTTGGGCATTTTTTAGAAGCGCCTCCTGCAACAGGGGCAATCCATTACGATTCAGGCTGCTGCTGATGCCGATTGCCACCAGGGCATGACTTAGTTTGTCACGGGTTTTCCACACTGGGGCTGCAACAACGGTAACACCGGAGATGTAATTGCCTTCATCCACTGCGAAGCCGTCGCTGCGGGTTTTTTCTATCTGTGCTTTCCAGTCGTCGAACGTAGGAGGTTCATCCCAGCGCAGGGCGTCGAATTTTTCTTTCAATTCGTCTTCCGCGTAGTCGCCAAAGGCGACGATGCAGCGACCGGTTGCGCTGATCAACGCCGGGAAACGACTGCCGACCTGCGCACTGATCTGAAAATTATTTCCGGCCTGGGATATGGCTACAACAATGATGTGTTCCAGACCAACGACGTTGACACCCAGCACCGTGACATCAAAGTCCTGGCTGATACGATTTAACACTGGTTGCGAGAGATCGGTGAATTGGTTTCTGCGCAGCCAATGTCGGGCAAGGGTTAAGACTCCGGCTTCAAGGGAATAACGCTTGGTGTCCGGATCAAAGGCGACGAACTCTTCGTCCACTAATGCCCTGAGTACGTAGAGGCAGGTACTGGGCACCAGGTTCAACGCCCTGGCTATGGATTGCAGCCCGAGGGGTGTCTCACTTTTACCGAGCAATCGCAATATGGCGGCGGCTCTGGATATGGCGGGGGCTTTACTCTCCTTCAAGGTATTGGCGAGTTTCTTGTCCGTGGGAATCGGTTGATTGGATTGTCGGGCCATTGAATACCTCTGCAAGTGTTGTCCATTAATCAATAACAGATCGCCTGACTGCAAAAATGCGATCCATGCCAAAGCAATCCGTTCAATATATAAAATTTCTTTCTATATTTACAACATTTATTTTTCGTGGCATTGTTTTCTGACACTGAAATATCTGAACACGCCCCCCAATCAAAGGCTGCGGTTCTACTCTTTTTGGCCCGAAGTAAAACAGAAATCCAGGTGAATGAATGGCACGACTTACGGACTACACGAGTTATGCAGATGCCCAGGCCCACGCCAATTCCGGCGCCCTATGGGAACTGTTCGATGGCGATCGCGAACACATCAACATTGCCCACGAAGCCATAACCCGGCACGCGGATGGCTCGGGAAGGCCGGCAGTGCGTATAGCGCACGCTGACGGCAGCGATGAGATTCTAAGCTTTGACACCATCGCTGCCGGTGCAGCTCGCTTTGCCCACTGGCTGGACGCCAACAACGTTCAACAGGGGGATCGCATTGCATTTATGCTGGAACCTTCTCTGCCGTTTTATGTGTGTTTGTTTGGTGCGATGCAAACCGGTGCCATCAGCGTACCGCTGTTTACATTGTTCGGGCCGGATGCGCTGCGACTGCGAATTGATGACTGCAAGCCAACCATCCTGATCACCAATCAAGAGAAAGCAGCACTCGCCAATGAAATTGCGGGCTTGCGCGTGGTGGTGGCAGATGCCAGCCTGTTGGACGAAATCACGCAATACCCTGCCCAGTACCAGCCAAAGACCAGAGCCAATGATCTGGCGGTTTTCCAGTACACATCAGGCACCACCAGGGAGCTTCCGGCGGCTGTTAAGCACACCCATAAAGCGATCGTGACGCTGATGTACGCGGCGCTCTACGGCACAGGCATTCGGCCCGGTGATGAATATTTCTGCCCGTCATCTCCGGCTTGGGGACACGGCCTTTGGCACGGTACTCTGGCCCCGTTGGCATTAGGCGTCACCACAGGTACTTTCGCTGGTCGTTTTGATGCGGTGCGTTTAATGAAAGCACTTCAGGACTTCAAAATAACCAATATGTCCGCCGCGGCGACCCACTACCGCATGATGAAAAACACTGGTCAAGCCGATAAGTTCACCTTCCATTTCAAGAAACTGACCTTCACCGGCGAGCCTATCGATCCGGCCACACTGGATTTCATTGATCGGTATTTCAAGGTGCCCGCCTGCAGTATGTACGGCACCACCGAGATCGGGGTCGTGCTGGTGAACTATCCGGGAGCGGAGGACTTTGTGGTTAAGCCTGGCTCCCTGGGCAAACCCATACCTGGCCTGAAGCTTGAGGTACAACGGGCGGACGGTTCACCCACCGAAGCCGGTGAGGTGGGTGAACTTAAGCTGTGGAAAAAAGATCACTGGGAGACCACCAAGGATCGGGCAAAGCTTGATGAAGAGGGGTATCTGTATCACTGCGGCCGGGCAGACGATGTGATCATATCCGCTGGCTGGACCATGAGTGCAGTCGAGATCGAACACACCATGTTGAAGCATGACAATGTTATAGAGGTGGGCGTTATTGGTGTACCCGACGGCACCCGCGGCCAGGTCGCCAAGGCATTTGTTGTAAGCAATCGCGAACCCAGCGCCGAATTCATCAAAGAACTGCAGAATTTTACCCGCGAAAAACTGAGCCAGCATGAGTTTCCACGTCATATCGATTTTGTCAGTGAACTGCCTAAAACACAGGCGGGTAAAGTTCATCGCAAAGTACTTCGTGATCGCGAGGCTAGTAACGTTCCAGCTGCCTCCATTTGATGTCTGACGGCTGCGGCCGGCAATTGTAAACCTAGGAGAAAACAAAAATGAGCGCCAAGTTTCCAAAAATCACTGAAGCGGGTCTGGCCGAGCTGCGCAAACGTATTGGAGTAAAAATTACCAATACCGTAGAACCGTGGAACTACGAGGCTACCCGCGATGCCATTCGCCATTATGCTCATGGTATCGGCGATGACAATCCGCTTTGGTGTGACCCAGAGTACGCAGCCCAAACCAAGTATGGTTCAATCGTTGCACTGCCGAGCTTCCTGTTCACCACCAGCCGCCTGATTTCCGGCTATTGCGGTGGCCTCTCCGGGGTTCACGCCATGTGGGCGGGTGCCGATTGGACTTGGCATAAACCGGTCCTGCGCAATGATATTATAACCACTGAGGCCTACCTGAAAGATTTGGTTGAGCATCAGACCAAGTTTGCCGGTCGCGCCTTCCAACAGATCTATCACGTTGATTTCTTTAACCAGCATGGTGATAAAGTTGCCGAGGCGGATTCCTGGGTATTCCGCACCGATCGCGATGAAGCCCGGGAGCGCGGTACCAAATACACTGAAGTGAAGGGCAAAGTGGAGCCGTATACTGAAGAGCAGCTGGCGGAGTTCAGCGCTCTGTATGAAAAAGAAGAGATCCGCGGTGCCACACCAAGGTACTGGGAAGACGTCAAAGAAGGTGAAGAGCTTCCCACCATGATGAAAGGCCCGATGACCGTCACTGGCTTTATCTGTTATGCGCAAGGCTGGGGCGGGCTTTACATCCGGGCCAACAAGCTTGCCTGGAAGATGCAACAGGCGCATCCTGGACTGGGTATCAAAAACCGGTTTAACGTACCAGACTGCCCTGAACGGGTTCACTGGGATGAGGATTTTGCGTTGGAAGTGGGCGCACCCGGAGCCTATGACTATGGCCCTGAGCGTTGTTCCTGGTTGACTCATCAATTAACCAACTGGATGGGGGACGACGGTTTTCTGCGCAAGGCCAAGAGCCAGATCCGCCGGCATAATCCGGATGGGGATGCCATTTTCATTAACGCCACGGTGGTACGTAAATTCGTGGAAGATGGCAAGCATCTGGTGGAAATCCAACAAAAAGCTGAAACACACCGCGGCGAATTGTCTGCTTCCGGTGTGGCTATTGTGGAATTGCCAAGCCGGTCCTAAGCTGTTTCTTGCAATAGATTCATACAGGGCACTCACCATCGTGTGGGTACCCTGTTCTGGTGTCAACACGAATAATAACAAGGGCAACCCATGAGCACGAACGCAAACTCCAACCAGAAGCTGTCCCTGATAAAGGGGATACCGCTTTGTGAGGAAGAGGGAATTGGCGCACTGACTCTCGCGGGATACCTTAAAGAGGTCACCGCACAACATGGTCCACGGGAAGCGGCGGTGCTCTGTAGTCAATCCGCTGTGGAGCGTTGGACATATGATGATTTATGGCTGCGTTCGGTCGAGGTGGCACGCGCTTTATTAGCTTGCGGTGCCGGCAAAGGAACCCGTGTGGGGATCCTAATGACCAATCGACTGGAATTCCTGGCCAGCGTTTTTGGTACGGCATTGGCCGGGGGGGTTGCTACTACACTCAATACCTTTTCCACTGCAGCGGAACTCGAGGTATTACTGCAAAACGCGGGTTGCTCGATCCTGCTGTTGGAGCGAAAAGTACTAAAAAAGGATTTCGCAACTATATTGTTTGAGCTTGATACTGACATCAAAACCGCCACGCCAAATCTACTGACCTCATTAAAATTTCCCTACTTACGTCATATCGCCATGGTGGACAGCGAGCAAACAGACGGCGCCATTGAAGGTTGGACCCAGTTTCTGAAACGGGGTGCCACCATTACCCCGGATCTGGTGGCAGCAACGGCGGCTTCCGTTTCGCCGGCAGATCCGGCTGTCTTGTTTTTTTCATCAGGCTCCACCGGAAAACCGAAAGGTATTCTAAGTGCTCACCGGGGTGTCTGCCTGCAATTGTGGCGTTGGCGCAAATGGCTCGGCCTGGATAGGGACGTACGCTCCCTAACCACCAATGGTTTTTTCTGGTCAGGAAACTTTGCCATCGGCATCGGTGGCACACTGTCGGCAGGTGGCACCCTCATTCTGCAACAAACGTTTCAGCCGGAAGAAGCACTGGCCATTATGGAGGCTGAAAAGGTTTCCTACCTATTCGCCTGGCCCCATCAATGGGCGCAGTTGGTGGATGCAAAAAACTGGCTTGATGTGGATCTGTCCAGCCTCAAGTACATCGATGCCAGCTCTCCGCTGGCGGCTCATCCTACGGTTGATTCCAACTGGATTGATGCCACCCATGCCTATGGCAACACGGAAACCTTTACTCTAAGCTCTGCTTTCCCAGCCAATACCCCGAAGGACATCAGCGCTGACAGTCATGGCCAACCGGTCGCGGGCAACACGATAAAAATAGTAGATCCCTTGACCGATGAGGTGGTACCCATCGGTGAACGGGGGGAGATCGCGGTTAAAGGCCCTACATTGATGTTGGGCTATATTGGCATTCCATTGGCGGAAAGCCTCGATGAGGAGGGTTTCTTTCGCACCGGAGACGGTGGCTTTTTTGATGACCAGGGCCGACTGCACTGGGAAGGCCGCCTCAACGATATCATTAAAACCGGAGGCGCCAATGTTTCACCTGTGGAAATCGATGCCGTTATTGCGCAATATCCAGGTGTGAAGATTACCAAAACCATCGGTGTGCCGGATGATTTGTTGGGTGAACGGGTAATAACCTGTGTTGTGCCCCAGGATGGCAACAACCTGACAGAAAATGAGATCCAAGCTTTTGCCAAAGAACAACTGGCCAGTTTTAAAGTACCTCGTCGCGTGCTGTTCTTCGCTGAGGATGAACTGCAATGGACAGGAAGCGCTAAAGTAAAGAGTTCAGAGTTACAGTCTCTGGCAGCAAAACAACTGGAATCGGAGAAAGTCTGACACCGCTACTGCTGATCTGCTATGGTATTTACCAACATGCACGAGCAATAACAGTATCCTTAAAAAAATGACAGTTAGCAGAATCACAGGTACAACAAAAGCAAAAAAACGCCGGCCTCCCGGCCGCCCCAAACCGGAAGATGTTGCTGATATTGAAGATAAGCTGCTGGCGGTTGCATTACGGGAGTTTCAGGAACAGGGTTATGGTGCGGCCTCTGTTACCAAGATTGTCAAAACTGCGGGTATGTCCAAAACCACGCTTTATTCACGTTACCCATCTAAAGAGCACTTGTTTCGGGCCATATTGAAACGCCAGATTGAGCGCTATTCACCTTGGGCATCCCTTGATGTGGAAAACAGCGACTTCAAACTTGAGCAGGGGTTAAGAGCTTACGCCAGCCGCACCCTTCAGCTCAGTCTCGAAAGCGAGGAGCTGGCGGTAAATCACCTCATCTACAGTGAAATCCATCGCTTCCCCGAGCTGGGTGTTGCCGCCGCTGAAAGAACGGATATTGGAATCAAACGCATCGCCGCTTTTATCCGCAATTGCGCCATTGCGGAAAACATTCCCTGCAGTGATGCCGACGCCATTGCGGAAGTGTTCATTCACATGATCCGCGGCTGGTACATTAATATCATGCTCTCCAAGCGCGAGGTGACGGAAGCCCAGCGTCAGCAATGGGTAGATAGAGTGGTTAGAACATTGATGCTCTCCCGCGCGGATTGGTAGCTGAATTGCTAGCTGGATTGGTAGCCATTGTTACCAATAGAAACACCCAGCATTCAAAGTGCCTACAACCAGCAATTAGACCTTAGTGGACTAGGATTGACCCAACCTCGATTTTCTTCAGCCTGACCCTACTCCGGCTTGACTTTTAATAATACCGCTCGGTATTATTAATCAACAGTGTTGTTATATAAAACCATTCAGCAAGCTTGGAGATAACCCATGTCATTAACTGGTAAGGTCGCCATCGTAACCGGTGGCGGCAGCGGAATAGGGCGAGCCATAAGCTTGCAACTGGCGCGCGACGGAGCCGCCGTCTCGGTATGGGATCTTAACGGTGACAGTGCGGAGCAAACAGTACAATTGATTGTCGCTGCCGGTGGCCGTGCCATAGCCTGTGTTGGTGACGCCTCATCGAAAAGTGACATCAAGCGCAGTGCACAGCTCACCCGTGAAGAGTTCGGAACCATCTCAATATTGGTCAATAATGCCGGTATATCTTCCTTCACACCGTTCATGGATATCTCAGAGCAGATGATCGACCGGATCATGTCGATCAACATAAAGGGTCCCATGTTGTGCTGCCAAGAGGTGATACCGGATATGTTGGAATCCGGTTGGGGCAGAATCATTAACATTTCATCCTCATCGGCCCAGACCGGCGCCCCGATGATGTGCCATTACTCTGCCTCGAAAGGTGGTGTCATCGCCTTCACCAAGTCCTTGGGTATAGAGCTGGCAGCAAAAGGCATCACAGTAAACAACATACCCCCGGGGTTTGTAGACACACCCATGTTGCGCAATTCTCCAGTGGACATGGATCGACAGATTGAGGCCTCACCGATGAAACGTGCCGGACGCCCGGAAGACATTGCCACAGCCTGTGCATTTCTTGCGTCTGAGCAAGCGGGTTATATCACCGGCCAAACCCTGGGTGTGAACGGTGGCAGAGTCATGCCCTGAAGTTACTCTACACAACCGGCGGCCCTTTGAACATTCAATATATAAAATAGCTTTCTACATTTACAACATCACTTATCCATGGCAATGTTTTAAACGTCAGCGACCAATGGATTAATAGCCAATAACAAAGAGAACGGAATATGAAGTGCAAAGCGACCAATGTGCCTTCGGCAAATCAAGTCGATATCCCGGCACTAAAGGAAAAATACCGGCAGGAACGTGAATTGCGCGTACGTCCCGAGGGTCAAAAACAGTATGTAAGGCCGGTGGATGACTTTTCAGAATCCTATGAAGTAGATCCTCATACTCCATTGCAGTCGCGAGCTTCTATCCACGAGGAAATCGACGCGTTGGTGCTTGGTGGTGGTTGGTCAGGGTTGTTGGCGGGCGTTAATTTGAAAAAAGCCGGTGTCACCGATTTTCGAAATATCGATCATGCCGGGGACTTTGGTGGCGTGTGGTATTGGAATCGCTATCCGGGCGTACAGTGCGACAACGATGCCTATTGTTATCTTCCCATGTTGGAAGAGATGGATTATATGCCATCCAAAAAGTACACCGATGGCTATGACATCTATGATTATATGCGCAGTATTGCAGACCGGTTTGGTCTGTATGAGAAGGCGCTGTTTCATACCATGGTCACCGGTATGAAATGGGATCAGTCCATTAAACGCTGGCGGGTCACCACAAATCGTGGAGACGAAATACTCGCTCGCTTTGTGGTGATGGCAAACGGCCTGCTTAACATTCCCAAACTGCCGGGCATAGCAGGTATCCATGAATTCAAAGGCAGGATGTTTCACACTGCGCGCTGGGACTATGAATTCACCGGTGGCAGCTATCGAAATCCGCAACTCGATAAGTTGGCAGACAAACGCGTAGCCATCATCGGCACAGGTGCCACTGCGATTCAGGCTGTGCCTTACCTGGGACGTTACGCCAAACAGCTTTATGTTCTGCAACGAACACCATCAACCGTTGATGAACGCAAGAATCTTCCCACTGATCCCGCCTGGGTTAAGTCACTGAAACCCGGGTGGCAGCAGGCTCGGAAAGCCAACTTCCAGAAGGCTGCCATTGATACGTTTACACCCGGCGACCCGGATTTGATTTGCGACATCTGGACAGAAGTAAATCGCAATCTGGTTGCTGAATTTGATGCCAGCGGCTGGCCAACCAGCCCTGAAACATTCATGGCACAAAGGGAGGTCATGGATTACCGCGTGATGGAACGCTTGCGTCAGCGCGTAGATAGCATTGTGAAAGACAAAAAGACAGCGGAGGGGTTAAAGCCCTGGTACCGTTTTCTGTGTAAACGACCCTGCTCAAACGACGATTACTATTCCACATTCAACCTACCCAATGTACAACTGATTGATGTTTCGAAGACCCAGGGCGTTGAACGAATGACTGAATACGGTTTGAGGGTCGGCAACGATTCCTTAAATAAACAGCCACAAGATTAATTAATGATCAACCCGGTGTCTTTGTCTGGTATTGGGATTGGTATGTTAAACTCGATGTTGGGGACTTCCCGGTCCATATTCATTGAGTACGTTCCAAAACGATTGATATTGCCCCTGCGAAAAGGTGATGTCCCGGCAAGCACTTCGGGGTCAATCGGATAGCCCTCTTCTGCCAACTCCCCAAGCGCCTTTGTCATTGTCACCACGTTGTAAAGAATAATCATGTTGGCGACAAGATGATTATATTTGATGATTTTTTGCTGTTCGTGCCGAACGTTCTCCGCGATCAAGCCATCATTGCCAAACATCACCCACTGCAAGAAATCGTTAAATTCCTCACTTTTGCACGTCGCGGCCTGGATCATTTCCCTGATTTCAGCCTCCGCAATGTATTGCAGCAGGAAAACGGTCCGAACGACTCGACCGAGCTCTCGCAAAGCCAGGTAAAGCTTGTTTTTTCTGGAATAGGTTCCCAATCGTCGCAGAATGGTCGATGCGTTGATTCTTCCGGCTTTCACTGATAACGCAATGCGTAGCATATCGGGCAGACACGATTCGATCAGCTCCCACTTTATGGTGTCCTTGAACAAGGTATCGATATGCTTAAAGTGATCCTCTTTGCTGATCCGGTAGAGCTTCAGATGTTTAATGCCTCTAATCCTGGGCATCAGCTTGATGCCCAGCAGGTAAGCGAGCCCGAACACCGCTTCACTCTGGGATTGGGTATCTCCATGTATGGTATCGGGCTGAATGTCTGACTGATTTTTCAATAATCCATCGAGGATATACACGGCCTCATAAACACCACAGGGAATGAAGTGGCTGAATAACGCAATATAGGTATCAGACAAATGATAGTAGCCGAGGCCACCGGTACCCAAATACCGCAAATGGTGTTCACTCAAAAGATTTTGCTCGTAAAGATCCCATTTGGTGCCGTCGGCTGACGCCGTCTTGCCGGTACCCCAAATCTTCGGTAGGGAGAATCGATTGTAGGCATTGATGACCTTGGTAATGGCCTCATCGATCTTCTCCTCTGTCGAATGACGCAGGTTCAACCACGCAATCTGGCGACGGTTAATGCCCTCAATGGAACGGGAGGTTTGTGTGGGCCCCAGGTTGCAGCCGAAACAAAATAAGGTAACGATAAAGCGACGCTGATGATCGGTGAGTTTGGTTTCATGCCCCGATAATGGCTTGAAACCCTTGCTTAATCCCAGCCATTTTTCCATATCAATTAATACGTCGAGGATGCTGGTTTCCGACAGCCGGTCATCCAATGCACGATTGATTCTTTCCAGTGCGGCGGGAATGGGTTTGCGTTTAACGCGCTGAATGACCAACTCACCTTTTTCAATTCTGACCTGATCATTGCCCGGAAATTTTTTATCGGTTTCATTCGATGACTTTCTCAACCAACGTTTAAGTTCGGCAATAAGCGCTTTGGGGTCGGTAATGATGCCGGCCAGTTCACCGTACTCGGCGATCTGTTCGTGATACTCCTCCCAGCTCACCAACTGGTCTCTAAAATCGCCATATTTATCACTGCCCATGATCACCACGTCGCCAGACTTCAACTCCTGGGCCAGCGTTGTTAACAAGCAGAGTTCGAAATATTTTCGATGCACTTCCGTGTTGTTTCTGTTGCGGGTCGTTTTTCCAGTGACCAGTTTTAACCATTTATCGGGTATCCACGACAGATCAAGCGGCTCGCCCTTGGCATTCACGGCATCCAGAGTCGGCTTACGACTACGACGATGCCCCATGATTAAGGCCAGAGCATCGAGCGTCGATTGATCCTGAGTCGTCGATTGTAAATCCATGTGGGCAACGCAATCGAACAACAGAGCCCGCTTGCTCCGGTAGAGTGACAGCATAAAGGGCAGATAATTATTGTTGGCATAGGCCAACTGCTCGTCACAGCGCTTTTTAAGTTCGTCGGGTTCTCCCTGAAATGCCTGGGCAATCGCGTCGAGGCGCTCTATCTCGGTACCGGGAATCTGATACGCCTGGATAACATCCCGTAATGCCGCGATTAGAGCGTCAACCTGCTGAGTTTGTGAGAGCTGATGCTGTTTAAGGGCTTCATTGGCGTGATTGATCAGATTCTGGACGATACGGATAAAAATGTCGGCAATGTCATCAGAGGCTTTTCCTGTCTGGGCGCGAATGAAAAGTGCCGCCAAGGCATAGCGCTTATGCTCGGCCAACTCATTCATGTTGGCGACGTTGAGGGCTCTAGCTTCAATGACAAAGCGCTTGAGCTTGGGCGCGGGTAGCATCAGGTCTTTCGGCAGACAATCGTCAAAGGTTCTCAACCAGCGGAGGTGGTCTACAAACTCTTTCACGTTGCTGACCGTCGGCTTTCGTGGCTCCTGCTTGATGAGGTCCCAAAGGCTCTTGGATTGGCTCGTTTTCGTAGTGGGCGTCAGAACCTCTTGAATACGGGTTTTGGCGCTTTCAGACAGGTCATGGTATACAGCCTCGAACAACTCACGATTGACCTGTGCTCTCGCTGCTTTTGCCTCACGCACGAAGGTACCAAATGCTGGCAGTTCGTACCGGGCCTTTGCCATCGACTCCAGGCCCACGTTGATGATATCCGGGATCTCGTCTTTGGTGGTGGCCGCCTCACGCAAAGCAGACTTGAGAAACTCAAGAGTGGTGTCGCTAACCGGGGTAATACCCAGGAAGTCTCGGATCGACTTGAGATGCCGCTGACGAGTGCCGGAAGTATCGTAATTTTCCAGAGGAGCGGCCTGACTTTTGAGTTCCAGGCACGTCATCAGATGGTTCAGTATTGCCTCCGGCACTTCAGCAATGGGAACAAAATAGCCCAGACGCTGAAAGGTCTTTAGTAACACCATGAATCCCAAGCGAGCGGTAGGCTGGCGAGTCTGGGATCGAACCAGCTCAAGCTCTTCCTGGTTCGGCGTATAGACGGTAACCAGATCCTCAGGTGTCGGCTGAGACTTTAACCGCGGATAAGCGGTTTCATGTAAGGCGGTCATGATTATTCTAGATTTTTATAACGTCGGTTGCATTCCACAGAATTCGATACTATACACCACTATCACGCATATACGCCATATGGTATCATTAGCCATATGAAAGCAGAATTACTCTTCAGGGACAAGTACGTCTACCGGGACGGCGCCATCCGCGAAATGGTGATCTGGCGACTACCGGCTCCCGACGCGGAGCGACCACATGGGTTGAAATACCGGCTCTATTACGGCCAGTCCGGCCACTGCCTGGTCCGCTATGACAATGAGCGCGGCAAAGGGGATCACCGGCATTACGGAGACGCTGGAGGACAAGAGCACGAAGAGAATTACACCTGGATCTCCGTACAACAACTTATCGCCGACTTTAAAGCCGACATCGAACGACTGCGAGGTGAACAACATGACTAAACAGCATATCCATATTGGCACTGAAAATCCTGACAAAGGGTTTGATCGCTTTGTGGATGCCTGGCAACGGGCAGAACGCGGCGAGAAAATCGATACAGAGGTTCACTTGAATTTCGAAGACCTCTCCATGCTTCTGGCGGTGATCACCCCTCGACGTCTGGAGGTGCTGAGGACGCTCCGCCAACAGGGCCCGATGAGTGTACGGGCGCTGGCAACCACATTGGCGCGTGACTACAAGAATGTTCATGCCGATACCCGCGCCCTGGAGGAAGCGGGTTTGTTGAAGCGGACGGAAACCGGCGCCTTGCAGGCCCCTTGGGATGTCATCGATGCCCACTTGAACCTGGTGGCATGATGGTTTGCGTTGTATACAATTGGATACTGTCTAATGCGGCAACCGTTAATGTCGAGACCCTCTGCTTCAGCTCCCACCTAAATGCAGGAGAAGCTGCTGTGGTGATTAATGCACGCTGTAGAACGGTCTACTCGGAAAAGACTGAAGAAACTTTTCTATAATATGATAGTCTTTAGCAGCTAGTGTTTTGAACCTGACAGCATAAGGGCTCCACATTCCACATGAACATCCGCCATTACTTAACTTGTCTACTGGCCTTACTGATTGCCCTGCAATCTGTGGCTGCCATGGCGGACGTTCACCAGCTTCATCAATCCGGGACGGAGCACCTGGAATTCGACCATTCGCATCAATCCACTGCCACTGATACCCACAACGACAATCTGCTCGCCAAGCAGACACCCGATCAGCCCGGACAGTC
>CEUM01137940.1_pt1 | contig 25707 bp, 32 predicted proteins | sample 356421 | NCBI WGS metagenome assembly CEUM01 (sample SAMEA2622716, study PRJEB7988) | marine metagenome | biome: marine biome (ENVO:00000447); feature: surface water layer (ENVO:00002042); material: "saline water (ENVO:00002010), including plankton (ENVO:xxxxxxxx)" | depth 5 m
GCCCCCGTCGGTCTGCTGCCAGGCTATTGCCCGAACAGACCTTGGGGGCAGCGACGGGTTGGAGGAGCTAGGTTGCGCGTTCCTCGGTCTCTACTGCTGGCTTGGCGTCGTCCAGCTTTTTGGTTACTTCGGCCAGTACGGTCTTGACCGTCGCGCCGACCTTGACGCCCTTCTCGAAATTGTCCTTGGCGGTTTCGAGATTCCCGGCCTCGTATTCAATGAGACCTTTCAGCTTGAAATACTTGGCGCGAACTTCATCGTGCTGCGCCCAGGGATCAGTGCCGCTCGATGTGACAACGAGTTCATAGACTTCGCTGAAATACGGCTCGGAACTCAGCCCGTCCTTGAAATTCTGTTCAGCCCATTTATGGGTCAGGTCGGCAACAAGCGTCGGGATGTCTCGCCGGAAGTATTCTTCATCCGGCTGGATTCCCTGCTCCATGCAGTAATGGGCGACCTTCAGAGCCGGACCGATGAGACCGGCGTCAAGGCACCAGATCATGTGCCAGGGCAACAGGTCGTGCGCCCACCCCTTGTCCATGAGCCGGTCGACATACTCCTGAAATTCGGGAGTCAGCTTTTCCTTCTTGTGGGCGACCTTGTCGGATTTGGAGCGCAGGCTTTTCAGCCCCTTACGGGCCACGTCCAACGCATCGTCCAACAGCTTCATGAGCGTGGGCTTGTCCACGGCCCCCTTGGCTCCGGGGCCGGAATTGCCGACCGTAGCAGGGGGGGCGGCTTCGCCTTCTTCAACTCGTTTTTTCCATCGCAGTGCCAAACTCATATCGTTGCTCCTCCGGAGTGATTGGTGGGTGAGGGGGCAGCCAGGCCACCCCCTCTGTGCAAATTAAGGAAGATTAAACCCAGTTCTGGCCACCGTCGCGGGTGACCTTGATGTTGTCGTCCTTGAATTCCAGGGCCACGAACGCCTCGACGTCTTCCACGACGTAGCCTTCATTGAAGCTGTTGAAGTCTTCCACGCGGTCCTTGGACGGGTTGTCCTTCAGGTGGCGACGCCAGCTTCCCTTCTGCGTGTAGATGGACAGATTCTTGAGCGGAGTAACCACCAGACCCCGGCTGGGGAAATTGGACGGGGTCATCCAGGACAGGCCGCCGATGGTGGACATGGCAGACTTGGCGAGAACCTTGTTCTGCGGATCCATGCCGATGGCTTCCATGAGCTGCGTGTGCTCTTCGGAAACCAGCTCGTCGCCGACCAGGACAATGAGGTCTTTGCGCTTGTGGCGGGGGATCAGTCGTTTCATGTCGGAAACGGCATGGTCGAGGTTGGTGTAGTCGCCACCAGGGCCGATCTTGATAACACCGGAGGCTGGTACACCCTCTTTGATGATATGGGCCGGGTTGTTTTCGCGCATGTACTGCATCCAGCCCTTGTTCACGTCCTGGAGCATCGGGAAGGTGGCTTTGTCGGTCGTGATCGCCACGGTTTCACCGTACCAACCGATGATTTCCTTGCCGTTGGCAATGGCTTCCTGCACGTAGCGGGTGTATCGCGTAGACAGGTCCGGGAACATGGACCAGGAGTCCATGGTTGCATAGGGCAGCGCTACGTCGCCGTTGGTCTTGTGCAGCTCATACCCTTTGGGGTCCAGGCCGAGTACGTTGGCAGGAACACGCTCTCCGTTACCGGAGGTGTCGGTTCGGCTCAAAACGGAACTGTTGGCAGAACCGTAGATGACCTGGCCTTTCATATCGCGAACCGGGACATTACCGTTGATGAGTTGCAGAAATTCAGACTGCTCGATGATCTTGTCCTGCAGTTCCTGCTGGATGGATGGCTCAACAGCGAACTGCTGATGCACATTTTGAACGCCGTAGCTTTCGCCCATACTGTCGCAGAGCTGCTGATACATTTCGCGGGTTGTGACTTCCATGGTTCCCTCCTAAAGGACTTTGCCGCCGTCGGCGGGCTTGTGTGTTTCGGGAACCGGAGTACCGGGCTTTGCCTGCTCGAAGCGCTTGGTCAGGTCGTCGACCTTGGCGTTGAAAGCTGCTTCAATTTCCCCCAGCTTTTCGGTGAAGGGCTTGATGGCCTCGTTCACTTCAGCGGAAAAGTCCTGCTTTCCGGCTTCAGGGGCGGCACCGGCGTCAGAGCCTTTGCCCTCTTCATCCTGTTCGGGCTTCTGCGCGGCGAACTGCTCAAGCGTAGCGAGACGCTTTTCCTGATCGTCGAACTTGCCCATGAGCGCATTGAACTGCTGTTCAGTCATGGTGTCCTCTTCGGGTTCGGGGGAGTCCCCCTGGTTGTTGGGAATATTGCAGCCAAGCATCCGTAAGGTTTTGGTGAACCATGTGATGGCTTCGCTCTCCGACAATTCTTCTTGGAGGTCGCCGAGTTCGACGCCATCCACCAGAAAGTTGTCGGGGTTCTGCTTGCGGTGGGAAAAGTGGAGTTCGGAGGTTCCCAGGCTTGCCGGGATGTCCGTGACAGCCAGACCGGTCAGGTAACACTTGCCGGTCTTGGCGAAATCGGGTGTCAGCTCCATGGAGGTGAACAGCTTTTGCTTGTTCTTGTTATGGCTCAACAGCCATTCATTGGGCTGCAGCTTGGCATACAGGCTGACAATACCGTCTTTTTCTTCGGCTTTCAGCGCAACCACTTTGCCGAAGCTGCCGTGGAACCGGAAATGGTCAATCCAGATCACGGCGGTGTAAGTATCGGGATCGTAGGTGTCAGCGGCATCGAGCAGCCACTGACCTTCGATCTCCCGTCCGTCCATGGTGGGGCCGGACTGCCCTATTTTTTTCCAGTCGGTAATGAATGTGTTCGGCATGCGGCAAGAGTACGCGTGCAGGAAAACCGGAAGCAATAAAACCGATTCCGATTACTGTAAAATCGGAATTGAATATGGCGCGGTCTATGTAGTGGCAATGTATTGATACTGCATGGCGCAGCATTCAGCAGAAATAATAGCGGCAGCAAAGTCGCTGTATCTTCGTGGAAACAAGATTCCCGAGATTCATAAAGAGATGAAGATTGCCCGGCGCACCTTGTATCATTGGAAAGAGGTGTACAATTGGGATGATCTGAAAATCAATGAAGACGCGATACAGTGTATAGCGCGTCGTTTTAATCTACTGATCGAGCGAGACAACAAAACGGATGGCGATCTCAAGGAAATGGATCGTCTTCACCAGTACATGCTCCGCGAACGGGAAATGCGTCTTCGGGAACTGGAATCTGCCAACGAGGAAAAGGATGCGGGTAAACCCGTTGTCGGTGGCAGAAAGCGCAGGCCAAAGAAGAAGCGCGGCAAGGTCATCAAGAATGATGTCTCCCACCTGACGGAAAAGGATTTCAAGGAAAAGTTCCACAAGGACTTTTTCGAGTACCAGCATGAGCTGCGTGAAGCAAAAAAAGTCCACCGAAGCCGAAACATTCTCAAGTCACGCCAGATCGGCGCGACCTGGTATTTTGCCCAGGAGGCCTTTGAAGACGCCGTACTGACCGGCGACAATCAGATATTCCTTTCTGCAACCCGGCGACAGGCCGATGTCTTCCGGCGGTACATTGTCGCCATCGTCAAGGACAAGTTCGATATTGAGCTGAAAGGCACGGAAGAAATAGTCCTGCACACCAAGCACGGCTCGGCCTCGCTTATCTTCCTGTCGACCAATTCCAAGTCGGCACAGTCGCACTCCGGCCATGTCTATATTGACGAATATTTCTGGATCACGAAATTCAACGAGCTGTACAAGGTCGCCACGGCCATGGCCTCGCACAAGAAATGGCGCATCACGCTGTTTTCAACGCCATCAGCCGTCACCCATGAAGCCTATGACCTGTGGACAGGAGACCGTTTCAACCGGCGGTATACACAAAAGGGCAGGCGACAGGAATTTCCGGGCTTCAAGGATATGCAGAAGGGCGTTGTTTGCCCGGATAAGACTTGGCGCAAGATCATTACCCTGAAGGATGCGGAGAAGGGCGGCTGTGATCTGTTCGACATCGAGTACCTGAAGATTCAGTACAGCGATGACGAATTCAAGAATCTGTTCATGTGCGAATTTGTGGACGAGCTGCAGGCGGTGTTCCGGTTGCGGCAGCTTGAAGCATGTATGGCCGATCCAGAGGATTGGGACGACGTTGATCCCGATGTCGACCGCCCGTTTGGCAACAGGCAGGTATGGGGTGGGTACGATCCGAGCCGCAACCGTGATGATGCCGCGTTCGTTGTTCTGGCACCACCGGAACAGCCAGGGGGAAAGTTTCGCGTCATAGCCCGTTTCAAGTGGGTGGATAAATCCTATACCTGGCAGGCCGAACAGATAAAGAAGCTGACCGAACGGTACAACTTCTCTCACATCGGCATCGACACCACAGGTCCCGGCATCGGTGTCTATGACATTGTGAAGTCATTCTTCCCGGCCACCGCTATTCACTATTCCCCGTTGACCAAAAGCCAGCTGGTCCTCAAAGCCAAGGACGTCATCGAAAACGGGCGGCTGGAATGGGATTCCGTCCATAATGACATAGCCCACGCCTTTCTCACGATTCGTCAGGACACGTCGACCACCGGATTCATTACCTACTCGGCTGCGCGTACAGCCTCCACCGGCCATGCTGACGTTGCATGGGCCATCATGCACGCCCTGCATAACGAACCGCTGAACACGAAATACAAAAAAAAGATTGAGATAATCGTCGGCAAATAAGGAGCAGACATGAGCGAAAGCGAACCCTTGGTTTTCACCTTCGGCGACCCCGAACCGGTCATGGCCGGTGCAATCTATGATTCCCTCGGCACCTGGCTGGTGGATAATGGCCGTTACTATGAAACGCCGGTTCCTTTGAAGGGATTGGCCCGGCTGCTTCGGGCAAATGCCTACCATGGCCCGGCCATAGAGTTTAAAGCGCTGCAGGTCATGCAGAGCTTCAAAGAGTCGTGGGCGGTGTCCCATGAGGATATGAATGCGGCAGTGATTGACTTTGGCGTCTTCGCCAACGCCACATTCCAGAAAATCCGCAACGGTTTCGGTGAGGTCGTTGAATTACGGCACCTGCCATTCATCAACATGCGGCGCATGAAAGAGCCGAACAGGTACTGCATGCTCCAACCGTATGGGGCGATAGTGGAATTTGAACCCGATGAAGTCCTGCACATCAAGAACTATGACGTAAATCAGGAAATATACGGATTACCGGGATATCTTGGCGCTATCCAATCCATGCTGCTCAATGAGGATGCAACCCTGTTTCGCCGGAGATACTACAAAAACGGCGCTCACATGGGATATGTTTTTTACGCTGGTGGTGAGCTGGACGAGGACTCAAAGAAGGCAGTCCGTGAAGCTGTCGAAGGTTCCAAGGGGGTGGGGAACTTCCGCTCCATGTTCCTGCATATCCCGAACGGGGACAAGGATGACGTCCAGATCAAGCCGGTTGGTGACTTCTCCACCAAAGACGATTTGGAAAAAATAAAAAACCTGTCCCGCGATGACATTATCGCGGCGCACCGCATACAGCCCGCCCTGGCCTGTCTCATACCACAGAATCAATCCGGCTTCGGCGACATTACCAAGGCCGATGAAGTCTACCAGAAAAACGAAATACAACCTGTCCGAAAACACCTGGCAGCGTCCGTCAATCGAGTGCTGCTCCCGAAAGACAGGATTTCGTTTGACCCAAAAAATGAAACTACCCCAATGTGATAACTCCAATGTCATGAATCCGAGAGGGAAATACAATGGCTTTTCGAGTGTACTGCCCCATCTGCGAAGATGTCGCCGTGATCCACAGCTCCAACGCCGTGGATCCGAAGCTGAAGGAAGCATACTGTTACTGCACCAACCAGGACTGCGGTCATAGCTTTGTCATGAGCATGGAATTTTCACACACGGTCAGCCCTTCGGCACTGTCTCTCCCCCAGGATCTGCGAAAGCGGATCAGCGAAACCCAACCCGAACAGCAGGCATCACTTTTTGCCCATGCCGGTTCATAACCTCAAAAAACTAAGCCCCGACACGAATGCCGGGGCTTGTTTGCAAGCGGAGTAGGCGAGGACGGAAAACGCGTCCCCACTGGCTCGATGCTGCCACATCGGACCACGACCGAAGCCGCTACTCCTCCCCTTTATTCAAGGGTTTGAGCGTGGTAGCAGGCGAGGTCAAACCTGTAAAGGTGATAACACCATGAAAAGTCCCCTGAAATGGGTCGGCGGTAAATCAAGACTGGCCGATCAGATCTGCAATCTCATTCCCGAACATAAGCATTATGCTGAAGCCTTTGCCGGTGCTGGCTGGGTATTCTTCCGCAAGGATCCCAGCAAATTTGAAAGTTTGAATGACATCAATGGCGACCTGGTCAGCTTCTATCGAGTCCTGCAAAATCATCTCGAGGAGTTCTGCAAACAATTCAAATTCATCTTGTCATCAAGAGAAACCTTCTCAGAATTCAAGGAACAGATGGAGGCTGGTGGCTTGACCGATATTCAGCGTGCAGCAAGATTTTACTATCTGCAGCGCCATTCTTTCGGCGGGAAAGTGACCGGGCGTAACTTCGGCGTCAACGTAAATGGATACCCGCCAATTAATTTGCTCCGTTTGGAGACAGAGCTTTCAGACGTTCATTTGCGACTGGCGCGTGTGACGGTCGAAAATCTGCCCTGGGCAAAATATATTACACGGTATGATCGTGAGGAAACTTTTTTCTATCTGGATCCACCGTACTATGGAACAGAGTTCTTTTACGGACGTGGCTTGTTCACCAAAAATGACTTTGTTGAACTCGCCGAAATACTGAGGGGAGTAAAAGGCAAGTTCCTACTATCCCTCAATGACTGCAAAGAAGTCCGGGATATCTTTGACGGATTCGATATCATCACAACAAAAACAAAATACACCGTCGGCGGCGGGAAAAAAATGAAAACGGCTGGCGAGGTTTTTATTAAAAACTATTAATAAGCAAGCCCCGGCATTCATGCCGGGGCTTGCTTATTTTATCGTCTTCGATTTGTTTTTGAATGGTGCGGTGAATCTGGAATGTGCGGATGCACAACCCCCATGGCTTCACCCATGGATATAGCCAGTATGTCCAGTGTGCTGGACAGAGTCGCGTCAGTTGAATCTTCGGTCACTCGACTGAGTTCTTCAAGGGCATAGGAAATGAGATAGAGTCGATGGCGTGCGTCTTCGGGAGTCATGATATTACCTCCCGCGTTTCCAGTTCTTCGGCAATACCGAATAACTTGCCGGCCAGATAGTCCAGGGACGTGAATTCGTCCGGTACGATCTCGCGCAGCTGGTCCAGCATGTCCGCTACGTCGCGGATGTCCTCAACAGGGGAAAGGGGGGTTGCTTGTGCCATGAGGCTACTCCAAGTGTGTTTAAGTCGGCATCGCAAAAAGAAAAATGCCGGGTGGTAAACACAGCTTGGAGCTGCTGGCGTATTTCCCCGAAGGGTATTGTATTCGGCCACCACCCGGCATGAAATCATACCGTTATCGTCCCTTCATCGGACGCAAAAAAACCACTTCTTACGGGTGTGGCTGCCGCCAAGGTGTGTTTAGCACCAAACGCAGTAAGCCACACCGGGTAGGGGTGTGTCAAGGCATAGGTATTCCGAGAGCGTTGAGAAACTCTTCAATCGTGACGATCTTCACGCCTTGAAACTCAGCTTTTTCGATTTTTGATGGTCCAGGTTCCGGGCCACAGCAAAGGAAGTCGAGTTGTTTAGTGACCGCATCACGCACGATGTACCCGTTCATTCTGGCTATTTCTTGCAGCATGGATTTCTCTTTTCCACGCCCGAACCCAGTGAAGCATATCTCCGGTACATAAAACTCCTTTCTGAAATGCCCAGGAAGCCGACAAATTGTCTCCCATAACTCCCACTCTGAAAGGTCGGCATATTCTTCTTCTGCGAGACCCGTTTCAGCCAATATCATACTGGCTCTACCTTTTCCCATATCTCCTCCTTAGCTATATTGGGATAGGATTTCGCGTTTATCATAGTTTTTGTTGCCAGTGGGAAACTCCATTTTTTAGCTACTCGGAACGGCAAAAGCCCCGCAGATTCTATCTACCGGGGCTTTTGCCGTTCTTTTTAAGCAGGGGTTAACCCACTTTGCGGAAAAGGAGAAGGGGGGTTACGCCAATGGCTGATTTGGGACAACCTACAAGCTCATTAATACCAGAAGCTGCCTGGCTTAAGCCAGAAGCCATCTCATTTGTAAGAAACGCATTAGGGAGGGCCGGTTGTTCTTGATGGAGTTGATCGACAATGCCGAGCATAGACCACTTTCCTGTGAGGGTTGAGCCATACATTAAACTCATGGTTGCAGCTGAATCTCTAAGTTTTTGCTTGTCAATGATAGCCCATCCCTCAACATTGTTAGCGTCAACAATCATCTGAACTTCCCAAGGTAGCATGTTTGCAATGGCTGAGAGTAAGATGGACCCTGTTTCGTTGGTTTTGTTGTGTTCCTTGAGGGCTTGCCTTCTTTGCTTCTTGGGTAAGTGCGAAAGATCTGGTGTGGAGGATCCGGCAAATGTAGGAATTAGGTCTACAAACTCCTTTCCCATTCCATAATCTACAAATGAGACCTTTCCCTCCAAAACGATAAAATTACCAACATCAATGTCTCCGCTGCCGTCCTTGATCAGTTCCATTTCGTGGAGTCCTGCAAGGACATCACTTAGAATAATGTCATGGGGAGAAATGTGCTGAGTCTTGGACTCAGCAACTGTTGTTCTATTCGAATGGGATAAATTCCCAATAGGATCGCCGCCAAGCTGACCGCTATTAGACTTTTCTTCCTCCTGACCATAGAGAGCCTCCATGGCATGAAGAAGCCCAGAGTTCATCTGGGCATAAAGTGACTGCATCCGGTCAAGGTCGATGTAAAGGAAATCATACAGAGTCATTGTTATACCGTCTTACTCCTTGATTGAGCTTGTGGGTAACTTTTTTGTGCAACTCTTTGAATCGGTTTGCTTGTCTTTCCATGTCTTCAAGCACCTGCTTCCTTGAACGTGCATAGGTCGCAACTGCACCATCATGCATGGAATTGTCCTGCTTTTGGCTACGGTGTTCTTCAGACATTGCTTTCTCCACTTGATACAAGGTGGCTTAGAATATTTATCGTAACGGTAAATAGCAGTTCCGGTCAATGTGCTATGCGAATCTTCTATTCCATGTTTCGGGTCTGGTGTGAATTGAAAATTAAAGAGTGTGTAAAAAATATGCACAGATATTGATGGGCTTCTCTGTCGTGTGTGTCATATATATATGAACGGCAGGAAGGTTATACAGAAAGAGTGTCAGGGGTCAAACTGAGGAAGGGGGGCTAGGCCCCCCGCCTCACTGCGTCCCCATTTATATATGACTCAAAAAATCAAGGAGAAAACCATGGCAACGTACTATGCAGCCCTGTTCCAGGAAGAAGATGGGAGCTTCTATGCCGAGTTCCCGGACCTGGACGGATGCATCACCCAGGCGGACAGCCTGGAGATGCTGGATCATATGTTGAAAGACGCCATGTTTGTATGGCTGGATGGTTGCAGGGAAGACGGAGAACCGATTCCGGCATCACGCACCTTTGAAGAAATACGCAATGAAGTGGCTGGGCAGGAAGACTTTCATTCCGTCACCCTGGTGGTGATCCCGGAGAAGGTTAAGAGAGTGAGCAAGAACGTTCGATTCACTGAGCCGGATCTGGAACTCATTGACCAGGCCGCAACCAAACACAATATGAACAGATCGGAATTCCTCGCCATGGCCGCAAAGAAGGTAGCCTCCGGCGCATGTGAACTGTAGAGTTGTCGGCCTGAAAAGCAAAACCCCGGCAGGTCCTAGACTGCCGGGGCTTCTTTTGGGCTACTGGTTTGACGGAGTATCCAGTGCCAAAATGCTTTCAGAGATCGTTTGTTCTAGTAGTTTCAGCACGGCCCCCAGGTCGTTGCTTTCATTCTGTTCAGCAAGAAAGCGAAGAGTGTGGGCAACGAGTGAAAGTTTGTTGAGAGAGTCCTTGAGGTCCTGCGGGTGTGGGTCGAGCATGAGAGTCTCCAATAGTCGGTAGTGAGTAGATCCTCTGAAAAGGGAACCAATGCGTCAAATAAATGGACGCGACAATATCAAAAACACTCACATGCTAAATTTGTACCCTGAATATTCATTAATAATGAGTAGTTATAGAAGTCCAAGCTGCTTCATTTTATGAGTTATTCCTACGTTTCTGGACTTGACACATACAGACTGCGCCCTTCCCGAACTGCATTTATACCGCTTGGCTTCATCCATATCGAGCCTGGCTCCGGTTTCCAGGTAGACAACAGAGCCTATGACCTGTCGGATCTTCAAAGACATCCCATCAATGAGAAGATAATCACCAGCGTCCATCATGACTCCTTTCCCCAATCAGGGGGTGGGCTACGGAAAAGTGTAATTTTTGTAATTGAAAATCTAAAACCAGCCGTTAACCCGCATCATACTTGAGTTTCACAACAGAATGCAAAGTGTAATTTTTGTGTAAACAGATGTAATATGAAATGTAATATCCAGTTATTTCAGCGAGTTGATTTTTTGTGAAATGTAATAATAGAACTGTAATAATATTACGTTTTGATTACATAAATATTACACTCTGTTCACTCAGCGAAAACCCTTGTGGCTCTAAGCTTAATCCATGTTTTCAAAATCCATATTACAAATATTACACTTTTCCGAACCCCTCTCTGGTTTGTTGGAATCCTCCTCACGCGCGACGCGCACACGCACGCACGTGCGTAAATGAGTAGGTCTATGCCATAGACAAAACAGAGCCGCCGCCCTGGTCATTCATTGAACCAGGACGGCGGCAGAGGCGAGGGTATGGGATAATTATCTAAAAGGATAAAGGATGAGGGCAGTCAGATGAACACCGCTCCCCGAAGAACCAATTAGCTCCGCAGTATTTACAAACATAGTGTCCGGCCATAATTATCTCCTTGTGCTGAGTAGTATTATTATTGTTTCAACCGTGATATCAACAAGAGACTATTGAATCTAAGAACCCTAACCAAAGGAAAAAAAATGACCCAAGATGTTGAAAATGCCCTGAATAGAATGCTGTGCTGGAATCCAGGAATCGACGAAATTGCCCTAGTGCCATGGCCCGACGAAACAATGATCAGTGCTAAATACTTATCGGCATGTCTAGCAAACCATGCACACGTCCAAGAAATGGATTTTGAACAGCGAAAGACATTAATTTTTATAGAAGCAATGCACATGATAATTCGCGACAAATGCGACCCGATGGCAGTCCATAAAACTCTCTGTGGTCTTGAAGAATATCGAGACGGATTGAGAGCTGGGATGTTAGATACAACAGAAGATTGACGAATGGAGCCCCTTTTGCAATCCTTCTCAATACTTGTTTAAGGCCATTGATATTTTAGATTAGTTCTTAAAGTGGGTTTCATGTGTGAGCATTTTGAGATTATATGGATTGAGGCTGAGGAATTGGATTTTCATCCAAAGGTAACATGTAAGGAAACTGGGGTACCTGCTGAAATACAATTCACTCCTGAAAAACAAGATTCTCGGGTCGTTCCAGAACGATTTTACACGTTTCGTTGCAATGAACATGACATTGAATGCACAAAGCATTTGGTTAAGGACCAAGGCAAATGGCATGACGTCGAATAAACAGCTTGGCATGTGTTTCCCCTAGCCCCCGGAGAAGGGGGCTTTCTTTTATAGCGTACTATTCTGAATCATCCTGCCCGTTATCGATCTTGATTCCGGGTAGAGGTGTCAAGCTTTTTGCCGGTTTCCCATTCCATTCCTTCTGTACCGTTTGCAAAATATGCCATCTCCTCCTCCTAGCGCTTGAATATCCAGCAACGGTGAACCTTCGGTTTCCATATTGGCTTTCCACTTTCGTCCAGGTCTGAGGACTTGTATTTTTCCCAACGGCTGGACACGTTCTTGCCGGAGGCAATGAGTTTGTGGCGTTTGCCGTGTTTGAGCAGCTTCTTCAGCTGGTTCATGTCGGGGAGTTCCTGCCCCTGGTGCAGGCATTCTTTTCTGTACTGGTTTAGGTTGATGGCGATCTGTTCCTGTTTATTGGAATGGTTCAGGAACTCTTCGGTGTCGGCTTCCCTGGCGTTGTTTATGTATTGAACCGTTTCCCAAAATTGCTCGACAAGCGGATGGTCAGCTGCGAGGCGCTGCTCCCTGGCTTCGGCTCGTTCCAATATGTAGTCGCCAAGCTTCTCAACTCGTTCATCTGTCATGCTGGGAAACATGATTTGTAGTGCTTTCCCGAAGGCTGCGACCTGGGCGTGGTTCTTGGCTATTCGCTCGTTGCGGATTTTGTCGCTTTTGCTGAAGAGGTCTTCAAAATGGTGAAAAGCCTGCTCATAGGTTTCGATAATCTTTCGCTCGTTTTTCAAAGCTTTGCGGAGAAAGCCGCCAACGGTTTTACTGTTTTGCTTTTCAAACCATCGGGCGATGTCTCGCGATCCCGGCTTATGGTGACGCTTGTCGACATGGACATGGACGACGCGCTGCAGCAGTGCTTCGGATCCGTCGACTTCTGCGTTTTGGCTAATGATAAGGGCTGATCGGAATGGGCTCTCCTCGATGTCGTTGCCGCGCTTGGCTATCCCGAGTGTGCCGGTGCCGCGTCCGTTAAAGAAAGGTTTGCAGAGGTCAAAATCAAACTGCTTTGCCTTGGCATCGGGTGATCCATTGTCGCGATCAGACTCGATGAGAACAACAGGCATATTGGATACCTGGTTCATGGCTCGACGTCGGCCTGCAACCGTCGCCTTCATGATGTCGAATCCCTCCCAATCATCACGGCCACAACAGGCCCAAAGGAATTCAAGAGCCGTCGACTTACCTGCACCAGGTTCGCCGGTGAACTCCAAAAAAGGGAAAGACTTGTGCCTGTCCCTGACTTGTTGGACAAACAGACTGCCGAGCCAGAAGGCTAGCAGGACCATGCCCTGGTAATGAAAGGCTGTGATATATTTGTCGAGCCAGGATGGATCAAATTCACCTTCCGTGACGATGTGAGTCCCCATCAGGCTTGTTTTGATACCGTTTTGCCCGACATCAAAGTAGCCATCCTTGTTCATTTCCAGTTCTTTGCCATTTAAGTAGGCGCGATCCTGAAAGACATAGGCTTTTGTCTTGTCGTCATATCCAACAAAGGGAATGGATGAGACCATACGCATTCGTTTGCCAAGCCATCGGTCCCGCAGGCTCTTTAATTGTTTGAAGTCACCATCGAAGACGCCGCCTCGGGTCTTGTTCAGCAGCGCCTTATGCAGCGCGTCGGGACTGGTAATGTTTGTCCCCTCCAGACGAACAATATCTGGAGAGGTGCCGTTGGCGTAGTGGATCTCGAAAACGTAGAACTGTTCACCCATGACGTCGTCGATTTCCATGTAAAGAAAGCGCGGGAGAGTGTTGGATAATTTGTCCACGTCATGATGACGCATGAAAATGTTCCAGCCCTGTTCCGATCCCAGGTCAATTTTCTCCGGCTCTGGTTCGCCGTCTTCCTTCTTGCCTGGGGAAAGCTCGCCTTCAATTTTGTCGGTGTAGACCTCTGCGGAATAAAGCGCGTTGGCATAATCCAGAGTGAAGGTGCGGTAACCGTTCCGCATGTACATGTAATAGGCTTTTTCATGGACATTCTCGGCCATGAATAATTTGCCGTGATAGAGGCGATCATTGATGAAAGTGTCGGTGAGCCGTCCATCGCGGTAGTAATCATCCCAATCCATTCCGTTATCCGGTAGGAGCAGGACTTCATACTTCTCGCCCATGTCCTGCAGCATCCGTACAAAGCGTCTTGTTCCCTTGCGTCCTGCTTTGTCTCCATCCAGAGCTATGACCCAGGTTATATCCTTGCCGCTGTGCTCCTCAATGAACAGGCTTGGGAAGTTGCCAGACGATAAGCAGGCTGCAGCATTCTTTGGCTCTTTCATGTGGTACATTGCCGCTGCATGTATACAGCCTTCAACCAGAAAACAGCGATCGCCTTCATTCAAAGAAAAGTCGGGCGGGGTCCACGCCATTCCTTTGTGTGCACCTTGAAAGTGTGCTTTGCGGCCAATCTTTTGAATGAATCGATTGTCAATGAATCGCTCCATCCAGATGCCTGCCCCCTTATCAATGTAAAAGCGCACAGTGGGTGTGAACTCATTTGAGCGTGGCCTTTGAAATGAACCTTGCTCATACCAGCCTCGAATTTTGGAAAGGTCAAAGCCTCGGTCAATTCCGAGATATGCAGAAGCGGTGGCGTTCCTATCTTTTTCAGTAGGAGGATATTTGGTGGCGAAGTCAGCAAATAAATCAGGGAGTAATTCGCGGGTAGAGGATGACCAACCACATTTGTTAAGCCTGCCACACTGAACCTTCCAAGGCTTTTCCGTGCTGATGAACAGTTCCTTTTTCCCGCAACAGGGACAAATCCCCTTCCGAAGGTATTCGCCCTGTTGCTGGAATTGGAGGGAAGATTCGGCCAGCAACGCACGGACAACCTCTTCAGCTCCTATGTCTTTTCGGTATGTCACGTTATCTCCTGGGCGTGGATGCTGTAAAAATGGGGTCACCAATGGGGGTGCCATCGGGAATGAATTCGCCGTTTGTAATGGTTCCAAGAGTTTCATTGACAAAACGATTTGCCAGAGAGTCCAGTTTTATTACTCGCTGGTTGTGTCCCCCAGGGCCGCAATGCGGAGCGTTAATCATCAAAGTCCCTACAAAGGCATGAAGAGCTGATACTCTCGTAAAAGCAGCGTCTCCATGGAACTGAGGAAGAAGCTCAAGAAGTGAAACCTCTTTTTTTTGCTTTCTAATGCCTATGCTGAGAAAAAGTGCCAGTTGATGCTTTCTTTCCATTCGTGTCTTTTCTCTTGGAGTCATGCCGTCACCTTCTGTTTTGGATTGTCGTTTATGCCCAGGGTTTCTTCGTCCAATGGGATCATGCCGACGGCTTGAATGTATTCATTGCGGATCTGTTCAGCCTCCTTCAGGGCAAGGGCCATACTACTGACAGGCTTCGTGACGCGAACGCCTCTGAGGCGTCCTGCAACTTTAAGGTCCAAACCTTCAATGACTGAGACAGTGTCTACCGGACCATTTATGAGGAACCGGAGAAGATCATCTTTGTCAGGGAAGTCGTGGAGCCAAGCTTTTTGCTTTGGATTCAATTCGTATTTGTCCATCACTCCCCCTTGCTCTTTTCCTCGACCAGCTCTCTTTCCAGCGCTCCCAGGTCGGCCATTAACTCGATGGCCTTGGTCATGACTTCGCCGACTTCTTTTTTCATTTTTCGGGTTTCACCCAGATCGATTTCCCCGTCTTCGACTGCTTCCTGACCCTTTTGCCCAACGTCGCCGACTTCGGCGAAGAGTTCGCCGATCCGGGCGAAGAGGTTTTGGCAGTTGAGCGATGTGTATTGAATCGGGGCTTTGCCCTGGAGCACATTCATCTGAATCCACTGAATGATGATAGTGTTGCCGACAGTGATGCAGAACTTGGGAAGTTCATCAAAAGAGGGGAAGTAGCGGCCAGTCGCAAAGACTCGTCGGGTTTTGTCTTGTCTCCAATTCATTCGATCCATGAACTGTTTTTGGGTGAGACCTGAGAGAGCGAACGCCTGCTTGAAGGCGTCCGAAGGGTCCATGCCAGCTAGACTTTTTGTGTCAAAAATTTCGTGTTCCATTGTATTTCTCCTCCGTCTGGAAATACGTTGATTGCGGGGATCTCCCCACGTGCTAGGACTTAGACTCGCTCTCGTACAAATCGGGTCGCAGACTTTTGACCGGGATCATTAGTTTTGCGTGATAACGGGCTACAGCAGCTTCCGGGACGACCATTGCTTTACAGTGTCTCATGACGGTGGCGCGGTCTTTTCCGACCATGCGCGCCAGGTCTGCGTAGCTGAGCTGATACCTCTGCCGATATTGTTCGAGTGCGTTTTCCATGACTACTTTGTTGCATTAGCACAACAATAAAGTCAACACAAAATTAAGCGCCAAGTTAACGAGAGGGGGTATATGTCCGAAAGCATGGATAGTTTTAAAATCAACGAACGCGCTTGGTTTCTTATCCTTTCAAAGGTGAACGCATTGCTGGAGAAGGGAGAGACGCAGTCTTCTATTGCCCGGATTATTGGCTGCGACCGTGCTACCGTTAACCGTTGGATTCAAGACCGTAGAGGCGGGGAACGCACAACCTTCAGGGATATGATTCGATATCTGGATAGGCTGCGGATACCCTTGCATGAAGTCTTTGATGTAAGCGAAGGCGAGCTGCCTCCGCCTTCACCAGACCGAACCCCTACGGAGTTGGATAAGTCGATCGCTTCAACCTTGGTGATAGTTGCCAAGGCAGTAGGCAAAGGGACTGCGGATATTGCACGGGAACTGGAGTTGTTGGATCTGCCTGATATTCAAGCCATGCTGAAGGGTCGCGCAACTATGAGAACAAGCGACTTCTCCAAAATTTGCAAGGCTATTGGTGTGGACCCTGGCGTCATCCTGAAGCGAGCGGAGTCTCTCCAGTCTGACGATTAATTTTTCCTTCTTGGGAAAAGTTAACGTTTTATTGACTCAGCTTGTTGCAGTGTGGCAACACAAGAGCCTTCAAAAAATGAGGGCTCCTAAATGGATCGTTGGTTGAAAATGGGTGCAGCATGCAAGGCTGCGAATTGTCATCGGGATACCATGATGAAATGGATTCGCGATGGACATGTCGTTGCCGAGCAGCGCCCTGCAGGAAAGCGTATGGATTGGGTAATCCTGGAACGCTCTCTGAATAACCCCGCCAACGCTTTTGAAGTCGAAGTCCTCGCTCTCCTTGAGAAGGCGGGGCCATTGGTGGACGTTATGGCTATCAGCAAGAAGCCCTTCAAGGTCAGTGGAAAGGCCAGCTACTATTACAAGGTGGACAAGCGCCGTCTGTCGCTGGGAACGTCCAACTACTCCAAAGCCTGCCAGTCGCTTGGACGAATCAAGGACGCCTACATGGCCGGAAAACTCGACCACCTCTTAGGCGAATGTGGCATGACCCTGGGTGAGTTCAAGAAGGAATACGAACCATGGGCAGAGGAAACCCAACCGACCAAAACCTTCAAAGCTAATATGTTGGCGTTGAAGAAGGTCATAGAGATTGAGGGCGAAAGCCAGCGTCTTGACCGGCTGACCAAGAAAACCATGGATGAGCTGAAACGTCTGAAGCGCGAAAAGAAAGGGTCGGACGGAAAGCGGAAGCCATTGAAGGCAACAACGATCAACAACTATATCCGCCACGCAAAGGCTGTTTTCAATAAGCCGGTGGATTGGGGATACCTGAAGGCCAATCCCTTCAGAGGTGCAAAGGAACTCCCAAAGGGCAAGCGGGTGGAATACCTTAACCCTGACCAGGTCAAAAGCTTTATCAATGGGATCAAGGATATTGACGTTCGTCGCTTTGTTGCAGCGTGCCTAGCAATTGGTCGTCGCCGGTCGGAAGTATTTCGGCTGACTTGGGATGATATTTTGTGGGAGGAAAACAAGTATTACATCGCCAAAGAGAAACGACACTTATGCAAAACCTACCCCATGAATGATCTTTTCAAAGCCGTGCTGAAGTCCATGCCCAAAGGCAAAGGGCGGATCTTCAACAGGTGGGCGCATGCGGACACATATACCCATAAAGTCAAATCGGCATTGAGGGCGGCAGGTTTCGGCCATCTTAAACTTCACGATCTCCGGCATTCATTCTCTGTTGCTTTCCTTGAAGCCGGTGGCAGTCTCAAAGAATTGCAAGGCGCACTTGGTCACTCCGAATTCCGCGTCACTGCAGACACGTATGCACACATCACGGACGACGCCCTGGAAACTGCGGTTAACCAGGTTAAGTACGGTCCGGTCGATTTGTTTTAATCCAAAAAAAGAGGGACCTCGGAGGGACCCGATAGGGACCCCGACTATCGGTCGAGGGACCCCAGCTGGGGTCCCTCTGCCCCTATTTTCGATAGTTTTAGTAGGTATAAAAAAAGGCTGACAATGGGTGGAAACCCTTGTCAGCCCTTGATTTACCGTGGAGCCAGAAATCGGAGTTGAACCGACGGCCTACTGATTACGAATCAGTTTTAATCTGTATGCTTTTTCAGTGTTTTGTAGTTTTATTCAATTAAATTAGGTTGTTTATTGTGTTTACTGTTGTTTATATTTTCTTAATACAGCTATATTTTTATATTAAGTGTCCCAAAAATGTCCCTTGTTACTAGGTCGGGATCAGAGTTGTATAAGTGCATAAGTGTATAAGTGTGATACTGCATAAGTTCATACTTTTCAAATGTTTGTTGACAATAATTACGAAAGAGGAGATATGTTTAAACAAAACCACATCTGAGGAGAAAAGCATGAAAATTTTGGACCGTATTGAAACTTCAAAGCGCTTGGGTATGACGCCAGCCGCTTTGAGTTGTCATGTCAGTCGAAGAGGATGGGAAACCGGAGCCATACCTATGCCCGTTAAAATCGGTAATCGCTGGAAATGGATAGACGAGAAGGTAACGGAGTTTATTCAAGAAAAGTGGGAGGAGGGGCAATCTTCAACATCAAATAAAAAACGCGGCCCAGGGCGGCCACGTAAAACTAGGAGTATGACGTGCTGATTAGGAAAAATGAAGGGAACTGTTCGTAGCGCCGGCAAGCATTAGCGAACAGTCCCCCTGGCACTTCCCGCTCGAAAGCGGAAGAGATCCTTATTTTCCCCTAAACATCTGGAAAATTCAAGATGTGATTTCTCGCATCTGATCCTCCGCATCGAGTGGTTACCTTAAACCGTTTCGATACGGAGGCACTTTGCGTCTCACACATGCCCAATACGACCCAGTGCATCATGCCCTGGGTGACATCCCTAGTCCTTTCCGCGATGCTGCCATGGCAGCTTTCAAGGAGCTATCTACAACTCTTATCCTGAACAATGGTGGACAGCTTTCGACCCACTCTCTGGACAGCAATAATTTTGAGCCTGTCCACCAGTTGGCGAGCTTCCCGGTGGATTTCTCTTCATTCGATCAAAAAGAACGTCCTTGGGCTAAACGAGATTGGCTGCTTTCGGAGCTCCGAGAGTTGCGTTTGCAAGGCGTCAAGTGGCTCACTCTATCCCCTGAAAACATTTGGCTATGGCGTAGAGCATTCAGGCAGGCGGTTCGAAAAAACGAAGAGGTTGAAAACAGTGCTCATAATTCTTTTAGAGAGTTCAATTTTTCATCATGCGGAGCCGCTAAGTCTTGGGGATGGGAAGTGAGTTATGCTGATGGTGATAGACGTTTATCAGCGTTTTCATGCGGAGAAACGGCATGTCCTGGCTGTTATGACAGAGACAAGGCACGAACTGCCCGCCGTTACCTCGACAGAATAAGTGCAGCGGCTTCCGCCCAAAAGATGGATCGGTTCTGGTCTTTCGTAATTACTCTGCCAGAGCAATACGAAGCAGACGTCCCAAAAGGATCAGAGAAGCGAAGACGCCTATTGCATGAGATCAAGAAGTTTGAACGCAAATTGTTTGGCTTCAAAACTGAAGATGGTCTTTTTGCTTTTGCTAGTGTTCATGCTGTTGGCGATTCCAATCTGATGCGTGACCGTTTTCATGTTCACAGCGGGGTGCTTCCTATTGCTGTTCGACGCATTAATAAACAGCCACAGATTATTAAGAGCCAAATCCAGGGAAAGATTGATGTTAAAGCGGCCCGCGAAGAACTAGCAAAGCACCTTAGAAGGGTTTTTCCTAGTATCGACAAAGAATCAATCCAGTTTAATGCAAAGTTCTATTCATTGAAAACTGAAAAGGACATTCGAAAGCTAGCTCATCGGCTAAAGTATGACCTTCGAGGGTTTGGCAAAGACATCGAAAAATCGCCCATTTTCTTTGATCCCCAAAGTGGTCTGGCTGTTCTCAACGGCGGTAAAGATGACTACGGGGTTTATACCATATCTCAAGTTGCTTGGCGCTGGCGTTGGATTCGCAATCAGCGCGATCTCCGTTCATGGGGATTGCTCAACCAATGGAACAAATATGCTGAGCTACTTGGCGTTGAATTTGTAGAAGATCCTGAGCCAGAAGTAACAGATGAAACTCCTGTAACAGTCATACGTTCTTACGGCAGAGAGTGGGACAAAAAACGTGCACAAGTCAAATGGGTGGATATCAAAGTAGCATTTCGTGAGTCGGGCGAAGAAATCGAAAACATCGAATGGGGCCGAAAGGGATCTGAAGGCAACTGGAGGCCAATCTCTAAAACAAATAACCTAGGAGGAACAGGATGAAAGAGACTTTCTTGATCACCATTTTGTTGATCCTCTTAGTGTTATATTTACCTCATTCGGTTTACGCGCTTGGCGTATCCGACCCCACTAGTCATATTTATTTAGCCGAACAAGTTTCTCAGCTGACTGAACAGCTCGAACAAATGGAAGCGCAGTTGAATGAAGCGGTAAAGGCAAATGAGACACTTACCAAATCGTATGAAGCTGTGACCAGCACATATACGAAGTTCAATGGTGTCTATGACGACATCATGAAGACCAAAGCGTTTCTCAACGATTCCTACAATACGGTCTTGAACCAGTATGGCCATTACAAGGACCTATACGAGGAACTAGCCGATCCTGACAAAGGGGACATTGAAACCATCAAGGGGCTGCTTGAGGGCGTTTTCAGCGACCCTCGGACGATGTCCTCAGAGGAACGGCGTAAACAGGCAGAGCAAGCCTATCAGGTCCAGCAAGAAGCCTTGAAGAAAGCCATTGAGGATGGTGAACACACTTTGAACACCATGCCTGAAAGGGCTGAAAAACTGAAAGAGCTTGGTACAAAGGTAGGAAAGACTGCCGACACGAAAGAATCCCAAGCTCTCACTAACACCCTCCTTCTGGAAATCTTGGAGGTTCTCCAGGAGCAGTTGGCTCTTACCCTTCGCTTTCAGCAAGCAATGGCTCTTCAGAGCTACTCTGGAATAACCGAAGATAGCATCAAAATAAGGGCCGACGCCCTTAAGCATGTTGTTCTGCGAAAGGATGTCATTGGTAAGGAGCTTGCGAATTTACGACAAGCTGGAATGACCGACATGACGGATATCAAGTCACTCATCCATAACAATCTTGATCTCAAGTGAGGATTCAATGCGACGCATCATAGTTTTGGTTTCTCTATTGTTTGCTTGCGCCTGCGTGCAGGAAGAAAGCGAGGTTTTAGTTCATCGTTCAAAGGAAGATCGCCAAGCTATTCATCAAGAAACGTTGAAGAACGAGAAAGAAGCGCTAGAGAGCATTGGTATCGATACCTCCAAGCCTGTGAACATCAAAGAGATGATGGAGAAGGCGCGAGAAGCATCAGCCAACAATAGAGGGGAGTAGACATGGAAGAATATGGAATATCTGCGGCAATATTTAACAATTTGCTTTTGATGAACACACAGTACATCGAGTCGATTTATAGCGATTTGATGAGATCATTCGGTGTATTCTTTAGGGCTATTTTCATTCTGTATACCGTATACATCGGATACAGTTGGTTTAATGCCAAAAGCCAAGTTTCAGTCTATGATCTTCTGATTTCATACCTCATCGTTGCAGGTGTTTATTCCTGTGTATTGGAACTATCATGGTTCTATGATGTTGTTATCGAGACAGCTATTGATCTGACATTGGACACTTCTTCATTCTTTATTTCTGCAACAAACAAACTGCCGTTTGGAGAATCAGCAAGCAACATTCACGAACTCTTTAAATATCTGGATGCAACAATCCTGGATTTTTACGGAGCGCTGGAGAATCTGGCTCCTAAAGGGAACTGGATAACCAATGCATGGCGATACGTCTGTTTTGCCTTGGCTATGCTACCTCTTTTTATGGTGTTTCTGGCAATGTATGCGGCATTTTTTGTTGTCTTCGGGATGGCTTTTTTTTCGATGTTCATTTTCTTCATCGTAGGTGGAATATGCATGCTGTTCGCGGCATTTCCTGAGACACGTCATATTTTCTACACGTGGCTTCGAGGGCTTTTGAACTACATGCTGCTAGCCATGTTTGCATCTGTGATTATGGGCATATGTGGAAAGGGGATTAGCGAAGCCGTTGTAATGTTTGCCTCTCAAGTAGATACAGTTTCAGTTTACGTTTCGGACGCCTATCTCAAAATCCTCATTTGGTGTGCATTTTGCCTAGCGATGATCCTCAAAGCCCCTGATTTTGCAGCTCACATGACGGGAACCATGGCTGGTTCAACAACCGGTATCGCTGGTGCAATGTCAGCAGGGGCTTCTGCCTTGGGTGGTGGCCTCTTTGCTGGCGGAAAGCTGGCCGGGGCAGCCACAGGCAAAGGCGCATGGGAAGCGGGCAAGTGGGGAGCTTCTGCAATGGGTAGTGTGGGCCAAAGTGCTCTGCAGAGGCTAAAAGAATTACGCAACGCTAAATAGGAGGACAGCATGAATGGGCAAGTGAAGGGCGTCTCGAAAGACGAATTAGAAAAGAGACGCCAGGAACTCTGTGTGTGGAAGAAAAGATTCATTGAACGTCTAGCCAAAAAGCCATGGCCATCAAGACGTGACAGACGGGAGTTCAGTGCTCTTCGGCGGGCGATTAACTGTTACTGCAAACAGTCGGTAATATGCAAAGATGATCCTTCCTGAAAGCGAGGGGGGACACCACGCTCAATGGTGGGGACACCTGCGGTTAGGGCAGGGACACATCATAAATACCCAGGGGACACCTTGTTTTTTGTCAGGGACACATATGGCTTGGGCAAGGGACACCTTTTGTAAAAAATAGCCAGGTTTAGATATGGTTTTTCTTAAAAAGGTAATTATAACAGACGATTAGCATCAGTCTAAGAGGGATGGGGAAAGCGAAAAAGGCTGTGGAGTTGTGTTTTATATGCTTTACACACAGCCTTTTTCTTTGTGGCAGGATACGCACTTTTTAATAAAAGTGCTATTTGCTACCGCAAATCCTGACTTGTCAGCCGACAAGGGATGGGGGTGGCCCCCCTCACTGCCAAGGGCAGTTCACCCGCTTAGACCTTCCCTAAAGGGTCCCGGTTTGGAGGAATAAAAAGATGACCAAGAAGCCGATTCTTACCTTTCAGGTGGAAGCAGAAGAAGAGGAAGCGATTAATCGCTACTTGAAAAAAAATGGAACCCCAAAGCGATCACCCTTTTTGAGGGAGGCTGTATTTGCATGGATCAACAGCGACCAACCGGAACTTAGAAAAGAAATCCACGAAGACTTAGAAGCATGGCGAAAGGAGTTCCACGGCGTTGGTTCCAATTTGAACCAAGTTGCCTACCGCATGAATGCAGATCACCCGCTTTCGTCGAAGCAGATCATCGAGACACTGGAGGAGCTCCAGGATCAGTTTGATAGATTGGCCACCAAGTTTTTGGAGTTAAGAAATGATCTCAAATTATGACCGTGAAGATGAATTTAAAATCAGAAGAGCAAAGCGGAGTAAAGCTGGATCACTAAAACCAAGCATCAAGTTTCCCCGTAAAGGCGGGAAAGGGTTTAAACCGCAAGCAATGGTTAAGGTGGCAGGATGGGCAAATACTTCTTCTTCGGTAAAAAGGATGCTCGATTATATAAGTCGAACCAAGGAAAAGGAGACTGTAAAAGGAGTGGTAGCACTTGAAACTGAAATGGGAACTCAGAAACGTGGTGCATCAAAAATCACGGAACTTTATGATCAGTGGAAGGCCGACTTCAAACGTAAATCTAAGACAGCGACAAGAGCGCCACGTCATGCCGCACACCTTGTTTTTTCGGCATATGCGGAGTTGACTCCGCGCAATGTGGAAAAAACGCTCCTAGCGGCCCGTAGAACTCTTACCCGGCACATAGGAGACAAGGGGTATAAGTTTGCTCTTGGCGTCCACCAGGACGGAAAGTATCCGCATGTTCATGCGGTAGTGAAAACTGACAGCACGATCAAAAAGCAGCCTAAGTTGCGGCTTGGGCCACAAGTGCTTTTTGAAATAAGAAAGACTCTGGCGAAAGAATTGACCAGGGAAGGTTTGACTCATGTGGCCACACGCGAGAAACGCAAAATGAGGCAAAGGCCATCCAACTACAAAACCTCCGCACCGAACGTGCTTGAGCGTACAAAAAAAACAATTAGCAAACTCAAAAGAGAACACAGGCGGTTTGAGCGCGCCTTGAAGCGTGAGAGTCCAAGAATCAATGCCTTGAAGCATCGAGAACAGCAGTCCAAAGCGCTCGACACCCTACGTGCCCAGGTCAAGGAGGATAAGCTGTTGGCGGATAAAGAACGGAAGGAAGCTTTCGATCTCATCCGTTCATTTCGGAGACACCTAGCAAGGAAAGGTGTTGATAAGAACTTAGAAACTAAGGCTACTCTGAGTGATTTGATATCCAGAATCGACAAATGGGAGAAGGATGTCATAATATTTCAAAGGGGTATAGCGAGGAAAGGCAACTCTTTCGGTCAAAATCTCAGTGAGAAAAATAACCGGGAGCAGCTTCATGAACGCGGTGGGAAGCTACTTCATCAAGTTGATAGTTTTGTGAGTCAGTTGAAACAACTTGATATGCCAGTTCACCGCAAAAAGGAGATATTTCGTGAATTGCGCGTCAAGTATCTGGGAGTGAAGAAAAGCAGGTCTCTTGCTTTGGAGCGTGGGCGCTGATGTAAACTATAGCTCCATTGAACCAATAGAACGACTTCACCTTACAAGGAGGTCGTATGCTCAGGAGATTAGAAGCTAAGGTAAGATAAATAGGCAAAAGTACCCAACATTAGAAATGCAGTAATGTCACTTAGCCCTTCAAATTTGCTTAAGTACGGGAGTCGCATATAGCCAGTTTCTTTGTCGGATGGAACTGGAACAAATTTGGGGATACCCATTGGTGTCATCGCATCAAGCAATAAATGTGAAGCCCACCCCAAGGCTAGCGGCTCTAGACCAATGAAGTACAGAATTATTGGGATTGGCCACCAATGGCTGATTGTTCTGTGTAAAGTCCACCAAGTTCGTTTGCTTTCAAACATCTCGTTGAACTCTCTATCAGAGAGCCACTCCCCTTTATCCTTTCTGTGCTGCAGATAAGTCCCACGCTTGTGGTTAGAAAGTAGCTTGTCAAAGCTGTCTGGCAGAATTCCTCCCACGGCAAGTAAAATAAACAATGTGAGGTCAGGAGGGAAGTTAGAAAGCCATGAGGCTGATGCATAGCAATACTCTCTAGTAAAAGGGCTTACCGTATTGGGATCACTGAAGATGTCGACAAGTGCTACAACATTTAGCGGGAAAAATACGTGGGCCACTTTATTCATAGGCAAACTGATAGCCTAGAAAGGGGTGAGTGTCTATGAAAGCGGGGTCCAGGGGCAGCAGCCCCAGGATTGCTCTTGCCCCGCCCCGAAGGGGGGAGAGGGGTTAACACTCTGTGAGGACGAACATGGCCTGGGCGCGACATCGTAAAGCGGCGCGCGAAAATTCGCGGCGAACTGTGAGATAATTCCCCCGCCATTGCCGTTTCATATTTTGAAAGAGTGTTTCAAAAACAAAGGGTCACGTCAAAGATTTTGGCGTGACCCTATCTATATGTATTAGGTCGAGGTTGGACCGCAGCCCCAGGAGGTGAGTTCGCTGAGGCGGTTGGTTGCGATCTCGAAGTAGGCGTCCGACATTTCGATGCCGATGAACTTGCGGGCCGTCTCGAGACAAGCCTGGC
>CEUM01085335.1_pt1 | contig 25662 bp, 13 predicted proteins | sample 356421 | NCBI WGS metagenome assembly CEUM01 (sample SAMEA2622716, study PRJEB7988) | marine metagenome | biome: marine biome (ENVO:00000447); feature: surface water layer (ENVO:00002042); material: "saline water (ENVO:00002010), including plankton (ENVO:xxxxxxxx)" | depth 5 m
CGCGGTGTTCGCTCGAAGCGCCTCTCGCGTCCCGTCGACGGACGTCGGCGTCGATTGCGGACGAAGACGCCCCCCGCGGCTGATGATGGTGTCTGTCTCCACCATGCACACTGTTTACCCATACGAATTGATTGCATGGAAAGACAGACGACAGACACATTCTTTCGTGCATTCGTGTCCATCGCGCGCGCACGCACCGTCGATCGACGATACCGCGAGAACGCGCGCGCGCGCACCGAGAGACGCGACCCGAGTCGTCCTCGTCGTCGGTCGGTCGTCCGTCGACGCGCGCGTCGGTCCCCATCGATCGGATCGATTGGTGGTGGTGTCGTGCCCATCACCAATCGACGAGTCATGACTCGAGACCCAGTCCCCATGCGCCGCACCACGCATCCACGCATCCACTTTGACGTCATCCATCGACGCGCGTGATTCGCGCGTGATTCGCGCGTGATTCGCGTCGTGGACGCGTTCGCGGACGCACCGATACCGTCTCGTTCGTGCGCGCGCGTTTCTGGACGCGCCCGACGTCGCGCGCGGCGTCACCGACCGAGATCATCCGCCGACGGTGGATCGGCGGCGCCTCGAGAGGTCAACGCGACGACCGACCGAATCCGACGCGTGCGAGAGTTCCATGTACGGCATCGCGCGCGAACGCGCGAGGGATGACGCGGAGGATGCGATGGAGGCGGAATCGCGCGCGATCGAACGACGGGCGACGGCGTTTTTGTTGGATGATGTCGACCTCGGCGACGCGTGGCGGGACGACGACGGCGACGGCGAAGACGAAGACGACGAAGAGAATCGAGGCGCGCGAGAGCGAGGACGGGGACGATCGAATCGACGGGGGGGGAGAACGATGACGGAGGAGGAGGAACGATCGGGAACGGTGATGGGTGAACGAGTCGGACGACGGGAGGTGGGGGAATTTCAAGACGCGCGCGTGCGGTTTCGGCTCTTGTGCCCGACGGCGCGCATCGGACGCGTCATCGGAAAGGAGGGGAAGGTGATCAAGGCGACGCGCGCGGAGACGGGGGCGCGGGTGAAAGTGGCGGCAGCGACGCGGGGGGTGGATGAACGCGTGATTCTCGTCGCGAGTGGGGATGAACTCGCGGGAGGGGGTGAGGAGGAGGAGGCGGAGGGCGACGCCGACGGGGAACCGACGACGACGGCGGAACGCGCGTTGTTTAGGATTTTCGATACGATTTCGGGAGACGGCGCGACGACGACGACGACGGAGACGACGCACTCGGGCGCGAGTTCCTCGGAGAGCGGTGAGAATGGACGAGATTTGAGCGCGAGCGGTGGACGCGCGAACGCGGCGGCGCCGATTTGTCGATTGTTGATTCCGCGCGCGCAGGTGGGAAGCCTCATCGGGAAAGGAGGCGCCGTCATCAGCGCGATTCGCGCGAGCTCCGGCGCGACGGTGCGCGTCATGCCGGCGACTATGTTACCCGCGTGTGCGAATCGTGGAGATGAATTGTTACAGATCACCGCCCCCGCGCGAGACGCGGAGGGCGCGGAGCGAGACGCCGACGTCGCCGTCGCGCGCGTGCGGCGAGCGCTGCGCGCCGTGGCGAAACACCTGCGCGAGTTTCCGACCAAGATGACGACGTCGAGCGAATCGAATCGTACGCCGCTCGAGGCGTTCATGATCGGGGCGAAGACGACGAACGGCGCGGCTGGGGACGTCGACGGCGTCGCGGGACAGATGTCCACGCGCATGAATCTCAACGGCGTGTACGTGCCGGGCGGGACGGAGATTACGTTTCGTTTACTCTGCCCCGTGTCGAAGACTGGAAGCGTCATCGGACGCAATGGGGAGGTGGTTCAACAGATTCGAAGCGAAATCGGCGCCAAGATCAAGGTGTGCGAACAAGTCAACGACGCGGATGAGCGCATCATCTGCGTCAGTTCCATCGACGACGGGTTGGCGCCGATGATTTCCGCGCAAGTCGCCCTGTTTCGCATCTACCGGTGCATCGTCGAGAGCGGTGGTAACGACATTCCCCTCCCGTTCAGACTTCTCGTGCAGACGTCGCAAATCGGGTGTCTCATCGGTAAGGGTGGCAGCATCATCAAACAGATTCGCGGCGAAACCGGCGCCACCGTGCGCGTCTTGCCGTCGAGCGCGCTCCCCGCGTGCGCCAACGAGGACGACGAGCTCTTAGAGATTGGTCAGTGGCCGGCCGACGCGTGCGCGCTGGGCATTCGCATCGTCAGCGGTCGTTTGCGCGGCAACATGCGTCACAAGGCGGCCGAGCGCATGTCCGCCGCCAAGCCCGCCGCGCCGACGTCCTCCCCGAGCGTCGCCCTCTCCGCCGCCGCCGCCGCGACGTGGCAACAAGCCGAGCTCATGTCCATCGGAATGACGCAGACCGAGTACGAGCCCATGGATCAAACCACCACTCTCCCCAGCGCCGTGTCCGCCCTGCGTTCGACGCCCGTGGAGATCGTTCCGGGCGTCACCGCCGTCAACAGCGCGCACATGACCATCGCGTCGCAGCACATCGGAAGCGTGTTGGGTCGCGGCGGCGTCAACATTTCAATCGCGCGTCGGGCGAGCGGCGCACGCATCAAACTCTACCCCGGCGCGACTAATCGACCGGGAGGTCGACGCACGCAAGACACCGAGCGTTTACTCGAGATTAGCGGATCGAGCGAACAAGTATCCGCGGCGCAAGACATCGTCCGACGCTTCATCGCGTCCTCGGGAGCCATGCTTCCCGAGCTCGCCCATCTCGCCGCGAGCGCGTCACCGACCACCAAGAACATCAAGGATGAGCCCATTTTCATGATCTCTTGATGATTTCCTTCTCTTTACCTCACTTCAACCGACAGCGCGTCGCGCGAGGTCATCACCCGGACGCCGCCGCGACGACGGATTTCGCCACTCTTCTAGGTTGTCATTCCCATCCAATCGCTTCGTCGCACGAATCGCACGAATCGCGACTCCACGCCATCGTTTCCCATCTTTCCTTCTACTCGTACCATTCCATCGTATTACACACTAAAACGTAAAGTTAATCCCGTGTCCCGTATCGAATCCGAGCACGTCGAGCAACCCTCTCCCCGCGACGGCTTCCACCGCCAACAGCGACCACCACCCCACCATGCTCGCTCGACCGTTCCACCGCTCGGCGTTATCGACGAACCCGAACGTCGCCGGTCTTTGCACCGGGATCACGGGGGGTTTGGGCACGCCCGCGGGCGCGTCTCGCGCGCGCATCTCCATCTGCGCGCGCCGGTCCTCACCCTCGGCGATCGCCTCGCGCACGAGGTCACCGACGAGGTCGAGAGGGCCCGCGCGCGTGGTGTGGAGACGACGACGCGCGGGAGACGACGACGAGGGGCGTCCGCGGGAGAGGACGCGGGGAATGGGCGCGCGCGAGGTGAGCGTGGATCGCATCGGCGACGGTGTGTGCGGTGTCATGCATTCGGGGCGTCGACGTCATGATGTGGTGTGGATAGAGGGGGGGGGTGTTTGGAGGTGTAGGACTCGTCGTGGGCGCGCGGCGGGACGCGGGGGACGCGGGGTGGGTCTCGGTCGGTCGGTTTCGTGATGACGACGACGATGATGATGATTGATGATGATGTTTGATGAATCTATCGCGAGAGGTGAGGCGTGGGTGGACTCGTGGGTGGAGGCTATTCGGACTCGGAGGCGGCGGCGGCGGCGGCGGCGCGACGAGAAAAGTCGAAACGCTCGACGAGGGACATGCGTCCGCCCGCGGTGAGGTCGAAGATGAGGCGAGAGTATTCTCCTCGTGCGCTGATGATGATGCATGAATCGGGGTCGGCGGCGGGGAAGGTGACGAGGGAGCGCGCGGTGGAGGGAAGTTTGAACTGCGCGCGCGACCACTCGCTGCTAAAGTACTTTGGAAGTACTTTTTTCACGAACCCCGCGGTCGGGGAGGACGACGTCGCCCTGCCGTCGCCTCGCGTCGGCATCGGGGATCCAGACGCCGAGTTTGAGCTCGCGGTGGGGGTGTTCAGAACCTTGAAGATGTGCACCGTGCCCTTGTCGCTCGTGACACCGAGCAAGTCCTTCTTCGGCGAAAACGCGAGCGAGTACACTCGCGCTCGATCGGATCCGCGTCGAAACTCGTGCAACAGCGAACCGGTGTGCGTGTCGAAGACACGAATCAGCGTCCCTTTCTCCGACGCCGTCGCCAACAGCGCCCCGTCCGCGCTCAAGCCCAAACACGCCAACGCGGCTTCGTGCGCGGCTATAAATTTCGTCGTCCCTATATCAAACAGTTCCACGCGAACTTGCCCTCTGCTCAACCCCGGACACGCCATCACCGTGCGCTCCGTCGTGGGCGATATGACGCACAACCCATCGTCGTTCGTGGCCGTGTCCACCTGTTGCTCCATTTTCAAATCGGAAAAATTGTACACGAAAATCTTATGCGACAACGCCACCACCACCTTATCTCGTCGCAGACGCACCGCGCGCACCGGCACCTTGAACGCCAGCTCCCCTATGCACCGTCCCTGATGATCGTCCCAGATCATCACCTTGTTCGGAGAAAACTTGGGCTCCTCGCCGCCGCCCACCAAGGCTAAAATATTACACCGAAACAGCATCTCCACCGCGCGCACCCCCCCGTCTCGAAACGTCCGCCCGAACGTCTCCCTGTACGGCGACGTGTTATACACCGCGAAACCACGTTCAGGGCCGTTCGCTCGCGCCACGGCAAAGCACGCGCCGTCCTGATTATAGCTCACCGACACCTCATCGTCTTCGGGCGCATTCTTCATTTGATTCCGCGCGCGACGCGCGAATCTCTCCTCACGCGTCGCTTCGCTCGATCCGACGCGCGACTCGACGCACCGCGCGCGAGCACAAACTTCTCGTCGACGCGCGCGCGTCCGTCGAGGGCGCGTCGCGTCGCGCGTGAGACTATGAAGCGGCATCTGGAAGTTACAGGACGGTGGTACTTTTCACGGCGCGCGCGCACCGCCAGACGACGAAACGAGGATCGAGAACGTCGCGTTCGACGCGAAGACCGTCGATGTCGGCGGCGAGCGAGCGCGTGGGAACGTACCGTTGCGCGACAAAGTACGCGACGCCGTCGTCGGTGAGTCGGAGGGGTAATCCTCGAAGAAACTCTCGAAGCGGCGCGAAGTCCGCGGCGAGACCGAGGTGCACCGGCGGATTGCTCAGAATGAGATCGAAACGTTTTGAGGCGTCGAGGGAGGTCCATCCGTCGGAGAGCACGCGCTGGACGTTATCGCCGTCGAGGTTTTTCTTCGCCGCCTCGAGCGCCAACGCGTCGGCGTCTAGGAGATGGAGTTTGGATTTCTTCGCCCGGCGTCGAACCGCCTCGGCGATGACGCCGTTCCCCGAGCAATAGTCGAGGACTCGGAGCTTGGATTTCTTTTCGATCGTCGGAAGCACGCGACGGAGGAGGAGCGCGGTCATGACGTCTAAACCACCGCCGGCGAATAATCCCGGATACGAAATCCAACTCGACGACGCGTCGGCGCTCGACTCGGCGCCCGTCGCCTCGCGCAGATCCAGACGTTTCTTCTCCCGCCACTTTTTCAGCTCCTTGCCTTTTTTATCCGGTTGCGCCGTCGTTCGCACGCAGTGCACGACGCCGTGTTCGTCGTCGTGCATCGTCAATTTAGCGCGTTCGAATAATTCCTGCGTAAAGATGGTGACAAAAAAATCAAGATTCGTCGTCAGTCCGCCGTCGACGCGACCAACGCGCGCAAACGTGTAGCGAACGTTACGAACTCGAAGGTCGCTCGGTGACGATCGATCGAGGCTCATTTTTATTCGCCCGACGACGCGACTCGCGCTCGGGATTGGATGGTCCCTGTGAGAGCGGCGGAGGTCGCGAGTCGTCGTTCCTGTCGCGCCGTCCAAACGGGCCTCGACGCGCGGCGATTCGTCCGCGCGCCGAGGTATGCCGGCGCTTTTTCGGAAGAGAGAGAAAAAGAAAACGACCACGTCTCGCAGATTTCGCGCGCGCGCGTACGACCACGTCTCGCAGATTTCGCGACGCACCTTTGGTAAATCAGACGCTACCGAGCGTAACCCTTCCGTGACCGCGCCGTAAATCCACACGTCACCGCCGAAGGCGACTCGCGCCGCGACGACGGAGGCGATCATCGCAAATGACGCCTTGGTCGGCGGTAATCGTACGACGGCGGCGCCGAAAAACCCATCGCCTTCCGATGCGCTCTCCGGCCAAGGCGTTCCCTTGATGACGTCACCGCAACTGAACCTGTGCCAAGAGACGACGCTCCATCCCACGCGTCGTAACTTTTTCTTCACCGACCCCGTCGAATCGTCGACGACGAACGCGCGCGCGTCGGCGGCAGCCAACGGGGCGTTCGGCGCGCGCGCGAGCATCGCTTCGGCGCTTCCCCGTTCGAAATGGTCCCTACACGCGTCAATCTCGGCGCACGTCTCCGCTCCGCGCGCGCGAAGCATGTCACGAATCGTCGACAGAGCGTCGGAGTCGTCTTCGAAGACGTCTTCGAAGACGACGTCGAGTCGACCCACCGTCTGCCAATCGAACGCGTTCGAATGGCGGTGTACGGCGTCGATGATTTCTCTCTTGAGTCTGTCGCCGTCGGAGAGACTGGTGTGGAGCCTCAATGCCTGCGTCGTCTCGACGACAGCGGCGAGATCGGCACCCGAGAGCGTCGACGCGCGCGTTTTCAATCCCGTCGCCGCGAATTTCGCCACATCCGGCAAAAGTCTCGCGTCCACGCGCACCGCCCCCGCGGCGTACACGACGTTGGCGAACCCTTGCGATGTAAACTTCGACGTTTTCGCGATGGCGAACAGGTGCGTGACGAGTTGTTTGGCGTCGCGCACGTCGCTCGTCCCCGTCGTCGCGACTTTTCCCGCCGCCCACGCGGCGTTGGCGACGGCTTGCGCGCTCCACTGTTTCGGCTGTTTCTTCGCCATCTCCTTTGCGCGCGCGATCAGCGGCTCGGCGTGCGTCGCGGCGTCTTTCCATCCATCCCCCACGTACGTCGCGAGCGCCCAGAGCGCGATGCTCATCTCCTCCGCGCGCGTCTCCGCGGAATCCGCGAGCCTCCGTACCAAGGCGCGCACGCACGCGTCGTCTAATTTCCTTCTCAATTTCGCCGCCCCCCACATCGCGTTCGCCGCGTCCTGCGCGTTCGCATCCTCGGCGCGCGCCTTTAAAACATCCACCGCACCGTTCACCGCCCGTCGCGCCCACGCGTCGTCCACGAACGGTCCGCACCTCGTCTTCGAAACCGTCGCCGCCGCCCACACCGTCGTGCTCGCCGCTCTCGCGTCGGCGCCGTCCGCACCGATATCCACCGTTCGTCGACACAGCGCCGTCACGCACTCCCCGAGCGCTCTCTCACTCCTCTCACACCACGACGACGTCTTCTCTAATCGACTCACCAATTTCGCCGTCGCCCACGTCCCCGCGCTCGTCGATTTCGCGTCGGCGCGCGGCGCGTCTCTCGCGCACGTCGTCGCGCGTTCAATCATTTTCTCCACATCCATCTCCTCACCCTCGCGCTTCGCCATCGAATGCATCCACCACAACGCATCGCTCTTCACCGTCGTCTCCTTCACCCGTCGTCGCTTCGCCTCGATCGACCGTCGTTCGTCCTCTTCGCGTCGTCTCGCGCCCGCGCGCCGTCGCTCGACGCGTCGCCGAATCACCTCCTTTGCGTCCTCTTCCCCGCGTCTTCGCTCGTCGTCGACGTTCGAGAACCCGGCGTCGCGAAGTTTGACCAAGGTGTCTTCGACCGTGCATCTCCATCGCGCGAGCCGTCGCTCGACGTCGTCGTCGTCGCGCGCGTCGTCGCTTTTTTCGATCGTCCCGGCGGCGGCGAGTTCCATCGTCTTCGCCGTCGCCTCGCGCAGTTTCTTGCGAAGCGCGCGGGCGTACCGCTCGTCCGACGGTCGCGACTCGCGTCGGCGCGCGTCGCGCATGGCGACGCGCGTCGACGACGACGGACGAGCGGAGACGAGTGCGGGACGGTTGGGTGGCGGGTCGGGGGTGTCTGGATATGTGTATGGGCAAACAGTGAGACATGGAGACATGGAGACAGAGACGTCACGACGCCGCGCGCTCGTAGACGAGCACGCGACGCCGGAGCTCGCGGTCGACCTCGACGTGGGCGTGGTGGAAAGATTCTGTGAGTCGGTAGTCGCGAGCGGTGAGCCAGTGGGCGGCGCGGCGCGCGTCGGCGTCGAAGAGGACGACGACGCGAGGAAGAGACGGGCGCGCCGCGTCTTCGGCGGCGTCGTAGGCGGTGGATAAATACAGCGCCGGATCCGCGGCGAAGCGCGCGGAGGCGTCTTCGCCCGGAGGGACGTCTGGGGAACAATCGAGGAAGGACATGGCGACGTCGGCGTGGACGTGCGAGTAAAACGGCGTCTGGTGGCAGGGCGTGGCGAATAACACGCCTCCGTTCCGCGTGAGGTCCGCGGTGCGCGCTAATCGCGCGATGTACGGCATGACGGCGATCGTGCCGGCTTGGTGCCACATCGAGGTGTACGCGCCGGCGATGACGTTGGTGACGACGACGAAGGCGACGGCGACGCGGCGACGTCTCGACGGCGTCGACGCGGACATCGTCGACGCCGCGCTGACGATGGACGCGCTCACGCACGGGAGTAAGAATCGAAACTCTTTGTGCGCGGCGAGTGAATACCCGAAAATCGTCCAAAACGTCACGACGAACGCGTGCGGGGCGGCGCGCCGGTTTCTCAAAAATCCCGAGAGCGCCGCCGGCGTCATCGTGCCCATGACGGCGGGATACCCCTGCGTGAGGTACCAGTGCCACGGATGCGCGCCGTATATCGCGCTTCCACCGCCGAACACGTTAAATCGCACGAAATTACACGGTACGCACGTCCACTCGCCGTAAAACAGTCTGTCCACGCACGCCGACGCGAAAAAGACGAGACTCACCGTCGGCGCGACGTCCGCCGCCGCGAACCGCGCCTTCTCCCTCCACGTCGCGTCTCGCGTCGTCAAGAGCGTTCTCGCGCCCAACGCCACCCACAACACCCCACTCGTCGGTCGAATCACGCACGACAAGGCCGCGAGCGCCACCGCACGTCGTCTTCGCCTCGCCCCGCCGACGCCCGAACCGAGCGCCTCGAGCGGCCAATACACCAACGCCCACGTCGTCAGACACGCCTCGACGCAGTTTGAAAAACTCCTCGTCTCGCAAAAGAAGACGAACCAATTCACCAGTCTCAGAAACACCGCCCATCTCGCGCACGCGTCGCCGTGAAACCGTTTCGCTAATCGAAAACACGCCGCGTCGTGCGCCGCCGCGACGAATGCGTGCAGCCACCTGGGCGCATTCGTCGTGAACCAAGCGCTTCGCAGGCCCACCGCATCGCCCGCGGCGTACACGGCGGCGTATAACAGAGGGTGCGCGTACCCTCGAAGCCGTGCCGACCACTCCCACGTCGCGTGGCCGTAGCCGTAGACGATTTTGTGCGCGATTTCGGGCCCTTGCCAAAACTCATCCGCGTTGAAAAACGTGCGCACGACGCGCGCGTTGCAAAGCCTGAACGCGACGAGGAGGACGAACGGGCGCGTGAACAGGTGCACACCGTGCGCGCGCGGTTTTCGATCGCGCGCCGGCGGAGACATTCGCGAGTCGAGCCGATGTCTGGAGACGCCCAACCGTCTCCGAATCGAAACCGACGGAGACCGGGACGGGACGGCATGAGTGCTCGAGGCGATCGCGTGCGTGTGGGTTACACGTGTGTCTGCGCGTCTATGCGAATATTCCATCTAACCGATGCGCGTTTTACTCGTCGTTCGACTGAGTTTCGTGGGCGAGCGAAGACCTTCGAGCTCCGCGGACGCCGGCGCCCCGGCGACGACGATTCTCGGTGGTTTTTCACCACCCCCTTTTTCACCAGCCCCCTTGACCGGAGACGACGATCTCGCGGCGACGTCCGCGCGCGCGTTCGCCTCGATTTGGCGCCGATCGGCGCTGTCGATGAGATTTCTCACGCTCTCTCGCACCGCCGGTTGCGACGCCAACGCGCCGCACGCCGCCACCACCAACGTTGCCACCATCTGCAACACCCTCAATCGACGCGTCACCTCCTTCACCGCCCGCTCTTTCGCCTCGAGGACCGTCTTGACGGTGTCCAGCGTGCTTCGAAGCGCGTCGGCGTCGTCAAAGTATTCCCTATCCTCCGTTCTAAACGCCGCCAGCGCGCGCGAGAGCGCCTCGGCCCGCGCCTCGTTCGTTCGCCTCGCCGCGCGTTCGCGCGTCAACGCCGCCCCACACGCATCCAACGTCTCCGGCGCGTCTTCCACCGACGCCATCGCGTCCGAACCGACGACGCGCGCGCCGCCTCGCGTCAACGCCGCGACGTCGCCTCGACACGTCTCCAACGCCGCCGTCGCCCTCGCGTGTTTCCCGCGCCACCGCTCGATCGATCGTCCTCTCGACGCGCACACGAGCGTCACGACGACCAATCCACCGATCGCGCTTCGCATCGCGAGCGTCGCGCGCGCTCGCGACGCGCGAGACGCGCGCACTTGATGCTCTTTCATTTCGCTGAAATCTCTCGCCGCCGCCTCGTTGAGCGCCTTTTGCTCGGCGAGCTTGCGACGAAGGGCGTCCATCTCCGCCTCGGGCGCGCGCGCGCGCGAGGGTGACATCGCTCGGTCGGGCGTCGTCGACGCGGACATGACGCGCGCGACTCGGAGTGACGATCGATGGGCGCCCGTCGCGAAACGTTTCGCGCGCGCGCGCTCCGCGCGGCGGCGTACAAAACTACAAAACGCGCGCGATCGGCGCCGTGTCCTTCGTCCGTCGGATCTCTCGCGTCGTCGTTGTCATGCGCTCTACTCTCGCGAGGTTTCCGGGGTCAAAGCGTCTCGCGCGCGCTCGAGCACGAAGCGCGCGGCGTCGCGACGCACGCGCGCGTTGTACGCGGCGCACGATTTTCTCTGCACGCATCTCGGACACCCGTCGGTTCGTTCGCATTCGCACGACGACACGATGTCGATGGCGTCGCGCACGAGCTCGGGTAAGATTTTGGCGGCGCGCGAGGCGATGCCGACGCCGCCGAGGTGACGGTCGTAGAGAAGGATACGAACCGGCGCGTAGCGTCGACGGCGCTCGCGGCGGAGATCCGGGACGAAACATTCGCACCCGACGTCGTCGTCGCCGCACGGAACGCGCAGAGGGAGGGCGTTGAGGATGGCGTGAGAGGCGGCGTGCACACCGGCGCGAAGATCGATGCCGGCGTCCTCCGCCTCGGCGACGACGGCGTCGGGGACGCGAAACCACGCGGCGACGGTGCGAAACGTCGTCTCGCGCGGCGGGAAGGATTCGTGATCGAACGCGGCCAACGACCCGCGCGAGACGCGACTGAAACCGGTGAAAACGGTGCGCACGGTGACGTCGTCGCACCGAACTTGGGTATCGGCGTCGGTGTACGCGCGCACGCCGCCGCGGACGACGCACGTCGTCTCGTGTTTCACTCGCGTGAAATATTTCACGTCGGCGGCGCGAACGAACGCGCGCTTGCGCTCGAGATCGAGCTTCGAGCACATCATCGTTCGGCCTCGGTGCGCGTACACCGCGCCCTCGTAGACTTCAAAAAAAGCCTTGGACGCCTCGATGTTGGCGATGACTTTCTCGCGAGCGCCGCCGACGTCCACCACCTCGAATCGTTCCTCCTCGATTGTTCGCACGCTCACGTCGAGCGCGGGCGCGCGGGCGCGCGGCGCGAGAAGCGGTTGAACGACGCGCGCGTTCGGGTCCCACGGCGTCGTCGAGCGCGCGTCTCGACAGAGTTCGCCCGACGCTAGTAATGTACCGGCGACGTCGAGCGCCGAATCGCCAAAGTACGTCTCATCCGCGCCTGGATTCCCGAATAACGCGCGCTCGTACGCCGCGCATGTCAAATGTTGCGCTAAAATCGTCGGATTCTTGGTCCACACGCGCGACGTCTCCAACGGCGCGTCGAACAACGCGCGAGGTCGTCGCATAAAGTGTTGGTCGAGAGGTCCGTCGAAGGCGACGTACACCGAGAGCGCACGTCCCTCGCGCCGACCGGCTCGACCGGCTTGCTGCCAGAGCGAGGCGACTGAACCCGGAAAGCCTAAATGTATCGTCGCGTCGAGCGATCCGACGTCGATGCCGAGCTCGAGCGCGTTCGTCGCCGCGACTCCGAGCAATGCACCCGAAAACAGTTCTTTTTCGATGACGCGTCGCTCTGATGCCTCGTACCCACCTCGATACGACGCCACCTTCTCCGCCAAGCGCGGCGCCGCGTCGCGTAACATCTCTCGCGCGTACATCAAGACCAATTCGCACAGCTTGCGCGTCTTACAAAACGCCAAACATCGAAGATTGCGTCGAACGCACTCGGCGAGAAGTCGGGCCACGTCCACCACTGGACTCGCCCTCGCGCCGTCGTTCTCGTCCTCCTCGCGCGCCCCTTCCTCGTCCGCGTCTCCCTTTTCGTCTCGCAACCGTTTCGCCGTCGCCGCTTTCCCGCGCTCGACGACGGCGGAGCGTCGACACTTTCGATTCGTCTTCTTCGTCGTCTTCGTCCGCGATTTCAACAGAGGATTCCACAGCACGAACGTCTTTTCCCCTCTCGGCGCCCCGTCGTTCGTGACCACCGCGATTTGATCGCGTTCCGGGGCGTCGTGTCCGTGATATCCTATCAAATCTCTCGCGTGTTCCAGCGGATTGGCCGCCGTGGCGGAACTGACGATGAATCTCGGCGACGACCCGTACGTCTCCGAGCAACACCGGCGCAATCGTCTCAAAATCAACGCCACGTGCGAACCGAACACGCCCGAATACGCGTGCGCCTCGTCCACGACCACGTACCGCAATCCGCGCAAGAATCGATCCCACCGCGCGTGATTGGGCAACACGCCGACGTGCACCGTGTCGGGATTGGTGACGACGACTCGACATTCGTCTCGCGTCGTCGCGCGCGCGTCTTCCGAACAGTCGCCGTCGTAGACACCCACGTCGAACACCGTCTCTTCGCTTTTCGGCACGCCGGCGAGGATCTGACGCAACGCGCGCACTTGATCCCGCGCGAGCGCCTTGGTCGGAAAGACGTAGAGCGCCGTGGCGGCGGGATCCGCGAGTAACGTTTCAATCACCGGCGCGTTGTAACACAACGATTTTCCCGAAGCCGTCCCCGTGGAGACAACGACGTGTCTCTCCACCGAGTTTTCATCGAGCATGACCTCCAACGCGCGCGCTTGGTGACTGAACAACCGCTCGCGAAGGTCGACGCCGACGCTCGCGAACGCCGCGCGCGCCGCGTCGCTCACGACGACGCGAGACGGAAGCGGCGCGCGAGACGCCGGTTTCGCGGCGAAACGCTCGACGTGCACAATTTCACCGCGCGTCGTCTCTCGCAAGTGCTCGACGAATTCATCCACGTTCATCGATTCGTCGCTCGAACGGCGCGCCGTCGTCGTCGCCGTCGCCGTCGCCGTCGCCGTCGCCGCGCCTCTCTTTGTCCTTGTCTTTTTCGCCGCCCAGACATCGCGCAGACGATCGAGCGCGTCCACACCGACGAACGATGAACTCGCGCGCGCGCCCGTCGTCGTCCTCGCGACGTCCTCGCGCACTCGCTTCAATAAAACGTCGTCCTCGCGCCTCCGCGGCGTCGGCGTCGGCGTCTCCGTCGCCGTCGCCGCGCGCCGTCGGGACGCCGCGCGCGCGAACCCGACCACGCACACCCTCGACGTCTTCCCGCACCGTTCGAGCCACGAAGAGCGACCTCGAAGTTCGCGGTCGTCGCCGTCGACGAGATAACACCGCGCGCGGTGGTTCTCGACGCCGTACGCGCGCGCGACGGCGCGTCGAACGTCATCGATGGATGTCCCGGAATCATCGATGACGACGCGTTTTTCGACGCCTCGGACGTCCTTGGCGACGACGACGATCGCGGGTGACATGGTTCAGTGTCGCATGCGGTCGATGGTCGAGTCGTCGCTCGCGTCGGCGAGGTGTGTCGCGCGAGAAGGGAAGATGAATGAATGAATGAATCACGATGGTGGTTAAAGGAGAAACGGGTGCGCGAGCGCGGCGCCGACGTCCAATCTACCGCGAAGAATGAGGTTGCGCTCGGTGACTAAACGACACGCGAGGTCCCAGGCGATGCCGCCGTTGACGTCTAACGCGGAAAAGTCCCACGCGAGGGCGTCCTCGACGTCTGCGCGCCACGCGCGTAAATCGTACCCGGCGTCCCGGAGTCGCAGCTGAAACGCCCCGTTCGGTTGCATGACGTTCTTCCCGCGGAGCTGTGGGACGCAGATTTGGAGGAGGATGAGACCGATGGAGTAAGAATCGAATAGTTGTGGCTGCGCCACGGTCCAGAGGAGCGGGGCGAGGACGCCGCTGATCACCGGAGGCGGCGGCGGCGTCTTTTGAGACATGATGTATTGCTCGGGGGGCGAATACTTTGGATCTAAGAGCGCCTGTTCGGGATCAAAGTTTTCCCCGCTTCGCAGATCGCACGCCGCGCCGAAATCCACGAGTTTGAATCTCTTTCCCATGAGCACGAGATTGGCCGGTTTTAAATCTCTGTGCACGATGCCGATGTCGTGTAAACCGACGACGGTGCGCGCTAAATCTTTGATGACGCGCTTGGCGACTCGATTCACTCGTTTCGCCTCGCTCTCGTTCGCCCTCGCGCGCACGCGCAGGGCGTCCTCTAACGACTCTGGAAATCTGCGATCCTCTAAAAAGTCCTCCAACGTCGCCTCACCCTCCTCGTACGCCCACACCAAACACGGCGAACGCGCCCCCTCGACTTCGTAATACGTCCCCAAAAACTTCGCGCACCCGCTCGCCACCCACGGCGCGCGCGCGACGCGTCGATTGAGGTACGCCTCGGCGTTTTGCAACTGACTCGCACCCTCCACCGCGTTCGGAACCTTGACCACGAGTTCACGTCCCGTGCGCTCGTCCTCGCATCGATACACCGTGCCGAAACTCCCCGACCCCAATCGACGCCCCCGTCGAATCGCGCGCGCGTCAAACGACGTCTCCGCGATCGCCCCGATCGCTCGCGACACCGTCTGATCGAACGCCCACGGCACGACCCCGGGTCTGGCGATCAAATAAAACGCCAACGCGACGTATATTCCCAATTCAACCTCCGCGCCCCCCTCCGGTCCCGCGTACAGCGCGTACCCGCTCGCCCGCTCCGCCCTCGCCTGCGCCTCGATCGTCCTTCTCACCTCCACCGGCACGTACTCCCCGTACGCCGGACCGAGCGTCTTTTTCACCGCCTTGACCGCATCCGCCGCACCGTCGACGATGGGTTCGGGAACGTCGGGAAACAATCTCTCGAGCGCGCGCTTTTCCCCAGCCGTCGCCGCCGCCGCGCCGAGACGCGCGCCGCCGCTCCCCGCCGACGCCGACGCGACGCGCGCCGTCTCCCCGCGCGCTCGCGCGACGAAGACACCGACGCGCGACGCGTTCGACGCCTCGAACGCCGTCGAGCGCGACGTCGCGCGCGAGAGAGAGCGCGTTCGCGCGCGAGCGGTGGATAAAGCGCGCCACCCCCTCGAGACTCCCGTCGTCGTCCTCCTCGTCGTCGTCGAGCACCGCGCGAGCGTCCGCATCGAAGCGAACGCGAGACGAGGTCGACTCGCGCGTTTCGGAGACGCCGGCGCGCGCGTGACGCCCACCGCGCGCGCGCGCGTGTGGCGTCAGTGCGCGCCGACGATGACGATACTGACGACGGGGACGGGGACGTCGACGTCGACGGCTCGCGCGTCTCGACGGATTCGCGCGCGCGAACGACGACGCGTCGATGTCTCTCGCGCTCGAACGCTCGTTCGACGTCCGGGACGCGCGCGCGCGACGCGTGAAGACGGGGACGGTGGGAAGGATGACGAGGGGAAAATGACCGTCGGCGGTGGGGACGACGCCGCGCGCGCGGTGTCGGTCGCCGAGCGCGATGAGGGAGAAGGCGCGCGCGAGTGGGGTGTCGTGACGGTGGACGACGCGGAGACGACGGGGACGATGGGAACGAGGGGTGACGAAGGAGGGCATCTTCGTCGTCGACTCGACGCGTCGGGACGCGAAGACGACGACGACGAAGTCTCGCGAGAAGACGTCGACGACGGGGATGAACACCACGAGATCGTGTACGAAGAGTACGAGGAGGAGGTTGATTACGAATTGCACGATTACGTCGCGGACGCGAGGACGGCGTTGGCGCGATTGCGTCCGGATTTTACCTGGGACGCGTGCGCGCGCGAGGTCGCCGCGGCGACCGAGTCGCGGCGGGTGGAGTTTTTGAGCGTCAACGCGTCGAGAACGTCGGCCGCGGCGAGCGGTGCGTTGGACGCGCACTCGATAGTGGGCGTTGTTCTCGCCCTCGGGTCGCTGTGGAGCGCGAGGGCGATACGAATGGAGTTGGAGAAGCGAGGCGCGACGACGACGAGCGCGCGGGCGACGAGGGAAATGTCCGAGGAGGAGCGCGCGAGAGAGGCGGAACTTCGAGAGGAGCGTCGTCGTCGGGAGGAGGACGCGGAGCGCGAGCGAAGGAAACGACGGGATGAGGAAGAGGCGGCGGAACGCGCGAGAGAGGAAGAGCGCGCGCGGTTGCAAGCCGAGGCGGACGCGCGCGCGGCGGAGGAGGAGGAGAAGCGGCGAGAGGAGATGCGCGCGGAATTGAGACGACGAAACGCCGAGGAAAAAGCGCGATTGGAGGCGCGGTTGAAGCGAGAGGCGGAAGAGAAAGCAGCAAAACTGGAGGCGGAGCGCGCGGAGCGCGAACGCGAACGATTGGAGAGGGAGAAGAAGGAGGCGGAGGAGGAGGCGAGACGCCAAGTCGAGTGCGACGCGCGAGGCGAGACGCAAATGACGGTGAGCGCTGACACCTCCGTCGAGATGAAACGCGATCACGAGTCGGCGCCCGTGGAGGTAACGGTTACCGCGCGTGTGAGCATCAGTGAGGGCGCGACGGAGACGGCGACGTTTCGAGACGCGGACGAGGCGCGCGTCGCCGCGCTGCCCATATGCTCCGCCGTCGCTCGGCGCGCCGTCACCGCGTACGGCTCGGACGCGCGATTGGCGGACATGATCGGCAATGGGCCGCTCAGTAAGCTTCCAGGAATCGATGATTTAGAGTTTGAACACTGGACGCGCGTGATGCAAGCGCGCATGGATGGTGAATTACGCACGGCGATTATTCGATGCGGTGCGGCGCTCGAGGTGAAACTTCGCGAGAGCAAACGAGGAGGTTCGGAAACGAGCAAAGGGACGATTCGGTTTCAGCGTCGATGTTTACCTCTCGAGGACGCCGAGAATATCCTCCGACGAATGGAGCGGGCGGCGGATTGCGTGGCGAGCGAAATCATCGACGACGTGGACGCGCCGAGCGGCGGATGCGACGCCGCCGCCGAGATTCTCGCCGACGTGGAATTTTACGAGCTCGGTCAATTGCACGGGTTACACCCGTCCGTCGTGTACCCGGCAGAACACCCGAAGACTGGCTTATCGGGGGATCTCATGGCGTCCATGCTCACGCTGTCGCACTTTATCAAACGCGCGGAGCGCGCATACGAGGACGACGCGCGCGTCGGCGAACGCGCCAGACAACTCGCGGCTACGCTCGTCGGGCGAACCGCCGCCAAGCAAGGATCGTGGCGAGCGATGTACCTGGATGGATTCACCGGCGACGCGCTGACCGCGGCGGCGGCGATGGCGGACACCGTGCTCGAGGACACGGACGCCATTCGAATGTTTTTGAACGGCGCGGCGGAGGAGCAGCGCCGACGACTCGCCGGCGAGGAGAGCGCGTACGAAGAGGAATGGCCGGACGCGGATGAAATTCGCAAGAAGCGCTTGAAGGAAATGCGAGAGAATCAACCCATCACCGAACGGTTATTCGCGATGCGCAACGCCGCGCTGCAGATGGCGCAATCCGGATCCAAGGACCAGGCGAGACTGATGCTCGAGGAGGCGGTGGAGTTGCGGAAAAAAGACGTCGCGAAGAACAATAAAGACCCGGAGAAAACGGCGGAGACGCTTCCGGAACTCATCGCTCTCGTCCACGTGCTCGAATCGCGAACGGAGTGGGGAGATGACTTGGTGAGCGTACGACGGGACGTATTACGATGCGTTCGCGTCGCCGTCGACGACGTCGCCGCGCAGGGCGACGACGTCGCCTCGGTCGCCTTGCTCGAGTCGGCGTTGAACGAGTACGAACCTCTTCTGGGTTCGAACGACGAACTCGTCGTCGAGTATCGCGCGCGCGTGGAGGAACTGTGGGACTTGGTGGCGGTCGACGCCGATGAGCGAAGAACCGCCGTCGAAAACATCGCGGGCGGCGCCGGCGCCATCGCTATGATGACGGACGCGTACACGCGAGAACTCGAATCTCGTCGACGTCCCGGTGGATGATTCGCGCGCGCGCGCCGTCGTCGCTTTTATGCGCTCTTAATCACATCAATCACATCCTAGGTCAGCTTTAACGCGGTAATTCATATCCTCGTCGTCGATACATCGCGCGAAGAAGTTTCACCGTAACCGTCAACGCCGCGTCGGCCTCCTCGCGGGAAACGAGCTCGTCGTGCGATGTCTATTTCTTTTTCGCGAAGAACATTCGCGAAAAGCTTTGATTGAGTTCGGAAAACGCGCGCGTCGTCGCGTCTCCCGCGGCGGCGGCGGCGCGTTTGGTCGACGCCGCCGCGGCGCGCAGATGTTTGGTCGCCGTCTCGTCCCACGACTCGGGCGCTTGTTCCACGGTGTCTTGCTCTTCGTTCGCCGCGTTTTTGGCGATTTGTTCGGCGGCGGCGATGGATTCGGGCAACGCGCACGTCATCGCCGTCGTCGCCGCGCGAATGGTCAGGTAGGATGAAATCGCGGGCACGAGCTCGGCGACCAAGATTGGCGTATTCTCCGACGTGAACACTCCCGCGGACATGCGCTCGTAGAGCGAAATCGGAAGGCGGCGCTCGAACGCCGATTCGGCGGCGCGGTTTGCCTCGCCGGGACTCCCGCCGTGGCGTCGAACGAACTCGCGCGCGCGCTCGGAGGCTCTCGCGGCGTCTTTTTGTGCCTCGCGCACGGCGCGCGACCCGGATTCGAGCACGGCTCGAATCGCATCGTTCGTGCGCTCCTTGGCCTCGACGCCGAGACGACGTAATTTTTCATTCAACACGTCGCCGAGACTCTTTTGCGGCGCGTCGGCGTCACCATCGCCGTCGCCGCGCGCGTCGACATCCGCGGCGCGAAACGCGTCCTCCGTCTCTAAATCGCGCATCAAATCATCTAGTTCAAACTGTTCCACCGTCGGTCGAGCGGCCATGATGTCCACGGCGTTTGAACCGAAGAAACAGAGCAGCGCCGTGGCGACGGTGGAGGGTCGAAGTGTCGCCGCCGCGTCGTGTCGCGCGCCCATCGCCGCGATGGCGACGCAGAGGCGCATGCGAATCGTAAAATACATCACCAACGCAGGAAGCATCGTCAGAGGCGCCGCGAGCGGGCCGCCGAGCGAGAGCATGGTGCCCGCGGCGAACGATTTCGTGGCGTCGGCGTAAATCAACGTCTGTAAACTCGACGCCTCGAGTTCGGGATTGGATTCGAGGTGGCGCTCCGCGAGCTCCGCCGCGCTCGACACCGCGAAACTCGGCATGCCGCTCACGGCGCCGTTGATTATCTTGCCCAACATGTGATTCGCCGCGTGTTGCACGAGAGGCGACGACGACGACGTCGTCGTCGTCGATTCCACCTCCCGAACGTCGCCCGAGACGGCGTCCCAAAAGACGACGACGTCTCTCGCGGGTTGATACTTTTTAATAATGTTCTCCGCTCTCTTCACGATGATGTCCCTGACGCGCTTGGCGAACGCACTCACCCACTCGCGCTCACGCATGGATGCATCGGCCCAAGCTAAACTCGCCGCCGCCTCCGCCGTGGAATCGTTTTCTAATCCATCGAGCAATCGAGTCGTGTCCAACGCCTCGGCGAGCGGTATCCCGACGCGCGACGACGTCGCCTCCATCCCCAACGTGCGTTCGCCCTCGCACACGACGACCACGTCGGTGCCATCACCCTCCGCGCGCGCGCACATCGTGGCCATCGTTTCCACCGTCTCTTCGCGCTCGAACGTCGCCTCCGACACGACCAAGACGACGACATCGGCGTCCCCGTCGGCGCCGTCGCCCCGCGCCAAAACCGTCTCGTGCGTCACCACCACCCCGCTCGGTAACCCATCCATCAATCCACACGTCGCGGTTGTCGTCATACTCATCGAGGCGTCCTCGCGCGCGCACCGTCGCGCGTCACGCACCGCCACGCGCGTCGCCCGCTCGGCGTCCCGCGCCGACTCGACGCACGTCTCGAGCACCGACACCGACGCCGGCGCATCTCGAGGTAACGCGCGCCGCGCCGCGCCGGCGATGCACCGCGCGTCTCGCGCGATCGTCGCCAACGCATCCTGGTCGTTCCATTCGTCAGTCGTCGATCGTCGCGTCGCGCGCCCGATTCGCGCCCATCGCGCCCAATTCGCGCCCGAAACGTCCGAAACGCGCCGAGACGCCGCCGCACCTGCGTCACCACCGCGCGCGTCGTTAACACGTCCGTCCACGCGCCGAGATCGCGCGCGAACGTCGCGGACGCGTCGTCGTCGTCGTCCATGCGTCGGTGTGTCGTGTTGCTTGATTAAATATCCGACTCGACTAGGCGAGCTCAAACGCGGCGGCTAAATTCCGTTCGCTCGCGTCGTGTTTGGACGCCTTGGGGGGCGTCGGAAGGATGAATTCCTCGGCGACTGGATCTAGGGACGAGACGGGGTAGTCGCGGACGCGCTCTGGGGTGTCGATCTCGGCCGCCATGGCGCGAAGAGATTGCGAAATTTCGGGCAACGCGGCGTCTTCTTCTTCGACGACGTCTTCTTCTCGAACGTCGACGTCTTCCTCGACGACGCGTTCGTCGTCGACGATCTCGCTCTCCTTGGCCACGAGTCTCGCCATCTCTTCCTCCTCTTCGAGCTCGAATTCGGCGATGACGGCGTCCATGTCGGCGCCCGTCTCGGCGAGCATCTCGCGCAACTTTTCCACGCGGCGACCCTCTTGTCCCAGACACACGAGAAGGTCTTCGAGCTCCTCTCGCGCCTCGGCGCTTCCGATGGCGTAGCCCTCTCTGTACCCATCCTCTTTCCCGCGCGCGTACGCCTCGTCAACGGCGATTTCATTCACCGCGGGCGTCGCCGAGACGTTTTCCTCCAGACGCGCGCGCATCTCATCGCGCGTCTCTCTCGCCTCGCGTAATTCTTCCATCAACGTCTCCCGCGTCGCCGACGCTTCCTCTAATTCCTCAGTTTTCGCGTCTAACGCACTTCGTAATTCAGCAACCGCGGCGTCGTGCGCGGATCTCTCGATCCAATCGTCGTCGTCGCCGCCGTCCCAATACCACTCGCCGGCGTCGTCGTCGTATCTCCACCGCGGGTCGTACTCGTAATCCTCGTGGCCCTCGTATCCGTCCCACTGTTGTTCCTCCGTCCACTGGTGCTGATCTTCGTGCGTCTGCGCGTCGACGTGATCCACGGTGGACGTCGTCGCCGTCTCGACGCGCTCGTCCGAGACGACGGGAAACGCGGCGGCGGCGGCGCTCTCCGTCTCTGTCGTCATCGGATCGACGCGCGACGCGTCCCGGCGCCCGCCATCGACGGCGTCGCCGCCACCACGCGTCTCGGTCGTCGCCCAATCGTCGTACACGCCGAACTCCGGCGCGCCGTTGTCACCGCCACCGAATTCTGCGGGCGTCTCGTCGCCGAACGCTTTCGCGTCGACGCCCGCCGAGGTCGTCTCCGTCGCGTCCTCCGTCGACTCGATCGCGCCCGCCGACGCCGCGTCGGCACCGGTCACGACATCATCCGTCTTCACCGTCTCCTCCTCCGGTTCGCTCGCCGCCGATTGCTGCATCAACGCCAGAGGTTCCATCAAACGTTCGCGCTCGTCTTTGTCGCCCTCCTCCGCGGCTCGCGGCGCGGGCACGAAAAATTGCATCCCCGCGCCCGCCGCCGGCGCCGTCACCCCGCCGAATCCTCCGATCGGCGTCGCGCTCGGCACGAACGCGCTCACGTTCGCCGCCGGCGCCGTCGTCGGCGCCGTCGTCAAACCGTCCCTGGCGAAGACGTCGACGTATCGCGAGCGAAGTCCCGCCGTCGCGCGCGGCGATCCCACGGTCGGCGGTCCCGCGTCCGATCCCGAAACCGACGCCGCCGCGCTCGGCGAACCATCGTTGGAGTCCTCGCGCGCGACGACGGCGCCCGTCGACGCCATCGGCGCGATGGGCGGCGCCCCGAGCGGCGTCCCGGCGGCGTTCGATTCGGACGCCGGCGCGCTTCCATCCACCCACGTCTGCGTCTTCTCGTCGAAATAAAACGACGACTCCATGCCGAGCTTGGCCTTGGTGACTTTCTTACCACCGCCCTGCGCGCGAGAGAAACGCGCCGCGCGCGCGTCAGCGAAGGCGCGAAAACGAAGAGAACGAGATGCGATGCGATCGTGGATTACGCACGACGCGTCCCGACGATGACGCGCGCGCGAGCGATACGCACAAAGCCGAGACGGGCGAACACGCCCTTGGGGGCGTCGTCACCGTCGGCCATGGCGACGAGACGGGAGACGACGCGGTGAGATGTGAGGGACGATGAGGAGGAGGCGCGGCGCGCGGTTGGTTTCGAGCGCGCGAGACGTCGGACGAAAGCGCGCGCGTGGGACGAGAGGATGCGCGCGTCGGACGAAGGACGAAAGCGAACGAAGTGAATGAATGTATCGCACTATGGAAATAACATGAGCTTTTGTGTGTCTACTGGAATGATCATATTGCGGTGAAAGAATGGCGTGAGGGGCGACGGCGACGAGATGCGTCGCCGGGCGCGCGGCGGTTTCTCTCCTCCTAATCTCTAAAGAAGATGCATGCCTGCGTGTGCGCCTAGTCGGTGCCTTCGTATTCACGCATTTGAGCGATGCGCTCGTCCTCGGCCGCCATGGCTTCGGCTTCGGCGCACATGCGCTCAATCTCCTCGGGAGTCAAGCGGCCGCGGTCGTGCTGCAAGCTGACGTTGGCCTCGACGCCGGTGACGCGATCCTTGGCGGTGACGGTCAACAAACCGTTGGTGTTGACCTCGAAAGTGACGTCAATCTTCGGTTCGCCGGCCGCGGCGCGCTCGATGCCAGAAATTTGGAACTCGCCGAGCAAGTGGTTGCCATCCGTGTTGGAGCGCTCGCCCTCAAAGATGCGCACGTCGATTTCGTCTTGGTTGTCGTAGACGGTGGTGAATTCGCTCTTCTTCTTGCACGGAATCGCGGTGTTGCGCTGCACAACCTTGGCGAATTGGCGGCCTTCGCACTCGACACCGAGCGAAAGCGGGACGACGTCCATGAGAAGGACGCGAGAAGTCTGCTTGTCGCGAACGCCCGCGAGAATCGCGCCTTGCACCGCCGCACCGTACGCAACCGCCTCATCCGGGTGGACAGACTTGTTGAGAGTCTTGCCGTCGAAGTACTCGGTGAGGATGCCTTGAACGCGCGGGACGCGAGTGGAACCACCGACTAGGACGATTTCGTTCACCTCTTCCTTCTTTCTGCCGGCGTCGGTGAGCACGCGCTTGACAGAGTCGAGGCAGCGTTGGAACGTCGGTTCGCACACCTTTTCGAATTGTTCACGGGTGACCTTCATGTTGATCTCAACCTCGCCGATGAAGCATTCAATGTTGGCGTGGTTGGCCACGGACAATTCACGCTTCGCCTTTTCGCACGCCGTGCGCAACTTGCGGAGCGCCTTGTCGTCGCCGGCGAAGATGTCAGAGCCGCGCTCCTTTTCAATTTCCTTTTGCGCGAAAGCGGCGAGCTGGGTGTCGAAATCTTCACCACCCAAGTGCGTATCACCGGCGGTAGAGAGCACTTCGAACACACCGTCTTGCAAGTTCAAGAGAGAGACATCGAAGGTACCACCACCGAGATCGAAGACCAAGATGCATTGGTTCTTGATGACTTCGCCGTCGGCGCCTTCGCGGCGATCGAGACCGTACGCGAGCGCGGCGGCGGTCGGCTCGTTGATGATACGCAAGACGTCGAGACCCGCAATGGCACCGGCATCCTTGGTTTGACGACGCTGGGCGTCGTTGAAGTAGGCCGGGACGGTGATGACAGCCTTGGTGATCGGCACGCCGAGCTGCGCCTCCGCCGTCGCCTTCATCTTTTGCAAAACCATGGCGGAGACTTGCTCCGGGGCAAAGTCCTTCTTCTCGCCGTTGACGTCGACGGAGATGACCGGCTTACCACCGTCGCCCTCGCGGACGTCGAACGGCATCAATTCGAGCTCTTCACCACACTCGCTGTATTGGCGACCGATGATGCGCTTGACGTTGAACAAGGTGTTCTTCGGGTTGATGGCGGCTTGGCGCTTGGCGGCGTCACCGACGAGACGGCCTTGCTCCGTGAACGCGACCCAAGACGGGGTGGTGCGGTCACCCTCGGCGTTCGTCAACACGTGCGCCTCACCGTTTCTCCACACGGACACGCACGAGTACGTCGTACCGAGATCGATACCGATGACGTGCTCGTCGAGCGAGACGTTGTCCATCTCGGCGGCGAGCTTGGCGGCTTCAATCTTCTGCTTTTGCGCCAACTTGGCCTCACCCAAACCTTCAATCAAGTTGTTGTTCTTCGGGTCAACCGTCAAACCGCGCTCGTACGCGCTCATGGCGTCGTGCAAGAAGCCCGCCTTGAAGAGCGCGAAACCGAGACGAGAGTAACCCTTGGCGAAATCCGGTCGCAACTCGATGCATCGTCGCGCGTCGGCGCACGCCTTGGAGTACTGGTCCAAGTTAGCGTAGCACGCGGAACGGTTCGAGTAAAAGATGTGATCGTACGGATCGCACTCGATCGCCTTGGTAAACTCCGCGGTGGCCGCGTAGTATCGAGCGGCGGCGAACGCGTTGTTCCCCGCGGCTTTATGCGTCGCCGCTTGCTTCTTCATCGCGGGCGTCACCTACGAGCGAGTCATCGCACACGCCACCAATCGTCAGTCTCACCATCCTCCTCACACGCGCTCCCCCCCCACTCCAGACATCCTTCCCACCCACGACCGTGCCTCCGCGCCCTTCGTCCCGCGCGCGCCGCGCCCGAGCCCTATCCGCGCGCCGCGCGCCTTTGTCATCCCCATCCCCTCGCCGTCTCTCTCGCCCACCTCTCACCACGACCTCCACCGCGCCCTTCGTCCCGCGCGCGACGCATCACCCCGCGTCATCCCGCGTCGCATCACCGCTTCATCGTCCCATCATCGCTTATCTCTCCGCGCGAGGACGACCGTCATCCGAGTCGAGATGATCGCGTCCCATCCGGACCGTCCGCGTCGATCGCGTCGTCGTCCCCTACGCGCCGCGCCTCGTCGCGATCGCGCACCTGAATGAGATCATCCTCGTCGTGGTGCACGACTTGGCTCTGCGTCTTGGCTCCCTTCTTACTCGGCGCCATTGTCGCGCGACGTCGATGTGTCGTCGACGACGACCCGGCGGCGGGGCGCCGCCACGACGGGGACGGGTCGGGATGGTGTGTGGTCGTGATGGTGTGGGTGGTGTTGATTGTAGTGGGGTTTGTGTCGTAGTATACGTATGGTTTTGAGTATGCGTGGAGACGTGTAAGGGGGGGGGGG